>Ga0209543_1002848_pt1 | contig 11705 bp, 10 predicted proteins | sample MesohylFT_FD_187296 | JGI IMG/M metagenome (GOLD analysis project Ga0209543, IMG submission 187296) | Host-associated microbial community of the marine sponge Aplysina aerophoba from Gulf of Piran - sponge mesohyl, lysed by freeze-thaw... | ecosystem: Host-associated > Porifera > Sponge >...
CCCGAATGCGCCGGGCAGGCCGCAATGGAGGAGGGCTGAGATCAGCCCTCGGAGCCGGCTTGGACGGTCTGCCATCACCGGGAGGTAAAAGCCGCAATGGAGGAGGGCTGAGATCAGCCCTCGGAGCCAACAGCAGCCTCCCTGTGGTCATCGACGAGGCAGCCGCAATGGAGGAGGGCTGAGATCAGCCCTCGGAGAACTCGACGTGAGCTTCAACATCCATCTCCCAAATGGCCGCAATGGAGGAGGGCTGAGATCAGCCCTCGGAGCCCCATTCCCCTCAGCATTGACAGCCCTCACCTGAAAGCCGCAATGGAGGAGGGCTGAGATCAGCCCTCGGAGTTCGGGTACGTACGTTGACCTTGTGACCGGCAAATGCCGCAATGGAGGAGGGCTGAGATCAGCCCTCGGAGCCGACCACCTTCGCACCGGCAGCCCAACCCAAAATCGCCGCAATGGAGGAGGGCTGAGATCAGCCCTCGGAGGGCTTGGTCGAAGGGCTGCCCAGCATCATCAAACCCGCCGCAATGGAGGAGGGCTGAGATCAGCCCTCGGAGTGATTCGGGGTAGCGGTGACCTCGACCCCATCAGCGCCGCAATGGAGGAGGGCTGAGATCAGCCCTCGGAGGTATCTGGTTGGCGTCGTTGCCCAACAGGGCCTGACCGCCGCAATGGAGGAGGGCTGAGATCAGCCCTCGGAGTCGGGGAAATCCGTCCATTTGCGAGCGTTAGCCCAGCCGCAATGGAGGAGGGCTGAGATCAGCCCTCGGAGCACCGAGGTGCAGGGGTTCATGGTCTACGAATCGATGCCGCAATGGAGGAGGGCTGAGATCAGCCCTCGGAGTATGGAGACCAAGATGGTCCACATAGCAGACTTCCTGCCGCAATGGAGGAGGGCTGAGATCAGCCCTCGGAGAGGCCGACCATGACCGGGAGGCCTATCAGGCTCTGGCCGCAATGGAGGAGGGCTGAGATCAGCCCTCGGAGGCTGCTGACTGACTTCTACGACTGGGCCAGAGCTGAGCCGCAATGGAGGAGGGCTGAGATCAGCCCTCGGAGGGGCGGTAATAGAAGATTTCCCCGGTGGAGGGTTTGCCGCAATGGAGGAGGGCTGAGATCAGCCCTCGGAGCACCGATGGCTGATCACATGGTTCCGGGAACACCGGGCCGCAATGGAGGAGGGCTGAGATCAGCCCTCGGAGAGATGTCACGGGCCATCGGCGGGATCGGGCCTGGTGGCCGCAATGGAGGAGGGCTGAGATCAGCCCTCGGAGTGTAGACAGGTGCATTCTCTAGCACGTTATCGGAGAGCCGCAATGGAGGAGGGCTGAGATCAGCCCTCGGAGGGCTCGTGTTTTATTGTGGCGTTGACCTGGGGGTTCGCGGCACTGTTTCGAGCGGTTGGTTTGGCGGCTGTTGATGGGCGGCTTTTATTAAGTTGTCAAGGTGCAGAAAAGCTAAATCTATCAGGCTGTCGAGCGGTTCCCGGTGACGGTGAGGGCACTTCATCTCTCGCATCACAGGATCACAGGTCCGCTGGTGGGTAGGGGATTGGATATGCCCATGAAAGAAAAGCACTTTCGACCTCGGTCTTCAGGGTGACCGAGGTCGATGATGGCGATTGAGTCCATGCGGTGGTTGATGATTGAGCCGAGATCGGTTTGTAGGTCCATGAGTTCCATGTAATCCATATCGCAGATGAAAACACTGTACTGCATAGCCCATCCGTAGGCCTGCATCGTCTTGTGCACCCTCCGGAGACGTTTAGGCTCCCGAATGTCATAAGCCACCAAATAGCGGTTTCGTCCTCTCGCCATCTGCTACCTCGTCATGAAGGGGGTGTATTCGGGGATTTCCCCCAACAGATAGGCCCCAAGCATCCGGGCTTGGACTTCGAACACTCTCCGGTAGGTGATCCGGTACTTGTAGGTGGGATGTGTTACTTCTTGATCGAGTCGGCGTTCATAGGCTCTTATGAATGTTCGGCGGGCTTGGGTGGTCATTGCCACTCCCTGGGCGCGGATTACGAAGCCACTCTTTCTTACCTCTTCATTGTTGATCAGGCTCAACACAACCGACTCAGCCACAAGTGGCCGAAATTCCTCGGCTAAATCCAGCGCCAGCGCCGGACGACCGAATCTGGGACGGTGGTACACGCCGAGATAGGGGTCAAAACCGACGGCAAGGGTAATGGCGGTGAAGTCCTTCACCAGCATCGAATACCCAAAGGACAGCAGGCAGTTGACAGGATCGCGTGGGGGTCGACGGTTTCGACCACGAAAGTCGAAGGTGCCCAGGCTGTCGTTCTTGAGCATGGCTGCGAACTGTGAAAAGTAGAGACGGGCCGCCGTTCCTTCGATGCCCAAAAGCGATTCGATGGACGGAGCGGAGGAGGTCTGGCGGGCAAGGGTGCTGAGTTGGGACAGCACGCGATCCACCTCCCGCTTGGAGTTTCTTCGCAGGAGAGTCCGAGAGTTGCGGATCTTTCCTTCGATCAAGCGTCGAGCGATTGGCAGTCCGGCCTGCGAGGCTATAGCGACTTGTCGGCGACGCAATTCGACATGTTTGGATGGAAGGCCATGGGCAATACCCTGAAACCAGCCCCCGTATGAGAACCAGCAGACCGGCGTCTCCCGACTGAAGGCCGCCCTCATGAACTGCGAACTTATCTGAACGTTGCCATAAACAGAGACCTGGGAGACATCGATCATGCGCACAGCCTCTAGTTCTTCGTAGTGTTTGGAAACCACTGCCCGGCCTCCCCGGATCCCTATCCTTGCTCCTTGCTCGGTGACGTAAAGAGGGCGGGCGGCCGGGTCACGGGGAACAAGGCGGCGAGGCCGTTGGGAGGAGCGTTTGGCATGCAGATTGGTCTCGTCGGGAAGACAGATTCCCACCAGAGAACATCTCGGGCACTTGGGGCTGTCAACCAGCGGAGGAGGGGGATCTGGCCCTGACGCCACATGACGCAATTCCTCTACGAGTTGAAGAGTCTTGGAAATGAGGTTGTCATCGAAGGGGACGGTGACCCGCCTGCGGATTTCGGCGAAATAAATCTCCCCCTCTGAGCATTCATATCCGTTGTCACGAAGCAAAAGTCCAATTGCACACAACTGGACAAGCTCCGGGGACCATGCCGGGCCATGGCGCGGTGGACGCCCCCGCTTCACCTCGACCGGTGTGACCTGGCCTTCCGAACCTTCAATGATGTCCGCTTTGGCGATGAGTCCCAATCGCTCCGAACCCAGCATCACCGAGCGGGCTTTACGAACGGGGTTTTCCTGTTCCGGTCCCGCTATCCGTCCCCCTCCCGGATCGACGTTCCGATGTACATAGCGACCCTCCACCGTATCCGGATTGTCGGCAAAACGGGATTGCACCCACTCCAGATAGAACAACCGCGGACAATATTCGAACTCATTGACCATTCGGGCCGGGACCAAAGCAGGGAGGTCTGACACGACGGCTTACGTGGAAGGCCTGAACAAGCCAAGGCCGAAGTGTGATAAGGCTCCCAGGGCCAGGGGGCCTTGGACGGGATGCTCAAATGTTAAGCGAAGTGAGGTGGCTTGGCGGCTACCCCTCTTTTGATTGGGACGAGCCCGTCGGAAACGCCTCCAATTCGGGCTGCTGATCTCTTCAATTCGGCTGGGCATGGGGAGACTTCGGTAACCAACTTCTCGTTTCAAATCCTCGACTAGGTGGGCAACTCGCCTGTCCCTATCGGTCCACTTGGTGTACGCCCGTCCCGGTAAGTAAGGCGTAACCGAAACCCAGGTTTGCGAGGGTGATGGACCGACGAGTTCAGGGAGAGCCAACTCCGTAGAAGCGAGTACCTCTAATCCCAGGCGGTAGGTACCGAGCCGGCGCAGATACTCGGGGGCGGAGAGGCGTCGCAGTCGAGCGATTCCGGCGATTTCGCGCTCGCCCAAGCCACCGGGAGCCCAAACCGCCAAAGTGTCTATGCGAGCATCGTTCTGGCAAGAGAAGGCCAGGTAATGGGCATGTTTGTGTTGATCACGCAGGGGGCCTCCTTCGGTCTTACCGGATAGGACTTGCGAAGGTACCCTTACTTGACGCATAACGGCTTGCCTAAGGATGTGACCCACGGCCACAGCTTCTACCATTGGGGGTCTTCCGGCATCAGGCAGGAACCACCGGGCTGCTGTCACCTTGGAGCTGGAGCCGGTGGGCAACCGTTTTCTGGGAGGGGCTGCTGTTCTACTCCTTCTGTATTCCACCCAACGCGTCCTATTCGGGTCAACATATCGGGAAGCCCGAAGGGCAGTCGGGCTCTGGCAAAGGTCTTGGAAGCGGAAAGGTGTCTGAGGGATTAGCAATCGGTTATCCCCAGTTTGGGAAATGCCGGGTTCATACCGCATCAGACCTTGCGGGGCAATTGAGGGCATTTCTATGACCCTTGCATGACAAACCGAATCGGCCCTCCCCAAATACGGAACCCCGGCTGCCAGGGTCGAGAGCAGGTCCTTTTGATCGGTGTCGAGTTCCCGGGCGAATTCCACGATCAGGTCTTGGTCGGGGTTGATTACTAAGAAAGCGTCAAAAGCTAGGTCTCGGTTCCTACCTGGGACGTTCGTTACGTGATCTTTGCTTGGCATGTAGTGGCGGGTATGACCCAGCGAGGTGGAAGGTGTCCAGTAGACCGGTGGATCCGCCATCAGATGGTTGAGCAGGCCCATCACTTCGTCTTCGGGTAGATGAGGTAGTCGGACTTTCCAAGTGGAGACCAACGCTCTGATTATTCGCCAAGGCGAGGGAGGCCATTCCACCCGTCCTTCGTTGACACTCGCGTCCCACGGCGTTGCGTGGTACCGGCCGAACGGGAACCGTACGGCCATCCCGAATATCACGCCCTACCCTTCGGATTCCAGATTACTTCGGTCACCGGATCAGCGTCTCCAAGTTCGGGGCATTGGCGAGCCAGAGAATCGACTTCTTCGGCTAAATCGGAAGGATCTGAAAACGGACCAGGAGGATCTTCGGCAAGCCGAAAGGAGCATGCCGTTCGGAGTCGCAACTGTCCAGAAAGGAGGCTGGCCAACTCCCATCTTGCTACTAAACCCAAAAGCCGGGTCGCTTCCTTGCTGAGGCCGTAAGAGTTCAGTAAACCGAAATCTATGGCCACATGCAGCCGGGTCGTCGCCGCGGTGTACTCGACCCGAGGAAATGGAACCATCCCGTAACCCTCGGCGGATCTTCCTGCTGTTCCGGTGGTCCTGCGTCTGACGTCATCGGTCTTGACCCCGCCGGAGTGCACCTCCTGTACGTTTTCGGCTTCGATGAAGGCGGTAATCGCCCGAGTGATTTTGGGTTGATGAGGCCACTTCTTCACAGCAAAGAAGACACCATGAATCAAATTGATGGGGTCAAGTCGGAAAATAGCTCTGGCTAACTGGGTGTGGTTCACCGGGCGATCTTGGACAAGCCCGAATCGTTGTTCCAATATGTCAAGGAAGTTATCTCCGTTAAGAGTCGAGTTTCTGACAAATGCCGAGGCGAGGCGATGCGCCTCCGTCCGGCTCGAGGTGAGATACTCACCGCTTTTTGCCACAACCCTCACCCAAGGCAACCTTGCCAGGGCCGTTACCGGTTGGTCTTCTAAAAGGTTCCAGCCGGTTCCTTCAAGGTGATTCGCCATAGATTGAACGGATTCCACCAAAAGCATCTTGACCGGTTCCCCGTCGGGTCGGGGCTGGTCATACAAGGCTGCTCCCAAGTTGGCAAACCCGGTTGGTTGGAAACGTCCGCTTGGTTCGGGCGTCAGGGTGATGTGATGTATTTCCTGGTGGGTCATGTTTCTCCCTTGATTGTGGGGTCAGGTGTGGGTGGACAGACAATCTCGATTGCATTCTGGATTGCGTAGGTGAAGGCGGGGATCAAAAGGGACGCCACGAATCTCTCTTCTGAAGTAACTTGAAGTGACTGGGGTCGAACTCCGGGCCGGTACCCGGCTGCCCGAAGCCGTATCAGGGCCTCGGTGGCCACGCTGCGGGTTTGCCCCGCCCTTAGCTTCTGCGGCCAGGACAGCGACGGTATGAGTAAATGTTCTGCCTCTTCACCGCTGTCTGTCTCCTTTCGAAGGGGCCTGGAGTGAAAGAAAGGTCCCAGGAGGGCACGTGCTGGGCTAAGGAATTGCCGCCACGGGGAATGGTTTTGGTCTGGATCTGATCCCTTCCAGGATGGCGGACGGTTCAGCATGGCAGCGACGGGAATCAATCGTCCGAGTCTCTTGCGGTCCAGTGGGCCGTGGAGGAAGGCCGAGATGTGGGTCATTGGCACAGGAGAGAATCTGTCGAAGGCGATAGGAGCGCCGGACCCTATGGTGACGACACCTTCGCCTGCTTGTCGGTCTCCGCAGAGAATGGAGCGATGAATCAGCATCGCGGACAGCCTGTGGTCCGTGGACCATGAAACCGGGTTAGCCGAACCCGAGACCCGATCCGTCCAATCAAGCAAGTGCCGCCTGAAAGGCTCGGCGTGGAGTTTGACGGGGCGGAGAAAACAAGCAGCCGCTCCCCGTCTCTGTTCGGAGTGGCTGAGGTGCTGTCCTCTGGGGAACCGATCTCTTTGAGTACCGATGGAGACAGCTAGCTTCCATTCAGTCGTTTCGTCATCGAGTAGCTCTGCCCAGCGTTCTATCGAAAGCGGCGGGACCGGGCTTCTTGCTCGGGCCCTGAGGTCGGGGTTGCGGCTAACAATCCACTCAAGCGCGGCGATCTCAACCAAGAATTCTTGTAGTGACCCGGCGGTATGCGGTGTCTGCACGATTTGCATTTGCGCTGCGTCCACGCGGCGGAGAGCCGTTCGGGCCGAAGCAGGGAGCGTTCCCCTTCTGACTCGATTCAACCAGGGGTCTATCTCTCGAATTATGTGAACCCTTTCGGCGGGTTGCTTAACTACCGGGAAGGATCCGACAGGGACGGCCAAGGTCATGTTTCCGTAACGGGTAGCGACGACATACCGTTCAAAACGGTTAAGGCCTCGATCCACTCCCAAGGTGCTGATTGCTTTTGCGGCATCAACCCCGTTTGAGGCATGTGTTCCATTCCAGGAGAGCCTCCCTTCGGCCAGGATGCGCCTCACTTCCGGCAGAGTCATGGGTCTTTCCCAGATAGGGAGCCACATTTCTCCCTTTATCGCCTCGTTGTCAGCGGCAGAGTACCCCACCGGACTCTTGGACACGGTGAATGGTGTGGTAGCCATGCCCCGAGAACCTCTGAACCGTCTTGCGACTCCCGAAGCGAAGAGCAGAGTTCCTTCCATACCGAGAACGAAACTCCACGGATTGACGGCGCTCGTGGCACTGCCGAATGCCGATGAGTTGACTGTCTCCGCCGTGCCAGGCATCAGGTGGCCAATCGGAATGCGATGCAATTTGGGGTTTCCTTGCGCAAAGAGGGCGTTGGAGAGCAGTTCGCGACTCCAACTCCTCCGCTTGGAGTCAGTGATGAAGTTGACCGATTCCAAATAGCTGGCAGAGATGTCGCCACTTCCTAAGGCACCACCAGTGCCACCAAGCAGCAGGGGATAATTAGGCTTCTTGTCGTCCGACAACACGAAGACCGCGTCAAGCCAGTCCAGAGCTTCATCCGGAAACTCAGATCGACATGCGGCCAAGAAAAGGGGCTTGTTCTTGTTTGTGACCTTGCCAGTTTGATCCGCCCACTCCATTTCTATTGCTAAATCCACTAGCTTCTGTGCTTTCTCAATCGTTCTTTGAAGGGACTCCAATCGAGGATCGTCGCTTTCGGTGATGGTCCGAACGGCCCTTTCGCCCTTCTGTGGTTTCCTAGTTCTAAAGCCGCCTCGTCCGTTCCAGGGCGACAGGATGGGGGTAGGTTTGTACTCGGTAAGAAAGAAATCAATAAGCTCCTCACCTTCGAACCCACCTAGGTGCAATGAGTCTCCCTGCCAGCAGGACATGACTCCAGGAAGATGTTGGTGGTGCAAGACACGCAAGACCCCAAGACCCTGCAAATAGGACAACAAGGGAGTGGAGCGGCAACCCGGCAAAGTGAGAACTGTCATAAGCGGGCCAACTCTGCGGAGCCAGGGTTGGCGCTGGCTCTCCAGTCTGCCAGTCTCACCAGCATCTCCAACCAGGCCAGCCGGAACGGTCCCAAATCTGTCCGGTCAAGAAGCTCCAGCACGCGGGCTGTGTAGCTAGGGATCGGTCCTTCTCCAGAGCCTAAACCGATGAGCGCGAGATTCAATGTGCCTCCGGTGGTAGTGCCGCCGGGGATGGCTATGGAGTTCACTGTGTCACCGTCGACTACGCCAAGCGCCACATCTTGGTCCGGTCTATCAACGGGTGGTTTCTCATCCATGAGTCGGCGCACTCCCAAGCGCACCCGGCCGTGGTGACTTGCTGCGAGGTACACCACCAAGTCGGATTCATCTACGCCCTCCAAGAGATGTTCTTCAGGTCCCAACAACATCAATGCCGACACCAGCCCATGACGGAAATAGCGCTGGGAGTAGCGGAGGCTATTCCTCTTACTACCCCCTTTGGCCAGCGTCACCCTATCTGGAGGAGGGTCATCGGTATCACCTCTTGTCTTCCTGATCGCCTTTTGAAAGACAGCGTGGGCTTTGCCGAGATCGTGGAACCTCGCCGCCAATTGGGCTGCCTCAATCACCTTGTGAGGTAGATCAAGGCTGCGGAATGCCACAAGAATTTCCTTTGCTGCGACCTCTGTGTCGGCAAGATGCTGGTCAAGTCGGACCCACGGAGTTGGCGAAAGAGTGCTGTTGGGATCGTCTGCCACGCTCAGATCGTCGTGGTCGGCAGTGTTGTCAGCGTTTTCGATGATGCCGACCGTCGTTTTACATGGTGTGCCCTCCCAACCCAACTCTGAGGAATACCCTCCGGCCGCTGCTTCCACCATGACCATCAAATTGGGTCGCAGTTCACTCGGTGATATTCGTGACCACCTGCTTTCTAGGCCCCCTTCCGGGTTTGGTACAAACGCAGCTGCCTTGCGGCTTCTGACGAACCTGCGCAACTGGCTGATGGGAACTCGGCACAACTCGTCGGGGGACGGAAATGCGTCTGGAGTCGGAGCACCACCGGAAACGTTCCGCCAAGCTACTACAACGTCCCGGTCCTCGGAGTTACGTATGAACCTCCCAACGTCAATGTGGTTGCCGCTCAAGTCAGGTAGCGTGTCGAATAGTTCCAAGAGATCGCGTTTCCGAAGGGTGGGAAGGGGTTCCTGTTTCTGATGGACGCTCCTTCTGGAGAGCATCTCCGGGGTAGCAACAACCGGTAGGGTCTTCAAGACTTCCTCTGCAAGGTCAAGATCCTCTTCTCGGTACGGAGCGGAAGCCTTAGGGCGCGTCCACAGCATGCGAGCCGTTGAGGCCTCGCCTGCGCGGTTACATCTGCCCGCCCGCTGAACCATGGAAGACCACGGGGCGAGGTCGGTGATCAGGGTTGTGGCGGATAGATCCATACCGGCCTCCACCACCTGAGTGGCGATCACTATGCGACCGTTTTCCTCAATCGGTCCCAGCAGGCGCTCCACTGCTCTTTCCCGGTCGGCCCGGCGGAATCGAGAGTGGATCAAGACGGTGTCCGCAGGCGATTGCAGCTTTCTCAGGGTCTTGTAAGTGTCCTGTGCCCGTTTCACTGTGTTGACGACGACCAGCGTCAGGGTTCCGAGTCGGTGATACTCAACCGCGTGGCGGGCAAGTTGCTTTTGGTCTGCTTGCCCTAAGTCTTGAACCGTTTTTTCTGCTCCCAACCGTCTGGCCAGTGGTTCACATTGCCAATCCTCTTGACCGAGTTCCACCACCGGGCCGATCCGGGGAGCATCGACAGTTTCCAACCGTTTGAAGTCGACGGTTGCCGACATCCACATCGTCCGGGTTGGTTGAACGGTCCCAAATGACTCCCGAAAAGCCTGCAATTGTCTTCCCGTCACCACAGCCGAGTCCATTAGTTGAGGCTCATCAAATATCCACTGGCATCCCGAGTTGAAAGCACCGAAGGAGATGGGCCAATTCCACTGGGAGTCCGCAAATCCTCGGTTCAGTGCTCGGGAAAGCAGCATGTCAGTCGTTCCCACGAAAACAGCGTCGCGTTCTGGGCGAAGCCGCCAATCGTGGTCTCTCCAGTCAACGCCTCCCATTACGCGATGAATCCCTAGCTCATCAGGAGAAAGACCCAAAGCCGTACGCCAGCGATTGAACCTGTCGAAGGTCTGGTCAACCAATGTGCGCATGGGAAGGGTGTAAACCAGCCACCTAGGGGTGGTGTCCCTGGCGAAGTGCCGGCGACGCCATAGCCAACCCAGCCCGGCTGCTTCCGTTTTTCCGCACCCTGTATCTACCCGCAATACATCTGGAAACCCATCGGCTGCGAGACGTGTCTGGTAGGGATAGGGATCGTACCCAGTGGCTTGACGAAAGAAGACGTTGAACTCCATCAGATGGTTTCCGCCATTGGAGCGGCACCCATTATGGCTATGCCTGATCTCTGTTTTGAGGCTTCTTCGGCGGCGGGGACAGCAATGAGATCGGCGGTAATCAAAAGAGTTATCGAAGAGGGGCACGAAGTCATTGGCAGGGTCGGGTAGGTGAGAGGACGAGTTGATCCTCCTTCGGTTGATCTTGCTCGGGTGGTGTGTATTTCACTTCTGTCGATGGAAGTGTAAATAGGCGGTGTGACATTTAATATGCCATCGCCTTGAAGGGGGATGAGGTCAGCATGGCATGGTGGCCCAACGGGTTGGTATGACTGAGATACATGTTCCATCTAAATGCAACCAAAGGAAGTGCCTTCACTCCTCGTGCTAGTTGCCGAGTTGTGCCTCCGAGCGGTCTTCCCTTGAGGACTCGTGGGTGCGTTGGCGGTCACAAACGCTATGAAATGTGACCATGGTCATATTATTGCCTCTAATGGTCACAGCGGTCGCGGAGGGAAGGAAGGAGAGTCTTGGTCACAGAGGAAGGCGGGTTTGATGTCCCACCGACCATCAAGGCGTCGGAATTCAAGGCGAATGCTTGAAGCTAATGGATGAGGTGGCAGACAGCGGCCGGCAAGTGGTGATTACGAAACACGGACATCCCGTGTCACGTTTGGTTCCCTATTGCAGGAAGTCGAAACTGGTTTTCGGTCGCAACCGGGAGAACATTGAGATCATCGGAGATATCGTTTCCCCCATGCCCGCCGAGTGGTTTGACAAACCCGGTGAATCTGATGAGTATCTGTTTTGATCCTCCTTGCCACCCATGTTCTGTTTTGGCATGAAAAGAGCAGACCGCAGGATGGGCGCCGAGTGTTAGAACATGCTCTGTGGCAAACCGATGTGGCGGTTTCCGCCATTTCCTTTTGATTGGCCCGGTCCCTTGAACCGGTTGGACGCTTCGACATAAGCGGGTCGTTCGGCTGAGGCGGGGAGGCCTTCCTTATGCTCCGGCGAGCCGTTCGATCAAGGTCACCGAGCGTTGGGAGGCGGTTCCGTCTCCGTAGGGGGAGGGGGTTTGGGCCAGTTGGTGATGGGTGTCTTGCAGGGATTGCAGAATCTGGATTACAGCCTCGCCGACGCCATCACCAGGCTGGCGGAGCACGGCGAAGGTGCCCAGCACCTCGGGGCGTTCGGTGGAGTTGCGGACCACCACCATGGGACGTTTTACCACCGACACTTCCTCTTGGACTCCGCCCGAGTCGGAGACGGCGA
>Ga0209543_1002853_pt1 | contig 11693 bp, 10 predicted proteins | sample MesohylFT_FD_187296 | JGI IMG/M metagenome (GOLD analysis project Ga0209543, IMG submission 187296) | Host-associated microbial community of the marine sponge Aplysina aerophoba from Gulf of Piran - sponge mesohyl, lysed by freeze-thaw... | ecosystem: Host-associated > Porifera > Sponge >...
TGCGGGATTCGGGACCCTGGACACCAGAAGCAGGCCGGCCACTACCGGACGCAACGCGAGGACCGGAGAGGCGGTCAAGGCAGGGAAGACGCGCAAGGATGCCGTCAATGCAGGTGTCGGGTCATAATGCTGCAACGCCAACCGGGCGTTTCCGGCGAGCACTCAGCCCGCCCGCATGTGGAACTCGGCCGATTGCTATGCAATGTTCGACACTACGCGAGCTACCGGGCTGACGCCGGGAGAAGCAAAGGCAGCTGGTGTGGCCCATTTCAAACTTGCCGAGACCATGACCCAATTCTCTAGTCTGCCGACGGTCCCCGCAGAGACCCGCCGAACACTGAGGCAAAGATTCCATCGTTGCATTCCTGCAACGTACGTCCATCCGGCTGAGCAAAGGGGGTCCACAAACGTTACAGATGAACTATTCCTGCAGCTCCTCTCGAATCTGACTGTCGAATATGCCGCTACGCTTGAACAAGCTCATACCATTTACAGCGAAGCTCAATGGCATGATTCTACAGAAGCGAGCTTCGATGACCTAATAGATAAAGGTTGGATTCAAGTCATTTGGGGAAGAATATCAATACCGATTGACGTAGCAATAGTCGCTCGGAATAGCTCTTCAGATCTCATGCCTTCATATATTGCTCTGGTAGAACAGAGATTTTTTACGTCGAATGTCTGGAGCCCGGACGTATCCAAGGACACACTCCTTACTGACCTAGTCAACAGAATCGATTCCGGTTACTTAAGAATAGACGACATTTATTGTCAAACTCCCAGCTGGGTGGCTGCACGCCTTTGGGATCGCTCGTACTCAATGACTTCGGAACCTTCCCAGGCCCTCCGTCTCTGGGTAGATCGGTGGAACCTACTTGGCTCTCCCGACATAGAGATCGCAAGAGCATGGAATGAACCAGCCCGCACTGCTTTTCGCGATTCCATCTTTTGTGCATTAGCCGAAGATAATGGAATTTGCACGTTTGAGGATTTTCGAAACGAATTGATACATCGCGTGACACTAACTACCGGGCGCGCCCTCGCGTCGTCCGACGATTATGTTCCAAGTCTTCCGGTTAGTCTGATTGAGCGCCCTCTTTGGCTTCGAAATCCATCTATTGAACGGTTGGTCGACGAAAAATATCTTCAACTTAAGGAATATGCCCACTTGATTTATCTGTTAGAAGCAGAGATCACGAACACCGAGTGTTCTAGTGCCCCGCATCCTACGTTTCTTCGACTCGCCGATTTAGCTCTGGATCGCGCGCCGGTCTTCTTGATTCTTCTTATGCATGCGCAACGCAATCCATCTCTCATAGTGGAATTGCTTCTGCATCCGCCAACTTCGGCAGTAGCGTGCTTGTTAGTTGCGCAATGGCAAGCGCCCACAAGTGCCTGGGATCGGGCGCTCCTTGATAAGGATAATCAGTCAAACAGATTGATCGCATTTTCTGATGCTGTTTCGGTTCTCCAATATCATCTCAATAAAGAGAATATCCATACGCGCGAAGTCGCCCTTCTTCTTCGCTGGTTGCACGATAGTGTGCGAATAAATGCGGGGGACCGGAAGACGAGTTTTGAAGAAATGCTCGCGAGGTTCTCAACTGAGCTGGTCCGTCTGTCACAATCAACGATAAGTAATATTATTGAAATATTGTTAGAAGACGCGGCACCCTTGCGTTTGGGGGCAGCTAACTTCCACGCCGCTTTGGATGCAATCTCTGTCGGTCGCCTCGCCGACGAGATCGATCCAATACCTTTGGCCCAGGGTTACTTGACTTCCTTTGCTACAGACGAAGGAATGTTGTCGGCGGCTGGAGTTACGCCCCGCATGGCAGTAGCTTTGCATACGCTTGCTAAGCGAATGCCGGAGGAGGTCTACCATAACATCTTGTCGCCTGTGAATATCATTGCGCGACTATCCGCTTGCACGGAGGAAAACCAGTTTACTCTTGTGCGCGCGATTGGTCAGGCCATTAGAATTCACATTAGGATATTGTGTCGAATGGTCATCGGATTGTCGACGAAAGCGCCGGAAGTAATATTTGATGCCCTGACCTCGGCTATTCGCACGGGAGCAGTAACGGACTTGGAGGCAGGCAGAGTTGGTGCGTTTTCGCCAAACTTTGAATCACGAAGCTTTTTTGAGTCTCAGGATCGGACGATTGCGGCAGATATGGGAGGAGCGTTGTCGGCGATCGCTGAATCAGACACGAACGGGCTAGCAGACGCGATACTAGAGACCGATGAACCAACGGTCCTTGCGGAACTCCTTGTTTATTGCCCAATTGCGGTCCAAAAACGTATCAGAGATCGGGTCACCGAGATTGCGCCCGACGATGCAGCGCCGATCTATTCGCTCGATGAGGTGCAAGTGCGCATAGACGCTCTTCTGGCGGCGGGGCTCGGAGAGATTGCCGAGGACTATCTTCGGGACGAAATGGATCTGCGTACTTGGGGCAAGGTACCGGGGCGAAGGAGTGTTCGCTTTCGGCAATCTCTTCGTGCAAAGTTGCTGAGGGAGGATTGGAGAGGAATCAACGGGGCAGAACTACCTGAAGATCTATCTCCCTCGGAGCAGGAGACCGCACGGGAGACGCTAGCGTTCTATCAGGCGGTGGCAGCTCTCAATAATCCTGCGGCCGAGCGAAGCGAAGCAGTGGAGCTGTTTTCGCGGCTGCACAGACGAAGCGGTGATGTCGCCGCGTATGCTATCAATCTGTTCCTATCACATATCGGAAGGGTACTTGAAGACGGCTTGTTTGAAATACTAGACGACCATCGAACCGTTGAAGCGGAGAATGTATTAGCGGACGGCGAGATCAATTTGCAAAAGATACGAGGATTGAGCAAAGCAGACGCTGAAGTTTATGCGTGCTATAGGGCACTGTTGTTACTTGCGCTTGGGAAGGCTGCACAGGCGCACGAGATCCTGAATTCGATCGAATCAGTACAACTTAGGGATACGGCTATTGCTTTTGACTCTGTGGCGGTGACCCGACTGGGCCGCCAGCCGGAAGCAGTGGTAATGCTAAATGTGGCGACACGAACGTTTGGGGAAACACGCCATTTGCACGCGGCAAAAGCTTACATTGAAAGCGGATCGGGAACATTTCAAGTTTTGGGGGTTACACCGGATGATCAGTTAATCCCTGCCACGAAAGAAGCGCTAACTCGGTTGAGGCAAATGGATCCACTTCAGCAGGCGCAGGTATTAAGTCCGTGGAGCGACCCGTTTGAAAGACTGGTAACGGATCTAATCGTCTCGGCAACGTCAAGTGTAGAGAACCTAGTTCCGGCAATGCGAAATTTGGCGCTCGATTCATATGAGGATGACATTACGGCACTCGTTCGGGAACTGCTGACAGGTCAGTTGGAGTTACTTGATTGGCATGTGGCAGATCACTCCCGCGAGGGCTGGAGCGCTCGGGGTAATCCTGGTAAACCAGATCTGGTTCTTCGCCGCGGGAGCACGACCCTGTCTGCCGCGGAAGCAGTGGTATGCAGAGATGCGATTAGGGAGGATAATCTCCGAACTCATTTTCACAAGCTATTTGGGTACTCTTCGTGCAGCGTAAACTTCTTGCTTACATATACTTTTCGAGATGTTTCAGAAACCCTGCGCCGTCTTCGCTTGGTTGCGGAGAGCAACACGCCAGAGGGTTTCAAGTGTGTGGATGTTGTGGACCTTGCCACAAGTGGTTCTGCACCTCGGGGATTTTATGGCATATATTCAAATGGTATGGGGCCCATTAGAGTCGTGTTTCTTGTCTTAGATTTGAAACAAAATGAACGCCGTACGGCGGCAGCAAGTGCAGTAGAGCGACCCGTCTAGGGAAATACGGGGGGTTTGTACGGAAACGGAAATGTGGCATCGAGAACGTGGCTTTGGGGCGGGCCTGGGGGAGCCTGGGTCAAGGGGACTGCAACGTTGATACCTATTGAAGCGGGCTAGTCGGACGGACAAGTGAGGGGGAGTCAATTGATCTGTGCACCGTTCAATCGAATGAACCATGCTCCTGGCGAAGTGACGCCTATGAGACGTTGGGCTGTCGTTTCGTCGAGTACCAACAAGGGGCGATGGGACAGGCTGGGATCACCGACGGGTGCCTATACAACTGGGTACCTTGGCTGCTGCGAGGAAACAAGGCCTTGATTGGTGTGCGTTCCTGGACCTCGCCAAGACTCGAGGTTGGAGCGAAGGGTTCTCGTCGGATTGCTTCGACTGGATGGACTGGGGGACGACACATAGTCAACCCAGCGGTGCAAGGCGAACATTTGCCGCGCCGAGTCCCTAGTAGGGCGAAGGGGAATGCTTGAAGCCAGCGGCAACCGATGAAGACCGCACGGGCTGGGCCCGGCGTGATGCCGAAGGGAGACCTTGCAGTAATGTATCCTCCGCCTGTGTTGCGTGAGGAACGCGGGCGTGGTTCGGCCGCCTCGGCGGCCGGCCCTATGAACAGTGTTCGATCAGAAATTCTGGATGGTGTACTGAGTCCGCAGGTTAATCCGAGCTGGGAATAGAGACATCGATGACGCGAATTCCAATTCTTGGTCTCTCGTCGGCAGACAGGGTCGACAACAAGCGGTCTTCCAGTTCAAGGGAAGTAACCACCGGTGACCCCATCACCGGTGGCGTGGGTCGGCAGTCTTCCGTGTCTCCGAACCAGAATACAAGATAGATGCCATGCCCGTCGGTTCCGGGATCGACGGTGTAGCGGGCAATCAACTGTGATCGAACAGCACTCCAGAGATCACGATGGCAGCTTCTCTTGATCTCCACGGGAACATTGAAATGAGCAAAGGAAACACGAATGTCTGCCCGTTTGTCGTTTGCGTAACGCCCTTCCGGCTGGACTTCGATACCGAGTCGCATCAACCTGTTCCGCAGATCCGATAATAGTGCATCTCGGCAGGCGTCTTCCGGGCGAGGATTCTGTGGGCGGTTGTGATGATCCACATTCCAGTGTTGCTTCCAGTCGGACGTATTGCCGTCGCGAATGGTGCGTGCAATCTCGTTCAGGTGTTCCAGGATCAACGCCGCGAGGTCGGCAACGTTTGCAGGTGCGCCGCCAGCGAGCGTTTCGAGAACCTGAGCGACATCGCCATAGGCGAATTCGGCTTCGCGACGGGCTGCTTCTTGCCGGTAGGTGGCGTCCATGAGAAGGGAACGCCAGGGACGCAGATCGTCGTCGGACGACAAGGCCTCAAGGGCGCGCGAAGCGTCTTGCGTCGAGATGCTCGCCAGGTGCTCTATGCAGTCTCGGACCCGATCGGCAGCGTTCATTTCCGGTGTCACCATGACGCCTTCATCGGACTCGTCGCCAAGAGAGTATGGCCGGCAGGAGGCGCCGATGAGCCGGATCAGAAGCCGAAGCGCAGGCGCGCTCCGGCGGCACTTCAGATCGGGTGAGATGCCGAACTGCCTGGTCACCGCGTCCGCCAGGAAACGGATGCGGCGCTCCTTGCCAGCGGCATACGATTCCAGCCGACCGACGTAGGATTCCGGTGCGATGCACAAGCCTGCAACCAACCAGTGGACGCGCTGCGCCACGCTCATTCGGTGCTCGGCGCGCTTCTCGTTGATCAATGCCAGAAGCGGATCGATGTCACAGTAGCGCCTGGCGGCAAGTAGCAGGTGGTTCAGGCTCGACAACTGCCCGGATGCACAACGCACTGGGAATTGCCTGAGTAGAGGCATCGTGGCCAGGCGGGCGATGGGGGCATGGTCCGGAGAATGTGCCAATTCATGGATGCCCGCGGGAGATTCCGCGCCCCTGCGCAGTTTCGATAGAACGGAACGTACGAGCACATTGGCGGCGACCTCGGGGCGATTGGAAAGCGTCCAGGCAAACCAGGGCGGCGGCCTGTCGGCAGGATGCCGTGCAGTGGGCCACATTGGCACGGTGTAGTGAACCGCCAGGGCAAGCCGCAAGCGCCGGTAATCTATGTGGATCTCGCCGGATGGCGCAGTCTTCGCCATCTCCTCCAGGCCCGCCATGAATGGCAGCGCGAGATAGTGCGTCCGATTCGCGATTCCGAGGCGTATGACCTTCGTATCCGAAGGCAAGTCACTCCGGTCGATGGTCTTGCGAAACCCGGACAGAACGGCATCGACCAAGCTTTCGTCACCGGCCAAGAGAGCGTTCAGCCTGTCTCTCGGTGAATTGCCCTGAACGTTGAGGTATCCACCGAAATATACCTTGGCGAGTTCGTGCAGAAGCTGGGGCCTTGCCGTGTTTCCGCGCAGTTCGTCCGCGTGCGGCTTTACGTGGTCGCGCCAATCTGGACCCTCGGTCCGTGACCGCGCCTGTGCGCGGGGTTTGGAGGCGTCCCTGTCAGAAGTTGGGGCTTCAAGCTCAACCATTCTCCTGTCAAATGCGTCGTTGAGACCGACGAAGCCGATCAGGCGTTTCGATACAGCCTCGCGGGAAAGACCCTCATCGCAACGGCTGTAATGCAGGCATTCCGCAACTTCAGCGATGAGCCACTCGGCGGTGATCCGATTCTTGGCAGCGACCGCCTGGTCCAGGCACCACAGTCCGAAATCCCGGGGCCGCGCGACCCCCAGGAGCCTGCGATGCTCTTCTTCGCGCATGCAGTTGTAGAACCGGTAGGATTCGGTGCAGTCAGGCCGTTCACCGCAATGCTGCAGGCTCATTTCCAGCAGGGTCTTCCACGCGGCGGCGTGGCTTTCAAGCCACCTGCGAATCTCTCGCGATTCCTCGCGGCCGATATCTGGATCGTACGTCCAGTCGCCTGCCTTTGCGGCTGGTTCCAACCAATGGAACAGCCGGGTCAAGTCCACCTCATCCCCCGGTAGACGAAGAAACCGGGCCAACAGGTTCGTGGGCAGCCAGCGAATGAAGAAAGCGGGAAGGCCGTGTGGCCTCTCATCCGCGAGCAATTTGTCGTAGCGTTCGACGACTTGGTCGAGCAGCACGGCGAGCTGGGTTCTTGTCGATCTCTTTGGAAGTTGTCCAGACCAGAAATATTCGTATTCGGGGCTGTAGTTGGGTCTTTGCGGCATCCTGAGATATTGTACGATCTCCGATTCCGATATCGCTGCAGGGTAAAGCGTGGACAGCAGACAGCCGAGCAGAGCGTCGCCGGAATCCGCCACCCTGTCGGCATAGACGTCAGCGGCCAGCTCTTTCAGCTCGGTGAGCGCCTCGGCGTCATTCCGGTGGTGCCGCACGAACACGTCTACGGCGCGATCCCGAATCCTCGGCCACCTTGTATCATCACGGATTAGCTCTTTCAGCGGAGCGGCAAGCTCTGGAAGTGGCTCACCATGCCGGAGGGCTTCGAGCAGGATAACGATGAAGGATTGCCAGGAGTCCTCCCGCGTGGGAGCGGTCAGGATTTCGCGGACGTGGTTCTCCATGTCGGAGGAGACAAGGTCGCCGAGCCGTGAATCCAGCTGGAGCGTAGTGATCAGGCGGGGGTTTGCAGCAGTCTGCCGTTCGATGCCATCCAGAAGCAGGCGCTTTTCTTCCGGCGCGAAGTGTCGGGCGTCTCCGTAAAGGACGATGCCAAGAGGATCGCGCGGGATCACCTCCGCTCGGCTGGATTTGCTGTGTGCCGCGAGCCATGCGGAAAGGCCCCGCAGTTCGGAGACCACCACGCCATCGTATCCGGTGATTAGAGCGAGAATGCGCCCGACCGGCAGCCCGTTCTCGACAAGAGCGGCCAAGTATCTGGCGGCGAGAAACTCCGCAACCTGCCGGTGAACGGGACCCGTTCGCCGCTCTGTGGGAGATTCGAACAGCTTGGATTGCAGGCTGCAGCGAAGAACCTCCCGCTCTGTTCCCTGTAGCCGATCAAGTTCGAGGAAACGCTGATCGCTCTCCGCGCCCGGCAGTGCGTACCCGGCGGCACCAGTCAGAAGCTGCACTGCGCAAAGCCTTCCGCTGGCCTCGATCAGATCGGTGATACCGGCACGGTCCGGACTTGCTATGCGATGCTCTTCATTGTGCTCTGCAAGCAGGGCCCGGCATGCCATATCGAATGCCTGCGTCCTGGTCTCGGGCCAGACACTGTCGGCTCCGACCGCAACCGCGAGCATTTTCAGGCTCTGTGGATTGGCCAGTAATCCATGGAGGCCCTTCTCTTGGGCTGCCGCGACAAAATCCTCTGGATCATTGATTCTTGGAACACCGTTCAGAAATTGGCGGATATCTTGGGCGGACAGGGGATCGAGGCGGAGCACCTTGACGGCTCCACTGGGCGATACCTGTTTGAGATGATCCCTGTCGTTCGCCCCGAACCAATCGGCCTCACGACACGACAGGCGAAATCGGGGACGGCCCATTCGGTCGAGTTTGGCACGGATTCCGTCCAATGGTGTACGTCCGTCGGTGGCTCCGGTCCGTGTCTCGTCGAGCCCATCGATGAAGAGAGTCGTATCGTGCCACTCGGGTCTGTCGTCAAAGGTCAGGAAATCGCGCGCGGTGACGCGACGTCCGCCCTGGCGTTTCGCCAGATGTTTGAAAATGGTGGTCTTGCCGGAGCCTGGAGGACCAAGCAGCACGTATGCCGCCTCGTCCTTCCAATCCTCAACAGGTCGGCATGGAGATTCCGAGGGGCCACGGGAGTCGCGCTCGCCGATGTCGCGGCATGTCCGTCGAACGGTGCACGTCATGGGTTGTCGAACCATTCGCAGGCCGGCGTCGAAAGAAACTCGGAAAGGGGAAGGCCTCCCTCGCCGACGACAACGGTTGCCTGGACGTCGAAGCGCTCCGCAAATCGTTCGAGACCGCTTGTCCTTGGCTTACGCGCGCCGCTCTTCACCTCGAAGACAACCAGCCTGCGACCGCGTGTCAGAACGAAATCCACTTCGGAGCCGTTCTCTCGCCAATAGTACAGACGGTGTTCTGGCGTGCCCGTATTGAACAGGTGCGCGCCCACCGCGCTTTCGACAAGGCGTCCCCAATAGCTGCGGTCAGCCTTTGCTTCCTCGAACGTGTATCCCGACGCAACGGCCATAAGTGCGGTGTTGAGAACATTGAGCTTGGGGATGGAGGATCTCCGTCGATGGGCCCCGGCGGCGTACTTGGTGAGGCCAGTAATCAGACCTGCGTTGGACAAGAGGTCCATGTAGCGCGCCAGGGTGGTCGTATTGCCGGCGTCCTGAAGCTGGCCGAGCATCTTGTTGTATGAGAGGATCTGCCCGGAATACTCGGCGCCGAGTTGGAACAGCCGCTTCAGCAAAGCGGGCTTGTCCACCCGCTGCATGGCGAGAATATCTCGCTCAATGTTGGGCTCGATCAATGCCTCGGCTATGTACGCGCGCCACCGGCCCTGCTCGGGAACGAGCGGGGCGCCTCCCGGATAACCTCCGAAATAGACGTAGCGCTGGAGATCGAAGCCGAACGCTGCCGACATTTCGGCGAACGACCAATGCATGAGGCGGACGGTTTCGTACCTGCCTGCAAGGCTCTCGCTCAGTCCTTGCTGCATGAGCAATGGAGCGGAGCCGAGCAGAATTACGTGCAGGGGCCGATCAGTTCGCCGATCGGCATCCCATAGCCCCTTGACCGTCTCTGACCAGTTCGGGATTTTCTGAATCTCATCGATCGTCAGGACGAGGCCGCGGTCAGAATTTTCGGCGGCCAACCGAGCCTGTTCCCACTGCAGGACCAGCCATCGTGCATCTCTTGGGCCGTCGAGCGGGGCCGATCGGTGCTCTGCGAACTCAGATTGAGAACTGCCCAGGTCTGGAATTGGGGGGAGGATCGCAGTATCCGGTTCATCGACAGACACATACCGAGAAGGCGCGTCCAGCCGTCCAAGGACTTGGTGAACCAGTGTGGTCTTGCCCGTTTGACGCGGACCGGTCACGATGGCGAGCCGCTGAGGCTTCTCGCGGAGGCGGTCAATTAGCGTGGAAATCTGGGCTCGTTCATAGGCTGCCATAAAGGTATTCTATCGTATTGAGTAAAATTACTCAAGAGAGTCGCAAGCCTCATGTATTCGAGGAAAATCGATTGTCGTGATGGTCTGAACCACGCCATGGCGTGGTCGTGCCGCATAGAATGGTTCCCGATGGGGAGGCGCACCAGCTGCTGACGAGATTCGGGCGGAGCCCCCAGGCTGTAGCGAGGGTGCTCGGCGAGGATGGCGACGGCAGACGGAGGGGTCAGTCCCTCGAGTCGAGCGGCGCGCTCCTCGCCGGGGACGAGGTTCCCGCCGATGCTCCCGGTGATCCGCGCCGCGGCGTTCTGGATCGAGTCCCGCGCGAGATGAGCGTACCGCGCGGTCGCCTGCACCTGTGTGTGACCGAGCAGCTTCCCGATCATCGTGAGGCTCTCGCCCAGGGCCAGTGCCCTCGAAGCATAGAATGCCTCAGGTCATGAATTCGCACGTCCTCCAGCTCGGCACGCGGGCGGATGCGGCGCCAAGGCTTCTGAAGGTCAGTAATGTGGGAGCCCGGCACCTTGCCGCGGATGACCCAGGGATTGCCCGCCTCGCGGGGTAGGTCCGCCAACACGGCGCGGGCCTCGGGGCTGAGCGGGACGACCCGGCCCCCAGTCTTTGCGTCGGGCAGCTCGATGCAATCGTCCTTGACGTATTCCCAGCGCAGGAACTGGATTTCCGGCAGCCGGTCAGCAGCAGCAGGCGGAAAGCGGCGACACGACGGTCCGCAAGCTGCGTCAAGACGCATCGAACTCCTGGCCAAGACGGGCAAGATCGTCAAGCGCCGCACGGCGCGCGGCGTCGCGACGGTTGATGTAGGCCATCAGATCGGCGTGCATGACACGCGCCGGTGCGAACCTACCGAAACAAACGGGATCTTGCCCGTCTTGAGCAGCTTGCTGAGGTGCGGGCGCGAGACGCCCAGAATGTCGGCCGCCTGCTGCGTGGTCAACATTGCGCCGGCCGGAACCAGCGTGACGGTTTGGCCTGACGCGACACCGCCCAGAAGATCGATCACCAGGTCGGCGATCGCGGGTGCCAGGCGAACGGACTCGCCGTCTTCGCGGTGAATGGCGAGGACGTCGTTCCCGCCTGCGCGGCGCAGGCCATCTCGTCCTGCGTCGGAAGACGGTGCCCCAAGTCCACCGCGTCGGTAGCGTTGCTCATCCCGATCCTCCTCTCCCGCAATGGCCAAGGGTCTCGATAGCGGCGCGCGGGCCTGCATTCAAGTGTAATATCGGGAATAACAGAAACAAGTGTAACGGCAAGCCAGCTGCCGCGGAGCCAGCCCCTGCCTCAACCGTTGCGCGGAGTTGGAAGGTGGGTCGAGGATCGACCGTTGCTCGGGATCAAGTACAGCTGCTGTGATAGCCCGGACCACCACAAACAAACATAGAGCCCGGTTGCCCGAGCCCTATGTCGGCCGGCTTGGCCGACCCCGGAGCGCAATGCTCTGATACGCGGAACATTACATTGTCAATTCGAGGTGGCAAGAACGCCGGTTGTGCGTCGTTCGGGCCGGGTAGTGGCGAAATATGCGAGAGGATCATCAACCATGCTTAGGGGTGAGATTCCCGCCTATGCTCCCGGTAACCCGCGCCGCGGCATTCTGGATAGAGTCTCGGGCAAGGTGAGCGTACCGGGCTGTCGTGTCGACTATCGCACAAACCCCACATTGCGGGTGAAGCGGTTACGATTTTTTACCGTTTTCACCCGCTTGGTGGGAAACGGGCTGTGAAGCTGGGCCATCGATCGCATCGTGGCGAGCCGATGCT
>Ga0209543_1002858_pt1 | contig 11683 bp, 11 predicted proteins | sample MesohylFT_FD_187296 | JGI IMG/M metagenome (GOLD analysis project Ga0209543, IMG submission 187296) | Host-associated microbial community of the marine sponge Aplysina aerophoba from Gulf of Piran - sponge mesohyl, lysed by freeze-thaw... | ecosystem: Host-associated > Porifera > Sponge >...
GATCTGGATGAAGTAGTCGAATCCCTTTTCCTCCAGCCCCAGCACCTCCTGGATGTGGGGTTCGGTCTGGAGCAGGAAGTTCTTCGGCGAGCCGCCGCCGAGGATAACGGCCGCGCTTCGTCCCCCGGCGCGCTTGGCCTCGAGCACCAGGGCCGCGGACTCGTTGACGTCGCGGGAGACGTCGAAGCGGAGTCCGTTCCCCTTCAAAGCCAGGGCCGCCACGTTCATGCCGATGGAGCTGTCTCCGGGTGATGACGTATACACCGGCACGCCGCTCCGGTAGGCGGCCGCCAGGAGCGAGCGCCGTTCGAGCCCGAGGATCTTCTCCCGTTCGTCCAGATACCGGCCCACGCGGTAGTGCATCTCCGCCGTGCCCATCTCTTTCTGGAACTCGGGGGCCTTCAGGATCTCGCGGAAGAAGTCGTCGGTGGAGATGAGCACGTCGTAGTCGAAAAAGATGTCATAGATGCGCACGACCCCCTGTTCACGCAGGTCCACGTCGTCGGCATCGAAGGTGCCCCGGTGCATGGTCAGGCCGATGGCGAAATGGGTGTCGTGATAGAGATTCGCGCCGGTGCTGACGATCCAGTCCACGAAGCCGTTCTCGATGAGCGGAATGAACGCGGTCATCCCGAGCCCGGCGGGGGTGAGGGCACCGGTGATGCTCAGTCCCACGGTGACGTCGTCCGCGAGGATCTTCTCGGTGAACAGCTGACACGCTTCCCGGAGGCGTCCGCTGTTGTAGGAGACGAAGTTGTCGTCGATGAGCGCCACGATGGTGGTCCGCGCATCGATGGGTTTCGGGTCGATCTTCCTGCCGGAAAGGAGTGAGGGTTTGGTCATGGTTGTATGGGTGAGGGGCGGCCGCTGGAAGCGTAGCGTAGCGAAGTGAAGTCGAAGGACGCACGAATGCTTACAGGCGCCTAGGGTCCCGAGGTCCGGGCCGCGCGCAGCTTCCGCTGCCGGACTTGCAAATAGGCGTTCCGTGCCGCCCCGTAGGGGTCGATGCTGAGCGCCAGCGCCTCGAAGGTCTTGATGTTCAGGGCGCGGCTGTTGACCGTGTCGGTGACGCGGACGGCCAAGGGCACGTAATAGGGCGTGAAATACCCCAGGGGATTCATCAACGAGTCGGCCACGGTTCCCAGCCCATCCCTGACGGTGGTGGACGGCAGCAGCGGCAACACCAGGTAGGCGCCGTGGCTGAACCCGTAGAGGCCCAGCGTGATCCCCATGTCCTGATCGCTGGGCTCCAGCCCCAACTTGCCGGCCATGTCGAAGATTCCGGCGATGCCGACGGTGCTGTTGAGCACGAAACGGGCCAGCTCGCGGCTGGCGCTCACGGGTTTGGCCTGGAGGAGGTTGTTGACGACTTTTCTGACCACGTCGAGGTTGTCGACGGCATTGCGTACGCCCGTCTGAACCGAGATGGGGACGGCCGCCGCATAGGTCTCGGCCACGGGTTTCAGCACCCGTCTGTCGAAAGCCAGATTGAACTTGAAGATGTCGTCGTTGAATCGCTCCAGCGGGTCGTAGTGTTGGTCCCGCGTGGACAGCTCCTCGGAGTGCGGCGTGTCGTTCAGCGTTTCTGCCCCGACGGCCGGTTCTCCGCTAGCGGTCCCGCCGGGGTCCACCTGCGCATGAACGGGTTGCAGGAAGCTCAGGGAGAGCAGCAGAAACAGGAGCGGGAGCCGTAATATTCGCATCGGGTTCAGGGTGGTGAAAGTCCCGCTCGAATACCACTACGCCCCTTTGAAATCAAGGGTTTGAAAACCCCCGGGTGATGGGATACTTTGGCCCTGCGCGAAAGACGCTGCATGGGCGTTCTGTCCGCAACGTGTGCAAGGAGAGCGGGTTGGTGGAAAAGCCGAACGTGGTCCTGGGCGTGACCGGGGGGATCGCCTGTTACAAGGCATTGGAGCTGGTGAGGCTGCTGGTGCAGGATTCGTGCGCCGTCCGGGTGGTGATGACCCGGGCAGCCGCTGAGTTCGTCACGCCGCTCAGCTTTCAAACCCTTTCCGGCGCGCCCGTGGGCACCGATCTGTTCAGCCTGACCCAGGAGTCGGAGATCGGCCATATCAATCTCGCGGACAGCGCCGACCTGCTGGTGATCGCACCGGCCACGGCCAACGTCGTCGCCAAGCTCGCCGCGGGGATTGCCGACGACCTGCTCACCACCGTGGCGCTGGCCACGCAGGCGCCGTTGCTGGTGGTCCCGTCCATGAACGTGCACATGCTGGCCCACCCCATGGTGCAGGCGAACCTGGCGAAGCTGAGGGATGCCGGCTACCACGTGATGGAGGCCGATGCCGGCTATCTGGCCTGCGGCTACGAGGGGAAGGGGCGTCTCCCGGAACCCCCGGCCATCGTCGAGGAGATCCGCCGGCTGCTCAGGCCCAGGGATCTCGTGGGCGAGAAGATCGTCGTTACCGCCGGCCCGAGCCGGGAACCGTTGGACCCGGTCCGTTTCTTCTCCAACCGATCGTCGGGGAAGATGGGTTACGCGCTGGCCAGGGCGGCCGCCCGGCGCGGCGCCCAGGTGACCCTGGTGAGCGGACCGACCGCACTGGCGGCTCCCGAGGGCGTCAGGACGGTGCCCGTGGTCACGGCCGAGGAGATGCGCACGGCGGTGCTGGCGGAGTTCGACGCGGCCACCGCGGTCTTCATGGCGGCGGCGGTGGCGGACTACCGGCCCCAGTCGGCGGCCGGTAGCAAGATGAAGCGGGGCGACGGAAACCTCCACCTGGAATTCATTCCCAACCCGGACATCGTGGCGGAGCTGGGCGCCCGGAAGCGGCATCAGATCGTGGTGGGGTTCGCGGCGGAGACCGAGTCGTTGGTGGAGAACGCCCGGGCCAAGCTGCACCGGAAGAACCTCGACCTGCTGGTGGCCAACGACGTCACCCAGGAGGGTAGCGGCTTCGACGTGGATACCAACGCCGTCACGCTGCTGGACCGGGACGGCGCCGCCACGCCTCTCCCGGTCATGAGCAAGGACACCGTGGCCGACCGCATCTGCGACTGGTTTCTCCAGTACAAGAGCCACTCCCATCGCCGGGGCGCTTGACCCCGGGACCGCCGCGAGAGGCCACGGGTCGCCGGCGGGCTCATTGCCATGCCCTCGGTATTGGCGTAAACAGAAATCAGACAGAGCTTCGCGTTACCGACATGAACACGCTCGATCCACGGCAGCGTTTGGCGGTTGCGGCCACGTCCCTCAGGAGTAGCCTGGAACAGTATCAGGCCGCGGGGATTCAGGTGCTGCCCGCGGCGACACGCGCGGCGGCCGCGGATGCCCCGGATACGGAGGTAGCTGCCGGCCACGGCGAGGCCGGAGCGGCCGTAAACCTCCCGCGGCTACGGGAGATCCTGGGCGACTGCCGTCGCTGCAGGCTTTCGCAGGGGCGCACGCGTATCGTCTATGGAGTCGGCAACCCCGACGCCGACGTCCTGTTTGTCGGGGAGGGGCCGGGAAGGGACGAGGATCTTCAGGGAGAGCCGTTCGTGGGACGCGCCGGACAGTTGCTCACCGACATCATCACCAAGGGCATGAAGCTGCGGCGCGAGGACGTCTACATCGCCAACGTGGTCAAATGCCGTCCGCCACAGAATCGCGATCCCGAGCCCGACGAGGTGGCGTCGTGCGAGCCGTTTCTCATCCGCCAGATCGAGCTGGTGAAGCCGCGGGTGATCATCGCGCTGGGAAAGTTCGCGGCGCAGACGCTGGTGCGGTCGGCGGCGCCGATCTCCCGGCTGCGGGGACAATGGCACGACTACCACGGCATCCGGTTGATGCCGACCTTTCATCCCGCCTACCTGCTGCGGAATCCGGGAGACAAGCGGCTGGTCTGGGAAGACATCAAGAGCGTCCTGCGGGAGCTCGGAACGGTGGCTGAATGATGCGTAGACGGCTGAGACCGGGTGCGTGGTTCGGTTGGGCGCTGCTTCTCGTCGGCATCGGCTGGGGGGCCTTCAACGCCGGTGGCTCGGTGCAGCAGCCCGGAACCGGATCCCACGTCAACCTCATCGTCATCGACGGGGGCATCAACCCGGCGGTGAACGACTTTATCCGCGAAAGCATTCAGCGGGCGCGCGCGGACAACGCCCGCGCCCTGATCATCCAGCTCGATACGCCCGGGGGGCTCCTGTCCTCCACCCGCTCCATCGTCAAGGAGATGCTGAGCGCGCCGTTACCGGTGATCGTCTACGTGGCGCCCAGCGGCGCCGGGGCGGGCTCGGCCGGGGTCTTCATCACCATGGCGGCGAACATCGCCGCGATGGCGCCGGGGACCAACATCGGCGCGGCCCATCCGGTGGCCGGCGGCGGTCAGGAAGTCAAGGGCGTGATGGGCGAGAAGCTTGAGAACTTCACCGCCTCGTTCAGCGAGACCATCGCCCAGCGGCGCGGGCGCAACACCGAGTTCGCCATCCAGGCGGTGCGCCGGAGCATCTCCATCACCGACAAGGAGGCCCTGGAGAAGAACGTCATCGACCTCATCGCGGTGGACGTGAGCGATCTCCTCAAGCAGGCCAACGGGCGCGAGGTGGACGTGGGCGGGGTCAAGAGCACGCTCGATTTCAACGGCGTGTCGGTCCTGCGCATCGAGATGGGGCTCAAGCAGAAGGTCATCAACATCCTCGCCCATCCCAACATCGCCTACCTGCTGATGATGGCCGGCATCCTGGGCCTGTACATGGAGTTCTCGAATCCCGGAGCGCTGTTCCCGGGCATCGCCGGCGGCATTGCGCTGTTGCTGGCGCTGGCGTCCTTCCAGGTGCTGCCGGTCAACTACGCCGGGTTGCTGCTGATCGGGCTCGGGCTGTGCCTTCTGGTGGCCGAGGCGTTCCTGCCGAGCTTCGGCTTGCTCGGCATCAGCGGAGTGGTGTCTCTCGGCCTGGGCTCGTTGCTGCTGTTCGACGTGGAGGGCTCGGACTTGTCGGTGGACGGGTCCATCGTCCTGGCGGCCGTGGGCACCCTGAGCGCGTTCGTGCTGGCGGTGACCTATCTCGTGGTCAAGTCACAACGACGGAAAGCGACCCTCGGGTACGCGGGGCTCGTCGGCGAGGTCGGCGAGGTGAGGGAGAGCCTCGACCTCAAAGGCAAGGTCTTCGTCCACGGCGAGGTGTGGAATGCCCAAGGGTCGGAGCGGCTGGAGCCGGGCGACCGGATCGAGGTCGTCGGACACGACGGGATGATACTCAAGGTCAGACGCGCCGCGGAGACGTGATCGTCCGCGGAGGAGAAACACATGCTCGAATTCGGACCGATTGCCATCGTTCTGATCATTGTCGTGGGGTTGGCCGTCAGCGGCATCAAGATCCTCAAGGAGTACGAACGCGGCGTTGTCTTTCGCCTGGGCCGCATGGTGAATTCCCGCGGCCCCGGCTTGATCTACCTGATTCCTTTCATCGAAAAAATGGAGCGGGTGGAGCTCCGAACCGTCACCATGGACGTCCCTTCGCAGGACGTCATCACCCGGGACAACGTATCGGTGAAGGTCAATGCCGTGCTCTATTTCCGGGTTCTCGATCCCAACCGGGCCATCCTGGAGGTGGCCAACTATCTGTTCGCCACGTCGCAACTGGCCCAGGTGACGCTGAGAAGTATCTGCGGACAGGCTGAACTGGACCAGCTCCTGTCGGAGCGTGACCGCATCAACGCCGACCTCCAGAAGATCCTCGACGAGCAGACCGACCCCTGGGGGATCAAGGTGGTGCTGACTGAGCTCAAGCACATTGATCTGCCGGAGGAGATGCAACGCGCCATGGCCCGGCAAGCCTCGGCGGAGCGTGAGCGGCGGGCAAAGGTCATCCTGGCCGACGGCGAGTTCCAGGCCTCCCAGAAGCTGCAGGAGGCGGCCACGATCATTGCCCGGGAGCCCATGGCCATGCAGCTCCGATTCCTGCAGAGCCTGACGGAAGTGGCCGGGGACAAGAACTCCACGTTGATCTTTCCCGTTCCGATAGATCTCTTGACACCGTTCTTGAAGGCGGGCGGGAACGACACCTGATCCGTACCCATTGACCGGGAGCGGCCGGGGTAGCGCCGGCCCGCATCCGGCCGTGCGCCATGCTGCTGGAAGAACTGGCCTACGATCTTCCTGACTCGCTGATCTCCGCTTACCCGGCGGAAGATCGCGCGTCGGCCCGCCTCATGGTGGTGGAACGCCGGTCGGAAACCATCACCCATTCCCGCTTCGCCTCTCTCGGGGAGTTCCTTTCGCCGGGAGACCTGTTGGTGCTCAACAATTCCAAGGTGATTCCGGCGCGTCTCGAGGGGCGCAAGGAAAGCGGCGGCAGGGCGACGGTGCTGCTGGTGGAGCCCTTCGATGTGCAACAGGGACTGTGGCTCGCGCTGGTGGATGCCTCCAAGAAGCCGCGGCTGGGCGGTCGCATCGTGTTTTCGGAGGAGATCACGGCGACGGTGCTCGGGGACCTGGGTTCGGGCCGGTACGGCCTTCGGTTCGATCCTCCGGAACGGTTCCGGGAAGTGCTCGACACCCTCGGAGCGCCGCCGCTGCCCCACTACATCGAACGGGTGCGGGAGGTGGAGGAGGGCGACCGGGACAGCTACCAGACGGTGTACGCCTCGACCCCCGGTTCGGTGGCCGCCCCCACCGCCGGCCTCCATTTCACCCGGGCGCTGCTGGACGAGTTGGCCGCGGGCGGTGTGGACAGCGTGTACGTGACCTTGCACGTGGGCCTGGGCACCTTCCGTCCGGTGCGGGAACCGGTGGTGGAGAACCACCGCATGGACGGCGAATGGTACACGCTGACCGAAGCGGCGGCCGCGCGAATCCGCCGGGCCAGGGCGGAAGGGAAACGGGTGGTGGCCGTGGGGTCCACCAGCACGCGCACGCTGGAGAGCATCGTCCGGCGCAAGGGCAGGGTGGCGGCGGATGCCGGCATCACGCGCCTGTTCATCACCGGCGGCTACCGCTTCCGCGGCATCGATGCCCTCGTCACCAACTTTCATCTGCCGCGCTCCACGCCCCTGGCCATGGTGGCGGCGCTGACCGGCCTCGACCTGCTGCGGCGGGCCTACGCCGAGGCCATCGAAGAGGGTTATCGGTTTTACAGTTACGGCGATGCGATGCTTATTCTCTAGCGCCCTTCGACTTCGCTTCGCTACGCTCAGGACGAACGGTTGATGGTTTCTCCGTTCGCCCTTCGGCTGGGCCTCGCCGCTCAGGACGAACGGTTGATGCTTTCTCCGTTCGCCCTTGGACTGGGCCTCGCCGCGCTCAGGACGAACGGTTGATGGTTTTCTCCGTTCGTCCTTCGACTTGGCCTCGTTACACGCACGACGAACGGGCGGTGTTTTTCTCCGTTCGTCCTGAGCGTAGCGAAGCGAAGTCGAAGGGCGCTATCCTGATTCAATGACGCCATTGGCGCACCGTTAAAGAAAGACTCCCTCGCCACCATGAAATTCACGGTTACCGACAACCATCCGGACAGCCGGGCCAGGGCCGGCCTTCTGGAAACCGCCCACGGCGTGGTGGAGACGCCGGCGTTCATGCCGGTGGGGACCCGGGGGGCGGTGAAGGCGCTCTCGCCCCGGGATCTCCGGGAGGTCTCAAGCCAGATCATTCTGTGCAACACCTATCACCTCTACATCCGGCCCGGTGAGGAGCTCATTCGCGACCTCGGCGGCTTGCACGTGTTCATGGGGTGGGACGGGCCGATTCTCACCGACAGTGGCGGCTACCAGGTGCTGAGCCTCGCGGCCATGCGCAAGATTACCGAGGAGGGGGTTTCCTTCCGCTCCCATCTGGACGGCTCGTCGCATTTCCTGAGCCCGGAGAAGGTGGTGGGCATCCAGCAGGCGCTGGGAGTGGACGTGGCCATGGTGCTGGACGAGTGCATCCCGTACCCGGCGAGCCGCGACTACGTCAAGGCCTCCACGGACCGTACGGTCCGCTGGGCGCGCCGCTCCCTGGAGGCGCCGCGGAACCGGGACTGCGCGCTGTTCGGGATCGTCCAGGGGGGCGTCTTCAAGGATCTGCGCGAGGACTGCGCGGCCACGTTGGCGGAACTTCCCTTCGACGGGTTTGCCGCCGGCGGTCTGGGGATCGGCGAGGGTCCGGAGCTGTTGGCGGAGATCGGGAGCTTCACCGCCGCGCGCATGCCGGAGGACCGTCCACGCTACCTCATGGGCCTCGGGAAGCCCGAAGACTTGATTCATGGGGTCCGGTCCGGCTATGATCTGTTCGATTGCGTTCTGCCGACGAGGAATGCCAGGAACGGTACGTTATACACCGCCACCGGGAAGCTCAGCATCAAGAACGCGGCCTTTGCCCGGGACCCGCGTCCCGTGGAAGAAGGCTGCCCATGCTACGGTTGCCGGCATTTTTCGCGTGCCTATCTTCGCCACCTCTACGTGGCCGGCGAAATCCTAGCGGCCTATCTGAACACGCTGCACAACGTCTGCTACTATCAACGGTTGATGGCGGAATTGCGCAGGGCCATTCGGGAACGGTCGAGTCTGGAGAACGTAACCGCACGCATCTAAGCAGTCTCGGAGGAAACCATGTGGGACGTAGCCTATGCACAGGCCGGGGGCGGCCCCAGCACCTTCATCAGCATGCTGCCGTTGGTGCTGATTTTCGCGGTCTTCTACTTTCTCCTGATTCGGCCGCAGCAGCGCAAGGCCAGGGATCACCGGAACATGCTGGCGCAGCTCAAGCGCAATGACGAGGTCATGACCACGGGCGGCGTGTTCGGCAAGGTGCAGGCGCTGACGGATACCGAGGTGACCCTGGAAGTGGCGCCGAACATGAAACTCAGGGTGAGCCGGAGCCATATCGCCCAGCTCTTCAGAGGAGAAAAGACAACCGGAGGCAAGGAAGTCAAGGCCAAGTAGGGCCGTCGGCCGCCGGCGCGCGTCCGGCGGTTCCGTGCGCTCCGGTTCGGGAAACGAGCATGCGTCAAAGCCTAGTCATTCGCCTGGTCCTGTTGTTGGTCTGCATGGTGGCGGCGGTGGTCTACCTCGCGCCCAGCTTCGTCTCCGGCTTGTGGTTCCTGCCCGAGAACGGCATCCGTCTCGGGCTGGACCTTCAGGGCGGGTCGCACCTGGTGCTGGAAGTGAAGGTGGAGAAAGCCGTGGAGAACCGCATGCGCAGGATCCGCAGCGGCCTTCGTGACGAGTTGCGCGAGCGCGGCATCGCCTTCACCGGACTCGAAATCGACAGCTCCGGAGAGCTCGCCATCGCGGCTTCCCCCGACAACATCGAACGCATACGGGAGCTCCTGTCCACCGAGTTCCCGCAACTGGAGGTTTCGGCCTCCAGCGCCGGGGCCGGCGGGGCCGAGTTGCGGATGGTTTTCACCGCCCGGGAGCTCGACAGCATCCGCAACTTCGCGGTCGATCAGACGCTGGAGACCATCCGCAATCGCATCGACCAGTTCGGGGTTACGGAACCCACCATTCAACGCCAGGGACAGCGCGACATCCTCGTCCAACTGCCGGGAATCCAGGATCCGGAGCGGGCCAAGGCGCTCATCGGCAAGACCGCGCTGCTGGAGTTCAAGCTGGTGGACGAGCGTGGAGACGTGGAACAGGCGGTGCGTTCGGGTCCGCCGCCGGGCCGCGAAGTCCTGTACGGCTACGAGGACACGGCCTCGTCCAGCGTGCGCCGGCAGAAGATTCCCTACCTGCTGGAGGCACGGACGCTGATGACCGGGGAAGCCATCGCCGATGCCAACGTCCGCCGCGGCGACCAACTGGAGGGGCTGTACGTCGAACTGGCGCTGAACTCGGTGGGCAGCACCGCCTTCGATCGCCTCACCGCGGAGAACGTCGGGCGCCTTCTGGCCATCGTCCTGGACGGCCGGGTCTATTCGGCGCCGCAGATCCGCGAGCGGATCTCGGGCGGCGTGGCCTCCATAACCGGCAACTTCGACTTTCAAGAAGCCCGGGATCTGGCCATCGTGCTCCGGGCCGGCGCCTTGCCCGCACCGGTGGAGATCCTCGAGGAGCGCACCGTCGGGCCGTCCCTGGGACGGGACTCGGTGCGGAAGGGGATTTTTTCCTTCATCTTCGGAAGCATCCTCGTGCTCGTCTTCATGGTGGCGTACTACCGCGGCGCGGGCGTGTTGGCGGACGTCGCGCTGGTGCTGAACATCTTCTTCATGATGGCGATCCTCGCGGGCTTCGAGGCCGTGCTGACCCTGCCGGGTATCGCCGGGATCATTCTGACCATGGGCATGGCCGTGGACGCCAACGTGCTGATCAACGAGCGGATTCGCGAGGAGGTGCGGAACGGAAAGTCTTCGCGGACCGCGGTGGACACCGGTTACGAGCGCGCCATTCCGGCCATCCTGGACTCGAACCTGACCACTTTCCTGGCGGGCGTCATCCTGTTCCAGTTTGGCACCGGCCCGGTGCGCGGCTTCGCCGTGACCCTGTGTGTCGGCATCCTCACGACGGTGATTTCCGCGGTGTACGGCACCCGCATCTACTATGACTATCGCCTAGCCAGGCGGAATCTGGCGCAGCTCTCCATCTAGCGCCGGGCAACCGTAAAACGACTATGAACCGCCGCGGCTGACTCACGACCGACTGGACTACGAAGACTATGGAAATCATCAAGCCGGGAACGCAGATACCATTCTTGAGCTATCGCCGATGGGGTTTCATGCTGTCGTCGGTGCTCATCGTCGGGGTGGTGCTGCTGTTGTTCACCAAGGGCCCGAACCTTGGCGTGGATTTCGAAGGCGGCACCATGGTGCACGTGAAGTTCGCCGACGCCGTGGGCATCGGGCAATTGCGAAACGCGCTGGCGCAGTCGCCGCTGGGCGGGGTGGTGCAGGACTTCGGCGGCGGCGGCACCGGCGAGTATCTGATCCGTATCGAGAAGTCCGCCGCCGCCATCGGCACCGTCGGCCAGGACATCCGGAACGTTCTCAACCAGGCGTTCGGCGACGGCTCTTACGAAGTGCTGCGGGTGGAGTCCGTGGGGCCCAAGGTCGGCGACGACCTCCGGCGCCGGGGGATCTTGTCGGTCATCTTCGCCACCATCATGATGGGCGCGTATATCTGGCTCCGCTTCGAGTTGCGCTTCGGGCTCGGGGCCATCATCGCGCTGATCCATGACGTGCTGATCACGGTGGGGGCGCTGGTGGTGGCCAACTACGAGTTCGATCTGCCCATCGTCGCCGCGCTGCTGACCATCGCCGGGTACTCCGTCAACGATACCGTGGTCATCTGCGACCGCATCCGCGAGAACATGCGCAAGCAGCGCCGCGATTCCATGGAGAGCATCATCAACGCCAGCATCAACCAGACCCTGGGCCGCACCATCCTGACCACCGTGACCACGCTGCTGGTGTTGACGGCGCTGCTGGTGCTGGGGGGCGGCGTGATCCGGCCCTTTGCCTTCACGCTCTTCGTCGGTTTTCTGGCCGGACTCTATTCCACCATCTTCGTGGCCACGCCCACGATTCTCTTCTTCGAGAGGGGCCGACGGCGATAAGCGCCGGTACGCGAAGTTGAAAGACGCCGCCAAGCGCTGGATCCTCAAGGACACCGACGAAACCGCGGCGGCGCGCCTTTCGCAAGAGCTCAACCTGCCGTTGTTGCTGGCCGGGATCCTGGCGCAACGCGGCTATGCGGATGCCGACGCCGCCCGCCGCTTCCTCTCCTCCAGTCTGAGCACGGACCTGCCGCCGCCCCACCTGCTGGCGG
>Ga0209543_1002859_pt1 | contig 11681 bp, 8 predicted proteins | sample MesohylFT_FD_187296 | JGI IMG/M metagenome (GOLD analysis project Ga0209543, IMG submission 187296) | Host-associated microbial community of the marine sponge Aplysina aerophoba from Gulf of Piran - sponge mesohyl, lysed by freeze-thaw... | ecosystem: Host-associated > Porifera > Sponge >...
TCCTCGCCGTGACCGGCGGGGCGAACATGGCCGGCTCAGTCGCCGCGCATCAGGCGTTCGTGCTCCTCGGCGACGGCCATCCAGGCGTATTCCCCCGTCCGGGTGCTCCAGTCGGTCAACTCGGTGTCGTCCGCCATCCCGCAGCGGCCGAACGCGCGCCAGTCGCGGTGGCGCAAGCCCCGCCGGAGCGCGAGGACCAGCGAAGAGACGAATGCCCAGGCGCCCGCGGCGAGCCACGCGGCGGCCACCGTCTCGATGCCGGCATCCGTGGCGATGGACAACGGGGAGCAAAGCGCCGCGAGCGCGAAACCGCCGAGTACGACGGCGCGCTCGGCCCATGTCGTCCGCGGCCGTGCGTTGTCCCTGGTTGTGTGCGTCATGCCGAGGTCCTCCGCCTGCCCCCCCGGCTCGGAGGCCGGGACCGGCTCCCGCCGATCCGGGAGCCCGCCCCGGACACCGATCCGGGGTCTGCGCGGTCGCGGGCGGGAGAAGGCGACGTTCCTCTCCGGCCCCAACCGGTTCGCCCGGCCCCGGCCCGACTCCACCTCCAGGCGGTAATCCACGCAACGACAGGGAGAACGCCCATGCGCGGCATCGGCGGCAGCACGCTCCGGGGCGGCCAGACCGTCTTCCACGGCCTCCGCATGTGGGGGCAGCTCTTCCGGGCGGCGATGCTGTTCGCGGCCTTCACGACCGTCGCCGTGCCGGCCTGGTCGCTCTGGCAGCGCACCACCGGCGCGGAATGGTACGCCGCCGGCATGGTGACGCTGGCCGAGGTCAAGCTGGTACTCGGCTACGACCCGGACTCGGGTCAGGAAATCCGCTTTGCCGACGGCACGCGCCGCGCACTCCGCATCCGCGACATCGCCGCCTCGATCCCGGCCCACGAGGCGCGGGAGAAGATCAGGGACGAGATGTTCGCCAGCGCCGGGCTCGGCGCGCTGGCGGGCGGCGGGCTGATCGGGCTGTTCCTGGTCGCGTTCTGGTGGCGCGGCGCGCAGCTCGGGCGCCAGAAGCGCATCCGGGGCGCGGAGATGGTCACCGCCGCCGAATTGCGCCGGCGCGTCCAGGCGCGCCATCTGCGCACGCTGGTGCGCCTGCCCGGTGGAAAGCGGCTGCGCCCCTACTCGATCGCGGGCATCCCGTATCCGGAGCGCACCGAGACCCAGCACACCATCGTCTCGGGCACCACCGGCTCGGGCAAGACGGTGCTGATCTCCGACCTGGTGGCCCAGATCCGCGCCCGCGGCGAGCGCTGCGTGATCTACGACAAGATGGGGAGCTACACGCGCGCGTTCTTCGACAAGGACCGCGACGTGCTGATGAACCCGCTCGACGCCAGGGCGCCGCGCTGGTCGCCGTTCCTGGAGGCCCGCGACCCGCGTGACTTCGACATGATGGCCGCCGCGCTGATCCCACAGCAGAAGGACACGGTGGACCCGTTCTGGGTGACGGCCGCGCGCCAGCTCTTCTCCAACGGCGCCGGCGTGCTGCGGCAGAAGGGGGTGAAGGACAACAAGGTCCTGGTCGACCATCTGCTCAAGACCGACCTCACGGCGCTGGCCGAGGCGATGGAGGGGACGGTCGCCCAGTCGATCGTCGATCCCGAGAACCCGAAGACGGCGCTCTCGGTCCGCGCCATGCTGACCGCGAACCTCTCGGCGATGGAGTTCCTGCCGGACGAGGGCAAGCCCTTCTCGATCCGCGAATGGATATCGGACGAGGCCAGAGACCGAAACGGGGGCGGGTTCCTGTTCCTCACCTCGCGCGGCGACCAGCACGCCTCCCTGCGCGGTCTGATCTCGACCTGGCTGGAGATCGCGGTCAACGCCATGCTGTCCCTCGCCCAGGACGATGGCCGGCGCATCTGGGTCATTCTCGACGAGCTGCCGACGCTGCACCAGGTGCCGTCATTACAACCGGGCCTTGCCGAGTCGCGCCAGTTCGGCGGCTGCTTCGTGCTCGGCGTGCAGGTCGCCTCGGCGCTGCGCGACCTCTATGGCAGGAACGGCGCGGAGACCGTATCCGGCCTCTGCGGCACGAGGGTGGTGCTGGCCGCGCCCGACCGCGACACGGCGCAGTGGTCGGCCGACAGCCTGGGGCGGAGCGAGATCGAGGAGGTCGCCGAGGGCTACTCCTACGGCGCCAACACAATCCGCGACGGCGTGAGCCTGACCCCGCGGCGCGAGCTCAGGGCGCTGGCGCTCCCCTCCGAGATCATGCGGCTCGCCAACCTGGAGGGCTATCTGAAGTTCCCCGGCCCCTTCCCGGTCGCCTCCATCCGCCTGAAACACGTCGCCCGGCCGAAGGCGGCGGAGCGGTTCGTGCCGCGCGAGGAGGACGGCGGCGGCGGCGATGCGTCGAAGGCGTCGCCCGCGGCCCCGGACGGGGATGGCATCGCCATCCCGGACCTGCCGGCCGACGCCGGATCGGGCTCCGCAGAGCCGCTGCCGGCGTCGGGAGACGCGGGGGATGCCGCCCCGCACCAGGGCGAGTTGGAGCTTGTACCGTTGCCGGGAGAGGCCGCCGATCCGCAGCCGGATGCGGCGTCGGCCGAAACGGCGGACGGGAAGGCGCCGGATGCCGATGGCGCAGCGCCCGAACCGCAGGACGGCGTGCCGGACGTCGGTTCCGAAGCAGCAGGCCCACCGGACTCCTCCGCCGGTAGCGGCCGCGGGTCCGACTGGGGCTGACATGCTGTCGATCGGCGCGCTCTCCTCGGCCGCCCAGGGGGCATCCTATTACGAGCGGGACGGCTACTACGCGAAGGACGATCCCGAGCACCGAGACGCCAGCGCCTGGGCCGGCAAGGGTGCTGACGAGCTCGGGCTGACGGGGCCGGTCGATCCCGCGACCTTCCGCGCGGTCCTCGAAGGCCGCGTTCCGGACGGCTCCGACACGCGGCTCGGGCGGCGCGGCAAGGACGGGGAAATCATGCACCGCCCGGGCCGCGACCTCACCTTCTCCGCGCCCAAGTCCGTCTCCATCGCCGCGCTGGTGGGCGGCGACAGGCGCATCGTCGAGGCGCACGACCGCGCCGTGGCGGCGACGCTGGCCTGGGTCGAGAAGAACGCCGCCGAGACCCGGATGAAGGACCCGGAAACCGGGAAAATGGCGCGGGTGGGCAACCAGAAGATCGTCGCCGCGACCTTCCGGCACGACACCTCGCGCAACCTCGATCCCCAGCTTCACACCCATGCGGTGCTCGCCAACATGGTGCAAGGCCAGGACGGCAAGTGGCGCTCGATGGCCAACGAGAGCCTTTATGCGAACCAGAAGCTGATCGGCATGCTCTACCGCAACGAGCTCGCGGCCGGCCTCGGGAAGCTCGGCTACGGCATCGAGAAGACCCACGCCGACGGGCGCTTCGAGATCGCGGGGGTTCCCAGGGAAGCGATAGATGCCTTCTCGAGCCGCCGCGCCGAGATCGAGGCGGCGATGGAAGCGCGCGGGCTCGGCGCTTCCGCGGACAATCCGGGAATCGCCGAACGCGCCGCGCTGATGACGCGCGCTGCCAAGCGCGACATCGACCGCGACGAGCTCAGGGGCGTGTGGCAGCGCCAGGCCGCCGATCTTGGCCTCGATCCCGGCGCGCTGGTGGCCGGGGCCGTGGAACGGTCCGGCCTGGCGGAACGGGAAGCGGCGCCCGGACCGCCGGACATTGGCGACGCCGGCGGGACAGGCACAGCGGCCATGGGTGCGCCGTCGCGGGAACCGGCGGCCGCGGGAAACGGAGCGAACGTGCCCGGGCGCGACGTCGCGGCAGGTTCTGCACCGGCATCGCCCGCGGCGGAGGCCGTCGCCTGGGCGACGGCGCATCTCTGCGAGCGCGAGGCGGTGTTCTCCCGCACCGATCTCCTTGCGGCCGCGCTCGCCCATGCGCCGGGCGCGGTCGCGATCGGGGAGGTGGAGCGGGAAGTCGCGGGGCTGGAGAAGGCCGGAACGCTGCACGCCGTCGACCTGCCCGGCGCCGAAGCCTCGCTCGCGACCGATCGCACGGTGGGCGAGGAGCGCGAGACGGTGGCGCTGATGCGGGGCGGCCAGGCGCGCGGCCGGGCGCCGATGCGCGGCTGGCAGGTCCAGGGGCACCTCAACAAGGGACCGCTCACCGCCGGCCAGAAGGACGCGGTGAAGCTGATCCTGTCGGCGAAGGACCGCACGGTCGGGGTGCAGGGCTACGCCGGAACCGGCAAGACCACCATGCTGAACCGGGCGCGAACGCTCGCGGAGAAGAAGGGCTGGCGCATGACGGGCCTGGCGCCGTCGGCCTCGGCGGCGCAGACCCTCGCCTCGGAGGCCGGCATTCCCACGGAAACCCTCCAGATGTTCCTCGCCCGCAACGCGGGCGTGGCCGAGGGCAGGCTCACGAACAAGGGCGCGAGGGAGATGCGCGCGGCGTTTGCGAAGACCATCCTGGTGGTCGACGAGGGATCGCTCGCATCTACCGTGCAGGCGCGCGACCTGCTCCGAATCGCCGCTGAACTGCGCATTCCCCGCGTGGTGCTGGTGGGCGACGCCAAACAGCTCGACGCCGTGGACGCCGGCAAGCCCTTCGCCCAGCTCCAGGCCGCCGGCATGCAGACCGCCACGATGGACGAGATCATGCGCCAGCGCGATCCCGCCCTGAAGGAGGCGGTCGAGGCGAGCCTGAAGGGAGATATCGGACGCGCCTTCGAGAAGCTCGGGAGCAACGTTGCCGAGGTGAAGCCCGACAACATCGCGGGCGCGGTCGCAGCCCGGTGGCTCCGGCTCGACGCGGAAGCGCGCGCGAACACCGGCGTGATGGCGCCCTCCCACGCGCTCCGGCAGGCGATCAACGGCCATATCCGCGAGCGCCTCGCCCGCGAGGGCCGCATCCACGGCCCCGTGCTGGAGTCCGAACGGCTGGTCTCGAAGGGCTACACCAACGCGGAAAAGGCGCTCGCCGCCAACTACGGAGCGGGCGACGTGGTGGCGTTCCACCGCCCCTACAAGCGGATCGGCGTCGAGAAGGGCGACGAGCGCCGCGTCATGGGCGTCGATCACAAGGCCCGCGCGGTGCTGCTGGACGACGGCAGGGGCGGCAAGGTCGCCTGGAAACCCGACGAGATCGGCGGACGCCGGGGCGGCAGCGAGGTCTATCGCGCCGAGGAGATCGAGCTCCGCGCGGGCGACCGCATCCGCTGGACGCGCAACGACGCCGGGCTCGGGCTGGTCAACAGCCGCACGGCGGAGGTCCTGCGGGTCGCGAAGGGCCGGGTGACGTTTCGCCTGGAGGACGGCAAGACCCTCGAACTCGGCAAGAGCGACCCGCAGCTCCGCCATCTCGATCATGCCTGGGCATCGACCGTGCATGCTTTCCAGGGCCGCACGGTGGACAACGTGATCGCCGCCATGGAGGCGAGGCACCCGCATCTGACGACGCAGAAGAGCTTCTATGTTGAGATCAGCCGCGCCCGCGACCGCGCGGAGCTGGTCACCGATGACGCGGCCGAGCTCCGCGCCCAGCTCCAGGAAGCCACGGGCGAGCGCATCGCCGCCCTCGAAGGCATCGACGAGATGAAGCGCGAGGCGCCGGACAAGGCCGACGAAACCGCACGGGACCGCTCGATGCGGCCGGAGCGCGGCAGTGGCGAGGACGGCGGAAAGGCGCGCGAAGGCATGAAGACGCCCGCGAAAGCGCCGGAACCGCCGGTGCGCGACCGCGGCAAGGGAGGTATGGATCTTGGATTGTGAGGGCAAAGGCACGCCGGAACGGGCTGGACGGGCGCGCCTCGCCGTGCTCATCGACGGCAAGAACGCGAGTCCGCGCCATGCGCGGGCGGTATTCAAGGCCGCCGATACGCTCGGAGAGGCGACGGTGCGGCGCATCTACGGGGACTTCTCGGACGGGCGGCTGGGGTCGTGGAACGCCCAGATCCGCAGCTGGTCCATCGTGCCGTGCCACCAGCCGGCGCATGTGCGGGGCAAGAACGCGGCCGACATCGCGCTAGCGATCGACGCCGTCGACCTGAGTTACCGGGCGCGTCTCGACGGGTTCCTGCTGGTAAGCTCCGACAGCGACTTCACCCGGCTCGCCCAGCGGCTCCGGGAAGGCGGGTTTGCAGTGTTCGGGTTCGGCGAAAGCAGGACGCCGCGGGCGTTCCGCAGCGCCTGCCAGCGCTTCGAGATAGTCGGAACGGCGGCGAACGGCGCGGCTGGTGCGCCACGCAGCGCGCGCCGGACGGAGGCGGAGAGATGAGCGAAGTCACGCGAAACGATGCGCCGGACAACGAGGCGGCAGCCGACAGGCCCGAGGATGCGCGCCGGAACAGGACCATCCGCTTTTCGGATTCGGAGTGGGAGGAGGTCAGGTGTGCGGCCATGCTGCACGACATGCCGCCAACAGAGTTCGTTCGCGAGACAATTCTGGGCCTCGCGCGGAACCCCGAGAGCACGGTATCGGGCGCACTTGCCCCGTCGCTCGCGCCGCTGGTCGAGCGGATGTTCCGCTACACCTGGTTCCTCGCGACCGAGAAACGCGACGCGATGGTTCGCGAAGGGCGCGAAGACGAGGTCGACGCGCTGGTCGCCGAGGCCCGCGCCCTGCACGAGACGCTGCGCCAGGGCGCCGCCGGCTGAGCCGGTCGAGGGCACACGGAACGGATCGCAGTGCCAGGGCGGTCCATCACGCGATCCCATCCCGGCGAATGGAAATCATTGCGGGCTCTGTTGGAAGTCGGGAAGGTCTGACAACAGGATCGTGTCACGAGACCCATTTGGCTCAGCGGCGACTTCTGCCGCTCGCCGTATGATCGCCTTCACGGCCTCTTCGAGGAATTGTCTTTCCTGCCCGCTCAGATCCTGGTCGACACCCTGCGCCTTCCTGGCTTCGGCGCCGCCCTTTTCCGAACACAGCCGGCCGATCTCGCGGAGAACCTTGTGCTGGATGTTGTAATGCTTTGCTGCTGCCTTGCGGCGTCCATTCCCGTGCTGAACGGATTTCTCGAGGATCGTCAGGCAGAAATTTGCCAGGTCCGCGAGATATCCGCGGCGCGAACGGTATCCGACATATCGATCGAACATGAGCTTGACGTCGCGGCTGAATTCCATCCTGGTGGATGGCGGCTGCGGATATGAACCTCTCGAAACGTGGACGCTCACCGCCTCGCTGAGCGAAATATGTTCGTGGAGAAGTTTTGCGCTGGCATGCACAACCCCGGGCGTCGGATCGCGATCCTCGATCTCGGCGCCGTCGAATAGCAGCTTGAATTCGTTCGGCCCGTACTGGAGTGCGGCGAGGTGCTCCCAGGCGAGGATGTACCCCTCGACGGCTTCAAGGGCTTCTGACTTGGTTGCGTAGTGCCGCTTCATGGCGAAGCGCACCTTGTTGTGTTCGACATGGATTTCGAAGCCGTCTTCGCTGTGATCGAGCGGGTTTGCCTCGTCGTAGTCGACCGACGAATGATACTCGATCCTGTAGTTCAGTGCGACGACGTGGGGGTCATTCACGTTTGAATTCCTCATCGATGCTCGACGGTCATGTCGCGGGCGGAGACCTGACACCGCCCGTTGCCGCGATTACCATTTCGTTCCAATCCGGCGGCGGTCCGTCCCGCAAGAGTTTGCCGAGCGATCTGCGCGCGATATCGAAGCCCTTCCTGAATGCCGGCTCCCGCTCCTTTGCCGACGCCCGTTTCTTGCTGGTGCTGTGAACAATAACCGATCGTGTGTCGTAGAACCTGCCCACGTCCTTGAATACTTCAGTACGGCGCGCCGTTTCCGATTCGAGGAAACAGGCGGCCCTAGTCTTCAGCTTGAAACTGACTTCCCCTTGATCGAGCTCATACATACGCTCCAGCGCTATCGCCACGTCGAGAATGCGGTCGTCGACGGCAAAGCGGCCGCTGCGAGCGGCCGCCTCGGCAAGGCGCGCGATGATCGGTTCATACTTCCGGAACCGTGCGCCGTTCCACGCCCGGAACAGGGTCCTGGCTTCGTCCAGCGCGGTCGGGCAGGGTTCGCGGGACACGTTTGTTCTGTCGAAGGACTGCGCGGATCGGCCAAACGTGTAGCAGGCACGGTGGTGGGGCCGGCCCAGAAGTCTGCAAGCCACCGGATCGACGCAATAGTGCATCGTCACCAGGCATACCACCGGCGCTCCGTGCGTGATTGCCAGCAGTTCGACAAGTCTCTCGCCGTCCTCCCTGAAGGAGCCGCCCCAGTCGAGAGACAGGCAGATTTCATCATCCGCAGGGTGGAACGCAGGATCCCATTCGAAGGGCTTCACGATCGCGCCGACCGGCTCCCAAGGCTCGGGTACAATCAGGTTCGGTGAGAATGGGCGCAGAAGACTTTCATCCACATAGGCCCGAACGGTCTCGAACGGCACGATCTTCATGTCTTCCGTGATCGGTATCTCTTCCCTGAGCCGCAGGCCGTGGAACAGGACGGCATGGAATCCCGCGTTCAATCGCATGGTGTCGTCCGCCCAACCTGGACAGAGAAGCCCGCTCAGTTCGCGACACGCAATCCGGAACCCGTCTTCCGGCAGTTCCCTTGCACGTGTCATAAGGCCGACCAGTACGTGCAGCAGATCCGTTTCTCCTTCCGAGCCCGCGATCACGACCGCGAATTTCCGGTCGCTCGATGAACTCTCTGCGACATCCGTCAATGCCGGATGGGCCGCGAGAATCTCCAGCGCGCTCTTCAGCGCGGCACGGAGGCGAACGAAACGCTCGTCGTGCTCGCTGTCCTTTCTGACGCACGCACCGCGGTAAAGAGCGAGCAAGGCATCCCCGTAGTGATGGACCATCACCACCGCCCCGCTCGACGTTTCTGTCCCACGGTAATGCGCTGCGTGCTCACCGAGGCTGTCCGGAAAGCACTCATGTGCCTCCGCAAGGCTGACCAGCGCCTGCGCGAGCCGATCAGACCAGGGACCCGGATCGAATTTGCCAGACGTCACCATCGTGCTCCCGATGTTCCCGTGGCGACGTGCCTAGCGCCCTCGCCGCCACCGCGCCACCTCTTCTGCTTCCGGCCCTGATATCTCGGAGCGACGTCCCGGCCTTTCGCCCGTCGGAGGACGCATGGATCGGAGGCCAATCCCGTTTCAGCGGCCAGGCGCATCGTCCCTGGTGAGGACACGGCGCGCGCCGAGTTCGTCCGCGAGACGCCTCCGGGGTTCGCGCGGAACCCGCAGAGCGGGGTATCGGGCACCAATGCCCCGTCGCTCGCGCCGCTGGTCGAGCGGACGTTCCGCTACACTTGGTTCCTGGCGACCGAGAAGCGCGACGCGATGGTCGCCCTTTTCGTTCGGTGGGAGCATGCGCGGCCTGCCGCCGTGACGCATCGATCCGCATCCATCTACGTCGACTTGGTCCGCACGCCACGTCAGCCGCGGGCTTCGTCGTCCGCTATTTGGAAGTGTCGGATTGCGGAAATGAAACACCGATCCGGTAGTCAGGAAACTCGATCAGCGTATCCACCATGTTGCTGGCGCTCTCGAATGCGCTAACGTGCGATATCGCGATCCGAACCGGTATGCGGCTCGAAACGGACTGCGATAGATTGGCCGCCTGAATGCGGCAGACGAGCAATCCATTGACCTCATCCACGTCGGTGGGAACGTGAATCTCGCCCATGAGGGGTTGTGCCTCGTCGCCGTGCCGCCACTGAGCGCATTCGAGGGCGAACGTATCCTGCGGCGTCGATGGGCGGCGGGGCTTGTAGTAGAACGCATTGGGATCGCGCGGTTCCGGTCGAATGAACGGCAGGCGGTCCAGCGTTCTATTCGTGAAGTCGTGGTTGCCGTGTGCCAGACCGGGAAAGGCATTCAAAGAGCGGCCGATTTGGTCCAAGGCTCGCAAGGAGTCTCCGAGTGGGCCAAGTAGCGTGTTTCGCCAGCGACCACGGGGTACGGTGGGCGGTTGGGGCAACAGCCTAGCTTCTACGTCGGTCGGTTTTTCGTCTTCGCGTTGCTGTTCCTCGTCCCCGTCTTCGAACGATGGCGGCTTGATCTGGAATCCGCCGCGAGCCTCGATTGTGACGAGGACATCGGCTGCCGGCCGCGTGCCGACATTCTCGGCAAGAAACGTGAACTCAAGGAACGGCCTGTCTCGCTGGAGTGCCAGGTGATGTGTCCGAAACATCTCTTCGCAACGTTCGAGCCAGTCAGGATAGGCTTCAGTGCAGTACTTTTCGATCTCTTCGTCGGTTGCGGGAACGAAAATTCGGTGGGTCGCAAACAGCCTGGCGGCAACTGTCGGCGGCAGTGGCTGCTCTACCGGTTCGCTTGAACCGAAATCGGGCGCAAGCGGAAAGCGGGTTGTCAGGCGCTGCATCAGACCATCGACCTCGGTGTCGGTGAGAGGTTCGAACCAGGTGAAGGTCGCGGAATATTGGTCGACCTCCGTGTCCGACGGATCTGCACAGCGGAGCGAGACGGAGGGTTCGGCCGACTTCAATCGCGCATTCTCGGCCTCGAGAACCGCCAATCTTCTATCGGATTCCGTTTTTTCAGGCTGAAGCAGCCAATCATCCAGGATGATATCCGCCTGAACTCCGAGACCCTGAGCGGTGTATAGGGGAATGGTATCGTGCGTGAGCAGGCGTACATCGCCGGAGGAATTGGTTCGAGCGAACTCGTGGACTGTGCCAATCAGCTGATGGTCTCGCTCCTGGAAGTCCAGACCATCGTCGAGATCGCGATTGTAGTTGTGCTGAGGCTCGACGGAGAGGATGACGCGCGGGCTTTGAGGACGGATGACCTTGTGCGCATCGTCCCGCATTCCTCGAAACATGGTGGATGCGGCGCGGGCGCGTCTGGCGACGCGGTCGTTACCTTTGTTCTTGAGGCGGTCGATTTCTCGCAGTACCGGTCTCGACACGATTAGTCGCACTTCTTCGTATGTGCGCCATGGCGACCAGTCGAGTTGTTCCAGCGGGTGGCATTGTATGAACAGGTTGGTGTCTATGAAAAAGTGCAGAACGGCTTTCGTCACGATTCCCCCTGCGCCTTTGCGATGAACCGGCGAGGTCTGCTTGCGGCCAGAGCTGCCTGATCGTAGATGGCTTAGTATCTGGATCGGGTACGATGGTCGAGATGAAGTCGGGGATTTCCGGGCATTTGTCCTCGGGTCCGACTGGTATCGGATCGCGGGTGACGGTCCGGGCTACAGAGATCGTGACGCCTGCGATGCGGTTCTTGGAGAAGAAGAGCTCGACGAGCGGGTCGGTGAGGCACGCGCTCTGCGGTCCGCGGAACCCGCTGCAGTGCCCCAGCCAGCTGTGCCTCGACCCGGTCCGTAGAGATTCGGGCGCATTGCGCTGCCGCAAATGGCGCATGGCGTTCGCAATGCGGCGGCGTGGACCGTGCATGGCGCCGGGGACAGGCGGGGTCTCCCGGCCCCGGGGCGATGACAATCTGCGCATGGCGAACGCATGGCGCTCGGTCCAACAACCCCGGGACCCCTTTTGAGCCAGAGAGTCCTCGAAAGGGCAGCTCAAGGGGCGCCGGGGACACTTTGCATCACCGATGCGTGGGGTGTGAAACCCAAGGCCGCCCCGGGCGGTCAAAAGCCTGATTCATGCTGAACGGGAGATCGGGAAGATCGACGCCGGCCGGCCCGGCGGATCGGAGCCGCCGCGGCGAGTGAGCGGCGGGCACTGCGGCGCGGAGTGCGCGAGGCAGTGTCGAGCGGACTGCGCGGGTATCGGCG
>Ga0209543_1002863_pt1 | contig 11665 bp, 12 predicted proteins | sample MesohylFT_FD_187296 | JGI IMG/M metagenome (GOLD analysis project Ga0209543, IMG submission 187296) | Host-associated microbial community of the marine sponge Aplysina aerophoba from Gulf of Piran - sponge mesohyl, lysed by freeze-thaw... | ecosystem: Host-associated > Porifera > Sponge >...
GTGTTAATTGTGGTTTCAAAGCAGAGCGCTACCAAGCAGGCAAATTCTCCGCCGGTAATCGAGACAGTTCCATTGCAAACGAGGGACAAGAAAGGGCACAGCCATGCCGACTTTAAAGAGTGGCGACATCTTCGAGCGTCTTCAAGAACACGACCTTGCAATCGTGTTCGGTCATATCGGTTTGAATCTCATGAAACAATCTTGGGACCGGTTCAAGAGAACGCAGACAACCCTTGAACACATTTCAGATCCGTTCTCCGAGATTCCCAACAAGCCGCATCGTGTCTCCAGCGGCCAATGGCTCTGGTTCGTACCCGAAGGGGAAAACCACGGGATGACCGATGATCAGCTGAGGCGTGCTCTTGATACTGCGCTTTCGTGGGCAAGAAAAGAAGGTCACTGTTCTGTCGTCACGAATGGCATTTCTAACACAGATCATGGTACTGACTCAGAGGCGAATCGTCTCAGTGACGATCACCGCGTGCGATTCATGGTAGATTACACAAAACAGAAAGAAGCAAGCGCGGATGACAATATGACTATAGAACTTGTCAGTCTAAACGACGCATTCGAGCGTAATGAGGATATGATCTGAGAGCCGAAGAGACCTGATTATGAGCCTTCTCACTCCATTGCGCTGTCTTCATCCGATCTGTTTATTGTACACAGGCAATCTCTTGTTGCTAATCCAATACTCCGCTTGCAAATTAACTTCCACGAATTTAGGTACGTGTTCGACGGCGAGATTCTTGAACTTGCTCGTCAGGCCATCCGAAGAAACCCAAATTGCTACTGACAGATCATTGCATACAGAGGTCCACTTTTTGTCAAGCTCCTTTTTGCGCCCTGTTAATAATTTTCGCATTTCTTGCTTGGCCCGTTCCTTGCCATACTGATTGACAAGCCCATCTCTCGTCTGCTGAAACTCTGGGAATATTTCGGCCTTGAAAAGGGAATTACCTCCAGCATGGCTACCATAGTAGCACCGACAAGCTGTCTCGAATGCGCTTAGGCGCTTCCGTAGAGTATCTGAAGTTTCTCCAATATATATGATGCCTGAGGACAAAGGATCAGCTCTGGTTCGGCACGGCACGTCTCGAGCGATGAGATAGACGCCCGGCTCGCGAAGCTTACTTGCAAATGTTTTTCGCCAATCTGCCCAGTCACACCAATCGGAAAAATGCACCTTCATGCGACAGTACTCCAAGATAGTGCGGTTTCTGGCGTAGGCGCGTGGGGCATCGAGTATATCTATTGTTCCATTTGGCATTGAAGTCAAGGGTACTGTGATAATACCGCGAGAGTGGATCAGATTATAACAAAGTTTCACTTTTGAAGCCGACGGGGAAGCGTTTCAACGGTCAAGCCATATCGGTGTTCAATCGAAGGGCGCAACAAATATTGTTGGGCGGCCGCATGGATGCGACCGAATCTGGCGCGTTCCCGCGCTAGCCTCTCTCTCCAGAGCCCAAGTGTGGAGAGAGCCATGACGACCGACTACGAGCGCCACCTCATCGTTTCCTACCTTGCCAACGCCGCTGCGCGGCTCCGTCACCGCGACCGGGCGGCGGATGCGTTGGCTGAATGGGTGATGGAGAACGAGCAAGGCGTAGCCTTCGCGAGCAGGCGGCTTCGCTCCCGCCTGGATCGAGCGAACATCGATCCTGACGACAAGCTTTCCAGGAGCGAATGGCGCGTCTTTCAGCACGCCCTGCGGGAGGAGCGTGAGTCGGCGGCGCAGCCCAAGCCTGACCTCACGGCGCGGCGGCTGCAGCGCCTGGCAGAGACGACCGGCCTTGATCGAACGGACGTCGCAATTCTGGAGCTGCTGCTGCGCTACCACACGCAGCCCGTCATCGAGTCGATGATCGACGACGTCATGCTCCGTTCGACCATGTTCGAGAGGCTCGCTACCCGCACCCTCAAGGGCTCGATCGTTCCCGCCCTGCTCGGCATTTCCGCCAGCACGATCCGCGAGCGGCTTTCCGATAGTGCGCCGCTGGTGAGCTCGGGGCTTCTTTCCGTCGAGAGCGACGGGGACGTGACAGTCGTCGACCGGCTGCGGCGCCTGGCCACGGTGCCCGGCAGCGCCGGCCTCGACGTGCATCGCCTGCTGCTGGACGCCGCGCCTGCAAGCGAGCTCGAGTGGTCGGACTTCGATCATGTCGCCGAGGGCCGCGACCATATCGAACGCCTGATCCAGGGTGCTCTCCGGAGCGGAGCGAAGGGCGTGAACGTCCTCCTGTACGGGCCGCCCGGCACTGGCAAGACGGAGCTGTGCAAGGTGCTCGCCGAACGCCTCGGCGTGACCCTCTACGGGATCGGCGAGGCGGACGACGACGGAGACGAGCCCAGCCGCCGCGAGAGATTGCAGGAGCTGCGGCTCGCCCAGCGGCTTGTGGCACGCAACCGCAGCGCTCTTCTTCTCTTCGACGAGATGGAGGATCTACTGTCGGGCTCTGACGGCGGCGGCCTCTCGCTCTTCGGGCAGCCGTTCTTCTCCGGTTCACGCAGCGGCGGTTCCAAGGTGTACATGCACCGGTTGCTGGAGCGTGCGCCGGCGCCGACGCTCTGGGCGATGAACGAGGCGAGACAGGTAGACCCCGCCTTTCTGCGTCGCATGAGTTTCGCCCTAGAGCTGCGCCCGCCCACCGCTGCGGTCAGAGAACGAGTCTGGAAGCGCATGCTTGGGCACCATGGTATCGAGGCCGGGCCCGGCGAGGCGCACGCGCTGGCGCGGGAGTTTGCCGCGACCCCCGGTGTGGCGGCTGGCGCCACGGCGGCGGCTGGCATCGCCGGCGGCGGCATCGACACCGTGCGGCTGGGGGTGCGCGGACTCTCCCGGGTGCTCTCGTGCGAGGCCCCGCCGCAGGGAGCACCGCCGCTCTTCGATCCCGCCCTGATCCAGGCCGATACCGACCCGGTCGCGCTGGCGGACAGGCTCGCGGCGAGCGGGGAGCGGCGCGTCTCCCTCTGCCTGCAGGGACCGTCGGGGACTGGGAAGTCGGCAGTCGTCCGCTACCTCTCCGAGCGTATGAGTCTGGAGGTGATCCAGAAGCGGGCCTCCGACCTGATGTCGATGTGGGTCGGAGGGACGGAACAGAACATCGCCGCCGCCTTCGCCGAGGCGCGAGACACAGGCGCCTTCCTGATCTTCGACGAGGCGGATTCGCTCCTCGCCGACCGGCGCGGCGCCGAGCGATCCTGGGAGGTGAGCCAGGTGAACGAAATGCTCACCTGGATGGAGAGTCACCCGCTGCCTTTCGCCTGCACCACGAACTTCGGCGAGCATCTGGATGTGGCGACCCTCCGCCGCTTCGTCTTCAAGGTTACGCTCGACTATCTGTCGCCGGAGCAGGCCGGGGCAGCCTTCCGTACCTACTTCGGCCTCACCCCGCCCGCGGAGATCGCGACGCTTACCGCCCTCACCCCCGGCGACTTCGCGGTGGTGCGGCGGAAGGCCGCGCTCCTGGGCAGGCTGGGGGAACCCGAGGCGCTCGCCGCCATGCTGAGCGCTGAATGCGCCGCCAAGCCGGACCGGCCCCGGCCGGTGGGCTTCAGGGCGTAGGCGCGTCTGCTCTAAGCACTTGGGGATTGGTGCGTCTGAACACCCGGGCAAGCCGATTTGCGCGGAACCCGTGGGGATGGGAGATGAGTGCTTGGCGCATTGACTGTTGTTAAGCGGCGAATTTTGACCTCCTAGAACATAGCTTTCTCAATAGGTTACAGAGTCGATCGGCGTCAAACACCCGCGCCGAACAACACCGGAGGGCGCCGAGATCATCGGCCGCGTGCGTTGGGTGGGGCGCTGGATAGACTGAGCGGCCCCGCCGGCGGGGGCGTCCGCTGCTGCCCTCCTTCTCACTCCCGACGGGTTCGCCGGGCGCCCGCCAGCGTGCGGTCCGGTCTTCCGTTGGGGCCAGTTCTCATCACGCGGTTGCCGCCCCATAAGCCGCCCTCGTAGCGCGCGGGCACGTGGACGGGCAACCGTCGGAAGAGAGCGCGCGGCCTGCGACCGTAATCGAGCTTGAGAGTGCCGCCGGCCAAGGCGACCCCGAGCTGAGCGATAAGTTCAAGGGCTGGGTCTGGTTGCGGCGCGGGTGGCTGGAGCAGCGCGGCCTCAGCGGCGAGAATTGCATTGTTATCGGCTGCAAGGGGCAGTCCATGGCGCCGACCTTGCCGGACGGCTGTTCGATCCTGATCGATCGATCGAGCCGGGAGTGGGAGCCGTCGCACATCGTGCTGCTCCGCACCGACGAGGGCCTGGTGGTGAAGCGCGCCGCCGGGGGCGAAGCCGGCGCGCGCATCATGCGAAGCGACAATCCCGCCTGGCCGGACGCGCCTTTGCCCGAGGGTGCCGAGATCATCGGCCGCGTCTGCTGGGTGGGGTGTGGGATAGACTAGGCGGCCGCCTTCAACACTCGATTGGGCCATGCAGCAGAGCGTTCCTGAGGCCGGGCAACGACACCCCTCTAAGTATCGTCGTAGGAATTCTCAATGGAACGCTACACCCGAACGAGCCGCCGGCACGGCAAAATAGCGCCGTCGCCACCATATCATCGCTCGATCGGCACTATACAGGCCGGCAGGGCCCCAGGGGTGACTGTCAAGCCACAAGCAGGCCGCACGGCTCCGCAACGCCACTCTCCCAGCTTGGACGAGAAACCATCCAACCAAACCTCCAGACTAAACCGATCACTGCCGGCCAATCAGCGTGCCTGCGGTCGGGCCTGAACGCACCTGCCACGATAGACGAGACGACGCGCCTTGGCGTCTGCCTGCATTATAAGGTATTGAGTTGAGTAGCGGCAATTGAGCCCACCGTCTCTTCGGGGCCATGATGCCCCAGCAAGGACCATGAGCTAACAAGCTGTTCAGCGACTCAAAAGAATAGGTATAGGGAAAATGGGCCTACCGAAGTGACCGAATCGGGATCGTCTCAATTTTCCGCTGTCGATGCTACACTTGGTTATCTCTACCAAGTTCGCTCGGCGTTATTATGGACGCTGAGACAATTGAGAACAGACCCTGAGTTCTTGATTGGTATTGAAACGCTTGACGACGTAGCATTTGAGACCACTGGCGGGCAGCCTACCCAGCTTTTGCAGACCAAACACCATAAGACCGGTTCCGGTTCTTTGTCCGACAGCAGTCCCGACATATGGAGGACCATCCGTGTCTGGTTCGAAGGACATCACTCCGAAACCATACCCGCTAGCGCCAAACTATACTTGGTCACAACAGCAATTGCACATATAGGAAGCGCAGCTTACAACCTTCGAGCCAATACACGAGACTTATCTGCGGCACGGCAAGCGCTTGTCAAGACTGCCAACTCCTCTACGAACAAAAGCCACGCCAAAGCCTATCGTGTATTCCTTGAAACCTCCGAATCCGTACAACTTGGCATATTGGACAAAGTAACAATACTCGACGCCGCACCCACCATTGGAGACTTGGATAATGAACTCAAACAAGAAGTTTATTGGGCCGCCGGTCGTGAACACCATGCCGCGTTTCGTCAGCGACTGGAGGGATGGTGGTTTTCTAGGATTTTGCGGCAGCTAACAAACGTTACATCAGATCGAGTTGGGTCAATAGAACTTGAAGCACAAATGTCGGACCTGCGTGAGCAATTCAAACAAGAAGCTTTGCCAATAGATGACGACCTTCTTGAATTCACACTTGATGACGCAACAAGGAGGACACACGAAGACTCTGTGTTTGTTCAACAAATAGAACTAACAAAAGCCGGCAAGCGCCGAATAACGTCGGCAATTAGAGACTTCTACCGAGCGTTCGAACAGCGGTCACGCTGGCTACGAGATGATCTCGTGGTTGGTATGGATTTGCATAAGTACGAAAAGCGTCTTGTCGAAGAGTGGGAATTGTGCTTTGAAGCTATGCGTGATGAGCTCAGTGACTGCGCCACAGAGGCTAATAAAGAGGAAGGGGCCAGGATTCTTCTCTCATGGGCCGAACAAACGCTAATCCCGATTCGTGCTAACGTAACTGAACCCTTCGTAAGCCGGGGCTCTTTGCACATGCTCTCCGACGAATTGCGCGTGGGATGGCATAGTGAATTTCAAACCCGGCTGAGGCATTTGCTGGGAACGGCGTCGTAATGACCAGTTGGCGCGAGCGATCCAAGGAGGAGCGCGCGCTCTTGAATCCGGCGTTTTGCTCACTCCTCCTTTGGTCGGCAGCACAGGGATACAGAAGGGTCGACGAAAATGGATTGTCATTCGAAGAAACATTCTTAATATTGCCTATAGTTCTTCACCGTACAACGAGAGAAGCTCTCCCGCGGGATACGCGCACGTCTTTGGCGGTTTGGGTTCATTCCAACCCCTTAGCACCGCGACACATCGCTACTAGAGCGAGACTTCTTGTAGGGACCACACGAGAAGCAATATGCTTTGGCGGCGCCCGCGGCCTCATGGGATTTGATGCAGGTAGACTCCAAGCCAACGACAATTGGCGACGATCCATCAATCGTTTGGTCAGAAATTCGAGTGATGAAGTGGATCTTTGTGTTCGGCGATCCGCACTTGTGGGCAAGTGGTTCGCACAAACTGGCAGCGGATCGACAGTCCTCGCTCTGTTGGGGGTCCGCCCATGACGATGCAAGTGCTCAGCATAGTATTATACTCCCACGACGGTCAACGAAGAGTTCTTCCCATTCGCCCGGGAGCAGTGAGTATTATTACTGGCGCGTCGAAGACGGGAAAATCTGCCCTCGTTGATATCGTTGATTATTGTTTTGGAGCGGACGAGTGTCGTGTGCCAGAAGGGCCGATTCGGCGGTCCGTGTCGTGGTTTGGACTCCGCTTCCAATTGCTTGGGGGCGAGGCATTCGTGGCTCGTCGCTGTCCGGCGCGATCCGCCGCGTCGAGCGAGGATTGTTTTGTAGATATTGGCAGTAAGACTGACACTCCCGAACACGGTGATCTCAGACAGACGACTAACACGAAAGGGCTTCGCGCACTGCTCAGCAGTTGGGGAGGAATTAGCGATAATCTTCACGAACCACCGGAGGGACAGACTCGTCGCGCGCTATCGGCAACAATACGTCACACATTGGCGCTCTGCTTTCAGCCACAAGATGAAATAATTCGACGTCAACAGTTGTTTCATGGAGCCGCGGATAACTTTGTTGCGCAAGCACTGAAAGACACCTTGCCCTATCTTTTGGGAGCTGTGGACGACGAGTACGTCCGCAAGCGGGAGAAGCTGAGGCGACTGAGGGAGGAGCTGCGTGGATGCGAGAGGCAGCTTAGGGAGCTTGCTTCCCTGCGTGGTGTGGGCATCACAAAAGCGTCCATTCTTTTGGCGGAAGCACGCGATGCTGGCCTATCGGCATCATTAGTGAGCACGTGGGAAGACGCGGTGAACGCACTTCGCGACGTTGCAGCGACTCCTGGAACATCCTTCGAAATGGATATTCCAGAGGACGACGAATACGAGAGACTCAGCGAAGAAAGAGTTCAGCTTCAACGTAAACGAAGACGGCTCAGGGACGAAGTTGCCGCCGCGAGAGTATTCGAGCGGGATGAATCGGGCTTTTCTCGTGAGGCGTCTGAACAGCGCGCGCGCCTATCGTCAATTGGGATATTTGAAGGAGTGGAGCCCGGCCATTCGTGTCCCCTGTGCACTCAAGAGCTACCTGATCCGGCAAGTCTGCCTGGGGAATTGCTGCTACAAGACGCCCTCGAAGATATCTCGTCGAGACTGGAGGCTGTTGCACGCACTGCACCTCAAGTTGAACGAGCCATCGCTGAACTGGAATCAACGCTACAAGCCGTTCAAGTGGAGTTGATGAGAAACCGCTCCGAGATGGAAGCAGTGCAAAATGCGAGTGTACGGGCGCAACAGATGAGGGATGAAGCGTCAAGGCGAGCACTCGTGCTGGGTCGCATCAGCCTTTACCTTGAGAGCCTTCCAGATCTGCCTGACAGTCAAGAGCTTGAGCGAGAAGCGAAGCGCTTGGGGGAGCAATGTCAAGAACTTGAAATGGAGTTGAGCCACGACCTTGTGAAGGAGCGAATTGATTCAATCCTCTCACTCCTGAGTCGCGACATGAGCGATTGGGCTCGGCTACTGGAACTTGAGCACTCAGCCTTTCCATTAAGGCTGGACCTCAATAGGTTGACTATAGTGGCTGACACCGAGGACGGTCCGATACCGATGAGCCGTATGGGAAGCGGTGAGAATTGGATAGGTTACCATCTCATAGGACACCTCGCGCTCCATAAGTGGTTCGTTGATCGCAGCCGACCGGTTCCCAGATTCTTATTCTTGGATCAGCCGTCGCAAGTGTATTTTCCTGCTGAGACGGATGTGGACGGCTCGATGTCCATGGTTAGCGAAGATGATTGGCAAGCTGTGTCTCGTATGTTTCGGTTTGTGTTTGATGTTGTCGACAAACTGACGCCAGAATTTCAGGTTGTGATTACCGAGCATGCAGATATCAACGAGGACTGGTATCAGGAGGCGATCGTTGAACGTTGGCGACAAGGTTTGAAACTGGTACCGGATGAATGGCCTAGACACGACTAGGTTGAGTGTTGCAGACGGGGTTCGGTCGTTCACATTGAGGTATATTCTGCGCGCTCCCACGACGGAAATGGTCGCGCAGAGTGGTCGCATTACGAGCTGTTAGGTAAGTGTCACAGTTGAGGTCGCCGCTCGAAATAGGGACGTACAGAAATTTGCTAACCTCGCAGGCTCACAATCTGCATGTTGCTACTTTGAACTTAGTCACCTCGGCTACTCCGACCTCAGCAGGCAATCGGCAGTAACGGACACCGTAACCAGAAGCGAAGCGGAATCTCGGCGACGCGCGGGGAATTTCATAGGAGCTCTGAAATTCGATGTATAGGCTGTGACCGGTAGCGATCCCTCGCTGTCCAAGCGCAAGAAGGTTGTCTGAGGCCCATGGATGCTTTCGGCCTTGAGTTCGTTGGGCCGCAATAGGCGCTGACCGCACAGCAAACAATGGTTTGGTCCATAGGAGTTTTGCGACCGCGCATCGTGTGATCGATGCAGGCCAAGGCCCCGACTGATTAGACGGATTCGATCCCCGCGCGCCCACGGCGCGACTGCGCGAGGGTTGAGCCCGTTGTCGCCGGGAACACCGCTGCCCGCACCTAGGACAATCGTCCTATGCACAGGCCCTCCGCGCGCGGGCATGGTCTGGTCGGTGCAGACCGAATCGCTGCCTGGCCGAACGCCTTCGATCCCGCGCGCTCACGGTGCAACTGCACACGGGCTGCGCCTGTCGTCGCCGGGAACGCCGCTGCCCACACACCGGACGCACGTCCGGTGCACAAGCGCTCCGCGCGCGGGCATGGTCTGGTCGGTGCAGACCGAATCGCCGATTGACCGGATGAATTCGAAGCCTCGCCAGGGCGGCGGGGCCAAGCGACGGAAAGGAGCCTTCATGTCGACCCAAGCCACGCTAGTCAGGGCCGGGCTCCGGCGCCTGTTGGACTATCTCAAGGGCGAGCGCGAGCGCATCGCCGAGACGCGCCGGGGGGGATTCTTCCCGAGCAACGCCATGGCCGAGATCAAGCAGCACGTGTGGCTGACGTGCAACCGCCCTCTCTTCATCGATCCCCACGGCAGGCCGTACCCGGACGCGCAAGCCGTCATCGATGCGAACATCAACTACATGAATCAGCGGGGCGACCCGCGAGAGCTCGATCGCCTGATCAGGGCGGTCGAGACGATCGTCTCCCGGCGCTCGGCCGCCGCGAGGATGGAAGGAAACCCAGCGGCGTAACGCGATGGCGGGAACGGTGAGCCTTTCCGTGCCCGCGCACCACCAGTGAGGAGGAAAGCATGAGAATTTCCTGGAGGCCTGTTCATATCCTCAAGGACCAGATTGCCCAGCAACGTGACTGGGTGGCGCAAAGTAAGCGCGAGTTCGACGAGTGGGTAGACGACACGGAGGGCGCGGCGCTGCCGGCAGTCGAGGCCTTCTCCGAAGCGTTCGGCACGTACCGGCGGGAGCTGAAGGTAGCGGCAGAGGGTGTCGAAGCGCTGGAGTGTCTGGCAACGGCTATCGATGTGCTGGACGATGCGCCCGAGAACAAGGGCTATATCGAGGCCTTCAACGCGGCGGTGGACGGCCTGGAGCAGCGGCTCTTCTGTGACAATCGCGGTGATGCCCATGGTCCGGTGACCGTAGCGCAGACAGATGCGTACGAGCTGATCAAGCCGGCCAGGGAGGCAGTCAAGCCCGCGATCAGTCGCCGCCAGTACGAAGCGGCCGAGAAGGAAGCCGCGCGCCTGGCGGCGGCCGAGCGCCGTGAGGCGGAGGAGCGCAAGGCGATCGCCGACGCCGACGCCGCGCGCGCCGTGCTCGCCAAGTCCATCCCCGAGCTCGACGCCGCGACGCCGCCGGCGGCCGGCTCGTGAGCCCCGGCCGATGACGAAAACGGTCTATCTGACCATGCCCGCCGCCAGGCTTGCGCGCCCAGCGGCGCCGCGCGCGGCACCTCGCCGGTCCACCAACGATCGCGACTGGGCAAAGCTATCGATCGACGCGGCGGAATACCGTCTCCGCGAGGCCGAGGAGCAGGCGCGCGCGCGTGCCCTTGCGAGCGGCCTGGCGTCCAGTGAAGCAATCGCCGCCAGGGCGCGTGAGCTGTTGGCGGGGCCGGGTCGGAGGCTGACCACAATCGAGGCCGTGGACCAGGCCCGCGCCGAGGCCGGCCTGCAGCCGCCCCGCGAGCCGACCACTCAGGACATCTCTGCCAGAGCGCATGAGCTGGCGAAGGAGTCTGGCGGCAAACTGAGCACGGCGGCGGCCCTGGACCAGGCCCGCGCGGAGGCGGCGACTCTCGCATCGAGAGGCACGAGCGCGCGCAATCAGCAGGTGTGGGAGCGCCGTCAAGCGCAGCACGGGAAAGTCCAGGAAACCCTGGTGGACACCGCCCACGCTTTGGAGCGCCGCCTTATCGCTCTGTAACTGACGGAAAGACGTGAGGATTCCCGGACATTGCTGAATATAGGTGGATATAGATGGACGGTCGGCCACATTGCCCACACTTCAAGGGTTTACGCGCTCCCGAGGTCGCCCGGCGCCGCCGCTCGGCGAGGCGGCCCTGACGGAAAGTCGTGAGACACCGGGCGCTGCAAAGGGCCTGCGAGGCGCCTGAAATTGCCGATTTGGAGGCAATTCAGGGGGTGCGAATCCGCTCCAAAATTCGCGTCTCCGCTGGGGCCCGTCTGGAGCGTCGGAATCCGGCTCCGCGCGGGCGCCCGGTGGCTTACGCCAGGCGCCGCCCACGTTCGTCGTACAGGTCCTCGTCCGGCTCGCTAGGCAGCAGCTCGCCGCCGTCGAAGATCGCGGGCAGGGTCTCGCGTAGCGGAGGATCGAGGACGGGCCAATGGGCGATATAGAGCAGCACGAGAAGTTCCGCCGGATCGTGCCCCGGATCGCGCAGGCTCCAGACGCAGCCGGCGACGCCGACCCCTACAGTGTTGTTCGGCGCGCAACTTGGACCCCCCCGAGCCGCTTCAACAGCTTATCGCGCCGATCGGCGCGCAAACCACGCGCCGAGCAACAGGGTCGTGCTGTATCGCGACCCCGGCCCAGTGGTAGACGGCGTCCTGAAGCCGGTTGTGAGACGCGAGACGGCGCATGACGATCAGCGAC
>Ga0209543_1002868_pt1 | contig 11647 bp, 9 predicted proteins | sample MesohylFT_FD_187296 | JGI IMG/M metagenome (GOLD analysis project Ga0209543, IMG submission 187296) | Host-associated microbial community of the marine sponge Aplysina aerophoba from Gulf of Piran - sponge mesohyl, lysed by freeze-thaw... | ecosystem: Host-associated > Porifera > Sponge >...
GCCGCGCACGGCCTCGACAGTCTGTTTCAGAAGCACAAGACCCTCGAGCGCGAGGAACTCGGCCTGCAACGGCACGAGGACCCGCCCGGCGGCGGTGAGCGCGTTGACCGTCAGGAGGCCCAGCGACGGGGGGCAATCGATCAGCACGTAATCGTAGAGCCCGCCGGCATCTCTCAGGGCCTTGCGCAACCGCGTCTCCCGCGACGAAGCGCCAGCCAGTTCCAATTCTGCGCCGAACAGCCGCTCCGTGGCCGGCACGAGGTCGAAGCCGGCAATGGCTGTGCCGAGCGCAGCGTCGCCCACTCCGGCTCCGGCGAGCATGAGGTCCCATGCACCCATGCGGCGGCGGTCGGGACCGACGCCGAGGCCGGTGCTGGCATTGCCCTGCGGATCGAGGTCGACCAGCAGCGAGCGGCGGCCGGTCGCGGCGAGCGCAGCCGCCAGATTGACGGCCGTGGTCGTCTTGGCGACGCCGCCCTTTTGGTTGACGACGGCGTGGATGCGCACGTCTTTAGCCGGCATGGGCCAGTCCGCCGAGCTCCAGAACAATGCCCTCCGGACCGCTGCGGCTGCGGCGCCGGCGCACAGTCATCCGCCAGCGCCGCCGGGCCACTGCGAGTTCTTCCTCGACCCGCGCACCCTTCAGGAAGAGGCAGATGCCTCCCGGCGCCAGCAGGGGCAAGGCAAGGCCGAGCAGCCGGTCGAGCGGCGCGCAGGCCCTTGCAGTGACGACATTCGCCCTGAGTTCCAGGTTTTCCGCGCGGGCGTTATGCACTTCCGCCGGGGCCCCGGTCGCCCGAACCGCTTCGTGCAGGAAAGCCGCCTTGCGGGCATCGCTCTCGATGAGGTGCACGGGGCCGCCCCGCAAGATGGCGAGCACCAGGCCCGGGAATCCCGCGCCGGAGCCCAGATCGGCCAGCCGCGCGCCCGCGGGGATCAGGGGCGCAAGCTGTGCGCTGTCGAGCATGTGCCGGCGCCAGGGGTCCGCGAGCGTGGCGGCGCCCACCAGATTGATCCGCTTCTGCCATCGGCGCAGCAGGTCGAGATGCCGGGCGAGGCGGTCCGTCGTTTCACGTGAAACATCGGCCATGCGCGCGAACGCCTCAGGCGTGAGCGCGCTGGACATGCCGCAGCAGCAGGGTGACGGCGGCGGGCGTGATCCCCGGCATCCGCCCGGCTGCGCCCAGCGTCTCGGGCCTGGCGGCGGCAAGCCTTTCGCGCGCTTCGTTGGACAGGCCGCGAACGGCCGCATAGTCCAGCGCCTCGGGGAGACGGAGCGATTCGTCCTTCCGGTAGGCTCGGATGTCAGCCGCCTGCCGGCCCAGATAGGCGGCATAGACCGCCTCGATAGAGATCTGGCCGGCAATATCCGGGGGAATATCGGCCAGTTCCGGCCAGGCGCCGGCAATCTGCGCCCAGTCCACGCCGCGGTATCCGAGCAGGTCGAACGCGCTCCGCCGCCGCCCGTCGGCATTCACCCGGAAACCGAGCGCCGCGAGCACCGCGGGTGACCCGCCGACCTGACGGACGCGCGCTTCCGCTTCCGCCAGTGCGCGCCGCCGCGCCTCGAACCGCTGCGCGCGCTCGGCGCCCACGCAGCCGAGCGCAATGCCGCGCGCGGTCAGGCGCAGGTCGGCATTGTCCGCGCGCAGGCTCAGGCGGTATTCGGCGCGGGAGGTAAACATGCGGTAGGGCTCGTCCGCGCCGCGCGTTACCAGGTCGTCTATCAGCACGCCGATATAGGCTTCGGCCCGGTCGAACACGGTCTCGGCGCCCGCAGCGTTGAGCCCGGCAGCCAGGCCCTGCGCGGCAGCCTCCTCATAGCCGGTCGTGCCGTTGATCTGCCCGGCCAGGTAAAGGCCCGGCACGGCGCGGAGTTCGAGCGTCGGGCGGAGCGCGCGCGGGTCCACGAAATCATATTCGATCGCGTAGCCGGGCCGCAGCATGACCGCATCCTCGAGGCCGGGGATCGTCTTCAGCATGGCGCGCTGGACCGCCTCCGGCAGCGCCGTAGAGATGCCGTTCGGATAGACTGTCGGGTCGTCCAGCCCCTCGGGCTCCAGGAAGATCCGGTGACCTGCCCTGTCGGGGAAACGCACCACCTTGTCCTCGATGGAGGGGCAATAGCGCGGCCCGGCGCCCCCGATCCGCCCGGCATAGACGGCCGTCTCGCCGAGATTGGCCCTCACCAGCGCGTGAGTTTCCGGTACCGTTGCCGTCACATGGCAGACCGTTTGCGGCACGTCTATGCCGTCGGTCATGGCCGAGAATGGCACCGGCGGGTCGTCCCCCGCCTGCTCTTCCAACCGGTCAAAGGCAATGCTGCGGCCGTCAAGGCGCGGCGGCGTCCCGGTCTTCAGCCGACCCATCGGCAGGTCGAGGCCTTCCAGCGTCCGCGCCAGACCGACCGCCGGCGCGTCGCCCACCCGCCCCGCCGGCACGGTCTCCCTGCCGATATGGATCATACCGCGCAGGAAAGTTCCGGTGGTAAGCACGACCGCCCCGGCGGCGATGGTGTCCCCGCCTGCAAGCGCGACGCCCGCGATTCGTCCCCGCCGGTCCAGAACGAGGTCCTCCACAGCACCGGCGCGCAATTCGAGGTCGGGTTGGTCGTCCAGCAGCGCTCGGACCGCCCGGCGGTACAGCTTGCGGTCGGCCTGGGCGCGCGGCCCCTGCACGGCCGGCCCCTTGCTGCGGTTCAGCATCCGGAACTGTATGCCCGCCCGGTCTATGGCGCGGCCCATGATGCCGTCCAGAGCGTCGATCTCGCGCACCAGATGGCCCTTGCCGAGCCCGCCGATGGCCGGATTGCAGGACATTTCGCCGATGGTTTCGAGCTTATGGGTCACGAGCAGCGTCCGCGCGCCGCGCCGCGCCGAGGCGGCCGCCGCTTCGCAGCCTGCATGGCCCCCGCCAACGACAATGACGTCGAACCCGCTCATGCACTGTCCAATAGGCCCAAGCGCGCCGTGAGACAAGTGCGCGCCCCTCGGCACGGCCATGTTTCACGTGAAACGGCGGCGGCCCCGAAGTGCCCCCGCGCGCGCCTTCACGCCGCAGCGAGCGCCAGGAGCACGGCAATCTCCGTGCTCTGCTGAACCGCGCCGAGCGTGTCCCCCGTATGGCCCCCGAAGCGCCTTGCCGCCCACCATGCCGCGGCGAAGGCCGCGAGGGCTGCCGCCGGGACGGACTGCCAGCCGAGCGCTATGCCAATGCCCGCCGCGACAAGCAGCGCGACCGCCGCATCCGTCGGGCCGGCCTCCGCCGCCAGCCCATCGCTGCGGGCAGGCGGCGTCCAGGCCATCGCGCCCGCCATCGCGCCCCGGGCAAGCACATGCGCCGCGATCGCGGCCACCGGCCCCGCCGCGGCCAACGCCAGCGCCCGCATCGGCACGGTCAGCGCCAGCGCGAGCGCCCCGAACGCGCCAGCGCGGGGGTCCCGCATGACCTCCAGGGCGCGCTGCGGGTCCCGGACGCCCATGCCGTCCGCGGTGTCGGCAAGGCCGTCCTCGTGCAGCCCGCCGGTGAGCGCGATTCCGGCGCCGACCGCCAGGAAGCCCGCCAGCACGGGCGACAGGCCCACCTCCCGCGCGGCCAGAAACGCAACCGCCACGCAGGCACCGACCGCGAGCCCGATCAGCGGGAAACACCAGGCCGCCTCGCCGAGCGGCCGCGGCTCCGGCCGGCCGACGGGCAGCACGGTCAGGAACTGGAAGGCCAGCCGCATGTCGTCCAGGGCGCGCATGGACTTCCTCGGGCGAATCCGCGATAGACCGCCAGCATGGCCGAATCCGTTCCCCCTGTCTCTCCCGACGAGGCTGTCCCGATCGCCTCGTCAGACGAGGCCGCCCCGATCGCCTCGCTCGCCGAGATCGCGGAGACGCTTGCCCATCTACCCGGCCCCGACGAAGAAGCGCGCGCGGCGGCGCGGGCCCGCGAGGCCGGACTCACCAAGCCGCCGGGCGCACTCGGGCGGCTGGAGGAGCTGGCCGAGTGGCTGGCCGCATGGCAGGGGCGCCATCCGCCGCGTCTCGACCGGCCGCGCGTTGCCGTGTTCGCCGGCAATCACGGCGTCGCCCGGCGCGGCGTCTCGGCATGGCCCGCCTCGGTGACGGCGGAAATGGTGCAGAACTTCATCGCCGGCGGTGCGGCGGTCAACGCCATCTGCGGCGCGCTCGATGCCGAACTTCGGGTCTATGAGCTTTCTCTGGAGGCGCCGACGGCGGATTTCACCCGATCGCCGGCCATGACGGACGAGGAATGCGCGCGCGCCGTCGCCTACGGCATGATGGCGGTAGAGCCCGGCATCGACGCGCTTGCCATCGGGGAAATGGGCATCGCGAACACCACCTCGGCCGCCGCCATCGCCCATGCGCTCCACGGAGGCAGGGCGGAGGACTGGACCGGGCCCGGCACGGGCGTTTCGGGGACGCGGCTGGAAGCCAAGGTCGAAGCGGTGCGCCTCGGCGCAGCATTGCATGGCAGCCGGCCGCCGCTGGAAGTGCTGAGGCGGCTCGGCGGCTTCGAGACCGCCGCCATGTTCGGCGCGCTCGTCGCCGCGCGTATGGGCCGCGTGCCGGTGGTGCTGGACGGCTACAGCGCAGCGGCGGCCGCGGCCGTGCTGCATGCGTTCGACCCGACCGGCCTCGACCACTGCCAGGCGGGCCACCTTTCCGCGGAGCCCGCCCACGGACGGCTGCTGGCGCTCTGGGGCAAGGCGCCGCTGCTGGACCTGGGCATGCGCCTCGGCGAAGGCTCCGGCGCGGCGCTGGCGCTCGCGCTCCTCAGGGCCGCCGCCCGTTGCCATGCGGAGATGGCCACCTTCGAGAGCGCCGGCGTATCCGGCCCGGAGACCCGACCGGCAGGCCGGTAGCCCGGAAAAGGTTCTACAGCGCCGGCGCGCCGAACAATGTGGCGTGCAGATATGCGAAGAGGCCGGCGGCGGCGAGCCCCGAAACCAGCGCCGCCGCATCCATTGCGAGGCGCGGCGCCTTGTCGGCAGGGGGCCGCTTGCCGCGCGCCACCGCGCTCGCCGCTGCCACCAGCGAGAATCCCGCAAAGCCTCCGAAGAGCATGAGCGAGCGCAGGTCGCCATTCGCCGCCAGATGGGCGAGCGCCCAGAGAAGGAGCCCGAGCAGCATGGGGTGCCGGACAACGGATCGGATATGTGTCGGCATATTCGCCGCTGCAAACAGCACGAACGCCGCCGGCACCATCCACATCGCCGCGTCGCGCCCCCAGTCCGGAGGCGAATGGACAGGCTCGAACGGAGCCGCCGAATAGCCCCACACGATCAGCGCGAGGCCTGCGAACGCGAGGGCCGAGAACGCCCCGCGATACCGCTTCTCGCCTGTCCGGGCGACCAGGCCAGCGCGAAGGGGCGCAATCCCCGGAATCAGGTGCAGGCCGACAAAAAGCGCTAAGCCGGCAACGAGAAGAGCCATGGCAGGTCCTTTCTGGCTTCAACGTCGAGGAAATCCGCCCGACAGAACGACCGGCCACCAGGTCCCCACGCTTCACCCCCAGTCGTCCAGCTCTTCCGCCCAGTCCTCGTGTAGCCGAAAATCGGTGCGGTCAAGCCACAAAGAAGCGTTCAGCCGCCCCGGCCGGCGACATGCTCCTGGAGGCGGGGCATGATTTCCACGAAATTGCAGGGGCGGAAGCGGTAATCGAGCTGCCAGTGGAGGATATCGTCCCAGGCGTCCCTGCAGGCGCCGGTCGAGCCGGGCAGGGCGAACAGGTAGGTGCCGCCCGCGGTGCCGGCCGTGGCGCGCGACTGGATCGTGGAGGCGCCGATCTTCTGCAGGCTCTGCCAGCGGAACAGCTCGCCGAAGCCGTCGATCCGCTTCTCATAGACGCCTTCGAAGGCTTCCGGCGTCACATCCCGCCCGGTGAGGCCCGTGCCGCCGGTCGCGATCACGCAGTCGATTTCCGCATCCTCGATCCAGCCTCGCAGTGCCGCGCGGATGGCGTCCACCTCGTCGCGAACGATGGCGCGGTCGGCCAGGACGTGCCCGTCGCGCTCCAGCCGCTCGACCAGCGTGTCGCCGGAGCGATCGTCGGCCGCGCTGCGCGTATCGGAGACGGTGAGCACGGCAATGCGTACGGGAATGAAAGGGCGGTTTTCGTCGATGCTGCCGGGCATTTTGGGGGGCGCTCCCGGTGCGAGGGTAGGATCACACGTTGGGAGGGCTGCCGTCTGCGCCCGCCCGCCGGGTGTCGAGGGACTTATAGAGCGGCGTCTGCCCCGCCGCCAGCGCAGCCAGGCTCGGCCGCTTCTGGCCCAGGCGCGCGCGGTAAGCCCAGATATTCGTGAGCACATGCTCGACGAACACCCGGGTCTCCTTTGCGGGCAGGCTCTCGATGAAAAGGAGCCTGTCGTCCATATCCCGCACCGTCGCGCTCCAACGCCGCAGCCGGCCGGCCCCGGCATTGTAGGCGATGGCGAGATTGAGAAGGTCGCCGGCGACGACATCCTTCTCCAGCAGCAATTGAAGATAGTCGCGGCCGAGGGTCAGATTGAGCTCCGGCTCGTGCAGGCGCTTGAGCGTCTTGCCGGCGAACCGCTCGTTCTGTGACACCGAATTGGCGGTCGAGGGCATGAGCTGCATCAGCCCGCGTGCCCCGGCATGGCTCGCAGCCCGGGTGTCGAAGGCGCTCTCGCGGCGCATGAAGCCAAGCAGCAGTGCCCTGTCCAGCCCGTAGCCCCCTTCCGGTTCCCAGGGCGCCAGCGGATAGAGCGCAAGATCGCGGGGCGGGTCGCCGCGGCCCAGCAGGCGGCGCCCGGCGAGCAGCGCCGCACGTGGCAGGTGCGCGGATATGGCGGCAGCGAGCAGGGCGCGCGTTGTGTCCGCATCGGCATCGGCCAGCGCGCGGCGCATCTCGGCCTCGGCGGCCACGGTCTGCCCCACCTGCGCCAGCGCCAGGGCGCGAATGGCCGCCGGTTCGGTGTGGATTCGCAGCCGGTCCGCATCGTCGAGCGGCGGCGGCTCGAAATTCAGCCCGTGCGGCCAGCCCAGCATTTCGCGGGCGAGCATGCCGTAAAAGGTCCGCTTGTAGACCGCCGCCGCCTGCAGCCATTGCTCGGCCTCGTCCGGCCGCTCCATCTGCCGATACATTCTCGCTGCCCAGAACGCGCCGGCAGAGGCATTCCACGGAGAGGCTGCCGGAGACTGCGCGTGGGCTGCAAAATGCCGCGCCGCGCCGGCATGCCAGCCGAGCCTGAGCGCTGCCAGGCCCGCCACCCAGTGGAGCAGAGACACCCGGTTCTGTGCGGGTTCGGCGCGCCTCGAGGCGAGGCTGTAGGCGGCCGCATCCTTGCCGAGAAGGTAGAAGGCAAAGGCAATATCGCCGCGCAGCTTGTCGGCATAGTCCCGGCCCAGCGCCCGGTGGACGGCGGCATCGCGGAACAGGCTGCCCGCGAGGTCGGGCCGCTCCTCCTTCAAGTGCTGCTCGATGATCCGGGCATAGATCGTGCCGACCGCGGTTTGCGGCTTCTGCAGGGGCTTTGCGACGAACAGCGGCGTGGGCCGGCGCACCGGCGGGTGTTTTTCCGGAGGCGGCGGCAACATGCCGGGCGGGCGCCGCTTGAGCGCCAGGCGCGACACCCGATGCGCGCCCGGATGGTCGCTGTAAGCCTCCAGCCAGGCCCGCAGTTCCTCATAGGGCGTGATGTAGTCGTGGGAGACGACATAGCGCTGGTAAAGCACATGGCCCATCAGCCGGGTGTCGTCGAGTTCGCGCGCGAGCGCGTCGGCTTCATCCCAGCGGTTCTCCGCCTCCAGCACGAAGAGGCGCTCGTAACGATCGACATCGGCCGCGGAAAGGATCCGGAGGTCGGCAGCCCCTGCGGCACCGCTCCAGACCGTCAGCATCGCCAGCGCCAGGGCCCTCACGAACGGGCGGTCTCCAGCCGGGCCTTGACGGCCAACAGGTCGCGCCAGGCCTCGCGCTTGCGCGCGGGCGAGCGCAGCAGAAAGGCCGGGTGAAAGGTCGGCATGACATCGACCGGCCCGTCCGCGGCGGCCAAACGCTGCCAGCGCCCGCGCAGGCGCATGATGCCCTCCGTCGTCCCGAGCAGCGTCTTGGCGGCCGCGCCGCCTGCCAGCATCAGCACCTCGGGCGCCACCAGCGCGATCTGCCGGTCGACGAACGGCCGGCAGGCTTCCACCTCCTCCGCCGAAGGCGTGCGGTTGCCCGGCGGGCGCCAATAAACGGTGTTGGCGATATAGACCTCCTCACGCCGGAAACCGATTGCGGCCAGCATCCGCTCCAGCAACCGCCCGCTCGGCCCGACGAAAGGGCGGCCCTGCCGGTCTTCGTCGGCGCCCGGCGCTTCGCCGACAATCATCAGGCGGGCGCCGGCGGGCCCTTCGCCGAACACCGTGTTGGTCGCCGTTTTCTTCAATGCGCAACCGTCGAAGGCAAGCAGGAGCCCGCGAAGCGCATCCAGATCGGCTGTCCGTGCAACATCCCCTGACGAGGCCTCCACCGCTGCCACGGGATGTGCGGCAACCGGCGCCGCCCTGCGTGCAGGGGGCGGGGCAGCCGGCGCCTTGCGTTCCGGCGGCGGGGCGAACCGGTCCGCCGGTTCGAAGCCGACAACCTCGTCCACACCGGCCGCCAATTGCCACTCCAACGCCGCGAGCAATGGTTCCCGTTCGGTCATGGCGCAGCCACAAAGTGTAGCCTATGTTAGCGCAAAGTGCGCGCCGAATTGATGAGGGCGGGGGCATGGAACGGGAGAGCATGGAGTTCGACGTCGTTATCGTCGGCGGGGGCCCGGCCGGGCTGGCGGCGGCGATACGGCTGAAACAGCTGGCGGCCGAAGCCGATTCCGAGGTTTCCGTATGCGTGATCGAGAAGGGATCCGAGATCGGCGCCCATATCCTGTCCGGCGCCGTTCTCGACCCGCGCGCGCTCAACGAATTGCTGCCCGACTGGCAGGAGCGGGGCGCCCCGCTGGACACCCCCGTGACCGAAGACCGGTTCTTTCTCCTGGGCGAGAAGAGCGCCTTCCGGGTGCCCGGGCCGTTCCTGCCCCCGTCGCTGCGCAACCACGGCAACCATATCGTCAGCCTCGGCAATGTCTGCCGCTGGCTGGGCGAGCAGGCCGAGGCGCTGGAGGTGGAGATCTATCCGGGCTTCGCCGCCGCCGAGGTGCTGTACCGGGAAGACGGCGCGGTTGCCGGTGTGGCAACGGGCGATATGGGCATCGGGCGCGACGGCGAACCCAAGGCTACACATGAGCCCGGCATCGAGCTGCGCGCCAGATACACGCTGTTCGCCGAAGGCTGCCGGGGCTCGCTCGGCAAGCAGCTCATGGACCGCTTCGACCTCCGGCGCGACTGCCAGCCCCAGACCTACGGCATCGGCCTCAAGGAACTCTGGGACGTCGATCCCGCGATCCACGAGCCGGGCCTCGTGGTCCACACTGCCGGCTGGCCGATGGACCGGCGCACCTATGGCGGTTCCTTCCTCTACCACCTGGCCGGCGGGCAGGTGGCGGTCGGGTTCGTCATCGCGCTCGACTATAGGAATCCATGGCTCAGCCCATTCGACGAGTTCCAGCGCTACAAGACCCATCCGAAGATCCGTCCCTTCTTCGAAGGAGGGCAGCGCGTCGCCTACGGGGCCCGGGCCGTCAATGAGGGGGGAATGCAGGCACTGCCGAAACTGGTGTTTCCCGGCGGCGCGCTGATCGGCTGCGAGGCCGGATTTCTGAACGTGCCGCGCATCAAGGGCAGCCACGGCGCCATGAAGACCGGCATGCTGGCCGCCGAGGCGGCATTCCGGCGGCTGTCGGAAGGCTCGGAAGGAGGCGACGAGCTGACGGCCTATCCGGAAGCCTTCCGCTCGTCCTGGCTGCACGACGAACTCCACCGGGCGCGCAATGTCCGCCCCGCGTTCCGCTGGGGCCTGGCGGCCGGAATGCTCCATGCCGGCATCGACCAGGTGCTGTTGCGCGGCCGGGCTCCCTGGACGCTCCGCCACCATGGCGCGGACCATGCGGCCACAGCCGGCCGGGACGACTGCAAGGCGATCGACTATCCGAGGCCGGACGGAATCGTGTCCTTCGACAAGCCGTCCTCGGTCTATCTTTCCGGCACCAACCACGAGGAAGACCAGCCGGTCCATCTGGTGCTCAAGGACGCCGACGCGCCGATCCGGGTCAATCTCGCGGAGTTCGACGCGCCGGAACAACGTTACTGCCCGGCGGGGGTTTATGAAATTGTCGAGGACAGCGGCGAGCCGCGTCTCCAGATCAATGCCCAGAACTGTGTCCACTGCAAGACCTGCGACATCAAGGATCCGACCCAGAACATCGTCTGGGCGGTGCCCGAAGGCGGTGGCGGGCCCAATTATCCGAACATGTGAGACCCGTTGGATGCGCGCTTTCCTTCTGGCATTCGCGCTCCTGCTTTCGGCCGCCTGCCGTCCGCACGCTGCGCCTGCCCTGACCGACTGGCTCGCGGCGGGCTATGCCGAGCGACAGTTCGATGTCGCCGCCGCCGTCGATTTCTACCGGCGCGCGCTGGAAGCCGACCCGGACAATCTCAGTGTGCAGGGCCGCCTGTTGCGGATGCGTACCGCGGCGGGCGATGCCGAGGCGAGTCTGGCTCTTGCCCGGCGGATGGACGAAATGCTCCCGGTCGACGGCCTCACCGGAGAGAAGGCGCTGGACAGCGCCCTGGTCGCACTGCGTCTCGCGGTGAACGACATGCGCCGGGCAAACTGGGCGGCGGCGGCGGAACGGCTCGAAGGAAAGACGGCCGATTCCCTGCCCAAGGCGGTCAAGCTGCTCATCCTTGCCTGGCTGCGCCACGCGACGGGCGACGCCGGCGGCGTGGAAGACATGCTTTCGAAGGCCGAAAAACTTCGCGGCTCCGGCCGCTGGGCCAGGCTGCACCGCGCCCTTCTCCTGCATGCCGACGGACGGACGGAAGAGGCCCGCAGCGCCTTCGAGCGTCTGCGCCAGACAGGCGCCGGAAGGCGCGGCGCACTCGCCGAGGCGGCGTTCCTGACGGCCGCAGCCGACGCGGAGGCTGCCAAGGAGCAAGTGCGGCGCTACCGCTTCCTGGGCGGCTTGCTGCCTTCTACGGCTCCGGCGGGCCTCGAGCCGCTCGCCTCCACGCCGACCGAAGGCGTTGCCGAAGTGCTTTACGGCATCGCGGAGGCGTTCCACCGCCGCAATGTCGCTATAGCCCTGATCTATGCCCGGCTCGCGGTCATGCTGGAACCGGACCATCATGCCGCACTGGTGCTGGCCGGCGAGTTTCTCGCCGACCGGGACAGGTTCGACGAAGCCATCGCGGCCTACCGGTCGGTGCCGGCGGACTCGATCTGGCGGTTGACCGCGCAGGTCGGCCGGGCCGCGGTCCATGCCTCCCAGGACCGAGTCGACGAAGCCGCCGCGCTTCTGGAAGCGGAGGCCGCAGCCCACCCCGACGACCCCTTCGCGCTCGGCGAACTCGGCCGCCTGCTGCGCGGCCAGCAGAAGTTCGAGGAAGCCTTCAGCGCTTATGACCGCGGGATCGCCCGGATCGAGGAGCAGGCCGGCGCCGAGCATTGGAGGCTCTATTACGGGCGCGGAATCGCGCTGGAGCGCACGCAACGCTGGGAGCTCGCGGAGCGGGACTTCCTGAAG
>Ga0209543_1002873_pt1 | contig 11632 bp, 10 predicted proteins | sample MesohylFT_FD_187296 | JGI IMG/M metagenome (GOLD analysis project Ga0209543, IMG submission 187296) | Host-associated microbial community of the marine sponge Aplysina aerophoba from Gulf of Piran - sponge mesohyl, lysed by freeze-thaw... | ecosystem: Host-associated > Porifera > Sponge >...
TTGGAAGGCGCGATCGAGATCCTCGCGGCGAGAGAACTCCAACTGCCCGTGTCGATTAGCGGTAGGCTCCCACCTGCGGGCCGGGTCACCGTACGGCTGCGGCACGTTGAGCTCCGCGGGAACCAGTGACATGCAGACAGAACCAGGGCGGTGTTCGTGACGGACGGACCTTCCGAGAGTGTGGACAGGGTTCGCGAAGAGTTCGTGCAGCTCTGGGGAGCGCTGGGGACTTTCTGGGGCGTGCCGCCGACCACCGCGCGGGTGTTCGGCTGGTTGATGTCACGCAGCGAGCCGGCCGATGCCCAGGAGATCATGGCGGGCCTCGAACTCAGCCGCGGCGCGGTGTCGATGGCGTGCCGGGAACTCCGCGAATGGCAACTGATTGCCCCCGAGCGGGTCGCCGGCGCGCGGCGCGTCGTCTATCGTCCCGAAACCGACCTCGAGCGTGTGCTCCGGAACGTGATCCAGATGCGCAAGCGGCGGGAGTGGGATCCGATCCGAGAGAACATGCGCGACTGGATTCCGGCTCTTGAGCCCGACTCCGCTCCCGAGACGGCGGTGTTCCTTCAACGCCTGCGCGCGATCGATACGGTGATGGGACGGGCGGATGAGATCGCGGAGTTCCTGCTCAAGGGCGGCACGGTGACGGACTTCGGACTCAAGGCGGTTCTCGGCGCCGGTGCCGTCGCCGCCAGGTTGGGCAACCTTGCCCTCTCGCGGCGGGAATCGACGGCGCCGCCGGAGCCGGTCGGGGATCTCGAGGTAGAGGAACAGGAGAGTTGACCGTGCTCTCCGACCAACGGACAGGCCATGTAGTGGCCGACGAGGTGCTGGTGCGGCTGCGCGATCTTTGCGTCGATGGCGGCCTGGGCGACCTCGCCGCGACGATGGAGGGGCTGGCCGGTTTCGTCCGCGAGGACTTGGCGTCCGTTGAGGACGAGTTGGCCGCCGTGTCGACCTGCGGAACGATGGGCGACACCCTGGTGGGGAAGGCCGGTACGAACCTGGTGAGTCTCGGCGGCAAGCGTTTGCGCCCGCTCTGTGTGGTCCTGGCGGCTCGTATCGGGCTTGCGCCGGCAGCGGCCGTGCGCGACATCGCGGTCGCCGCCGAACTGGTTCACAACGCGACCCTCCTGCACGACGACGTGGTCGATCACGCGGATCGCCGCCGCGGCCGGCCGACGGCCCGGGTCGAACTCGGCAACGCGGCGTCGATCTTCGCGGGTGACTATCTGTTGATCGAGGCCCTGCAACGGGTTCAGCGGGCTGGTGTGCCGGGCGTCATGGACGGCCTGCTGGCGACGATCGCCGAGATGATCCGTGCCGAGTCGCTCCAACTGGAGAATCGCGGCCGTCTGGATACCTCCGAGGAGCTCTACTTCGAGGTTGCCCGCGGGAAGTCCGCTTCTCTGTTCCGGTGGGCGCTGGGCGGCGGAGCCCTCGCTGGCGGTGCGTCGGCGGAACACCACGCCGCGCTGGAGGCGTACGGCGAGTCGGTCGGAGTCGCTTTTCAGTTGGTCGACGACCTCCTCGATCTGGTGGGGCACCACAGCAACACCGGCAAGACGCTGTTCAGCGATCTCTCCGAGGGCAAGGTCACGTTTCCGCTGATCACCGTCCTTGCCCATGAGCCGGAGCTCGTGGACACGATCCGCGCTATCGCGTCCGACCATTCGGTCTTCGGAAACGGCGAGGAGGCCCATTCCGGCAACGGAACAGCGAATGGAGACGGGATGACCAACGGAGACGGCGATGCGGGCGCCGGGCCCGGGGTGGGCCGCCGGCAGAAGCGCGTGCTGGAGGCGATGGCCCGTCACGGCGTCGAAGAGACCTGCCGCGGTCTCGCCGCGGCATATGTCGACCGTGGAATCGCGGCGCTGGCGAACATTCCCGACGGAGAGGCTCGGCGAGCTCTCATTGCCGTGGCGCGTGCGAGCGCGCTGCGGGAGCGGTAGGCGTCCGGCGTCCGGCGTCCGGAAGAGCTTTCTGGATGGTCCTGGTCGAGACGGCAATGCGCAGTGGGGGTGGCTCGGGTGCGATGTTCGATCGCATCGCTTCGCGTTACGACCTCCTGAATCGGCTCAACTCGTTTGGAGCGGATGGGCGGTGGAGGCGTATTGCGGCGGAAGCGCTGGAACTCGACCGGGTGGGTGACGCTCCGAGGGTGCTGGACGTGGCGTCGGGCACCGGCGATCTCGCGATCGCGGTGGCGAGGCGTTATCCGGGAGCCACCGTTCAGGGGATCGATCCCTCCTCCGGCATGACGGCGATCGGCCGGCGCAAGGTCGAGCGTTCCGGTCTAGGCAGCCGAATCAGGCTGGAAGAGGGTGACGCCCTGAATCTCGCCTTTGCCGATGATTCCTTCGATGCCGTGACGATCGCGTTCGGCATCCGCAACATCCCGGATCGGGAGCGCGCCCTCGGGGAGATCGCCCGGGTGACCCGGCCCGGAGGCCTGGTGGCTGTCCTCGAGCTCGGCGAACCGAGCGGGGGACTCCTCGGCGTACTCCCGCGTTTCCATATCCGGTTCGTCGTTCCCCTGATCGGTGCTCTCCTGGCGGGCGCCTCGGAGTATCGCTACCTCGAGCAATCGATTCGGGCCTTCCCACCGGTGACTGAGTTCGCCCGCACGATGGCCGGCGCAGGCCTGGAGTCGGTCGAGACGCGGAGCCTGACCTTCGGCGCCTGCAACCTGTTCCTGGGCCGGCCGGCCGGCGAGAAGACCGTGGCAGGGGCCGACGCGTGACGTCACCGGTCACTGGACCGCGGCTGGTTCCGAGGACCCGGGCGCCGGGGGCGCGGTTGTCGACGTTGCGGGTCGACGCGCCGCGAGTGCCGCCTGAGAGGTTCCTGCGGTTGGTGGCCCGTGCTTTTCCCGAGTGCCAGCCGGTGGGGCATCTATGGTCGCCGTCTGACGGCATGCGGTGTGCGGGCTGGGGCGCCGCCCGGCGCTTCGAGGTCGAAGCGCCGGGCGGAAAGATGACTGGCGCGAACGGGGGAGCCGATGTCCCGGCCGGGGTGTCGGACCCGGGCGGGCGCACTGCGGGGGCGGCGATCGATCGGTTGGCGGAGCGGGCTTCGGGGCTCTGGGCCGAGTTGGCTGACGCTGATCCGCTGGCTCTCAGGCTGTACGGGGGCCTCGCCTTCGATGCGGGATTGGCGGAAGGGCGGTCGGGCCTGGCTGACTCCGCCTGGGACGACTTCGGGGCGGGCAGCTTCGTGCTGCCACGGGTCGGCTACGTGGCGGAAGCGGAGTCGGCTCACCTGTCCGCGGTTCTCGAGGGAGCGGAGATTGCGGCCGGGCCCCGGTGGCGGGACCGGCTCGAACGCCTGGGCGAGGAACTGGAGCGGGGGATCGCCCCGGCGGACGGAGCCGGCGGCAACGGGAGCACTCCGGACGGGGACCCGCTTGCGCTGCCCGGAATTCTGCAAAGTTGCGATCAACCCACCGTCGAGGAGTGGATGCGACGGGTGGACGAACTCCGGAGTGACGTGTCCGAAGGACGGCTCCAGAAAGTCGTCGCGGCCCGCACGGTCGAACTCGGACTCGACCGACCGTTCGGGACGCTGGATCTCGCCCGCATCGCGGAGCGGCTGCGAAGGCACATGCCCACCTGCACCTGTTTCGCCTTTCTTCGCGGCGGGTCCATCTTCTTCGGCGCCACGCCCGAGCTGCTTGTTAGCCGCCGGGGTCGGCGGATCGAGACCCTGGCTCTGGCCGGTTCGATCGCCAGCGATCCATCTCCAGAGAGACGCAAGGAGCTGGAGCGGCTGCTGCTCGAGAGCGCCAAGGACCGCCTGGAGCACGACTTCGTCGTGCGTTTTCTCGTCGAGCGTCTCGGCCGGAGTTGTGGCGCCGCGGCGCCGAGTTCCGCGCCGGGGGTGCGCGTGCTGCGAAACGTGCTCCACCTGGAGACGCCGATTCGTGCCGCGCTTGCGGAAGCGGCCGAACCGCCTCACGTGCTGAGGCTGGTACGCGCCCTCCATCCGACGCCGGCAGTGGCGGGCAGCCCGACCGTCGACGCGCTGGCCGCGATCATGCGCACGGAAGACCGGGATCGCGGCTGGTACGCGGGGCCGGTCGGGTGGTTCGATGGCCGTGGCGACGGCGAGTTCTCGATTGCGCTGCGCTCGTGCCTCGCCTCCGGCCGCAAAGGTCTGCTTTACTCCGGCGCCGGCATCGTGGCTGATTCGGATCCGGACCGCGAACTGGCCGAAACGAATCTCAAGCTCGACGCAATCCTGGGCGCATGGGCTTAGGAGTCCGCGCGGTCGAGGCTGAGGTGCAGTTCCAGCGCGCGCGCCTCCTGGTGGGCGCCCTGGTGCGCGCAGGGGTGGAACGAGCGGTCACGAGTCCGGGTTCCCGCTCCACTCCGCTGGTCCTGGCGGCGCTGGATGCCGGAGGCGGGGGGATGTCCCGCGGGCTGGACTTGGTGAGCGTGATCGACGAACGGGCCGCCGCGTTCTTCGCGTTGGGCCAGGCACGGGCCACCGGCCTCCCGTCGATCCTGATCTGCACCTCGGGCAGCGCGGCGGCGCACTATCTACCGGCGATCCTGGAGGCGCGCGAAGCCGGACTCCCGCTGATCGTCCTGAGTGCCGACCGGCCGGCCGAGTTGATGGACTGCGCGGCCCCGCAGACGACGGATCAGACGAAGATGTTCGGCACCGCGGTCAAGTTCTTCGCCGAAGTCGACCTGGGCGGTCCGACGGACCCGCAGAGTCTGAGGGCGCTGCGCCGTACCGCGGTGCAGGCCGTCTTCCGCTCGCGCTGGCCGCGAGGCGGGGCGGTGCATCTCAACGTGCGAGCGAGAAAACCCCTGGAACGGCCGGAAGGCGGGGAGCGGCATCCGGCCGCTGCCACGGTGGACGAGTTGCTCGGAGAACCGCTCGATGTGGGTGCGCCGAGGGTCGGGCCCGACCCGCACGCGCTGGATCGAGCGGCTCGGCTCTGCCGGCAGGCGGAACGGGGACTGATCGTTGCCGGCCCCCTGCCCCTGCCCCCGCCGCAGGCTCGCGAGGCCGACGCAGATGTGTTCGGCCTCCGGGAGTTGGCCCGCCGAACCGGCTTTCCGCTGCTTGCCGAGGCCACGAGCCAGAGCCGTTTCGCGGCAGGGACCGTTGCTGGTGAAGTCGGCCATCTCGCTGACGGTCTGGGTGCGGCCTGGGCCGCCCGGGGCGGGGAGACCCTGCCGTCGCCGGACCTCGTTCTGCAGGTCGGCGCGCCGCCCGTGTCGGCCGGTGCCCAGCGGCTCCTGGAGACCTGCGCTGCGCCTCAGATCGTGCTCTCGGACGGACCCTGGACCGATCCGGCCGGACTGGCCTCCGTGTTTCTGCCGGGAGATGTCGCGGCCTCCGTTGGCGGTGTCTGCTCGCGGTTGGAGACGGCGCCGCCCGATTCGGCCGGCAGCGGATGGCGTCGTGAAGTGTTGGCCTTGTGCCGCCGATTCCGGGAGGCGGCCGCGGCCCCCGGCACCGGGTCGAAAGATGGCGGCTTCCAGGATGGGTATGCGGCGCGGGCGGCGGTGGGGGCGACGCCGACGGGCGGCCTGCTGATGCTCGGGAACAGCTTGCCCGTGCGTCTGGTCGAAGATTGCGTTGGCAGGGTCGAGCGCCGCATCTGGGTCGCCAGCCAGCGGGGGTTGAGTGGCATCGACGGCCTGGTGGCAGGGTTTCTGGGCTCGCTTTCGACCGGGGGGTTCCCGGCCGGCGTCCTCCTCCTGGGCGATGTCAGTCTGCTGCACGACCTGGACGGCCTGACGCTCGCCTCCGCGTACGGCGATGGACCGCCGGCCGTGATCGTCGTGATCGACAACGGGGGTGGGCGGATCTTCGAGCGTTTGCCGATCGCGTCGACCGAGCTGTTCCGGGGTCCGCAGGGAAAGCACTGGCTCACCCCTCACGGGGTCGACTTCGCCGGGCTGGCGCAGGCCTTCGGCCTGAGGTACGCCCAGGCGGACGCAATCCACGAGCTCGTTTCTGAGCTTGAGACCGCTGCCAGCCGGCGGGGCGTGTCGCTGGTCGTCGCTCGCTCAAGCCGGTGATTACAGCCGTCCTGATCCACGGCTTCTCCGGCAGCCCGGAGAGTTGGCGGCGCGTAGCCGATCGACTTCGCGTGAGGACCTATGCGCCCGCGGTGTGCGGGCATGGAACCTGCGCCTCGGTCGCGGACTCGTTCGAGACCGAAGTCGAGCGGCTTGCGGCCGAGATCAGGGCGGCCGTGCCCGCGCCTCGATATCTCGCCGGTTACTCCCTCGGTGGCCGGCTGGCTCTCGGCATGTTGCTTGGCCATGCGGATCTCTTCGTCGGCGCGGCCGTGGTTGGCGCGAACCCGGGCATCGATGGCGAGGACGAGCGCGAAGCGAGGAGAACCGCGGACGAGGCCTGGGCGTGCCTCATCGAAGAGCGGGGCCTGGAGGCGTTCGATCGCGAGTGGTCGAACCTGCCGCTGTTTCGAAGCCAGCAAGGGCTCGATGCCGCCCTGGTTGAAGAGCAGCGGACGATCCGCCTCGGCCACGATTCCGCTGCCCTTGCCGCGGCGATGAGAACGCTCAGCCTCGGCGCGATGCCCGACTATCGCCCGGCCCTGTCCGCCGTCGCCTGCCCGGTCGAGCTGATCGCGGGCGGCCTCGACGTCAAGTTCAGCGCTCTCGCGGGGCAGATGGCCGAGTATCTGCCCCAGGGCGCCGTTCGACTCGTCGACGGCGTCGGACACAACGTTCCCCTGGAAGCGCCGGCCGAACTGGCCCGGTTGCTGAACGACGCCGCAGGCGGACGGGCCGACCGTAGCTGAGACGAGTTCGGAGTCGCGGTCCCGGAGCCTCGGGCCGTTGTAGTGTCGCCGGTCGAAGGAGGCGAGCGGGATGAGCGGAAAGTCGAGCCAGGAGTGGCGAAGCGCCGGTGAGTACACCGACATCCGGTACGAGAAGTCCTATGTCGGCGGCGACCCGGAGGGGATAGCCAAGATCACGATCAACCGGCCGGAGGTTCGCAACGCCTTCCGGCCGTTGACGGTCAAGGAGATGAGCGCGGCGGTCGACCTGGCGCGGGACGACGGCGAAGTCGGCGCGGTCATCCTGACCGGCGAGGGGCCGATGGCGTTCTGTTCAGGCGGCGATCAGCGGATCCGGGGCGACGCGGGGTATGTCGGGGACGACGGTGTGCCGCGCCTCAACGTGCTCGACCTGCAGCGCCAGATCCGCACGTTGCCGAAGCCGGTCGTCGCCATGGTTGCCGGCTATGCGATCGGCGGAGGTCATGTTCTGCACATGGTCTGCGACCTGACGATCGCGGCGGACAACGCGCGCTTCGGCCAGACCGGCCCGCGCGTGGGCAGCTTCGACGGCGGCTACGGCGCCTCCTACATGGCGCGGATCGTGGGCCAGAAGAAGGCACGGGAGATCTGGTTTCTGTGCCGCCAGTACGATGCGCGGCAGGCGCTCGACATGGGGCTCGTCAACACCGTCGTGCCGCTGGAGCGGCTCGAGGAGGAGACGCTCCAGTGGTGCCGCGAGATGCTGGCCAACAGCCCGATGGCGCTGCGCTGCCTGAAGGCGGCAATGAACGCCGACTGCGACGGTCAGGCGGGGCTCCAGGAGCTGGCGGGCAACGCGACGTTGCTGTTCTACATGACGCAGGAAGGGCAGGAGGGCCGCCAGGCGTTTCTCGAGAAACGGAAGCCCGACTTCTCGAAATTCCAACGCTATCCATGAGCCACGGCGGAGGCCTCCGCGCCTGGGTGCAGGCGAGCCGGCCGAAGACCCTGTGGGCCGCGGTGACGCCGGTCGCGGTCGGCACGGCCTGCGCCGTGTCCGTCTCCGGCTTCGCCCCGGGTCCGGCGCTGGCAGCGCTCGGTGTCGCCATCTCGATTCAGATCGGCACGAATCTCTCGAACGATGTCCTCGACTTCGATCGTGGCGCGGACACGGAACGTCGCGTCGGCCCGGCGCGGGCGGTTCAGTCGGGGCTCCTGAGCCGCGGCCAGGTGTGGGCCGGTGCCTGGATCGCGTTCGGGATCAGCGTGGGATGCGGGCTCTACCTCACGGCCGTGGCCGGCTGGCCGGTTCTCGTCGTCGGCGCGGTGTCGATCGCGGCGGGCCTGCTGTACACCGCAGGGCCCTGGGCGTTGGCGTACACCGGCCTGGGGGATCTCTTCGTCGTCCTCTTCTTCGGCTTCGTCGCGGTGTGCGGCACGGTGTACGTGCAGGCGCTCCAGATACCGGTTGCGGCGTGGTGGTCCGGCCTTGCGGTCGGGTCGCTGGCGACGGCGATCCTGGTGGTCAACAATCTGCGGGACCGGGAGGAGGACGCGCTCGCCGGCAAGCGGACGCTGGCGGTGCGCTTCGGCCCCCGCTTTGCGCGGCTCGAGTATGCGGCCCTGTTGCTGGTCGCCCACCTGGCGACGCTGCCGCTGTTGTTCCACCTGGGGTTCTGGCCGCTTCTGTCCTGGTTGGCGTTGCCGCTCGCGGTGGCGCTGTCGCGGTCCGTGTGGCGTCGCGAGGGCGGGGCTCTGAACGCGTCCCTGGCGGAGACCGCCCGGCTGCTCCTGGTCTTCGGAGTGCTGCTGTCGGTCGGCATCATCCTGGGGGCGGCAAACTGAGAACGGAATTGTCAGTTCGCGCCGCGGCCCACGAGGCGCCGGAAAGGCAAGCGCTCGTCCACGGTGGGGGCGTGCTGACATGGGCCGAACTGGCGGAGCGCGCGGATCGAGTCGGAGCCTCTGTTGCGAGGCGTCTCGAAAGCGCGCGGCGTCAGGTGGTCGGGGTCGTGGGCGGCATGGGCGTCGAGACGGTCACCGCGATCCTGGCCCTGCTGGAGGACCGGGTGCCCTTCGTCCTGCTCCATCCGCGATGGCGACGGGCCGAGAGGGACCGGGCGCTGGCGATGTCGGGAGTCTCGCTCGTGATCGAGGACGACGGTGCCGTGACGACGCTGCCGGACGCCGCGGCGAAGGAGAGCCCGCTTGGCAGCCGCGCCGTGGTCGTCTTCACCTCGGGCAGCACGGGCCGGCCACGGGGAGCCGTCCTCGGCCACGGCGCGCTGTGCGCTTCGGCGGAGGCCCACACCGCGGTCTTCGGGTGGCGCGAGGACGATCGCTGGCTGCTCAGTTTGCCGACAGCGCATGTGGGAGGTCTCATGATCGTCGTCCGATCGCTTCTGGCGCGGGGGACGATCGTCCTGGGCGGCCGCGAAGCGGCGGGATCCTTCGACGCGGAAGGTGCGCTGCGGACGATCGAGAGTTGTCGGGTGACCCTGTTGTCCGTGGTGCCCACGATGCTGGGCCGGCTGCTGGACCGTGGCGAGGGGAGGCCGCCGGCGTCGTTGCGAGCGGTCCTGGTGGGTGGGGCGCCGGCCTCGCCTGCGCTGATGGCGCGCGCACGACGGCGACGCTGGCCGGTGTTCGCAACCTACGGACTCACGGAGGCCTGTTCCCAGGTCGCGACCCAGCGGCCGCGGGACGCGCTCGGGGGTGTGGGTGCGCCTCTGCCCGGGGTCGAGGTGCGGATCGTGCCTTCCGATGGGGCTGGCGGCTCGGTCCGGATTCGCGGCGCGATGCTGTTCGACGGCTACCTCGGTTCCGAACCGGACGCGCCGCTCGACCGGCAATCCGACGCGGACGGCTGGTTCGACACCGGAGACCTGGGAGTCGTGGACGGCGCCGGCCGACTTCGCATCCTGGGTCGCGGATCGGACCGCATCCTGACTGGCGGCGAGAACGTCGATCCGGCAGAAGTCGAAGCGGCCGTGGTCGAGTGGCCGGGAGCGGAGGCGGCCTGCGTCGTCGGGTTGGACGACGACGAGTGGGGTGAGCGGGTGGCGGCGGTCGTCGTGGACTCGGGCCGTTTCGAGGCTGCCGGCGGTCTGGCTGCCCTGGAAGAGCACCTCCGGGCCCGCCTGGCAGGTTTCAAGCGGCCGCGGTCCTGGAGAGTGGTCGAGGGCCTGCCGCTGGCACCCTCGGGCAAGGTGGACCGACGGGCCTGCCGCCTTCTGCTGGTCGAATCGGACAACGCCTCCTCGGCGGAGGCGCTGCGATGAGCGTTCGCCGGGTGGTGGAGGACTTCGAGGATCGGCTGGACCTCGGGCGTCGGTTGGCCGCCTTCGAGCCGTACCGGTACCGGGGCGATCGCGGCGGAACGCCCGCCCTGCACATCGACGACTTCACGGGGATTCCCTTTCTCGACGGCATCGCGGGTGTCGAGTCCTACCAGCACCGGGCGCGCCTTCGGGCTTCGGAGGGCGATCTCGTCGCCGCCACGACTCCCTCGTCTCCCGGGTACGAGCGGTACTTCCGGGACGTTCTGGGGTTAGGGGCCGTCGAGCTGCTGGAGGTTGATCCGGGTCGCGACCGGCTCCCCGTCGCGCGTGCCTGCATGGCCGGGGCTCCCCGCTCCCGTCTGGCCGCTCTCGCGAGCGCACAAGGGGGACTCGTGATCGAGCCCTTCATGGGCGTCGAAGTGATCTGGAAACTGGCGGCGGCGATCGCAGCCGACACGCAGACCCGTGTGCGCGTACTGTCGCCGCCGCCGCCGGTCGCCTGGATAGCGAACGACAAGGCGAGCTTCGAAGACCTCGTGACGGCGGTGCTGGGTCCCGGATTCCTTCCCGCCAGCCGGCGCTCGGCGTGCGCCGAGTCGCTGACCCGGGGATTGCTCGAACTGGCCGAGGCGAGCACGGCGGTGGCGCTCAAGCGGCTGCGGTGCGCTTCCGCGATGGGCAACGAGGTGTTCGAGTCGGCGACCCTGCGCCGGAAGGGGTCCGCGGCCGTGCTCGACATCGTCCGGGGATTCCTCGAGCGCACGGGTTGGGACGGCAGGGAAGAGGTGCTCGCCGTTGCCTGGGAGGAAGCCTCGTCTTCGCCATCGACCCAGTGGTGGCTGCCGCCGCCGGGCGGCCGCGGACCGCGGCTCGACGGTGTCTACGAGCAGATTCTGAAGGGCGAGGAGGGCATCTTCGTGGGCAGCCGGCCGAGTACGTTGCCGGGCGACATCGAGCAGGCGATCGTGTCGCAGGCCGGCCGGGTGGCGGCTGTCCTCCACGGTCTGGGCTACGTCGGCCGTTGCTCGTTCGATCACCTCGTGCTGCCGCAGGGCCGGGTCGTGTTCACGGAATGCAACGGGCGGTGGGGCGGTACGAGCACGCCGATGAACCTTGTCGACCGGCTGTATCCGGACGGCCGCCCCCCTTACCAGGCGCAGGGCTTCGCCCACGACGATCTGGCCGGCACGACCTTCGAGAAGCTCCGGGGCAGGATGGGCGACTCGCTGCGTGATCGCGGGCTGGACGCGGGGCGCTTCTTGCTCTACAACGTGGGGCCACTCGAGCGGTTCGGCAAGTTCGACGTCGTGGCCATCGGGTCGAGCCGAGAGCACGTGGATCATTTGATGACCGAAGAGCTGCCCGGCCGCCTCGGTCTTCGCTAGCGCTAGCGCGGCAGAACGACCGGAGATCGGCGCTTTGCGCCAAATGCCGGCCGGAGGGCCGGCGCACCCAGTTTTTCCTCGCTAGCCCGCATATTTCACGGGGTGATTTTGAGATAGGGCCTCTTCCCGCGGATAATTCAAGTGTTACCAAGCATATGGACCATCCGCAGGAGTGAGACCCGTGATTACAGAGTGTACTCCGTCGCAGCTTG
>Ga0209543_1002874_pt1 | contig 11629 bp, 11 predicted proteins | sample MesohylFT_FD_187296 | JGI IMG/M metagenome (GOLD analysis project Ga0209543, IMG submission 187296) | Host-associated microbial community of the marine sponge Aplysina aerophoba from Gulf of Piran - sponge mesohyl, lysed by freeze-thaw... | ecosystem: Host-associated > Porifera > Sponge >...
ACCAGGCCATTTCGACCTCCTTATTCAAGGATACAGTAATACCTTGAATAAGGGTCACGGCAATTCAAGGCGGAGGTGAACGCCCCTGCCGACTCGCCGGCGGGAGTCCGCAGCAACGAAGGAGCCAGACGGCCCCGCTCGGTCAAGGAGCCCCGGCGGGCCGTATCTCCGGCCGGCCCCTCAGACTGGCGACGCCGGTGTGGCCGAGTCGTGGGGGGCCTGGGGGCCGCCGCCGGCGTGAACCACCACAGTTCCGCCAGCCCCGGCCACCTCGCCGCAGACGTGGCCACAGTCGCCCGCCACCTCGGCGTCGGCTGCGTCCAGGTCTCCTGAAGAGCGAAGTCGCTCAACCAGCCGGCACTACTCCTTGACCCCTCCGGCGGTGAGACCGCTGGTGATGAAGCGCAGGCCCCCGATCACGACGATGAGCGCCGGCACGGCGAGCAGCACGAGGCTGGCGTTGTACCTGCCGACGTCGTCAGGGGTCGCCCCCAGGTACTCCTTGAACCTGAGCACCGCCTGCGCGGCCGTGGTCATCCTCTCGTCGGTGAAGAACAGAGAGGGGAACAGGAAGTCCTGCAGCGACCACATGATCGAGAGGGTTCCCAGACTCAGCACCGCGGGTCTGCTGAGCGGCAGGAACACGTCACGGTAGATCCTGAAGTGCCCTGCCCCGTCGATCGACGCGGCCTCGATGAACGTGTCGGAGATGGTCTCGGCAAAGTTGCGCATCAGGAGCACCCCGAACGGCAGGGTCAGCGCCGCCTCCGGAAGCGCGACCCCAAGAAAGGAGTCACGCAGGTCGAGGCCGCGCGTGATGTAGAAGAGGGGCACGAGGACCGAGGTGGCGGGCACCGACAGGAACACCAGCGTGGTGTAGTACATGATCTCCTTGCCGCGGAAGCTGAACTTGGCGAAGCCGTAGCCGGCGAGACTCGACACCACCACCACGACGCTGGCGTGGATCAGGGCGATGGCGAAGGAGTTCCCGTAGGTCCGCCACACCGTGATCCCGCCGATGTCGCCGAAGATCACGTCGCCGAAGTTCTTCCAGCCGTTGAAGACCAGCGCCCGCTCGACCGCGGCGACGGCCGGCAGGATCCACATGACGCCCATCACGACCAGGACGGTCACCATGATCCAGCGGTCGAAGCGGGCGCGGTAGAGGCGGTCCACCGTCGGCGTGCCGGCTGCGGGGGCCTGCCGGCCGCGCCCAAATCTCATCGAGGCCTCCCCTCGTGGCGATAGATGCGGAGTTGAATCGCGGAGACCAGGAGCGAGATCAGCAGGACGACGACGGCCGCCGCGGAGGCAAATCCGACGTTCGTGCCGCTGGTCGTGAAGTTGTAGACGTACGTGCCCGTGATCTCGGTGCGGCCGGCCGGTCCGCCACGCGTGGAGAAGAACACGATGTCGAAGGCCCGGAACGAGATGAGCACCGTCGAGATTGTGACCGTCTTGTGGGTGCTCTTCATGATCGGAAATATGATCCCGTACATCAGTCGCAGCGGTCGCGCCCCGTCCAGAACGGCGGATTCCAGCAGTGACGTGTTGATCACCGCCAGGTTCGCCGTGTAGTAGAGGATCGGCAGCCCGATCAGGTACACGAACATGATGATGATCACCCCGTACGCCAGGTCGGGGTTGACGAGCCAGCGCTGCGCGAACGACCCCAGCCCCACGTCGCGCAGCAACTCGTTCACCGCGCCGTGCCGGGCTTCGAGCATGGTCCGGAACACCGATGCGACCAGCGCGATCGGCATCAGCGACGGAAGCAGGAAGGCGGCGTAGAACATCGATCTGCCCCGCACGCCCGCCCAGAGCGCCACGGCGATGAAGAAACCGATCGTCACCGCCGCACCGATGGAGGCCCCGGCGAAGACGAAGTTGTTCCTCAGCGCATCGATGAACCGGGGGTCGTCCAGAAGCAGCCGGTAGTTCTCCCAGCCGACCTGCACTGCATTCCGCAGCGAGAGCGAGACGTCCTGGAAGCTCGTGCGGATCAGGAACGCGGCACTGAAGAAGTAGAAGACGGCGTAGAAGGCGATCAGCGGGCCGAAGAAGATGGTGAATCCCGCCACACCGGGCCTCCGGGTGGGTGGCCGGTCCCGCTCCGGCGGGCGACTCCTGCGTACCCGGGACGACGCCGAGCCGTCGCCGGCCGCGTGCCTCTGTTCTGTCGTGGCCTCAGGAGCGGCGCCGGTGCCGTACCCTCCCTCGTTCATCGGTCCCTACCGTATTGCAAGGGGGCCTGTCCCGTCGCGGCTGCGACGGGACAGGCCCCCTTGCAGATGCGCGCTCGGGGGACCGCCTAGTTGACGTTGGAGTACCGCCCGCTCTCCCACTCCGACTGCAGGTATTCCACCTGCTCGGAGACCGGCGTACCACTGATGATCGTGTCGATCATGGCGTCGCCGGCCGCGGCGGAGAAGTCCGACACGTTGTTGCGGTCGCTTCCCGGAGCGGACAGCACGGCGGACAGATCGGCGTACCCTTCGCCGGCCAGATCGGTGCTGAAGACGCTGGACGGCACCGCGTAGCCGACGCGTGCCGGTGAGGCGAACAGGTCGATGACCCACTGGTCCACGCCGTCGCCGGCGGCCATGAACTCGATGAAGCGGATGGCCTCGGCCTTGTGCTCGGAGTTGCTGGGCACGGCGAGGCCGACTTCGATGAACGCCCGGATCGAGTGCTCCCCGTCCGCCACGAGCAGCGGCAGTGGCGAGGCCGTCACGTTCGGCATGTCGATGCCGTTGTTGGCCCGGAATGGTTCGGACAGGATGCCGGACTCCCAGGTGCCCTGCAGGAACATCACCGCCTCGCCCGAGTAGAAGAGTTCCACTGCCCGGCCGTAGTCGAGGTCGAGTACGTCGTGGCTGAAGATGCCCTCGTCGAACGCCGACGTGACGGCTTCGAACGCCTGCTCGTAGACGGGGCTGTCCCATGCTCCACCGGCGTCGTAACGGACGCTGTTGAAGAATCCCGGCGAGATCTGCTCGGTGACCGTCAGGGCGATCTCGTCGAGGAACCAGTTGGCGCCGGTGAAGGAGATGGGCAGCAGGTCGGGCCGTTGCGATTCGATTCTCTGCACCATGGCCGCTAGATCGGCGCGGGTGCGGGGCACCTCGAGGCCGAGTTCATCCAGCAGGTCGACGTTGTAGTAGGCGGCGGCCGAACCGAGGAATCCGAGAGGAGCGATGTAGATCTCGCCGTCCTCGGCCAGGACCCGCGTCTGGGCCAGCGCGGCCGGGACGAGTTGGTCCGCCAGCGGAGCGGAGGCGTACTGGTCGAACAACGGTCCCAGTGGATCCAGATCGCCGCGAACCACGTTCACCATCGTCGACGTCTGGATCGCGGCCACGTCGATGGTGTCGCCTGCACTCAGCGCCAGCGGGAGTCGATCCTGGTAGCCGGTCGACTCGAACAGGGTGAGTTCCACCTTGATGCCGGGGTTCTTCGCCTCGAAGTCCGAGATGACACGCTGCATCGTGTCCTCGGACGGGAACCAGGTCCACATCTGCAACGTGACGGGTTCGGCGGGCGGTGGCGGAGGCGGTTCGGGCTCGGCGGGCGGCGGAGGTGGCTCGACCTCGGCGGGCGGCGGCTCTTCGGCGGGGGCCGGTGTCGCCGCCGGCTCAGCGGGCGGGGGAGGCGGCTCGACCTCCGCGCTTGGCGTGGGCGCGGGCGCGGGCGCGGGCGCGGGCGGGGAGGGTGCCGCCGCGGTGGAATCATCGCCGCCGCACGCCGCAGCCACGATTGTCAGTGCCAGCGGCACCGCCAGCAGTCTCGTCAGGCTCATCTTGCTCATACAACGTTCCTCTCTCGGTTGCACTTGTCTGCTTTGTTACTCGTGGTCCGGATCGATCGGACACTCACTGCCGTCGCGCTTGCGGGGGACGGGTAGACGTTCATGGTCCGAGCGCGCGCTCGGCGGGCATCTGCCGCGATGAGGCGACGTCGACGGCACGTCCGGTCCGTGGGTCGAAGACACGCAGAGCGGCGATGTCCACGCGGAGCCGAACCGTGCGGGCGGCCAAGTCGGCGCGGTTGCCGCGTGCCCGCAGCAGGAACGCGGGCCGGCCGGTGGGGCCTGTTGCCAGGCGGCCCCCTTCCACAGTGACCCCGTCGAGGTCGGTTTCGATGTGGCAGAGCGTCTCGGCCCCCAACGTCTCGACGGCGACGACCCGGCCCGCGAGCGGCAGGTCGTCGGTGCCTGCTTCTCCGAGTTGAACGTCCTCCGGGCGGACGCCGACGATCGCGTCGATTCCGCTGTCGACGTTCAGGCCCCCGCTGGTCTCGATCTCGCAGTCGTTGACGACGATGCCGTGGCTCGTCCGTCGAGCCGCGAAGAAGTTCATGGGCGGCGAGCCGATGAACCCGGCCACGAAGAGGTTCGCCGGATGCTCGTAGACCTCGGTCGGTCGCCCGACCTGTTGCACCCGGCCCTCATTCATGACGACGATGCGATCGGCCATCGTCATGGCCTCGACTTGGTCGTGCGTGACGTAGACCGTCGTGATGCCGAGTTCGCGTTGCAGCGCGGCGATCTCGCTGCGCATCTGCATGCGCAGCCGGGCGTCGAGATTCGACAAGGGCTCGTCCATAAGGAACACCGCGGGCTCCCGCACCAGGGCGCGCCCCATCGCCACCCGTTGGCGCTGCCCGCCGGAGAGGGAACCGGGCCGGCGATCGAGTTCGCCCTCGATCTCCAGCAGTTCCGCTACCTGCCTTACCTTCGCGTCGCGCTCGGGCTTCGGCACCTTCTGCAGCTTCAGCGGGTACGCCAGGTTCTTGCGAACGGTCATGTGCGGGTAGAGCGCATAGTTCTGGAAGACCATGGCGATGTCACGCTCTCTGGGGTGGACATCCCGAACCGGCCGTCCCCCGATGGCAAGGTCACCCTCCGTGATGGTTTCCAGCCCGGCGATCATCCGCAGCAGCGTCGACTTGCCACAGCCCGAGGGGCCCAGCAACACCAGGAACTCGCCCTCATCGACGGTCAGCGTGACGTCATTGACCGCCTTCAGTCCGCCGCTGTAGATCTTCGTCAGTCTGTCCAGGGCCAGATTCGCCATGTCGCCCCCTTGCGGCGACGGTAACCGCCGCAAGACGCGACGTCAAGAGAAACATCTGATGTTTATTACCCGAGAACCGGTCGATCGGGAAGAAGAGCGTTGTTCGGGAGGTTATTATCGGATCATTGCGCAGTTCGCTGGAAGCGCGAAAGTTGCGCTCGTCTCAGCGGACTCAGTCCGGATGGGTCAACACGACCAGCGTGTGCATTCTGATCGTGGGCAGCGCGAGGGAGACGGTGCCGTCGTCGTGGCGCACGAGTGCGAGCGCGCCGTCGCCGTGCGTGGCCGCCTCCACCTCACGGCGCAGGCGCAGCGTTGCGGTCACGCCGGAAACCGGGACCACATCATCGACGATCACCACGTCGCCGCGCTGCACCGTGGGGGCATAGAGCGCGTGCAGCACCGTGCGGGCGCGACACGGCTGATACATCAGGGTCACGCGGCCTCCCGGCGGGAGCCCCTCCACCTCGATCGTGGTCCGGGGGTTGATGGCAGCGAGCAGCGTCCAGAGGAGGTTGCGGTGGATCTCCGCGCCGTGTCGCAGGTAGAGGCGCCCGAGCGCGTGCGCCGCGACCAGGTGCGGCCCGTAGCGGTGCACGGCGGCGTAGCCGCTGCCGTCGAGTCGTGGCGGCGCGTTCCGGTGCGAGCAGTAACGCCCGTAGGTGCGGTCGAAGAAGGCGTCGTGGATGCGCGCCAGGATCTGAGCATCCGGAGCGCTCCGGTACCGGACGCCGGGCTCGTCGTTGTAGGCGAGCCCCGAGCCCAGCGGCTCGAATTCGCCGACGAAGGAGGTGTAGTCGCCGTCGGCCGGCACCGTCCGTGCCTCGCCGACGCCGAAGGTCCTGGCGAGCAGGTTCTCCGGCCAGCCCTGCAGGGCATCTCCCAGCAGCAGGATGCGCCCGCCGCCGGCGCTGAAGCGGACGAGGTCGCGCGTCTCCTCGCTCGCCAGCGGCCCGGCCACGACCGCAGCCTCGTGGCGGCGGGGATCCAGCCGCGCCGGCGGCGCCACCACGAACTCCCTGTGCGCCTCCAGAAGAGCCCGGGCGACTCCCTGATCGTCATCGGGGCTCCCGCTCGGACAGACCGCCAGGTTGGAGTCGGGGCGCGCTCCGTCGATGAACTCGTGCAGACCCTCCACCGCCCGGTAGACCGCGCGCAGGAGGTCGTACGTCTGGTCATCGAGGCGCCCGCCCGGGTGGAGTTGATCGCCGAAGTTGCATCGGGCGCCGTTGGCGATCATCCACCTCGCCTCGTACTCGAGGGCGCGCCGGGACTTGTATCCGCCGAACTCGCCCCAGCTGCTGTGGAACTTCCCGCTGATGGCGACGAGGTCGGCTCCCGAGCCGTGGAAGTACCGGGCGCGAAGGGGCAACTTGTCGTAGCCGCCCCACGTGGTGGGGAGGTCCTCGAGAGCCTGGTGCGTGTTGAACGAAGCGAGCCCGGAGGTGACGGCGCCGACGTGGTGGGCATCGTCGTAGAGGATCGTCGTGCCGTTGAAGAATCCCCAGCGCCCGTGCCTGTCGATGCGCGCCGCGCCGCGTAGCGCTGCCAGGGCACGCTCCCAGCGGCGTCTGTTGAAGGCTCCGACCGCCCCGGGCTCGTCGGGTTCGACGCGCTCGGAGGCCATGGCCGCGCGGCAGCGAGCGCAGAAGCAGGGCACTCCCGCGCAGATATCGAAGAAGAACCCATCAGGAGCGTACCGATCCGCGATCTCCCGAACCTGCGAAACCATGAGTTCGAGGTAGCCGCCTGACGGGCACAGGTAGATCCACGAGTTGAGCGGCCGAGGGTCGTCGGGAGCCGCGTCGTGGTCCACGTTGATGGATTGCGGCGCCCCGTCGCACCGGATCGCCGTCCATTCGGGGTGCTGCTCCAGGTCGCCGGCCGACCACCCGACGGTGTAATACGCGCCCACGAAGAGCCCGGCGTCCCGGCAGGCTTGAACCTGAGCACCGAAGAGGTCGAAGGTGAGCCCCGGGTGCGGGCGGCCGACGTCGGTCGGGTAGTACGACCAGCCGTGGTGGCACTTGGCGAAGAGGTTGACATGGTCGACGCCCGCGGCGCGCAGCATGCCGGCGAATTCGGCACCGTCGAAGTGCTCTCCCACGTCGCCGATCTGCTCGGGAGTGTGGAAGTCCAGATGGACCTGGGCCTGGCCGAGGCGGTGCCCGCTGGGCCGTGTCATCGACCTACCTCAGTCGTGATGGAGGATCTCCGGCGGACGACCTGTGCGAGGCGAGTGGGTTCCGCTGCCATCATCGGCCCTCCGAGGCGGTCCCGGGTGCGCAGTACACTAGCGCCGTGGCCGCGCAGACATCTGATGTTACGCCGCTCTCGCCGAGGTCCGAGGACGGGCGCTCGGCGACCGAGCGGACGATCGACGGCATCGTCGACCTCATCGTCGGCGGTAGGTTCACGCCCACGACGCGCCTGCCACCCGAGGGTGAGTTGGCCGCCCTCATGGACGTGTCGCGGGGCTCGTTGCGGGAGGCTGTCCGCGTCCTGACACATCTCGGAATTCTCGACGTGCGGGTCGGCGACGGGACCTACGTGACCAACCTGGACGGCGCCGACCTGCTGGGCGGGCTGGGTGTGCTCGGCAAGGTGGCGAACGAGCGGACCGCACTCGAGATCTTCGAGATCCGCCGTGTCCTGGAATCGGCAGCCGCTGCGTCGGCGGCGTCTCGGATCAGTGATGAGCAGCTGGCGGAGCTGGAGGCGCACCTGATCGAACTCCGCTCCGAGCGGGACAGCGATCGCTTCGTGATGCTGGACATACAGTTCCACGACCTGATCGCGGCCGCGTCCGGCAACGTGTCACTGCGGATGCTCTGCAGGGTTTGCTCCGCGCAGACGCAACGGGCTCGCCTCATGCGCGGTCGCAACGTCGAGGGCATCCTTGCCCGCTCCAACGATGAGCACGAGGACATCTTCCGGCACATCGAGGCGCATGAGCCGGCTCTGGCAGCCGCGGCGGCAACCTCCCACGTCGCCAACGTCGAGCGCTGGCTGCGCCAGGAGTTTGCCGCTGCTGAGGACCAGGAGAACGCGGCGGACACCGACGCCGAGGCCCGGATGCCAGGCGAGCCGAGCAACTGAGGCCGGCGGCGACTAGCCCGCCGCCGAGTGCACGGTGTCGGAGCCGTCGAGGTCATCGGACGTGGGGAAGCGAACATCGTGCACCGAGACGCCCACGATCGTTGCGGCGTTCACCGGTTCGTTCATCACACGTCCGGGTGTCTCCATGACCTGATCGATGGCGGGGATGCCCCCCAAGCGGACTAAACATCAGATGTTTCGTCCGACGAATGCGGAGAACCCCGACTGCCGCAAGCCCCCTTCGGGGCTCGGGGTCGTGCGCTCGCGGCGGTATCACCGAGCGCTCACTCCCCCAATGCCCCACCGTGGGCGGCGTGTTCCGCTTCGCCGGCGACGCCGGGGTGGCCGAGTCCTGGCGCGCCTGGGCCGCCGCGGGCGTCAACCACCACAGGTCCGCCAGCCCCGGCCATCTCGCCGGCGACATCGCTCAGGTCGCCCGTTACCTCGGCGTCGGCTGCGTCCATGTCTCCTAGCGGCTGCCGGCAAGGCGCAGGAGCCTTTCCTGTCATTCCGGCGAGGGCAGGAATCCAGCGTCCACCGCCCCGGTTCAGGCCTGCGGCAGGATTACTCGGAACGCTCGCCGGGCCGGTATCTTCCTGCCCGTGACGTCATGGCATCCCGTCGGCGATGTGTCGGACTTCGAGATCGGGTGGCCCGGAGAGGTCCGGATCGGGTCCCAGCAGATCGCGGTGCATCACACGCCCGAGGGTTTCTTCGCAACCGGGGCGATCTGCACGCACGAGGACGAGAGCCTCATCGACGGGCTGCTCGAGGGTTGCGAGATCGAGTGTCCGAGGCACATGGCGATCTTCGACGTGCGAACCGGCGAGGTGCTGTGCGCGCCGGCAAGCGTGCCGCTGCCGACCTATCCCTGCGAGGTGCGGGACAGCGCGGTGTGGGTGCGCGTCCCCGACGAACCCGGCTAATCCGGCTCGGGCCCCGGGACGAGCGCCGGACCATCGACACATACGGGCCGGCGGGATACGCTCGGGAGGGTCGAACGGCCATTTTCCCGGGCACGGAGAGTGGCACGCGCCGCGAGGGGAGGTGGCCTCATGTCGGGCATCAAGAGTTCTGCGCCTGAGCGGCGCCGCGACTGGATCCCTGAAGAGCCGATCGACTTCGCGCCCATCTTCGTCTGGCCCCCGCAGCCCCGCAAGCTCGCAAAGTACCTGTTCGGGTGGGGCGGCTTCCTTTGGCCGTGGCGGGCCATCTGGCTCGGCTTGGCCATCGGGTCGTGGTACTGGCTGTCGCCGGATCTCGCCCAGGCCCGTAATCTCGAGGTGGGCTGGATCGCCACGATCTTCATCCGGAACCTGGTGTTCATCTGGCTCGTCGCCGGCGGGATACACCTGGTCCTGTACACGCTGAAGCTGCAGGGAACCGACCTCAAGCACGACCCGAGATGGCTCTTCGTGGGCCGCCGCACGTTCCTGTTCAAATCCCAGGTTCGCGACAACGTCTTCTGGAGTTGCGTCAGCGGCGTGACCCTCTGGACGGCCTGGGAGGTGCTGTTCTTCTACGGCTACGCGCACGGTTGGGTGCCGTACCTCGGCTGGTCCGACAACCCGGTGCTGTTCGTGCTTCTCTTCGTGGTGGTGGTGTTCTTCCGCAAGATTCACTTCTACTTCACGCACCGGCTCCTGCACTGGGGGCCGCTGTACCGCAGCGCCCACTACCTGCACCACAAGAACACCAACCCGGGGCCGTGGTCGGGCATGGCCATGCACCCCCTCGAGCACCTCATCTACCTGAGCTCGGTGGTCATCCACTTCGTGGTGGCCTCGCACCCGGTCCACATGATGTTCAACATCTTCGAGACCGCCCTGGCACCCGCGCACGGCCACACCGGCTTCCACGGCAAGACCGTCAAGGGCAAGCTGCCGGTGGGCGACTACTTCCACTGGCTGCACCACCGCTACTTCGAGGGCAACTACGGCGAGAACGTGATCCCCCTCGACCGCTGGTTCGGCACGTTCCGGGACGGCCCACCCGACGGGAGCCCCGGCGCACCCCTACCCACCGAGCGCCACTACCAACTCGCCGGCGAGGACCCGGGGGGAGATGGCTCGCCGTGAGTGTCGCCGGACCTAGCGAGGCCTGCGCGGGACGTGCCTGATCGGCTCCGAGACAACGGTGTCACCCCCGGGGCTGGCGAGCTGCCGCTCCAGCGCCGTGAACGCCTCGATGACTTCGGGGGCCTCGAACGCACGGTTTCGCCGCCCGAGGGTCACCTGCGCGAGAATGCCGGCTCCCACGAGCCGCTCGATCGCCTGGTTGGTCGCCTGGAACGACCGCCCGATCAACTCCGAGGCCGTCGTGGCGGTCACCATGGGCGCGCCCGGCAATGCGCGCACGAGCAGATCGGCGGCCGACTCGCGACGCACTGATCCGAGCCGCTCTCGCCAGGAGTCCTGGAGCGCACGCACCTGCTCCTCGAAGCGCCCGGCGTCGGTGGCGGCCCGCCGGCATGCGCTCGCGAACAGCGCGATCCAACCGTTGAGACCGGCGCGGGCTTGCTCGGATTCGGGCGCGCCTTCATAGCGGGTCCCCATGAGTCCACCCACGTAGTCGCGAGGCCATGTGGCGAGGATCAGCGAGACCGGGGGAAGGACGCGCGGCGCGAGTCCGCGCCGTCGCAACACCAGGTGGATCAGCGCACGCCCCGTGCGCCCGTTCCCGTCGACGAACGGATGGATCGTCTCGAACTGTGCGTGGGCGATGGCCGCCTGCGCGACCGCGGGCAGCGAGTCGTCATTGCAGAACGAGGCGAGGTCCGCCACCAGCGCATCGACCAGCTCGCGCGGCGGTGGCACGAAGGCCGCCGAACAGGGGTTGTAGTCGCTGCCGCCGATCCAGTTCTGGACGGTACGGGTGCGGCCGCCGTGGCCGGCGAGACGCGTCCCGGCGAGCAGGCGGCGATGCGCCTCCTTCACGATCTCCACGGTGATCATCCCCCCGGGCGGCACCGCCTCGGTGGCCCGGAGCATTGCCTCGATGTTCCCGAGCACCTCCACGGCGGTGATGTCGCGCGGGTCCTCGCCGAGTTGGCGGGCAGCCTGGGCGCGGAGGAGCCGGCGGCCCCCCACCTCCAACCCTTCGATCCGGGAGGAGGCCACCGCTTCGGCTCGAAGCAGCAGCCGGGCCAGCGCCTCGGTGCCGGCGAGCGCACCGGCCGTCGCATCGAGCCGGGTGAGTGCCGCCTCGGCATCGGCGACATCGGCTGCAACATCCCCGTCGAGCAAGAACCGCCGGCCGACGAGCGGGTCGGGTATGTAGACCTCGTAGTCGCAAGGACGGCGATCGCGGCGTGTGAGGCCACGATCATCGCCCGCCCAGTGCCGCGTTTCCAACCAGGCCATTTCGACCTCCTTATTCAAGGATACAGCAATACCTTGAATAAGGGTCACGGCAATTCAAGGCGGAGGTGAACCTCTGCCGACTCGCCGGCGGGA
>Ga0209543_1002877_pt1 | contig 11613 bp, 10 predicted proteins | sample MesohylFT_FD_187296 | JGI IMG/M metagenome (GOLD analysis project Ga0209543, IMG submission 187296) | Host-associated microbial community of the marine sponge Aplysina aerophoba from Gulf of Piran - sponge mesohyl, lysed by freeze-thaw... | ecosystem: Host-associated > Porifera > Sponge >...
GGACATGGCCGGCGCGATGCTTGAGATGATCGGCGAACTCTACACGATCGAGGAGGAGATCCGCTCGCACCCGGCATCCGAGCGGCTGCAGACGCGCCAGAGCTCATGGACGCACTGCGCGAGCGCATGGTGCGCGAGCGCGCCCGCTTCATCGAGGACTACGAGAGCAACATCGACCAGGCCCGGCTCGACTTGGGCAGGCTTTTCCGCATCGAGGACTACCCCTCGAAGGAGGCGCTCCAGGGCAAGTTCTCGCTCCGCTACCGCATCACCGAGGTCTCGGACCCCGAACACTTCATGGCGAAGCTCGCGACCGACGACGTGATGCGCATCCGGCGCGACATCGAGAGCGACGTCGAGGAGCGCCTGCACGGCGCCGTGGGCGACCTCTACCGCCGCTTCGGCGAGGCGATCGAGCGCGTCTCGGACCGGCTGCGCGAGGACGAGAACGGCAAGCCGCTCGTGTTCCGCGACTCCATGATCGAGAACATCCGCGAGCTCGTCGACGTGGTGCCCCGGCTCAACATGTTCGGCGACGCCGAGCTCGCGCGCCTGTGCGAGCAGGTCAAGGAGAAGATCGCGGGCGTCGAGCCCGATGCGCTCCGGTCGTCCAAGACCTTCGACCCGCTGGCCCGCGAGCGCGTCAAGCGCGACGCCGACGACCTCATGGAGCGGTTCGCCGGCTACTTCGCGCACGCCGCGGAGCACGTCGCCGAGCCCGTGCGGGAGGCCGCCTGATGTCCGCCCGGGTGCTCGCCGAATCGGCGCTGCGGGTCAGCGACTGCGTGACGGAGCTCCTGCGCAAGCAGCCCTTCTTCGGGAGCCTCGTGCTGAGGCTCCCGCTCCGCCCCGATGCGACCCGCGAGACGCTCGCGACCGACGGGCACGAGATCCGCTACTCGCCGCAGTGGGTGGCAAAGACCGCCTCGCACCTCATCGAGACCGCGATGGCGCGGGTGGTGATGGCCTGCGCCCTGAAGCACCACACCCGCCGGGGCGAGCGGGACCCCGAGCGCTGGCAGAGGGCCTCGCAGCTCGTCACCCACGCGCTCATTCGCGACGCCGGCTTCACGCTGCCGCCCGCGGCGCAAGCGTGGGACGGGATGAGCGCGGAGGAAGCCTACGAGCGTCTGTCGGAGCGCGCGGACGACGATGCCGGGGACGACGCGAGCGCATCCCCCGATGCCGGCGCCGCCGGTGCGGGTGCGGCCGAGGCCGGGGAAACCGCGTCCGATACCGATGACGACGACACCGGTGATCCGTCCGATTCCGCCGATGACGGGGACCGTCGCGACGAGGACGGCGACGGTGACGACTCCGACGGCCAGGGAGAGGACCGGGACGGCGAACGCGAGGACGCGGACGACCAGGCCGGGGAGGACACCTCCGACGCGCCCCCGAGCCACGAACCTTCCGGCACCGGGGAGGTCATGGATGCGCACACCCGCGCCGGCGACGACGGCGAGGCCGCCGAAGCGCCGCTCGACGTCACCGCCGAGGAGCAGACGTGGGACGAGGAGGCCATGCACCAGGCGCTCAACATCGCCCGCGCCGAGGGCAAGCTGCCGGGCCGGGTCGAGGAGACCATCCGCAGCGCGCACGTGAGCACGCTCGACTGGCGCACGCTCCTTCGCCGCTACATGACCGACGCCGCGAGCCACGACTATAGCTGGAGCGTCCCCAACCGGCGCTTCATCGACTCGGGGCTCTACCTGCCGTCCATCCGCTCCGAGGGCATCGAGACGATCGTATTCATCATCGACATCTCGAGCTCGCTCCCGACCACGACGCTCGCCGAGTTCTGGGCGGAGCTGCGCGAGGTCGCAGCCGAGATTGGACCCGAGAGCGTCATCGTGCTCCAGGTCGACACGATGCTGCAGGACGTGGCCGAGTATGCCGCCGACGACCTGCCCGAGGAGATCGCGATCAAGGGCAGGGGCGGCACCGACTTCCGGCCCGGCTTCGCTTGGCTCGACCAGCAGGGAATGCAGCCCGGAGTGTGCCTCTACTTCACCGACATGGAGTGCTCCGACTACCCCGAGCACGAGCCTGCGTTCCCGGTCGCGTGGGTCGACTACGGCGACGGCGACAGCCCGTGGCGGCACCCCGCGCCCTGGGGCGAGCACATCCGGATCGCCGCCTGACCTCCGATGGAGGGGCACACCGCCCCTCGATGCTCCGCCACACCACGACGGGAGAATCACCGCATGATCCCCACCGCGACATGCCGGTACTGCGGCTGGAACGGACCGGCCGACCAGTGCGGCCCGCTGAAGAACGCCTGGGAGCGCGTGCAGCCGGGCGACCCGATGCCGGCGGGCGCGTGCCCGAAGTGCAACGCCTCGGCCCTGCTCGACGAGCCCGAGCCGTGCCTGCGGATCGTCACCACGCGCGAGCCCGAGCGCGCCACGCACTTCCCGTTTCGCAACCTCGCGCAGGCGCTCGCCCGCATCATGCCGCTCGCCGGCCACGCATCGAGCTACCGCGTGCAGGACATCGAAGGCGCCGGCTTCCGCGTCGCGGTCTACCACGAGTCTCCCTATCCGAAGATGGTCCCGGACGGCTATCTGCGGATCGTGACGGCGTGAGGCCGGGGAGGAGCCGATGCATCTCCGCCCCGGCCCCGCATCCCATCGCGCCCCCCCACCAGCGAGGCCCATCCCATGAAGACGGCCCGAGATTTCAGGCCGCTCACCGACCGCTACCACTTCGACACCGGCCCCTGCTCCTACGGCAACGGCTTCGCGCAGATCGACACGCGCCAGGACGCCTCGTACTACGGCACCTGGTGCTCGCCGACTGAGCGCACGATCGTCAGCTTCTGCGAGGGCGACGTGACCACGACGGTGTGCGAGACCGACGAGGAGCTCGTCGCGGAGCTCCGGGAGCTCGCCCGGTGGACCGACGAGGCCGGCTACGGCCCGATGAAGATCGACGCCGTGTTCCACGACGAGCTACGCGCCGCCTTCGAGAAGCTCGGACTCGCCGACCTGCTGCACTGAGCACCGCGCGTCCGCCCCGCTTCCGAACGCCTTCTCCCACGGCCTCCGCGCCCCGCTCACCCGCGCCTGCTCCTGTCCGGGCTCCGGCCCGTTCGTCCCGCCTTCCGGGCGATTCGCCATCGCACCGTCCGACCGGCCGCCGGCCGGAGCCTCCCCCTTTGATGCATCCCGCGTGGTGTGCGCGGCGCCGCCCGGAGGTGGGGCCGGCTCCGGGTCGGGCGAAGGAGGGTCCGGGAGCGGGAGCGTTCGCCGGTCCTCCCCGTCCCCTTGCAACCGGAGCGCGCCCATGACCATGCCCGACCCGTCTGCGTCGTTCGATACCGACGCGACGATGCGCGCCGCGCGCATCCTCATCGACCGGGAGCCCGGTCCCGCCACCCGCCTCGAGGCCTTCCTCCTGCTCGCGGGCCGGGAGCACCTGTGGCGCCGCGACGGCCCCGGCGCCGACTTCGCCGAAGCGGTGCGCCGCTACGAGGCCGCGGCCGGCACCACGCTCGCCCGGCCCCTGTCGCCGCCCTCGTTCGGCGTCGTCAAGTGGCGCGGCGCCGAGCGCCGCCACGAGGTCGCGGTGTGGCTCGCCGGGCGCTTTCTCGGCTGGCTCTGGAGCCCAACGCGCCGATGCTGCGGCTCCGCCTGCGACTGGCGCGCCGACACCCGCCTGCTCGTCTCGCTCGGCCTCCCGCACGAGGCCGCCCGTGCCGAGCCGCCGCGCGCGCTGCCCGATACCGAGCGCCGCGTGACCGAGCTCGCGCTCGCCGGCGTCGTCGATCCGCAATGGGCGGACCGTGCCGGGCGGGCCGCGCCGTGATCCGCGCGATCCACGGCGCTCCGCCCCGCGGACGCGCCTCCGAGAGCCGGAGCGGGGCGGGCCCCGGGCGGGCGCGGAACGGCCGGAGAGAGCCGCTTCCTCCGCGTCCGCCCATCCATCCATGGAGATTCGCATGAACCCGATGACATCCACGCACGAACCGGCGATCCGGGACATCCCGCTCTGCCGGCTCGCGCTCGCGCCCGAGAACGTGCGCAAGACCCCGCCCGACGAAGCGGCCGAAGTCCAGCTCCGGGCGTCCATCGCCGCGCACGGACTGCTCAAGAACCTCGTCGCCCGCCCCGATGCGCCGGACGCGGACGGCGTCGAGCGCTTCGCCGTCGTCGCGGGCGGGCGCCGCCTCGCCGCGCTCCAGGCGCTCGCCGAGAACGGCACCCTGCACGCCGATCACCCGGTGCCGTGCAAGATCGCCACGAACGGCAGCGCGCAAGAGCTCTCGCTTGCGGAGAACGTCAACCACCTCCCCATGCACCCGGCGGACCAGGTGGTCGCCTTCGCCGGGTTCGTCCAGTCCGGCGCCACCGTCGCCACCATCGCCACGCGCTTCGGCGTGAGCGAGCGCCTGGTCGAGCAACGCCTGCGGCTCGGCAACGCCGCGCCCGAGCTCATCGATGCCTACCGCGCCGAGGCCATCGACCTCGAGACGCTCAAGGCGTTCGCGGTCACCACCGACCACGAGCGCCAGCTCAGCGTGTGGGAGCAGGTCTCGGCCCAGGGTCACCGCCCGAACGCCTGGCAGGTCAAGCGCCTGCTGACCGAGGAGCGGGTGCCGGCCAACGCCGCCATCGCGCGCTTCGTCGGCGTCGACGCCTACGAGGCCGCGGGCGGTGCGGTGCTCCGCGACCTCTTCGCTGACGAGTACGAGAACGGGGTGTGGCTCGAGGACCCGAAGCTGTTCACGGAGCTCGCCACGCAGCGACTCGCCGCCGCCGCCGCGGAGCTCGCGACGCGCTGGAAGTGGGCCGAGGCCATGCTTGAGGTCGACTGGAGCCCGACGGCCCGCTACGGACGCATCCGCCCCCAGCCCTCCGAGCCTACCGGCGCCGAGACCGCTGAGATCGAGCGCCTTCGCACCCGCCACGACGAGATCGCCACCCTTGAAGAGCACGAGCTGACCGAGGAGATCGCCAAGGAGACCGAGGGCATCGAGATGCGCCTCGACGCGATCGAGATTGCCGCCGATGACGCCGGACGTGACCACCGCGTCAACGGAGAGGTACCGACCATCCCCAACACCGAAGTAAGAAATCGCGAGCGATTGCGATGAACGCGGCAGGGAGATGCAGCTCGGCCCTCGACTCGGTGTGTCCCGAGCGGGCAGGCTTCGACAGCGATACGCTTCGTCGCGCAGGGATTGAACCGCACGTGCTTACGGTTTCCAGCCGGCACAACTGCGACGCCGGACAAGAGCGTCCTCGGCCAGCCTGGTGCTTGACCGGAATACGACGATGACGTTCATCGCAGTTACGAGGAATGTTGAGACTGAGAGGAGACCGGCGCATTACTCCGCAACTCGACACACGTGCCAACTCAAACGCAGACGGGCGTAGGCATTGAATCCTCCCGCGCGTGGATACCTTAAGTCGCCAGAGGGGAGCTCTCTCCACTCTCAGTCAGTACGTGCAGCTCACGCCTATACGCCTTGCAGCCCCAACCAACAGTGCTCGGTCCCAATACACCCTTGTTCTATTCCATCAACTCGCGGTCACACCTCCCACCTCATGCGTCACTCTGTCTGCTCTACCCGGGAGCCCCTCGTTGCCTACACTCAATGAACAAACCTGTCCTGTATGTCTCTCATCAGCCGACTTCACCCAAAGCGGACTAGGAAGGGACTCAAAGACTATAGTCTGCATGCGATGCAGGCCCTTCGAAATCTCCGGTACGGCACTTGCGATGTTGGATGGCAGGCTTATCGAAGACCTCTTTGCTCGCCCACGCCTCAGCCATGCCATACGTACGCGCACATCCGAAGACAATCCCATCTTTGTATCAAGCACCAACCTTGATAACTTCGTACACCAATCGCTTCCTGGTGTCGAGCAATATCTCAAGAACTTGGTTCACTGGCTAGCCGCACAATTGAGCGACGACCCTCTAGGGCGAATTCCCAATTTATGGCCAGAAATGTTAGCTGGAATAATTGGTGCAGTAGATGGAGATCGTGTCAACAGATTACTTCGATACGGTATTGAACAAGGCATCCTTGAGTTCGACGAAAACAAAGACTTGCTCGGACTATCCCCACAGGGATGGAGCATGATTGCCGTGGAAAAAAACCAAGCAATGTTGCGCACCATGTTCATACGAACAATGAAGAGCATGAAATTATTGTCGCTCATTGCAACATCTGTGGCGGTAGTCGTGATTCATATAACCGTGCTTCCCATAGTACAAGTAGATCAGAACAAGACGTTTCTTGGTCCAATACCTACATCATTCTGGAGTGCTGCGGGTGCCATAACGTCTCGATTTTGCATACCCACTGGTTCTCGGAGTGGGATCAATTCGAAACCAATCCACTTACGGGAGAACCCATGGTGACCCGAGGGGAAAAAGTGACCATGTGGCCATCACCAATCCAGACGGCCCAAGCCCCCTTGGTTAGAGAGGTTAGATGATGAGATACTGCGTGATGTGTTGGAGGAAATCTATCAAGCCCTCAACTCTGGTATGACTATATTGGCAACAATAGGAACGCGCACATTACTCGATAGGGCCATGACCCTCTGTGTGGGCGATAAGCAACTCGGATTCAAAGCGAGAATTGACCTATTAGAAGACGAGGGATTCATCGGCGTAACAGAAAAGGATATTCTCTTGATAATTGTAGATGCAGGAAGCGCCTCCGCACATCGAGCCTTCACACCTGGTAGTGAAATCTTGGAAACGATCATTGCTACAGTCGAGAACTTTTTAGAACGGCAATTTATACTTAGGAGTGACGTCAAGAACGTTGAAATAGCCACACCGAAGAGAAATACAATCAAACGCTGAGGTATTAAATTACTTCAATCTATAGGATACCTTCCATTTCGAGTATCTTTTCCGCTCTTATTACCTTTCCCACGTTTACAGGTATATTCGTTCGCGGAATCGGTGTTAAGGTGGTTGGTATATCGACTACATCAATTTCACCATTAATTTTCTGCTCGTAACCTGCGAACAGTATACCTAACAGTTCCACCCGCGCTTCACCGCCTTGAATGGAGATACCTCCTCCCGACTTCATCGGGAATTCAGGTGTGTACCGAAATACCGGCGAACCACTTGACCCTGGGTAGACGGCACAGTCAATTAGAAATTCGTGTGCGCCATCGAAATCAACTCCGGGATGAGTTGCCGTAATCCCGCGTCTCACCAGAGGGAAGTTATTCTTTTGGTCCCACAGGCCTATAGGATATCCGACCATAATTATTTCCTCAATCAGCTTGAGTGAACTTAGCTGACTTCTCGGTCGAATGAGGCTCTTGTCTAGCGAAGACACAAATAGCTGTGGGGACCGGTTTTTGGATATTTCCGGTGCGATGCTATACATTTCGATTTTGTCCATGAGAATCACTGCTAGATCAACCGACACATCTGGATGACTAATCCATTTGTTCTGCAACCCAGGAACAGCAACCTTCGTAAATTCTCCCGGAACCGGCTCGTTCTTAGTGGAAGATTTCGTAAACGAGAAGGTAAGAAAATCCATGTTGTGGAGAACATGCTTGTTGGTGACGATAACCCGACCGGTTTTGCCGCCAAAATTGAATACAAAGCCTGTACCTGTAGAAACGCTCTGATTTGCTCCTGTGCATTCCAATCGCAGGGTAACGTATGCTAACGCATTAGGAACCGAGGAAAAATCAATTTTCATCGTATCCTCACATTATTGGCTACTGCTGTTTATTGTGTGTGGAACAGTCGCATTCCCGTAGTGCAATTCAGGTGCGTATTGGAACTTGTGGAGGCGGGTCTAGATCAGCAGCAAGGGTATTCGATACCCGTTCGGCGGCAACCTTCACGGAATCCCGTGCGAGGTGGGCATATCGGGCGGTAGTCTGGACCTTACTGTGACCGAGGAGTTTACCGATCATCGGGAGGCTCTCACCGAGTGAGAGTGCCCTGGACGCGTAGCTGTGTCGGAGGTCATGAATGCGGACATCTTCCAATCCGGCCTTCATCCGGACGACCCCCCACGTTGCGTTCAGATTGCTCAACCGAGCGCCGGGCCCTCGCCCGAAAATAACCCATGGGTTGTCCGGTTGCCGGGGCAGAGAGATCAGCACTTGCCTCGCCGTCGGCGACAGCGGAACCGCGCGTGCGCCGGTCTTCGCGTCGCGTAACCGGATTTCGTCGTGCTCGAGGTCGACGTCCTCCCATCGCAGCGTCAGGATCTCGTTGCGTCTGCATCCGGTCAGCATCAGCAGTCGGAGCCCTGCGGCGGCGCTCGTCGAAATCCTGCCGTTCGCCTCAAGCTCATTAAGCACGGTGCCGAGGCGCAGGAACTCCTGCTCCGACAGGAAGCGCTGGCAGCTCCGCGTCGGGTACTTCGTGATGAACCGGCAGGGATTTCCACCCTCCGGGGCGTAGCCCGATTTCGCAGCCTTGTGGAACAGGCGCGACAGCAATCGGATCACCTGGTTCGCCGTGGTTGCCTTCTCGCGCAGCCGATAGTGCATCGCGGCGACTTGCTCGGGCGTGATCTCGCCCAGGCGTTTCCTCCCGAATTGTGGCAGGAGATACTTGTCGAAGATGTACCGGCACGATCGCGCGGTCGTCGGCTTGCACCGCACCGCCACGTGCTCGGCCATGTACTGTTCCGCCAGCTCGGCGATTGTCGGACCGCTGGTGGAGCCGTTCTCCGCGCCCGACCTCGCCGGCGTTTCGCCCTTCTTTAGGCTCCCGATGATTCCCCCGGCCTCGCGCCGCGCGGCATCCAGGGACCAGACCCCGTGGCGGCCGATGGTGACTCGCCGAGACTTCCCGCCCGAGCGCTTGTGCACCATGTAGACCTTCGACCCGGACGGATGAACGCGCACGCCGAAGCCAGGAAGCTCGCGGTCCCAGACCACGATCTCGCGATCTGAGGCGGGGAGCGCTTCGACGAAGCGAGTGGTGAGCGTTTCCCTGTTCGCGCTCGGCATTGCTGAATTCCTTTCTCGGTGTCCGTTGCTCGGCCGCACTACCGTCCGTTGGACGGCATGATCCTCGCCCCGATGTCCGCGGCGATCTTCGCGCTCGAATCACGCACTGAGTCCCGGGCAAGATGTGCGTATCGCGCCGTCGTGTTCACCATCCGGTGACCGAGCAGGTCCCCGATCATCGGGAGACCTTCGCCCAACGCGAGAGCACGGGACGCGAACGTGTGCCTCAGGTCATGCAGGCGAACGCCGTCGAGCCTCGCGCGTCTCCGGACGCGGTCCCAGGAGTCGTTGAGGTTGACCAGGCGGGTGCCCTTCTTCTTGCCCGGAAACACCCACGGGCTGTCGGGCGTGCGAGGGAGGCCCTTCAGCACGTCAGCCGCCGCCGATGCCATCGGCACCGTGCGCGCGCCCGTCTTGCTATCCGGAAGCCGCATTTCGCCGGCATCGAAGTTCAGGTCGTCCCAACGCAGACACAGGATTTCGTTGCGCCGGCACCCGGTCAGCACGAGGAGGCGGATAGCCGCCGCCGCGTGGACCGACGCCAGGCGCTCGGCCGGTGCCACCCGCAACACTTCCCCGAGCCGGTGGAGCTCTTCGCGAGTCAGAAACCGTTCGTGCTTCTCCACCTTGAAGCGGGCTACGCCCCGGCAGGGATTGCTTCCGGCGGGACGCCATCCCCAAGCATCCGCCAAGTTGAACATCTTGACCAGAATGTCGGCAGCCCGGTTCGCCACCGTGGGCATGTGATGCAGCCCGTTGTGGAAACTCAGAATGTCCTTGTGTTCCACGTCCGCGACGAGGCGGTTACCGAGGGCTGGCACGATGTGCTTGCGCAGCATGAGCCGGTAATGCGACACCGTCGCCGGCTTGCAGTGCATCTCGACGTATTCGCGCTGATAGCGTTCGGCGAGGTCGGCGACGGTGGGCACGGGCGCCGGCTCCGGCGGGACCGGAGGCTCGCCCCTTTTGATTCGGGCAATGACCGCAGTGGCGTTCTTGCGGGCCGTGTCGGGAGTGAACTCGGGATACCGGCCGAGCGTTACGCGCTTCGACCGGCCGAACGCGCGGGTCTGGACGACGAAGACCTTCTTGCCGGTCGGATAGACTCGGATGCCAAACCCGGCAAGATCGTGATCCCAGAAGATGGCATCCTTGCCATTGACGGACAGGCGGTCCAAGACGCGTTTGGAGAGAGTGCGGTACTGGGCTTGCGCCATGGTGCGGTGCTCCTGCGAACTGGATCCGGCGGGTCTTGACCGGTTTCGGTGCCGTAAGCGTCTGGGTAGCGAGAGGGGGTCAAGAATGGGGTCTGGATGCGGCTGCGTGAGGGTGTCAGTGTCGGACGAGATACATCCTAGCGGAACCGTAAAACAGCGTCAATACAGCCAGTTAGGTACAACATGCGCGTCCCTGTCAGCGCACGCGAACTAGGTGATAGGGCATGAGTTACCTAATCGACACGCACATCCTGCTCTGGTGGCACGGAGATCGGGATCAGCTGTCCCGGGAGCAGCGGGACGTCATTGCGGCCGCCGGAGCGGACTCGCGGCTTGAAGTTTCCGATATCTCGCTCTGGGAAGTAGCCATGCTGTACAGCCTGGGGACAGGTCCGCTTGACGATTCCACTGCGGGAGTGGCTGGAAAAGGCGGTCGCCGCGCCGTTGGTGCGCCGCCATGGCATCTTGCCGGCGGTGGCGGCCGAGTTGGCGTCGTTGCCAGATTCCTTTCATTGCGACCCGGCCGATCGCGTCTTGGTGGCGACCGTCCGCGTGCTCGGCGCGACACTTCTGACACGGGACAGGAGAATTGCCGAAGCGGGGCTGGTCGACACGCTGGGCTGACATGGGCGCGGCTCGACCGGCAGGCGGCACCCGGGCATCGCATTGATGTCGTCGCCCTGGCACTGTTGAGGCAGCCCTCAATCAATGGCGAAAGCCACCGAACCAGATGCAGCGATCGGACCGAGATGCGCCTTCGGGGCGATTTCGATACAGCGCAGATGCGTGGTCTGGCGCGGCGCGCCGGGTCTGTCCATTGAGGAATCCGCCTGGGCGAGTGCCGTCAGCACCGTCGAAAGAACCTGTTCGCACATGACCTCCGACAGCGCGAACGCAGGGACTGTGCCGAGCACACCTGTACATCCGGCTATTGACGCCCCTGGACCATTTCAACCGGATTCAGCCCGTGGTTGATACGGCTCAGACCACCGGACAACTCTCCGGTCATGACCAATCTTCGTATCCAGTCCGTTCGCGCTCCAAACAACGACCCGAGGCTTGGGGCCGCAGCTGTCGATGCGTTGATCCGCGCGGACGCGATGGGCCTGCTCTCCAACCGGTCACCTGCCTGGATGATTCCGCCCCGGCCGGACTCAAGGTGGGCATGGCCGAAGCCGGCATCGACCAGACCTTCCTTACTGAACTCCAGCGGCTGTCATGCATCGATCCGCACAGTCTTTCCATCCTGCTCGAAAAAAACCAGCGAAGCTCTGGATCAGTCTCCGGCCTCGGCCCAAGAGTGGCGCGCCATGCAGGTCGTTCTGGGTCCTGAACTGCTCACCCGCCTGCTGGGAATCTCTCAATCCAGTGCACGACACGACCTGTCCGGTACCCGCATGACACCGGACACGATCGCCGCCCGGCGTCATTCC
>Ga0209543_1002878_pt1 | contig 11609 bp, 13 predicted proteins | sample MesohylFT_FD_187296 | JGI IMG/M metagenome (GOLD analysis project Ga0209543, IMG submission 187296) | Host-associated microbial community of the marine sponge Aplysina aerophoba from Gulf of Piran - sponge mesohyl, lysed by freeze-thaw... | ecosystem: Host-associated > Porifera > Sponge >...
CATGAGAACCGCCACGGCGGCCACGCCGATGACCGACAACAGGAACGAGAGCAGGAACGTCCCGCCCCAGGGCGGCGCGCCCGGCAGCGGTCCCACGGTGACGTTCAGCCAGCGCCCGTCCCCCATGGCCACGGACGCCGCGAACCAATGGTCCCCCCAGTCCTCGTGACCGTGACGGTGGTCGTCATCATGGCCGTCGCCGTCCCGGATCCAGGACCCGTCCGGCGTGTCGTCGTGGGGCGGCGCCACCCTGACCCGCTCCCGCCCGACATCGAGCGCGACCGAGAGGTCACGAGCGATGACGGCTGCCCGTTCCCCGGTTCCCGACCCGCCGACCATGGGCTCCCGGGTGAGAGTGAACCGCGCCTGGCCGGTGCTCGCCGCATCCAGGATGGCGCCGTGAAGTGCGGGCGGCGCCTCCCGGAGCAGCCGCGCCACGGTGCCCGCGCGCGCAACGACGTTGTCCCGGTGGGCGTGGCGCACCGCCTCGCTCCGCTCGACCGCGAAAAGAACCATGGCGATGCCCTGCGCGATGCCGAGAGCGAGCAGCAGCAGCAGCGCGAGCCTTCCCGCGAGGCTTCCCGGGATCAGCCTCATGCCCGCTCCACCTTGCCCGCGAACCGGTAGCCGCCGCCCCAGACGGTCGCGATGAGCCTTGGTCTTGCCGGGTCCCGCTCCAGCTTCCGGCGCAGGCGGCTCACCTGGTTGTCCACGGCGCGGTCGAACGCCGCCGCGCGCCGGCCCCGCGTCAGGTCGAGAAGCTGGTCCCGGGAGAGCACCATCCCGGGACGCTCCAGCAACGCCGTGAGCAGCCGGAACTCGCCCGTCGAGAGCGGCGTCACCACCCCGTCCTCGTCCACCAGCTCCCGCCCGCCCATATCAAGCGTCCAGCGGTCGAACCGGTACGTTTCCGCCGCACGGGGCTCGCGGCCGGGGGGCAGGCTTTGCGTGCGGCGGAGCACCGCCTTGATGCGGGCCGAGAGCTCCCGGGGATTGAACGGCTTGGTGACGTAATCGTCGGCGCCGACCTCCAGCCCCACGATCCGGTCCGTGTCCTCCGCCATCGCGGTCAGCAGGATGACCGGAATCCGGGTCGTTGCCCGCAGGTACCGGCAGAGATCGAGGCCGTCCTCGCCCGGCATCATGATGTCGAGCACCACCAGGTCCACGGCCGCCGCCTGGAGCGCCCGCCGCGCGGCGGCGCTCGAGTCGGCGGCGGTGACGCGCACGCCGTGCTCTTCGAGATACCGCGACAGCGGCTCGCGGATATCCCGGTGGTCGTCGACCACGAGAACGTGCGGCGAGTCTTCCATGAACTACAAGTCTAGGCGGCTCTTGGCCGGAGAGACAGAAGAAAAGTGTAACAAAGCATGTCACGACGCCCCGCGGCGAAGGACTGCGACACAACCGTACGGTCCGCGGCAAAGTTCTGCGACATCCGGTCCTTATACTCCCTCCAACAACAACACCCAAGGAGGGAACCGATGAGAAAAACGACAAAGGTATTGGCAGGAATCGGCGTCGCCGTGGCCATCGGCGGGATGGCGCTCGGAGGTGCGAGCCTCGCCCACCGCAACGGCGGCTTCGGCGATCATGACGACCACAGGGCGGTGGTCATGTTCGACGCCGTCGACGCCGACCGGGACGGGACGCTCTCGCAGGCCGAGTTGGACAAGGCGCGCGAGGCCCGCGGCGCCGCCCTCGCCGCCCACGACGCCGATGGCGACGGCCGGCTCGACCTCGAGGAGTTCGCCCGCCTGTGGAGCGAGACCACGCGCCCCCTCACCGTGCGCGCCTTCCAGAGGCTCGACACGGACGGTGACGCGGTCATCTCGCGTTCGGAGTACGAGCGGCCCCTCCAAGGCATCGCCGAACGGGGTGACAGGCGGGACCATCACCATGACCGACACCACCACGACGACTAGGCGCCTCTGAAGTCGGGGATCGGGCAGGTTCGACAGGGCCTGCCCGGTCCTTGCCGTTTCCGTTCGGCGCGGGACAGCGCGGCGGTGGAGGGAAGAGGCAGTTCGCTCGTCTTTTTCCGCCAGCGCGAGCGAGATCGATTTCGGGGCCAAGGGTGACATCGCGCCCTGGCCGTCCCGGGCGGTGGCGACGAGCTACTTGCCGTTCTGCAGGGCCTCAGTCCCGAACCGCTCGTTGGCTTCCAGTGTCTCGCGCACGTCATCCCACGTGGTGTTGTGGTTGCGAATGCAAAGTCTGAGCGCCAACGTCCCGTGCAGCGACGTCGATGACATGAACGCGCGGTCTTCCCAGAACACTCGCGCGAGCACGTTGCGGTTGATCGCCTGTTCGTCCAAGTCGCCGGGGTTGACCCGGAAGCACACGGTCGCGACGCCGGTTTCAACAGCTCCGGCACCGGGCTCTCCCGGATGTACGCCTCGGCACGGGACGCCAACTCCATCCCGTTGCCCACGGCCCGCCGGAACGCCGCCATCCCGAAAGTCTGCACCGACATCCAGATCTTCGACGCACGGGACGCGCGGCTCAGTTGCAGGCCGCAGTCCGAGTAGTGGGGTGGTTGGCTCCCCGTACGGTGTCCTGCAAAATATCGTGGTGCACCCGCGAACGCGCGTTCCAGCGCCACCCGGCTGCAGTAGTCATCGATGACCGTGGTGAAGGTCCTGTCTCTTGGAGCCGGCGGCACGGATCAGGAGTTCATAGGCCCTCTGTTCGTGCAGAAGGCGCTCGCCTTCTTTGGCGACACCCGCGCCACGGGGGGTGTCTTCATCAGGGATCTCGCGATGCAGAGCCTGGCTGCGCTTCTCGAGGAGAGCGGCAAAGCGGCGCTTCTGCTCGGAATCGAGGGTCTCGGAAACGAGGGCGCCGAGAATATTCAGAAGCGCCCGACTCTCACCGAGCAGGACTTGGACGTTGAACTTGATGGCGGCGACGTCTTCTTCTACAGACATTGGTTGTCTCCTCTCATCTGCTCCCACTTCCCGAATGCTGGTCAGTCAATCGTCCCCGCGCAGCTTGCGCAGCCGCTTTACATCGCGCCACCCGCACCACAGGAACACCGCGAGCGCCGGCAGGATCACCAGCACAAGGACGCCAACAAGAATGCCGGCCGGCTTCACGGTCTGTCCCCAGTACACATCGCGGTGGTCCCGTTCGACTTCCCCTTGAGGTACACGGCCTCGCAGGGGCGCGTCCCCTTGAGCTGGGCGAATCTGCCGGTCCCGCCCACGATCCTGATCGTGCCGGCTCCGCCCCGCCCCCTGCCACGGCGCCCTCCCGCCCCCCGGTCAGGTAGAGGCCGGCGCCATCATCCTTCGTGTCGGGGCCCGTGCAGGACCACTCGACCTGCACCTCCCCGGCCATCCTCCTGCCGCTCACCACGATGTCATGTAGAACTGCAGGCCCTTGGTGACAGGGTCCCCCGAGCGCTCCGTCACGATGGCCACGCCATCACGACCGCCGGCGAACACCGTGCCCCGGGAATGCTCGATGGTCGTGTAGTCGTGGATGCCGCTGTAGACCAGGGTGAAGCTGCGACGCTCGTCAGGGTGGCTTATCCCCGGCAGCAGTGGCCGGCCCGCGAACGCCAGAGGGGTTCTCGACACCACTCGACACCTCCGTTCTGAACACGTGAGCTCGCGGTGAGGACTCCAGATCTCCCCCGGATCGTTCCGATCGGAAACCCCCGTCTGGACAGCCTGCCGCCACAGCCCTTCCGCCGCGCCTTCCGGGAACTCCCTCGCAACCCGAACCTTCCTGCGGAGCCGTTTCGGAATGACGCGCTCGCAGGGGTTCCAGTACCCACACGGGGTATCGGACTTGTATGTAATTGACGTACCGGGTTGACCGCCACACGTACTTTTTTCGCATTGTTCGCGGGCCCTGAGACGGCGAAGCGATGACGCCTATCGAGGCTGCCATGCCTTTTGCCTCTCGGGCGCGCGTCTGCACCGTTGTCGTGTGTCCATGAAGCCTGGATACGCGCTTGGCGTACGAGGGCCGAAAGGGCCGCTTCACAGCCGTGTCCGCGCATGGCGTCGACTAGACTATCGTGCTGGAGAATCGCGGGCTGTCGGGCAGCCCGCCTTGCGAAAGGCCTTCCAGCTATGGCACACATCTCCAACCACGAGGCCGGAAGAGTTCCGCTCGCGGCAAGGCGACGGAACAACCCGGTTGCGGCGTCGATGATCTCCGACACAAGCCCCATCCAAAAGGAATCCCTCAACGATGACTATGAGCGACAGGGTGCCGGCAGCACGGGAGAACACCATGACGGCGGCAAGAATTCTCATTGTCGAGCATGAGCAACCTGTGGCTGCGCGCCTGGAAGAAGAGTTGACGACGGCGGGATATGCGTGCGCTTCGGTCCCGTCCGGGCAGGAAGCGGTGGCTGTGGCGGCGGACCGGCCGCCGGACCTAGCCCTGATCGACCTGGAACTGCCGGCAGAACCGGACGGCGTCGAAACGGCGCGGCACTTGGGCGCGGCGCTCGGCACGCCGGTGCTGTATCTCAACGGCAATGCCGAACCGGCGCTGGAGCGGCGGTCCCTGGACAGTGAACCGGCCGGTTACGTGCCGAAGACGGCGCCGGCAGGACAACTCCACCTGCAAATCGAAGCCGCCCTGCGTCTGCATGCTCGGCAACGATCGCAACGGCAAGCGGCGGCGATCGCCGAATGCACCACCGAGGCCATCGTGGCCACCAACGAGGGCGGCGACGTCACGTTCATGAACACCGCCGCGGAAAGCCTCACGGGCTGGTCCCGGCACGAAGCCTTCGGTCGGCCGATGATGCAGGTGTTTCACGGAGCCGCGGGAAATCTTCCGGTCCTGTTCGGGACCACGCAACGCTTCCTCGAGGAGGGCGCCGGCACCGTTCGTACCGGCGGCGACATGATGCTCGTGACCCGCGACGGGAAAGAAGTGCCGATCGACTACAACGTGGCGGCCGTAACGGACCGAAACGGCCGTGTCGAAGGCACGGTGTTGGCCTTTCACAGGATCGACGAGGCGCAGGTGACGCAGAGCGTTCGGGGAGAAGCACGGGCGTGGCGCATCCTCGTGGAAAGCACGAAAGACGGGATCGTGGTGATCGACGAGCGCGGGAACCCGATCATGCGCAACACCAGCGCGGAACGCATGTTGGGTCCGTACAGACAGGACTCCGCACCCGAGGACTGGAGTGAGCGTTACGGCGTCTTCAAGCTCGACGGAGTGACTCACTACCCTTCTCTCGATTTGCCGATCGCGCGCACCCTCGGCGGTGAGTCAACGGATGACGAGGAAATGATCCTGCGCAACCCGGCCATTCCGGAAGACATCTACATCAGCACCAGCGCCAGACCGCTTCTGGACGATTCAGGCAAACTCAAGGGAGGCATGGCCGTGTTCCGCGACATCACATCCAGCAAGCGCTCGGAGGCCGAGTTGAGGCATACGGTGGGGCGGCTGGAGCGCCAGACCCGTCTCATGGAATCCGTTTTCAACAGCATCAGCGACGCGGTGGTGGCCGTTGATTCCCAGGGCGACTACCTTGTTGTCAACGCCGCGGCGAAACGGTCCGCCGACGCCGTGTCGCCCGGCGGTTTCGAAGAGCTCATGAGGACAGACCTTGCCGCCTTGCCGACGACCCTTGGACTCTACCTCCCCGACAAGAACACGCTCATCTCTGGCGATGAGTTCCCGATCGCGCGCGCCCTGACGGGCGAAGCGTTCGATGGCATGGAGCTATTCGTGCGCAATTCGAAGGTCCCCAACGGGGCTTACTTCAACGTCACCGGAATGCCCCTGCGGGACGAATCCAACTCCATCATGGGCGGCGTCGTGGTGTACCGCGACGTGACGGAGCGTGCGCGCGCCGATGAGGCGCTGGCTCGCGCGTTCACCCGGGGACGACTGGAAATCGTCGAAACGGTGCTCCACAACATCGGGAATGCAATCAACAGCGCGGGCATCGGTATCGGAACCGTATACGAGCAACTGAAGAGGAACCGGACGGTACGCCGCCTTCAGGCGCTGGCCAACGCCTTGAAGGCGCACGAGCACGACTGGATCGACTACCTGAGAGACGATCCGACGGGCCGCCGGGCGATGCCGTTCCTGTTCGCCCTCGCCGACGACCTGGGGAGAGATGGGACGCAGTTGCTGCAGACCGTCGAGCGGGTCCGGGACAGGGTGAAGCACATCGCGGACATCGTCCGGACGCAACAGGGCTTCGACAAGGACATGACGGCCCTCAAGGATCTGGACCTGGAAGAGGCCATCAAAGCCGCAGTCCGGATCCTGCAGGACTCTGTCCTCAAGCGCGGCATCGGGCTTCGCATCGATTGCGCGGGGGCGCCCGCGCAGGTTCGGGTCCGTGAAAGCCTGTTCCACCAGATGGTGGTCAACCTGGTGAAGAACTCCATCGAAGCCTTCGGCGAGGCCGCCCTGTCCGGGGCCCCAACGAACCGCCGGAGATCCGCATCCGGTCATACGTCGAGGAAGAGTTCCTGGTCATCGACATCATTGACAATGGCGTCGGCATCGAACCGAAGGACCTGAAAAACATCTTTGTTTCGGGATACACCACCAAGGACGCGGGCAGCGGGCTGGGGCTTCCTTCGGCGGCGACCTACGTCGCCAGCGTCGGCGGGAGTCTGGAGGCCTTGAGCGACGGGGTCGGGAAAGGAGCGACCGTGCGCGCGAGGCTCGGGTTGTCGTTCGTCTGGCCGGAACGGTCCTCCGGCCAAGCATGACGCCGGGGAAATCCCGCGGCCGAGCGAAGAGGGGCGGGGTCGATGCCGACCGCCGCCCCGTGTTTCCTGCCGGGGATGGTGGCGGGTTTCTTCCCGGTGTCGGAGTTCCGGTGAACCGCCCGCGGTTCCGGAACTTCACCGCCGCCATCCCTTGAGGAACACCGCCGCCCTCGTCACGGCTACGCTCGCACGCGTCGTCCCCATGCACGCGGCCGCGGCCCCCTTGTCCTTGCTGCCGTTGGCCGTTCTGGCGAAGTTCCAGTCTTCAGATTGTGCGCGACCGCCAGGTATCGAGGAATTCCCGCAGCCGCCCGCTTCGCGGCCGCTTGAAGATGTCGTCCGGAGGGCCGCGCTCGATGACTTCGCCCGCGTCCATGAACACGACTTCGTCGGCCACGTGCGCGGCGAATCCCATTTCGTGGGTGACGACGACCATGGTCATGCCGTCGCCGGCGAGTTCCTGCATCGCCTGAAGCACTTCGCCCACGAGTTCCGGATCCAACGCCGACGTCGGCTCGTCGAAGTACATCACGTGCGGTCGGATCGCCAGCGCCCGGGCGATGGCGGTACGCTGTTGTTGTCCGCCGGAGAGTTGGGCCGGGTAGTGGTGGGCCTTGTCGTCCACCCCCACCTTGGCCAGCATCTCCATGCCGATGGTTTCCGCGTCCCGCCTGGGAAGCTTTTTCACCACGCGCAACGCCTCGGTCACGTTGCCGAGGGCTGTCTTGTGCGGCCAGAGGTTGTAGTGCTGAAAGACCATGCCGATGACGCTGCGAACGCTGTCGATGTTGCGGTCGCTGTCGAGCACCCGCTTGCCATCGACCTCGCGATAGCCCAGCAGCCGGCCCTCGATGAACACCCGGCCCTCGTCGTAGCGGTCGAGAAACGCCATGCATCGCAGCAGGGTGCTCTTGCCGGAACCGGACGGGCCGATGACGCAGACCACGCGCGAGCTATCGACCGCGAGGTCAATTCCTCTCAGGACGTGAACCGCGTCGAACCGCTTGTGCAGGCCCTCGACCAGGACCACGGGCTTGCGTTCCATGGTGTCGCTCACTGTTCCTTCCCTCATGACGCGTGGCTGAACCGGCGTTCCAGGAACCCGCCGAGAAGCGCGATGCCCTCTATGATCAGCCAATAGAGCAGGGCGACCGCGACGTAGGGCTCGATCACGGCGAAGGTCTCGTTGACCATCTGGGTCGTGTTTTTCGTCAACTCGGCGACCGTGATGATCGACAACAGAGCCGATTCCTTGACCAGGATAATGACCTGATTGGTTGATGGCGGGATGATCAGCGTCAGCATCTGCGGGATCTGAATCCGGGCGACGATCATGCGGCGCGGAATCCCCAGCATGCGCGCGGCTTCGATCTGGCCGGGCGGGATGGACAGGAACCCGGCCCTGAAGATCTCCGCGAAATAGCCGCCGCCGTAAAAACCGAGGCCGATGATCCCGACCGGTTCGGCATCGAGGGTCAAACCGATCGAAGGGCCCCCATAGTACAGTATGAACAACAGTATCAGGATCGGGGTGCCGCGCATGACCTCGATATAGGCCCGGCACAGGAACCTTGCCGGGTCGAACGGCAGGCTGTGGAGCAACGCGACCGCAAGACCGGCAGCGACGGCCAGAAGCGATGCCAGCGCACAGATGTAGACCGTCGTCCATAGCCCCGACAGCAACAGCGGACCGTAGCGAAACACGATGTCGATGTCGAACGACACGGCTTTCCCCGAAGGCGGCTAGCGCGCCGACGCGACCGCGTAACGGCCCTCGAAGTAGGCCCCGGCGCGGGCCAGGACCAGATTCATGGCGAGGTATAGGGCGGCCACGATCATGTAGACCTCCAGCGGCCGGTAAGTGACCGAGACCACGTGCTGGCCGGTGCGCATGAGCTCGGTCACCGCGATCACCGAGATCAGGGATGAGTTCTTGAGGATGCTGATGGTCTCATTGATGAGCGCCGGCAGGACCAGGCGCATCATCTGCGGAATCAGGATCCTTACCTTGACCGCCAGGATTCCGATCCCGAGCATGCGCGCGGCCTCGGCCTGGCCGGACGGGATGGACAGCAGGCCGCCCCGGAAGATCTCGGCCTGAAACGCCGCGGTGTTCATGGTCAGCGCGATCAGCGCCGCGGCGATGGACGGCACGTCCAGCCCGATGGTCGGCAGCAGGTAGAAGACGATCAGGAGTTGCACCAGGATGGGCGTGCCCCGCCAAACGCTTCGGTAGACCACCGAGGCCCGCCGGATCAGCCGGTTCCGCGAGATCAGACCGAAACTGAGCCACAGCCCCAGGACCATGCCGGCGGCGATGGAAACCGCCGAGATCCCGGCGGTCATCGACGCGCCGACGAAGAAAGCGTCGTAGTGGTTCGCGGTGACGCCTAGAAAATCCACCGCCGAGACCCGTCAATCGCCGCCACGCTTAGCCGTAAACACCCCGGCTTCTCAACCGCCTGCAGGATCAGCACGGTCGCTGACCTCGCGGGTCCCCTAGTCGGCCGGCACCGGCAGCGTGTCGGACGGCAAATCCATGGGCCCGCCGAACCACTTCTTTTGCAGCTCCGTCAGCACCCCTGACTTGTTGAGCGCAGCCAGCTGGCTGTTCATGAAGGCCACCAGCGAAGCGCTCTTGACGTCCTTGCGCCCGGCCCAACTGAAGTACTTCTTGGGGCCGAATGTCGGCAGCACCAGCTCGAACCTATCCGGCCGCGTGCGAACGAGCTCGAGCAGGTTCGGAAGGCTGTTGCAAACGGCGCTGATCCGTCCCGCCGCCAGATCGGCGAAGGCCTCGTTGAAATCCACGTATGTCTTGATCCCCTTGACACCCGTGCCCGCGCCCGAGAGCCTCTTGGCGAAAGCCTGAAGGGCCTGAAGTTGCGCCGAGCCGGCCTGCGAGCCGACCACGTGGCCGGCGATGTCCTCGGGCTCCTTGATCGCGTCGTCGCCCTTGCGTTTCACGAGCGCCATGGTTGCGTCCGCGATCGGCAGGCTCAGCGCGTACTTCTCGTAGCGCTCCCTGGTGACGGTCACGGACGTGACGACATAGTCGAATTTGGCCGCCGCCAAGCCGGGAAGAATGCCCTGCCAGGGAAGATCGAGCCGCGTCAGCTTTACTCCCGGCAACGCCTTCATGACGCGCGCCATGATGTCCGTCGAGTAGCCGACGATCTTGCCGTCCTTGACGAACTCGAATGGCGGGAACCGAGCCTCGGTTCCGACAACGAACTCGCCGCGTTTCTTGATGTCGGTCAGGAGATCCGCTTTGGCGGGCGGGCTGGAGATGGTGAAGCTCGCTGTAACGGCGGCCACGAATATGACCGCCTGGACTCGTTTGAATAAGGTCTGCATCCCGGTCCTCCGTTCCTATGCGTTGCACTCAACCCACCGCAACAGCGCGGCGGCCGTCACAACGGATGTTTGGTGTCGATCCCTTCCATGCTCTCACGGATCTGCATGGCGCGGCGTTTCCGCTGCCAAGCCCGCCTCGCGGCCGTCCCGCCCCTTCCATCTCCACAGTATCCCTGTACAAAAACCATTGACCGTGAAGAGATTGAAGACCCTAAGACAAACGCCAAGAAACCTTATACACACACCGCGTGTGTTCACCGTGTGGCCTGATGGCCGTATAGTATGTTTGCCGTATTCTGCGGTGGAGTTCTTGATTTTTTCGGCGACCGGTTCTTGCAATTCCCTTTTCGAAACCATAGCAAGATAAGGGTCCGGTAACGCTTGCCGGGGAGCCAATGAAGGAAACTTGGGGAGTCGGCCATGACATCAAGCAGTAGACGTTCCGGATTCAAGCTGAACCGCCCGTTCGTCGGCATCCCCTCTTTCCTGCGTGCGCCGATCGAAACCCGCCTCGATGCTCTCGACGCCGAGATCGCGGTTTTCGGGATCCCCTTTGACGAAGGCTCGCCTTTCCTTGCTGGCTCGCGCATGGGTCCGCGTTCGATTCGCGAGCACTCGTTGCGGTTCGCTGCCGATGCCGGGTTCTACGATCCGGTGACCGGACGCACCTATCTCGAATATGAGATGGCGAACAAGACCATCGCCGATGTCGGCGACGTCGACGTCTGGCCGACCGACGTACAGAGCACCTTCGATAATACGACCGACCTCACGAGAGCGGTCCTCGCGAGGGGAGCGATGCCGGTGGCGCTCGGGGGAGACCACTCGGTCACCTACCCGATCGTCAAGGCGTACGAAGACGAAGAACCTCTGCACGTTATCCACTTCGACGCCCACATCGACTATTCGCCGTTCATCCACGATCTGCGCTTCACCAATGTCCATGCGTTCCGTCACATCGCTCCGATGCAGCATGTGCTGAGCCTCACCCAGGTCGGAATCCGCAGCCTTCGCAGCGTCGAATCGGAAATCCGGGACTCGATCGATGACGGCAACCGGGTGATGACGATACGCGAGTTCCACGATGTCGGCCCGCACGGCGTGGCCGAGGCGGTCGCGCGCGGTGAACGGACCTACGTGAGCATCGACATCGACGTGCTTGACCTGCCGCTGATACCGGGATGCGTATCGGCCGAGCCGAACGGGATGAGCTATGCGGAACTGCGCGACACTCTGGCCGCCATCGCCGAGCGTTGCGAAGTGGTAGGCCTCGATCTGGTGGAGGTCAATCCGACCCTGGACGTGGGGACCGGCATCACCTCTTACCTCGCCGCGCACACGGTGCTGGAGTTCCTGGGCAATATCTGTCGCCAGACGCGCTGGGAGCGGCGCCGTGATGCCCGCGCCGCGGCCCGCGGTTGACTCGGCCGGGACCTGCGCTGCGGGGCGCCTCGGTTGCTTGCAGCCCGAGGTCTTGCTCTGCTCCGAACTCCCGGTTTCCCCGGTACCGAATAACCGGAGCTTGCGGCCGCACAT
>Ga0209543_1002887_pt1 | contig 11577 bp, 8 predicted proteins | sample MesohylFT_FD_187296 | JGI IMG/M metagenome (GOLD analysis project Ga0209543, IMG submission 187296) | Host-associated microbial community of the marine sponge Aplysina aerophoba from Gulf of Piran - sponge mesohyl, lysed by freeze-thaw... | ecosystem: Host-associated > Porifera > Sponge >...
AACACGGCCAGCGCGCCCGGCATTGCCGCCGGGAAGGCGGACGTGACCCTGCTGCGCCTCGGACTGGAGGGTTCGCGGCCGTTCCGCTTCGGAGGTGGGGCCACGTTGACTCCCAGCCTCGAGATCGGGGTGCGCCATGACAGCGGCGATGCCGAAACCGGCTTCGGTGCCGACATCGGCGGCGGATTCCGCTGGGTAAACCCCGAGAGCGGCATTTCCGCGGACTTGACGGGGCGCGGCCTGCTCACCCACGAGTCCAACGGCTTCCGCGATCACGGGATCGCCGGCTCGCTTGGTTGGAACCCGGACCCCGCTTCGGACCGCGGGCCGTCGCTCACTCTCAGCCAGACCGTAGGTGCCAGGGCGACCGGTGGCATGGACGCGCTGATCGAGCCCGTGTCTCCCGCCGGACTGGCGACGAACGATAACGACCGCGGGCCGCGGGACCGCCGCCTCGAGCTCAAGATGGGTTACGGGTTCTCCGCCTTCGACGACCGGTTCACCTCGACGCCGGAGATCGGGCTCGGGCTCGTGAACGGACAGCCGGAGTACAGCCTGGGCTGGCGGCTCAAGTTGGCGAACCGCGGTCCCACCTCGCTGGAGCTCAGGGTCGAGGGGACTCGGCGCGAGCATGCCAAAAAGAATGCGGCTCCGAATCACGCAGTCGGATTTCACCTCGGCGCGAGATTCTGATGGCGTCGGCGCCCCGACTGCGCTGTGAGTCCGCCGGCGCGGCCGGCTCCCCCCGCATGCCGACCTCCCAAATTGGCCGATTCGAGAGGTTACCTCAACATACAAATGACGGGGAGCGGGCGCCGGTCAGGCGCGGCACCCGGCCAGCTCCACGTAGTTGTGGAGACCCAGTTGGCGCTTGCCCGATTCCAGCTCGAGCAACATGTTCAACACGTTGTCGCACAGGGGCGTGGACAGGCCCAGCCGGGCGCTCTCCCGCACCACGTGGCCGAGGGTGAACTCCACTTCGAGCCTGGTGCCGTTGAGCAGTTGCCGCAGGGGCCCCTTGAGGTCGTCCGACCTCCAGGACTCCGCGTAGTGGTTGACCACCGCCAGACGCGCTTCCACCGGCTGCTCGGGATGCAGGCCCGGCGGGTTGTACTCTCTCAACGGGATGAACCGGGCTCCGGCGGCCGTTCCCACGGCCACCACCTCGCCCAGGAAATTCGCCAGCAGACGCCGGTCGTCGGGGCTGGCGCAGCTCTCCACCATGGACGTGTTCGCCAGCGAACCGTAGTAGCCGTAGCAGGTGTACGTGAGCTTGCTCCACAACACTCCGATGATGTTGTCGGTAATCTCGCTGGGGATCACGGCGTCGAGCATCGCGTTGAGCTCTTCCAGCCGAGGCGTCGTGCGGCCGTGGGAATGGCCGACGTAGAGGTGGCCCCGCGTCGTGGTGTGCACACACCCCGGTGCAGTCCGCCGGCTGCCCATGCGGATCCCCATGCCCACCGACCGGTCCGCCCCCACCGCCTCCTCCAGAAGAGGGATATTGATACCGTTCTGCATCGACACCACCAGACCATCTTCGCTCATGTGCGGCAGCGCCATCGCCAGCGTGTCGCGGGTGTAATTACAGCGGACGGCGATGAAAGCCGTGTCGAAGGTGCCTTCGATTTCGCCGGGGAAAACGACGTTGGCCTTCACGTTGAACGCCCCGTCGGGCACGTCCACCTGAAGCCCGTGGTCGCGGATGGCAGCGACGTGCTCTCGGTCCACGTCGACGAAGGTCAGGTCATGTCCGGCCCGGGCCAGGCGTCCGCCGATAATGCCGCCGATGGGGCCGGTACCCATGACGATGGCTCGCATAAAATCTCCTTGTAATCGGTGGGTTAGGTCATGGGAAACAGGTACAAGGTCTGACCCCACCTTTTGGGAAACGCTACCGCAAAGCAAGAGGGCGCCCTCACATCCGTTCGTCCTGAGCGTAGCGTAGCGAAGTCGAAGGGCGCCATCTCCGCCTGCCTAGTTGAAGTGGATGACCCCCTTGACGATCTCGTACTTGGCCATGGCCTGGAGCGCCTCGTTGACCTGTTCCAGCTTGTACTCGGCCGAGATCATCTCCTCGAACGGGAAGGTGTCCTTGCGCGAGGAGAGGAAGTCGATGGCCTGGAGCCAGTGGCGCGGCTCGCCGGAGCGGATGGTGTGCAGGATCATCTCCTGGGGCAGGTTCTGGACGCCGATGTCGGCCTTGCCGCCGGCGCCGATGTTGACGAAGGTGCCGCCGCCGCGAAGCAGGGTAAGGCCCTCGGGCACGGCCATGTTGTTGGCCACCTGTATGACGATGTCGCCGCCGCGGCCGTCGGTGTGGTCGCGCACCCACTGGCGGCGGTCCTTGGCGTCGGTGACCTCCTCGAGGTTCAGCACCTCGTCCGCGCCCATGCGCTTGCTCACCTCCAGGCGGGCGGCTGGCGCGCCGATGACCAGCACCTGCTTGGCGCCGTGGTCCTTGGCCACCGCGGTGGCGAAGTTGCCCAGCGGCCCGCTGCCCTGGATCACCACGGTCTCGTGGCTCTTGATGGCGCCCAGCCGGTCGAAGCCGTGCATCACCGTGCGGTAGGCGCAGGCGGAGGCGGCGGCCGACGCCGAGGTCACGTCCTCGGGTACCTTGATGATCTCGCAGGGCGGGGGCACGTACATGTACTCGGAGACGCTGCCCAACAGGTACGGATACTCGTCGCTGCGGTTGTGTCCCCAGGAGGCCCGTCCCGGGCAGATGCACGGCTGCAGCGCCACGGTGCAATAGTAGCAGTGGCCGCAGGCGACGTAGCTCCACACGATGCGGTCGCCCGGCTTCACGGGATTCCCCAGTATGTCGGTGCGATCGCCGTTGATCTCCTCGATGTAGCCGCACGGCTCGTGCCCGGTGATGATGGGCAGCGAGTCGCCGCCGCCCAGCGGGCCGTGCCAACGGTGCACGTCTGTGCCGCAGATCGTGGAGGCCTCGATGCGCACCAGCAGCGCACCCGGCTCCAACTCCGGGATCGGCACCTTCTGTATTTCCAGCGGTTCGTTGTGGGAAACCACCACGGCGGCGCGGCATTCGTCCATGATCTTCTCCTTCTCGGGACGTCAGGCGTCCCCGGCGCGTCCATTGAAAAAAGGGGCAGGGCGCGACCTACGCCCTGCCCCTTCAGATTCGGGAAAGCCCTGCGGAATCGGCTATGCCTTGGCCGCGACCTGGGTGCCCGCGGTTGCAGGCTTGTAGAACCGCTCCGCGTTGCCATAGAGCATGGCGGCCTTGTCTTCGCCGGTCATCTCGTCGCTCTCCATCAGCTCGCCGAGGTCGTGCATGCAGCTCTGGGTGGTGACCTCATGGGGGAAGTCCGAGGAGTACAGGAACGGCCGGTGACCCACGGTCTTGATGGCGAAGGGCAACGTCAGCTCCTCGGCCTCGATGCCCAGGTAGAAGCGGTCCGCCTCGATGAGCTGCTGGATGACCTTGGCCGGGTCCTGGTCCTCTCCGATGCCGAACTCGCCGTCGGGGATGTACTGGAAGTGCGTCTCGTGGGACGCGTGCAGCCGTTCCAGCAGCATCAGCAACCAGGCCACGCCGCCTTCGAGGAAAGCGATGCGCACGTTGGGGAAGCGCTCGAAGATGCCGTTGTACAGGATGTTGGCGCAGTTGAGGGCGATGCCCCAGGGGTGCCCCAGCGCGTGCACCGGCACGTACATGTTCATCTGGTCGAGCCCGAAGCGGTCGTGGCAGCCGCCGTGCACCGCGAGGCAGCAGCCCAGCCGGTCGGCCTCTTCATAGATGGGCCAGTAGGCCTTGGCACCCAGCGGCAGCGGCAGGCCGTTGGACGGCATCATGGCGCCCATCATGCCCAGCTCCGTGACGATGCGGCGCAGTTCCTTGGCCGCCTCCTCCGGGTCCTGCATGGGGATCAGACCCATGGCGTTGAAGCGCGGATCGCGCTGCAGATACGTGTGGTACGTCCAGTCGTTGTACGCCTTGCAGGCGGCGATGGCGTAGTCGAGACTCACGATCTTGCCGTAGCCCAGTCCCTGGGTCGGATACATCACCGTCCAGTCGATGCCCACGTCGTCCAGGAACCTCAGCCAGCCGTCGGGACCCACCTTCTCCCGTCCGTCCCTGAGCGGCGGCGTCTCCACCGCGCGGCCGTCATGAAGATGGTCGATGGGCGGGAAGATGATGCCCTTCTTGGCGGCGATGTCCCGGTACGGTCCGTCCATGTGCTCGAGGATACCGGGGTTGTCCTCCAGGATGTGGCCGTCGCCATCGATTATGCGTGTATTGAGTTGACCGGACATGATCGTGCTCCTCCTTCGAATCGCCCCTGTTTCTTGTCCTTATACCGTTCCGGGACTTCGTGCATCAAGAGATTTGCGAACATTTCTCGCGACGATGGAAGGGCCGGAGGGGTCGGGTCGACCAACGGTGCCCCTACAGAACCTGGTACGTCCACACCTGATGGAAGACCTCGGGCTCGCCCTTGGGCATGGGCTGGTACTTCTCCCCCTCTTCCACCAGCCGCCACTTGCCCGCGGCCTCCAGCGCCGACTGCTGCTCTTTGAAGCCGTCCTGCTCGTAGGTATCCGGCCGGAGCGAGAATACGATGTGGCCGCCGGGACGGGTGACGCGCACCAGCTCGTCGAGGGAGCCCGGAGGCGCATGCCCCACCGTGAACACGCCCACGCTGATGACTCCGTCGAAGGTGCGCGGCGGGAAATCGAGAGGCGACCCCATCGCCATTTGGTGGAACTCCTTATAGACCCCCTTCCGGGCGGCCTCGTCCAGCATCCCCTGCGACAGGTCCATGGCCACCAGGAACTCGAAGCCCGCGTCGTGCAGCAGCTCGCCGACGATGCCCGTGCCGGCGCCCGCGTCCAGGATGCGCCCGTGCCTGGGCACCCGCTTGGCGAAGGCATCCACCGCCTTGCGCGGACTCAACCAGCCGCAGTCGGTAAACAGGTCCCGATCATAGGAATCGGCCCACTCGTCGTAGCGCTCCTCCAGCTCGGCGGTGCCCTTCGAGGAATAGATCCATTGGATACGGTTTTCCGGCTTGTCGCTCATGCGGTCTCCCTTCATCGACGTTTCACTACTCGTCACTCCCTCTTTCCAGGCTGTGTCAAAACTGATGAGGCAGAGCCCCCTCGAATCGTCATTTGTATGTTGAGAGAACCTCTCAGATCGGCCAATTTGAGGGGTAGGCATGCGGGGCGCGTCGCACGTCATAGGGTGAGCACCCTAGGGGTTCTGCACCGGGCGGGAGTAGGACACCCCGCATGCCAGTTGTCGCTCCGAACAGATACCGGGGGTCAGAGCCCCGCATAAGCAAGTGTGGAGGACAGCGTCATCCTAGCAGAAGAGGAGGCGGTCATGAAGGTATTTGCAGGGATAGATGTAGGCAAGCGGGAGTTGGTGGCAGGCGCTGTGGCGGCGTCACCCGGGGTTGAGTGAACGGGTAGCCCTGTATCAGAGCGTGAAGGGCGTGGGAGAGCTCACCGCGGCAACCTTGCTCGGGTACTTGCCCGAACTGGGCCAAGGGTACCCCGAACTATTCGGAGGCGGAGCCGACGGTTCAGCCGTGCCCCTCCGCCTCCCGCACCAGCGCCCTGATGCGGTCGGGCGTGAGCGGCAGGTCCTTGATCTGGATGCCCAGGGACGACAGGGCGTGGGAGACGGCGTTGGCGAGGGCGGCGCCGCAGGCGACGATGCCGCCTTCGCCGGCGCCCTTGACGCCGAGGGGGTTGAGGGGCGAGGGGGAGTACTCGGTAATGATGCTTTCCACCGGGGGAATCTCCATGCTGGACGGGAGCGGGTAGTCGAGCAGGGTGGTGGTGAGCAACTGGCCGTCCTCGTTGTAGGCGAGTTCCTCCAGCAGGGTGCCGCCGATGCCCTGGGCGGCGGCGCCGAGGGCCTGGCCGTGCACGAGCAGGGGGTTGACGGCGCGGCCGACGTCTTCGAGCACCAAATACCGCAGGATCTCCACCATTCCCGTCTCGGGGTCGACGGCGACGTGCACCAGGTGGCCGCCGTAGGTGTAGGTGAGGCGGTCGGTGTGGAAGTACTCGGTGGCCTCGAGGCCTGGGGTGTCGCCGCCGGAGAGCTTGCCGGGCTTGGTCATTTCCAGCAGGTCGCCCAGGTTCAGCAGCGCGCGGCCGGCATCAGCGACATCGCCCCCCGGATTTCCGCGCGGTGCCTCGTACCGGGCAGGCTCTTCGCCGGAATGACCGGGGCTGCCCGCTACGGGCCGCTCCGCCCCGGCGTCCGCCTCTCGACCGCCGCTGTCGCCGGAACGACCGGGGCCGCCCGCCGCGGGCCGCTCCGTGCCGGCGGCATAGACCTTGCCGGAACGAAACTCCAGCCCCGCGGGGTCGGTCTCCAGCCGCCTCGCGGCCACTTCCAGCAACCGTTTCCTGAGCGCTTCGCCCGTCAGGTGCACGGCGTTGCCGGCCATGACGGTGCCGCGGCTGGAGTAGGTGCCGCCGCCCCAGGGCATGAGGTCGGTGTGGCCATGGAACACGGTGATCCACTCCATGGGCACGCCCAGGGCGTCGGCGCAGATCTGCGCCATGACGGTCTCGTGGCCCTGGCCCAGGGTGGCGATGCCCAGGTAGACGGCGACGCTCTCGGGGCCGGTGACGGCGACGCGGGCGCCCTCGGACGGTCCGAGGCCGGTGTTCTTGACGAACCAGCCGATGCCGATGCCGTGGTAGCGTCCGTCCCGTTTCTGCCCCTGGAGGGGCTTCAGCGCATCGTAGCCAAACCGCTCCAGGGCGGTGGCCAGCGCCCGCGGGTAGTCGCCGCTGTCGAACACGGTGGAGGTGATGCCGGGGCGCGTGGGTCCGAGTTCGTAGGGCAGTTCCTCGGGCTGGATGAGGTTCTTGCGGCGCAGGTCGATGGGGTCCATGCCCAGGTCGGCGGCGACCATGTCGAGCATGCGCTCCCGGAAATAACACGACTCGAAGCGGCCGGGGGCGCGGTAGGTGCCCACGCCCATCTTGTTGGTCATGACGCACTCGACGTGGGCCTGGTAGGCGGGGAAGCGGTACGGTCCGGGCAGCACCGCGGCGGTGGACGCGGGCACCAGGCCGCCGTGGGTGCGGATGTGCGCGCCCATGTCGCCGCGGATGCGCGCGCGCATGGCCAAGAATGTACCGTCCCGGCGCGCGGCGATCTCCAGCTCGCATTGCACCGCGCGCGAGTGGTTGGCGGCCATGAGGTGCTCGCGCCGGTCCTCGATCCACTTCACCGGCCGCCCGAGCTTCATGGCGGCGTAGGGGACCAGGTAGTCCTCGGGATAGAACTCGCCCCGGATGCCGAAGCCGCCGCCCACGTCGGGCTCGATGAAGTGGATGCGGTGCTCGGGCATCTCCAGCAGGGACGACAGCACCGCGCGGTTGAAGTGCGCCACCTTGGTCATGCCCCACACGGTCAGCTCGTTCCGGCCGGCGTCGTGGGACGCCAGCAGGCCGCGGGTCTCCATGGGATTGCCGGTGTGGCGGTGCACCCGCAGCATTTCCTTGCGGGTGTACTCGGCGTCGCGGAAGGCAGCGTCCACGTCGCCGAGCTTGATGTCGTAGCCGCCGGCCACGTTGGTGCCCTGCTCCTCGTGGATGATGACGTCGCCGCGTAGCGCCGCCTCCACGTCGGGCACCGCCGGGAGCGGCTCGTACTCCACGTCGATCAAGTCCGCGCCGTCCTCGGCCACGTAACGGTCCACCGCCGCCACCAGTGCCACCGGCTCGCCCACGTAGGCGACCTTGTCCCGCGCCAGCGGATACTGGAGGAAGCGGTCCAGCCCCTCCAGCGCGTACATGCGCAGCGGCACCGGCTTCACGCCGGTGGGCAGGTCCGCGAACGTGAGCACGGCGGCCACCCCCGGGAGCTTCAGCGCCTCCGACACGTCCACCGACTTGATGCGCGCGTGCGCGTGCGGGCTCCGCAGCACGGCCGCGTACAGCATGCCGGGTAGCTTCACGTCGTCGATGAACGTGGCCCTGCCGGTCAGGAACCGGACATCCTCACCGCGCCGTATCGGCGCCCCGACGTAAGTTTGAGCCATGCGCTGCTCCCTTCCCACGCTTCGAATGCGGTCGTTTCCGCGGAAGCGGCTCTTATCAAGACCTCACTGGTACACGAAAGGCAACCACACCCCCGAATACGTCATTCCCGCGAAACAGGCTGTGTCAAAACCCCGCTTGGATGCATAATGGCGCTGACGCCTCTTACCGTCATTCCCGCGGAAGCGGGAATCCAGGGGCGGTGGTGGGGCACTACAGCGGCGTTTCCCCGCCTCTCCACCCCTGGATTCCCGCTTTCGCGGGAATGACGATTCGGGGGGTGGGCGCCCATTCTTGTCCGGGCGACGTTTGACACAGCCTGCTTCGGGGGCATGACGTTCTGTTACCTGGTTTGCCTCATCAGTTCTTGACACAGCCTGTTCCGCGGGAATGACGATTCGAAGATCCTTGTCTCATGGGTCTTGGCACAGTCCCTCGGGAATGCCGGTGAGCGCCGTCGTTTTGGCCTAGACTCCGTTCATGCCACTATTCGTACCAGACTCGCTCATGGGTGTCGCGTCCCCTAACGCCACGCCTCGATGCCATCACACATTGCCGTGACCACGTCGATACCGATGACCTCCTTGCAATGACCACCCGGTTGCTGATGACCTCCTTGCAATGACCGCCCGGTTGCCGATGACACCTTGCAATGATCACCCGTTGCCGATGATCACTTTCCCATGACCACTTGGTTGCCATGTCCGTGCTGATCCAAATCTTCCGGCCCGAGTCCTTGGTGCTGGTGCTGTGGGTGGTCCAGTTCGGGCGGCTGGCGTGGGCGGGGCCGTGGCTGGAGGGCGTGGGGGCGGTGGTCGCGGCGCTGTTCCTGTTGCGCGTCAGCGTGCGGCTGCGGCGCGCGACGGTGATCCTGTGCGGCGCCCTCACCGTCCTGGCCGCGGTGCTCGTCCTGGCCTACGGCGGGCTTTCGGCGGCGCTGGCGGGGCTCCGGACGACACCGCTGTTCACGGCCTTCTTCGGCACCATCGTGCTCTTGCGCGTCACCGCGGACCAGCTCCAGCAGATCGTCAACGCGCGCGAGCTGTTCGAACGTCTCAAGCCGGACCAGCGCCTGGGGGGCTTCCTGGTGGGTAGCCACGTGCTGGCGTCGGTGCTGGGACCGGGTGCGTTCGCCATCACCGCGCCCATCGTGGGCGAGAGCAAGGTCGAGGCGGAACACCTGGCGGCCATGCGCGCGTGCCACCGCGGCGGCAGCTTGGCGGGTCTGTGGTCCCCGTTCTGGATCGCCATGGCGCTGTCGTCGCAGTACGTGCCGGGGGTGCCGCTGTGGCAGATCATGACGCTGGGGCTGTCCATGGCGGCGCTGGCGCTGACCGGCTCCCACCTCCTGTTCTCGCGGGAGCGGGGCCTCGGGCTCCTGTGGCGCGCGCTCCGGAGCCTCCAGCCCATCGTCCCGCCGGTGGCGCTCTGCGTCGTGGTGGTGGCGCTGCTCTCCGGCGCCACGGTGCTGTCCACGCTGGAAGCGTTGATCGCGGGCGTGCCGGCGCTGTGCCTCCTGACCCTCTTGCCCAAGGGACGCCGCGCGCTGGGACGGACCCTGGCGCTCACCTACCGCGGTTCAGCCGACATCGGCAACGAGGTGACCATCCTCACCCTGTCGCTGGCCCTTGGCGGCGTGGTGCGGCATGTGTTCGCACAGACCGGCATCATGGAGTGGATGGGCGCCCTCGACCTCCCCGCCATGGCCGTCATCGCCCTGGTCATCGGCGGGGTGACCGTGAGTTCCCTGGTGGGGGTGCACCAGATCGTGTCGCTCACGTTCCTGTTGACCGTGTTGTCGAACCTGCCCTTGCAGGTGGCGGACGTGGTGCTCATGGAGAGCGCCCTGGTGAGCTGGTCCTGCGCCTCCATGGTGGGGCTCTCGGCCATCCTGGTGGCCACCGCTTCCACCATGTTCCGGGTCCCCCCGGAGCGCGTGATCCTGGGCCCCAACCTCGCCTTCGTGGCGCTCTTCGCCACGGGTGCGATCCTGGTGCTAACGGGCGTCAACGCGCTGTTGAGGTAGGCGATTGCGCCGCCGCCGGCTCTTCAGGCGCCGGAAGGCGCAACAGGATGGTCTTGATGTCCCCCTCGACTCGGGTCAACCGGGCGCTGAACCGGCCCTCCAGCCGGTCGAACCGAGCGTCTATCTGCTCGAACCGGGCGTTGAACCGACCCTCCAGCCGGTCGAACCGGGCATTGATCCGGTCGTCCATCCGCTCGAGGCGGTTGTCCATCCGGTCGAACCGGCCATCCATCCGGTCGAACCGGCCATCCATCCGATCGAGGCCGCCCGTCACGTCTGCGTGCACGAGTTCGATGCGCTCGTCCAAGCGCCGGATCTCCGGGACAATCTGGATCTGGATGGTCCACAAGAGCAGTCCCGACAACGACGCTGCCACGGTCATGACGGCGATGATCACGCCAGCGTATTCCTTCAGTTTCTCCATGGCCCGCATTACCTCCTTGTATCCTATGAATAATGGATCGGCCGGTCAACACCTTTCTTTAGCCACGCGACAGCGAGCGGATGGCTTGGCGCGTTGCACACGATATGGAAGACTATTGTGGTGTCCGGTTAATTAGCATAACAATATGCGGAGGATATTTTGTCGTCGGCAAGGCGCGATGACGAGCAGTGGCGGGCACCACGCGAGGAAGACCCCGGGTCAAGGCCCGGGGTGACGCAACGCAGCCGAGGGCGAAAAAGACCCGCGGATTGTTATGCGAATTAACCGGACACCACACTAGGGGCAATCAACCCGACAGGAGCACTGACGCATGTCCAGCCTTGCGAAAGACACCCGGGCGACGCTGATTCCGGCCATCCGGTACCGGGACGCGTCGGCGGCCATCGACTGGCTGTGTGAGGCGTTCGGCTTCGAGCGACAATTGGTGGTGCCGGGCGAGGGCGGGGTTATCCTCCACGCGCAGCTCGTGTTCGGCAACGGCATGTTCATGCTGGGGTCGGCGCGGGATGACGAATTCGGCCGACTGCAGCAGCCCCTGGAGGACACCGGCGCGCCGGTGTCCCAGAGCAACTACGTCATCGTCTCGGACGTGGACGCGCACCACTCCAGGGCGGTGGCCGCGGGCGCCGAGATCGTCATGGCTCCGGAGGATCAGGACTACGGCGGCCGGCTCTACTCATGCCGCGACCCGGAGGGAAACCTGTGGAACTTCGGCAGCTATGATCCGTGGGACGAGGGTGCGTAGGGTGCCGCCTGGATTCCCGCTTGCCAGCCCCCTCGAGTCGTCATTCCCGCGGAAGCGGGAATCCAGGGGCGGTGGAGGGGCACTACAGGGGCGTTTCTCCGCCGCGCCACCCCTGGATTCCCGCTTCCGCGGGAATGACGTTCCGTTATGTGCGTGCCTCACGAGTTTTGACACAGCCGCTTTCCGCGGGAATGACGTTCCGTTATGTGCGTGCCTCACGAGTTTTGACACAGCCGCTTCCGCGGGAATGACGTTCCGTTGTGGGCGTGCCTCACGAGTTTTGACACAGCCGCTTCCGCGGGAATGACGTTCCGT
>Ga0209543_1002894_pt1 | contig 11556 bp, 8 predicted proteins | sample MesohylFT_FD_187296 | JGI IMG/M metagenome (GOLD analysis project Ga0209543, IMG submission 187296) | Host-associated microbial community of the marine sponge Aplysina aerophoba from Gulf of Piran - sponge mesohyl, lysed by freeze-thaw... | ecosystem: Host-associated > Porifera > Sponge >...
ATCGCCCTAAATTACCCCAGACTGATTCAGTAAATCTCAGTAGTCCATATCCCCGAAAAAAAATCGACCGAAAACGGGAATGGGGAAATTCCGTACTTCCAGAGCACTATGAAATGGCGAACTTGGGTGTACGTGCATCTTGTGGCCAGTTCTAAACTTCGAAGACGGTTCGGCCAATATGCCACATAAATCGCCAATAGTTCAACTGATCCCAGATTAGTACCGTTATGGCCAGTCCGGAAGCTTGGCCAATATACCAAGTTACTTGCCAGAAAAGGCGCAGCTCACGCGCGATCACGTTATGGCCAGTTGATTACGGATAACGGATTGAACAGCTTCACGGTCGAACGACCGTACCGGATCATCAGGATCAGTAACGTAGGTCTGTTGTACTACCACGTATCCCTCCTGCTTGTACAGCTTGTTAAGCTGACTTAACGTGCCAATCACCATACCCCTGTACGGTCTACGCTTGATTCCTGCCGGTATTGTGGCCATACGGTCTACCAGGGCATCATACGCCCGCACCGGATCATGTAGTGTAGGATAGTCTTCATAGTCCACGCTTCTGGACGGGCCCCCGGTCGATTATCCCAGTTGATACGCCTGCCAGGGCATTGCCGGTTATCTACCGTGTTTTCCAGGAACCTATCTCTGATCTGTATTACCACCCCGTGCACTGCCGCCTCAATACCCGATTCAGGAGGTGAATGCCGGGCAATTAGTTGGTGCTTGCCCGGAAATTAAATGTTGGTCGGTTTGGAGTGTTTTCGTGGGGTTCTTCAGTGGTTTTTTGTCTGTATTTTGGCCCATTTGGCCTGATTTTGGGTAACTTCAAGTCAGCCCCACCAGGCAGGTACAGGATCCATTGACCTTCAAAACGTGGAGATGTTATCCTGAGCATTGGTTGAGACCACAATCAGGGATAAGAAAATCGGGAGGGTTAGTAGTGAAGCGTGGCTTTGTCGTTGTTTAGGGTAACACAATTGAGAAACGGTCAAGCAACCTATTCAGCGCGTCGCTCAATGGGCGTCTGGGCACCAGTAAGGACCATGCGCCCCCATGTAGCATCGTCGTCACCGGTTCCGTAAATCATGAAATGTCCGCCATATGGGCCTCCGTCTGGATCACAGTGTACAATCTCGAATCCATAGACATCCCCAACGTGAGGAGGCGTCCAGCGAGGATCGCTTGCTCCCAGCGTGGGGGCCATCCTAACACGTGCTTCCAGTACAAAATCGGCTTCTCCTGTACCCCAAGGGTTGAATTGGAAAGCGTATGACACGGCCTCTGACGGAATTGGCTCTTCCACGTATCGCTCCTCGGCAGTTCCGTGCCGCCACCATGCTGCGTAATCCGGTTGGGATGCGTCTGCTACAAAGCAGAATGCGTTGTCACCCTGACCAAAATATTCTGGAGCTTCGTCCCGGGGTGCCTCGACAAAAAAACAAATACTGTCGCGCAGGTACCACGCGCGCGGCTCCTGTCCGGGAGCATCAACATCGTTGGCGTTGTCTTTCACTTCGGCCCCAAAGTACAGGTGCTCTGCATCCCAGGCCACATAATAACGGGCTTGCAGGTCGTCCTCCGGGTGTGGCTCATTTCCATGGTCCGTGAGCCGGTTACGCCGGCCATCGTCATACCAGAATGTGTGGCGAAGACGGTAGATATCCCAGATTCCGTCCGTGAACGCCAAGTCTTTCCATTCGGATAAACTCCCGTCAATGTTGGGGGTGGTTTCCAACTGGGGGACCAGGAGTTTGACAGTCTGTGTTGGACGCGGGGCATCCTGACCGGCTGCCAGATATGCAGGTATGGTCAGTAGGAGCAAGAAAACTGTGCGCTTGATCATGATCGGAGTAAAAGCGGACTGTAGAAACTGGAAGTTAGCAGTTGTTTGCATACTGTACACAATTTACTCATACTCCCATTTGAGAATCCAGGGATCGCCCGTCTGTTGCTGATATGCGCGCAGTCTATTCTGATAGTCTTCCAGAATAGTCTGATGGGCAGGATCTCCGGCGAGATTATGAATTTCGTGCGGGTCATCCACAAGATCGTACAATTCAAACCTCGGCCGTTCAAGGTAGTCCTTGACGGGGCGTTGGCCGTAGTGTGTCAGTCCTCTCGAAAGTGTACCCTGCCAAGTCTGTGAGGCCCAGAGATCGGTAGCAAACGGGTAGGGTAGGCCGTGAGCAATATTCCAGATGAGTTTGTAGCGGCGTCCACGGACTACTCGCATGGGGTAGTACATTGTGACCTCATGGAAGGTATGTGAAGCAAAGACCTCGTTCCAGCCCTCGGTTGAGCTTTGCGTCATTGCATTCTTGAAGCTGCGTCCGTGCATGGCGGGGGCTTCCAAGCTAACGCCTGCCAGATCCAGGAGCGTTGGCGATAGGTCGGCCCAAGTTACCATAGCCTCACATACTCCAGGGGCTACCTCAGGTCGTCTAATAACACAAGGCAGACGCATACCGGGATCGTAGAGTGTGGTCTTTGCCCCAGGAAAAGCCACGCCGTTGTCGGAAATAAACACGACGACCGTATTCTCCCATTTACCCGAACTCTGAAGGAGTTCAATCAGACGCAAGAGACCGCGGTCAGCACGTTGCACGGACATGTAATAGCGTGCAAGTTCTCTTCGGGTTTCGGGCAGATCCGGTAAATAGTCGGGGACGAGCACCTCGTCGGGTGATACAGGATCACTTCCGACTCGCACGAAAGGCCGGTGCGGTTCGCTGGTGCAGAAGTACAGGAAGAAAGGACGGCCATCTTCTTGATCAAAAACGGATGAACAGGCCTCTGCGCGCTCCATTGGTGAAGTGCCGGTGGCCGAAATTTCTTCCTCAAACGCATATACAGAAGGGGGCGCCACATGGTACTTGCCCGTTCTTACAGTGCGGTATCCTGCGCGATGCAGTAGCGTTGGCAGCGACTGCACATGGTCGAAGGTTTTGAAATGATGAAAACCATGCATATGGCCGTACTGCCCGTTAGCATGGTTATAGAGACCGCTCAATATGACGGATCGGCTGGCACTACAGGATGCCGTTGTGCAAAAGCCATGAGTAAATCGTGTGCCGTGCTCAGCCAGCAAGTCCAGCCCCGGTGTCTTGATCACGGGATTGCCGTAACAGCCGGCATCATTGGTTCCTTGGTCGTCCACTACAACCATCACTATATTTGGTTGTTGACGGATGGTAAATTTACCTGCCAGTATAGCGCAGGCAGATATGGTTTGAAGGAATTCCCTACGTGTGAAGTGACTGTCTTGCATTATTGAAAGGTTTGGTCAGAGATTGCTAGTTTAGTGTCATACATCAAAAAATATTGAATGTGTATAGAGAGGGATACTGAAACATTATTGCATAGTAAACCGTCGAACCATATATTGGTACGAATCTAACCCGTCGGACTGCTGCCCAGAAGGGGATTATATCGGGGTCCGGCTGATCAAACCCCAAGGACGCTATACGCGTCCTTGCGCTTTTAGGGGGAATTTATAATGGAGGTTGCAAGATTGGACAGGTCGTATTGCAGGGTTCGTGTTTTTCTGGACTACTGGAATTATGAGCTCCTAATGCGTGACGAAGACGATGAATTTAACACTGATTGGGCAAAAATCGGTCCCTCACTTGCGGTAGCGGCAGCAAACATTGTAAAAAGTGCGAGTCCAACAGAGTTCCAAGGGTTGAATTTTTACGGATCCTATGGACCGACAGAACAAGGGCGAAAGCGTAACCAATGGGCGACAAGCCTGATCGGCACTCGTCCAGGGGTAAGCGTGCATATGGTTCCCAGGAAGAGAAAGAAAGCCCATCCAAAGTGTCCGCAGTGTTATCATATCGCGAAAACTTGTCCAGAGTGCGGTGCCGATATGCGTGGAACGGAGGAGAAGGGTGTTGATGTACGCATGGCAACAGATATGATTAAATTGGCATGGGTTGACAATTATGATGTAGCCGTGCTGGTTTCCTCAGACGCAGATTTTGTCCCTGTGGCTGAATTTCTTGAGACGAGGGGAATAAAGGTGATCCATGGGGCATTTCCTCCAAAAGGACACCATCTGAGTTCTTGTTGTTGGGGACAAATAGATCTGCCTAGGCTGCGCGAGGAATTTCGTTTCAGGAAGGGAGAATGAGTTGATAGCCCATTCTCATCGTGTCATAAAACATCCGGTTTTTGGCCTTTTTTCCCAAGTCAGGAATCCAGTCAATATCTTTGTATCCGCAGGAACACCTGACAACGGAAATTGATAACTTGGGGAAAATTTCTTGAAAAATGCCTACTCCCCTTAAAGCATCAAAGATGACCTTACACAAAGGAAGTATCAGCGCTGTGGTTGTGCTTGTGACATTCTGTTTGCAGTGTGGATCTTATCCACCGGGGCCAATGCTTTCGATCAATGAAGGAGATCATATCGTGCTTATTGGCAACAATTTATGCTCGCGCATGATGAATTTCGGGCATTTTGAAACGGAATTGCATCAGCGGTTTCCAGAGTATAAGCTAACAATCAGGAACATGTGCGATGGAGGCAATACTCCGGGATTTCGGCCGCATCCGGGTCGTGTTTCTCCGTGGGCTTTTCCCGGAGCAGACAGCTTTTATACGGAATTGGCGCAGCCTTCCAACAGTCAGGGGCATTTCGAGACGCCAGACGAGTGGCTGACGCGATTGCAAGCCGATGTGGTTGTGGCTTTCTTCGGCTTTAACGAATCCTACGCAGGCCTAGGGGGAGTAGACGCCTTTGAGGCAGAACTGGAGGCGTTCGTCCAGCATACGCTGTCCCAATCTTACAACGGAGAGGGCCCGCCTGATCTGGTGCTGGTGTCTCCAATAGGGTTTGAGGATCTGTCGCATTTACTGGATATACCTGACGGTAAGCAGGAGTATGTTAACCTGGCCGCCTATACGGAAGCTATGCAGCGTGTGTCACAGCGCCATGGACTCCCTTTTGCTGATGTCTTCTCGGCTTCCAGAAGGTGGTATAGACGTACGACGGAACAGCTTACCATTGACGGTTCACAACTCAATGAAGAAGGATATGTCTTGTTGGCAGAAAGTCTGACGGATCAGCTGTTTGGGGGTAGTCAAGTGCTTGACGATCAGGAACGTGTCCATTTACTGGCTGCTGTGAGAGACAAGAATTGGCATTGGCACAACGATTATAAAATCCCGAATGGCGTGCATGTCTATGGGCGTCGGTATAACCCGTTTGGACCGGACAATTATCCTGCGGAACTGGAAAAGATTCGGCAGATGACTGCAATTCGGGATACCGCAATCTGGCATGTTGCGGCGGGAACGACCATGGATATAGATGCAGCCGATGCACGGACGCATGAGCTTCCTGAGGTGGTTACCAACTATGTGCCGAGCAATAAAAATGGGGATCCTGCTTACCGCTATGGAGAGGAGGCCCTGGCGACCTTCACCACTGCGCCTGGATACGAGTTAGAATTATTTGCATCCGAGGTAGAGTTTCCAGACCTAGCGAATCCTGTGCAGATGTCATTTGATAACCAGGGGCGTCTGTGGGTGTCGGTGATGCCTAGTTATCCGCACTGGCGGCCGGGAGATCCGCTTCCCAACGACAAACTCCTGATCCTTGAAGACACAGATCAGGATGGAAAGGCAGACCGGCAGATTGTATGGGCCGACAGTCTGCATCTTCCGGTTGGCTTTGAATTCGCCCCGGAAGGTGTATATGTAAGCCAAGGTACCAATCTTGTATTGCTTTCAGACACCGACGGGGATGATCATGCAGATACACAGCAGATTATACTGAGTGGTTTTGATGACCACGATACACATCATGTAATCAGTGCATTTGTGGCGGATCCATCAGGCGCCATCTATATGGGGGAAGGGGTGTTTTTGCATTCAAACGTGGAGACATCGTATGGTCCGGTTCGCGCAACGAATGGGGGATTCTATCGCTACAACCCGCAACGACGCCACCTTGAGCGCACTGCGCAACTGTCTATCCCTAATCCCTGGGGGATTGCTTTTGATGAATGGGGACAGCCTTTCTTTGCGGAAACTTCCGGCCCAGATGTACGGTGGATGTCACCTGGAACCGTGGAACCACGTTATGGTGTGGCGACGCATAAGTCATATAACCTGATTGAGGATGCCCATCGTGTACGTCCCACTTCGGGGTTAGAATTCGTACACAGTCGACACTTCCCAGACGAAATGCAAGGAGACCTATTGATCAACAACACCATAGGGTTCCTAGGGATGAAGCAGCACACTATGGAGGACGACGGGACTGGATACATCAGCACGCATCGTCAGGATCTGGTTCAGAGCACCGATGGAAACTTCCGGCCTGTGGATATGGAGTTCGCCCCGGATGGTTCGCTTTACTTTGTTGATTGGCATAACGTGCTGGTTGGCCACATGCAGCACAATGCACGTGATCCCCTGCGCGACCATGAGCATGGCCGGATCTATCGAATAACTTACCCATCAAGGCCATTGGTTGAGCCTGCTAAAGTAGCAGGGGCCACCATTGAAGAATTGCTGGAGAACCTGACGTTACCGGAGTATCGTACCCGTTACCGTACGCGCCGGGAACTGCGGGGCCGTGATCCCTCAGAGGTACTGCTTCGCCTAGATACCTGGATGGCAGATCTGGATCCAGATGACGAGAGGCACGAGCATCATCTTTTGGAAGCCCTCTGGGTAACCTGGGGGTTGAATCAGGTGGATGAAGAGCTTTTGGAGCGGATGTTGAATGCGACGGACTTCCGGGTTCGTGCTGCCGCTGTTCGTGCACTTCGATACAATCCGCAGCTAGGAAGGCAGATTGAACTGCTCACAGAAGCATCGGGCGATCCGCACGGTCGTGTTCGGCTCGAAGTAATGGCGGCCGCTTCCTGGCTGGATCTGGAGCAGGGGCTACCAATCGTTGAAGAAGCAAGTCAGCGCACGCTGGATAGGTGGAACATGAACGTTTCCGTAACGGCTATAGCTCACTTGAGAGATCAACGTGTGCAGTCCAACCGGGTCGAAGAAGAGACGCCAGAGCTGGAAGGTTCGGACTTGGTGCAGTACACGACGGGTAAGGAGATTTATGCGCGCGATGGATATTGCAGTACCTGTCATAGGCCCGATGGCAAGGGATTACCGGTATCGGGTTTCCCTCCACTGGCTGGCACAGACTGGGTATTGGGCGATTCCGAGCGTCTGATCAAACTCACACTGGATGGTCTAATAGGACCGATAGAGGTACTGGGCGAAGATTATCCTGGACAGGTGCCTATGACACCATTCCGGGGTTTACTGAGTGACGATGAAATTGCCGCAGTGCTAACCTATGTGCGCAATGCATTCGGGAATAGTGCATCACTGATCACCCCCGCCCAGGTAGAAGCTGTTCGTGCCAGTACAGCAAACAGGCAGGGGTACTATACAGCAGATGAGCTTTTACAAAATAGATAATCTATTGCACGGCCAACATGAGATTCGTTATTCCTATTATTTGGGTTGTTGTGATTGTTTTGGGAGGATGTCAGACATCAGATGATCCACCACGTCCCAGTGTCATTCTTGTTATCACTGACGATCAGGGGTATGGAGATATCGGCGCACATGGCAATCCCGCGATCAGGACGCCGGTACTCGACCGTCTGCATGGCGAAAGCGTACGTTTAACCGATTTTCATGTGGATCCAACGTGCTCCCCGACGCGCTCGGCACTCCTTACAGGACGGTACTCTACCCGAACCGGAGTCTGGCACACCATAATGGGGCGATCCCTGATGGCTCCGGAAGAAGTTACGCTGGCCGAACTATTTGCCGGAGCGGGCTACCGGACGGGTATGGTTGGTAAGTGGCACTTGGGTGACAACTATCCACTTCGTCCGCAGGATCAAGGGTTCGAAGAAGCGTTTTACCATCCGGCGGGCGGCGTTGGGCAGGGGCCCGATTATTTTGGGAATGATTACTTCGACGACAAGTACGTGCGTAACGGAGTCTTGGAGGAAACCGAAGGGTACGTGACGGATGTCTGGTTTGATGACGCTTTGCGTTTTGTGGAGGAGCACCAGGATGAACCATTCTTTTTGTATCTGACGACGAATGCCCCGCACGGCCCATACTTTGTGGAAGAGGAGTATGCGGCGCCATACCGTGAGATGGGATTTCCTGACGTCATGGCGCGGTTCAGTGGCATGGTAACGAACATTGATGACAATATGGGTAGGCTGCTGGCACAGTTGGACTCCCTTGATTTGAGTGAGAACACAATTCTCATCTTTATGACTGACAACGGTTCAGCGGAGGGCTGGGCTAATTGGCGCGAGCAGGAGGGAACATGGGAAGGCTTCAATGCAGGTATGCGCCAAGGCAAGGGATCCGAGTATGATGGTGGGCATCGTGTACCGTTCTTTTTACGTTGGCCGGCTGCTGGTTATGTTGGATCACGGGAGGTAGATGCCCTTACAGCTCACATTGATGTGCTACCCACGCTGGCTGAGCTCTGTGATCTGCCCGTGCCCGCAGACATAGATGGTATGAGTCTGGTACCACTGTTGGGTGGAGAAGAACAGACGGACCGCACTTTGTTTGTCCATTCTCAACGTGTTCCGTACCCGATCAAGTGGCGTAAGTCCGCCGTTATGACTGAACGCTGGCGGTTGGTTAACCAGCATGAGCTCTATGACATTCAAGAGGATCCGGGGCAGGAAAATAATATTGCTGAACAGTTTCCCGAGGTGGCCGATGAATTGCGTGCAGCATATGAGCAGTGGTGGAATCATCTTGAGCCTTCGTTCGATGGATATGTACGGATTGGTCTTGGAGCTGATGCGGAGAACTCCGTGGCGCTGAATCCGCATGACTGGCACGTGGTCGATCAGTCCCAATCAGTCTGGAATCACAGGCAGGTTGAGAACGGCAAGATAGGTAATGGTTACTGGGCAGTTGAGGTGGTCGAATCTGGCAGATACACTTTTGAGCTGCGCAGATGGCCCAGGCATCTGGACGAACCTTTGGAGAGCACTGAGGCACGTGTCAGGGTGGGAGACCAAGAAGCACGAATAGTAGTTGCTGAAGATCAGACTGCCGCAACGTTTGAGTTCGATCTCGTTGCGGGACCCACTACCGTGCAGACTTGGCTTGTTCAGCCGGATGGGCAGGAACGGGGTGCCTACTTTGTGTATGCGGAGCGCGAGTGACGGTATCTGTTTTACCGGAAACGTGGCATCCTTGTAGAATCCGCTTGGATGTGACTCTGGATCACGCTGTTAAGATCTCGTGGACTACACTGCTAAGCCTGAGATGTGTCCCAAGGGATCCATCCCTCCCCCTGATGTCCGAAGTCGAAACAATCTGGATGCAGACATTCTGCGAGAATCTCTGCTGATTCCACAACCCTTGGACCGGGGCGATTGAAGTATTGATTGCCGTCCGTGACATAAACACGTCCGTTCTGCACGGCGGGTAAATCTATCCACTGGGGGTTTGAGGTAAGGGGTGCCATTTCGCGGATAGAACGATCAATGCCAAACCCGCAAGGCATTATGGCAATCACTTCGGGTTTAGCTGCAAGAAGTTCATCTATCGAAAAGTATTCTGAATGACTTCCAGGATCACCAAAGAGATTGATTCCTCCAGCATAACCTACCAGGTCGGGAACCCAGTTAGCTGCAATCATAAGTGGATCAATCCACTCAATACAGGCTATTTTAGGATGGTAATCCAGTTTTTGGGTTTGGTTGCGTAATGATAGGAGCCGACTTTTGAGACCTGAGACAAGCGCCTCTCCACTTCCTGAATCACCCAATGCATTGGCGACCAGTTGGATATCTGTCCAGACATCCTCGAGTGACATTGGTTCGAGTGAAACAATTTTTGGGGCTGAGTTGACCAACCTGCACACAGCTTCTTCTACATCGCTGAGACTTACAGCACAGACTTCGCATTGGGTTTGGGTAATGATGACACTGGGTGAGAGCTTATCCAATAGCTCGGAATCGACTTTATAGACTGACAAACCTTCACTCACAATAGCTCGCACCTGATCGTCAATTTCGGCACTGGAAGATTCAGTTATTATTTTCGAAGACGAGCACACAGGTATGTGTGTAGTGGTAGTTGGATAGTCGCATTCATGCGATCTACCGACGAGATTGGACTCAAAGCCCAAGGCACATACGATTTCCGTAGCACTTGCAATTAGAGATATGATGCGGTGATTCATGATTTCCGGTCTTCAATCGAAATATACTTTCTATGTGAATGCTTCGACGAGGAAAATCACGGTTAATCTGCTAAATGGATTGTTGTGCTTTCTCTTGTGGTTCAAGCCGCATTCTCACCATCCTCGTTACGCAAAATAACATCCGCAAAGATGAATCCATTTCTTTTGACCACATCACCGGTTGTTACGTTAATTGCAGCAGAGAACATAGGCCCCGCATGCACAAATGTGTGAAATTCGCCATTCTCGCCACAGGGATCAACTGTAGATGGAAGACTCTCTAGGAATTCAGAGTCAAAAAATTTCCCCGCAAAGTCCACAGCCATTTGTGTTGGGTCAACACATGTAAGTGTCGCGCGTAGGCCGGAAGAAACCATTGACTCTGCCAGTTCCCGAGTCGGTTTACCCCAGAGTGGGAAAATAGGATCAAGTCCTGTATGTTTGAGGAGATCAATCCTGTACTGACGAACATCGTCTAAGAACAAATCTCCAAATGCGATGATCTGTATGCCGCTGTTGATCGCAGCCTCCCAGACATCTTCCATTGCACGCTCATACAGTTTATTAGAGCAGGGCCAGGGGATTTTGGCAATTTGAACTGGAAGCCCCACCCGGTCGGCCTGAGCTTCCAATAGATCTATTCGAACCCCGTGCATAGACACTCGAGAAAATTGCTCCGTTACGGTAGTAAAGAGACCTGTTACTTCATACTTTCCCTCCATTCTGAGCGTGTGGAGTGTCCATGCACAGTCTTTACCTGTACTCCACGAGAGCCAGACCTTTTTCATATGGTGGGTTACGCTTCTCAATGCAGACCTGTATACTAATCACAACATCAAAAGTCGAATAGGTTCTACAGCCCGTTGATTAGATCAACCTAAGATTTTCTGGCTTGATGGGATATAGATAGTACAGATGATATATGTCGAACTTGACCAGTACATCCCTACCTCCGTGCTATATCTGTGCGGGAGGTGACCTCGGTCGGATATTCTTTCTGGAAATCATGCATCGAGATTTCACCAAAAACTATTATTTAGACATCTAGTCGCGGAAACAAGGAAAGGATGGGGTGATTTCCTTTCCATAATAATCCTCTAAACCCATCTTCGCCACTCCGTTTGACGAGTTACTGATTTCGGTGCTCATTTTCCCCATTTTTCCGTCTAAAAGGGCCGATTTTGCCCCGAATTCATGCGTTTTGACCCAAATTTCACGGGTTTTTTCGCAAAAGGGCTTTGTAGTGCTCCTGTGTTGTCTTCGGGAACCTCCCCCAACCCGAAAAGTATCACACCAGATCACTAATCCCCGACGAACATGTTTATCCGAACGCGATCCCGACG
>Ga0209543_1002895_pt1 | contig 11553 bp, 12 predicted proteins | sample MesohylFT_FD_187296 | JGI IMG/M metagenome (GOLD analysis project Ga0209543, IMG submission 187296) | Host-associated microbial community of the marine sponge Aplysina aerophoba from Gulf of Piran - sponge mesohyl, lysed by freeze-thaw... | ecosystem: Host-associated > Porifera > Sponge >...
AGCCGAATCTTTCTAGAAATTGTCCGGTGAGCTGAACGCCCTTGCGAAAATGGCGGGGAATGGTTTCCTCCGTGACTTGCTGCCAGGTGATGAAAATCAGAAACTCCTGAAACGACTTGGCTTGCGGCAGATCCTCGCCGATGGCAATCAGGGTTTCATAGGCGCGTCTGGCCTCCAAGCCCGTTTCAGAAGAAAACGTTTCCTCCGTTTCTTCAATGTTCGGTTGCGTATCACCCAGGTCGTCATGGGCGTATGCCCGGGCCAAGGCTTCTTGTGCGGTAATGGCGGGATCAAAATTCATGTAGGGTGTCCAAACGGAACGCGGAATCAACTGTTGTCAAATAATTCGGCTATGCAGCACGTGCGGCAATCACCAGCCGCTTCCCGAATATCTTGAGAGCCGCTTCTATCTGGCCAATGTGTGAACGGTGATCGAGGTCAAGCAGACGCCGGACGGCTCCTTCCATGACCCCAAGTTGTCCGGCCAGCGCCACATTGCTGACATCTTGTTCGCGCATTGCTTGGTAAAGGGCAAGTTTGGCAGCCACCAATGCCGGAAGTATGACAACAGGACATCCGTGCGCCGGTGACGGGTGCGGGATGTTGCGCCGTTCGTTGATGTACCCACCGAGGGCGGCAATAAGACAATCTTCTGCCTCAGCCAGTGCCTCTCGTTCAGTCGTACCTTCTGTTAGTGCCTCAGGGACATCAGGAAACGATACGAATAGCGAACCTTCTGCTTGTGGGTCCAACGTGACCGGATATGCCAATTGCATTGACTTCGCCATATTCTGCATCTCCTTTTAGTTCTCAGAGATCTTTAAAGGACAAGCCAAGTTGTGCGAGCATTGCAGCAAGGAGCCCTTTGCCAATTTCTTTTCGGCGGTCTTTGACTGTTGTAAAACGATCTCCATAGTATATGCGTCCGTGGCTTCCTTTGCCTTTCCTGGACTCGAAGCGTACATGGATGCCACGCTTACGACCGAGTTTTCCCACACCTCGGATAAAATCTCCACCTGTCATAGTATATCGTACATAAATGTACGAGACAATGCCGGATTCATGGTCTGTCTCTGTGAAAGCATGTCACACCCTGCTATCTCGACAACCTCGGCTGGCGCCGAAATTAAAGAGGTGATAATGCAACCAGGTAATTGCCACGACAAATTCTGTCGTCGTTTTTCGCGAACGTGGTCAATTCTACTCAGCATAAAATTCGGCAGGATTTCGTTACGATATTGACCATTTTCCGTAATTGCCGTTCGGTGGCTGCCAGCGGGGGAACGAGGACGACGATATTGCCGATCGGCCGGATGAGAAGTCCATGGCGGCGGCATTCCGCCGCGACCCTGTAGCCCATGCGTTCGGACAAGGGAAACGCTTCCCGGGTCTCCCTGTTTTTGACTAATTCGATGCCGGCCATCATCCCGCATTGCCGGATGTCTCCCACGATCGGCAATTCCGCCAATGGCTTGAGCAGGGTTTGGAGCATCCCGGAACGTTTTCTGACTTGAACGAGCGTTTTTTCTTTCTTGAAAATTTCAAGATTCGCCAGGGCCGCGGCACAGCCGAGCGCGTTGCCCGTGTAACTGTGTCCGTGAAAAAACGTTTTCCCGGGTTCTCCAAGGAACGCCTTGTAAATGTTTTCCGTGGTCAGCGTCGCGGCGAGGGGTAAATATCCGCCGGTCAATCCCTTGGCGACGCACAGGAGATCCGGTGTCACGCGTTCATGATCGCAGGCAAACATGGTTCCGGTTCGGCCAAAGCCGGTGGCCACTTCATCGGCGATCAGCAGCACGTCGTACTTGGTGCACAAGGCGCGGACCCGTGAGAGATAGCCGGGCGGCTGCGTAATGATCCCCGCGACTGCCTGAACCATGGGTTCGATGACGACTCCGGCGATCTGCCCGTGTCGTGTGGACAGCAGGTCTTCCAGGGGGTCGAGACATGCCGTGCGGCATGAAGGAAAGCGTAAATGCAAAGGGCATCGGTAGCAGTAGGGAGCATCAAGGGCGATAGCCGGAAATAGCAGAGGCTGGAAGCGTTCATGAAACAGGCTAATCCCGCCGACGCTCATGCTCCCCACCGTATCGCCGTGATAGGCGACATCCAGGCGAACGAACGTTTTTTTCTTTTTTTGCGGCGGACGCTGCTGTTGCCAATATTGAATCGCCATTTTCAAGGCCACTTCCACGGCCGTGGAGCCGTCGTCCGAATAGAAGACGCGCGTCAGGCCTCTCGGGGCGATTTTGACGAGTTCTTTGGCCAAAACGATGGAAGGGGGGCTGGCGGCGCCCAACAACGTGCTATGGGCAATGTTGCCAAGTTGGTTTTGAATGGCCGTATCCAGCGTGCGGTGTCGATGTCCATGAAGATTCACCCAAATGGATGAGGAGCCATCAAGATATTTGTTGCCGTGAATGTCGTACAGGTAGATGCCTTCGCCTTTCTCGATGATCAGCGGGTCCTCCTGTTCCCATTCCTGCATTTGGGTAAATGGGTGCCAGACATACTGCCGGTCCCATTTTGAGAGTTTCGCCGAAGAAAGTGGCGTATTGTTTTCTTCTTTTTTCTTGGATCGTTTCATTTATTATTTGCAGAACAACTTTAATTTTTTGTCTTGTGGATTTTCTGTTCTTGCTTTTCAATCCGTCTAGGCAGGCAGGAAGGCCATTTCTTTCGCGGACTTTGTGTCCGGCAGCAGGATTATAGGAGTGCAATCTTTCTTTGACAAGATGAGGAAACCCTAATAGAATCAATAAATTGTGCTTTCGCAATGAAGACACTTTCCTCTATCCGCAATTTTTCCATTATCGCCCATATCGACCACGGAAAATCCACCCTCGCTGATCGTTTACTGGAGTTGACGGGAGCGATCACGCCCAGGGAGTTTCGTGAGCAGATTCTGGATGATATGGACTTGGAACGTGAACGTGGGATTACCATTAAAGCCCACGCCGTGACGACGTCGTATAAGGCGCATGACGGACACACCTATCAATTGAATCTGATTGATACTCCCGGGCACGTGGATTTTACCTATGAAGTCTCCCGCAGTTTGGCCGCTTGTGAAGGCGCCTTGTTGTTGGTTGATGCCACACAAGGCGTGGAAGCGCAGACCATCGCCAACGTGTATCTTGCCATGGCCAATGATCTCGTGATTCTGCCCGTGATCAACAAGATCGACCTGCCCAGCGCGGATATCGACGGCGTCAAGCACCAGATCGAAGAAGTCCTGGGCTTGCCGATGGACGATGCCCTCCTGGTGAGTGCCAAACAGGGGATTGGAGTCGATGACGTGCTGGATGCCATGGTCCGGCAAGTGCCGCCGCCCACGGGGGCGGTGAGTGCTTCTTTGAAGGCGTTGATCTTTGATTCCTGGTTCGACAGTTATCAGGGTGCGATCGTGCTGGTCCGGATTTTCGACGGCGAGGTCAAACCGGGTATGAAAATCAGGCTCATGTCGACCGGCCGGATCTTTGAAGTCTCTGAAGTCGGCATTTTTTCTCCCAAACGCACAAAGACCAGGGAATTGAAAGCCGGTGCGGTCGGCTACGTCGTCGCCGGCATGAAAGACGTGTCGGACACGAAAATCGGCGATACGCTCACCGATGCCGCTCAACCCACGGCAACGCCGTTACCCGGCTATCGTGAAGTGAAGCCGTTGGTCTTTTGCGGGCTCTATACCATGGATAATGCGGACTATGAGAACCTTCGGGACTCGCTGGACAAGCTGCGCCTCAATGATTCTTCGTTCGTCTATGAACCGGAGACGTCCTTGGCCCTGGGTTTCGGCTTCCGGTGCGGGTTTCTCGGCCTCCTGCACATGGAAATCATTCGAGAACGCTTGCACCGTGAATATGGGTTGAGCCTCATCAGCACGGCCCCTACCGTGATCTATCGGGTCCGGACGTTGGATGGGGAAGTGCTGAACATTGAAAATCCTTCGAAACTGCCGGAACCGGAAGCCATCGAAACCATGGAGGAACCGTTTATCCAGGCGACGATCATCGCCCCGGAGCGATACGCCGGGAACATCCTCGCCCTGTGCCAGGAGCGGCGTGGCGTCCAAAAGAGCATGCAGTACCTGGATACGACGCGAATGATGCTGATCTATGCCTTGCCGTTGAACGAAATGGTGCTGGATTTTTACGATAAGTTGAAATCCCGCACCCAGGGGTATGCCTCATTGGATTATGAATTGACGGACTATCGTGAAGCGGATCTGGTAAAACTCGATGTGTTGTTGAACGGCGAAACCATCGACGCGCTGTCTTTTATCACGCACAAGGATAAGGCCTATCATCGAGGCCGTCAGTTGGTGGAAAAGATGAAGGAATTGATCCCGAAACAAATGTTCGAAGTCGCCATTCAGGCCGCGATCGGCAAACGCGTGATTGCGCGGGAGACTGTGTCCGCCATCAAAAAGAACGTCACCGCCAAGTGTTACGGGGGAGACATCACGCGAAAACGCAAGCTGTGGGAAAAACAAAAAGAGGGCAAGAAGCGGATGAAGCAACTCGGACGCGTGGAAGTTCCGCAAGAAGCCTTTCTGGCCCTCTTGAAGGTAAAGGATGAGTAATGACCGATTATAAGCCGAACCCGGCACTGCCGCCGGATTCTTCCTCCGGTGATCCCGAGTTTTCCTCCTCTCAAGAAGAGAGCCGGGGGGAGACGACCCGTACGAAACCATTGTGGCGGGAATACGCCGAGGCCATCATTATTGCGCTGATCCTGGCTTTGACTATCCGTGTATTTCTCGTCCAGGCATTTAAAATTCCCTCGGGGTCCATGATCCCCAGTTTGCAGATCGGCGACCATATTCTGGTCAACAAACTCGCGTATGGGTTGCAGATTCCCCAGGATTGCGAGTTCGAGGCCGGCCTGCTTCCCGTCACCTGCTATTCCTCTTCCATGCTCTTCGAGTTCGAGAAACCCGAGCGGGGAGACATTATCGTCTTTCGCTATCCGGAGGATGAGCATAAAGACTTCATCAAACGTATCATCGGCCTGCCCGGCGATACCATTCACATCCGGGAAAAAACCGTCTATATCAACGGCGAACCGTTTCAGGATGGAGCGTTTACCCAGCGCGTGGATCCGGGTATGATCGACGGGCGCATCAATCCCCGCGACACGTTCGGGCCCGTCACGGTTCCTTCAGACTCCTATTTCGTCATGGGCGACAACCGCGACCAAAGTTTGGACAGCCGCTTTTGGGGATACGTGCAAGAGCACAAAATCAAGGGCCGGGCGTTTCTCGTCTATTGGTCCTGGTACGGCCAGGGGTCCATGATGGAATGGGTCCGATGGAATCGAATCGGGAAAGTGATCGAGTGAGACTCATGGGACGGCACGTTGCGACATCGTCGTCAATGACTTCCTTTTCTCCTCAAAGAAAGAACCCGCAACTGAAAGAGGTCCTGCGCCATGCCGGTGGCTAACCCTGACGTCACGATCGTTATTCCGGCCCGATACGCATCCACCAGATTTCCCGGCAAACCCTTGGCGCTCTTGGCGGGAAAACCCTTAATTCATCACGTCTATGAACAAGCCACCCGCGTCCCGAAGGTGTCCCGGGTTCTCGTGGCAACAGATGACGTTCGCATTCACGAGAGCGTAGAACGTTTCGGCGGCCGTTCCACGATGGTGGCCGGGCCCTGCCGTACGGGAACCGACCGTGTGGCTGAGGCAATCCGCGAGTTTCCCTGTGAGATTGTTGTGAATCTCCAGGCCGATGAAGTTCTCTTGTCTCCCGATCTGCTGCTGGATCTGATCGATCCGTTTCTCGCCGGTGACGCGGAAATTGGCACCTTGTGTCGTCCGCTCACAGACCGGGAGGAATTTGCGCGATCTTCCGTCGTGAAAGTGGTTACGGACAGGCAGGGGAGAGCCCTCTATTTCTCCCGGGCCCGGATTCCGCACGTTCGCGATCAGGTCCACGATGCGTCACCCTTTGCCTCGCTTCATGTAGGAGTGTATATTTTTCGTCGAGAGACCTTGAGTCGCTTTGCCGCGTTGCCGAGCGGGGAGTTGGAGGAAGCGGAAAAACTCGAACAGTTACGGGCGCTGGAACATGGGATTCCCATTCACGTGTGGGAGACGACTCATGCCTCACTTCGGATCGATACACACGAAGATTTGGAACGAGCGAATGCGTCCTGGGATGAACTTATCCGCTCTTCCTCCCTCGCCCCTGGTGGGAGAGGGCCGGGGTGAGGGGGAAAACCGCACGGCCATCATCATGAGAGCAAACGATGGGTAAATTCATTTTCGTCACCGGCGGCGTGGTGTCCTCATTGGGGAAAGGGTTGGCTTCGGCGTCCATCGGGCATCTCCTGGAAAGCCGGGGGTTGAGGATTTCCTTTCTCAAACTCGACCCCTATATCAACGTCGATCCCGGCACCATGAACCCTTACCAGCACGGCGAAGTCTACGTCACGGACGACGGCGCCGAGACCGATCTTGATCTCGGGCACTACGAACGATTTACCAACCTCACGCTCTCGCAAAACAATAATTGTACGACGGGACGGATCTACGACTCGGTCATCAAGAAAGAGCGCCGGGGGGATTATCTGGGAAGCACGGTTCAGGTTGTCCCGCATATTACCAACGAAATCAAGCAGACGATTCTCCGGGTGGCCCACGGCACGGACGTCGTGATTGTGGAAATCGGGGGGACGGTCGGTGACATCGAAAGTCTGCCCTTTCTCGAGGCCATCCGGCAGATGCCGTTCGACGTGGGCCGTGAAAACGTCCTGTACATTCATCTCACCCTGGTGCCGTTCATCGAAACCGCGGGAGAGTTGAAAACCAAACCCACGCAACATTCCGTCAACAAACTGCGGGAAATCGGCATCCAGCCCCATATCCTGTTGTGCCGGACCGACCGGTTCCTGGCGCCGTCGTTGAAGGACAAAATCGCCTTGTTTTGCAACGTGGACAAAGGCGCGGTGATTACGGCAAAAAACGTCGATACCGTGTACGAAGTGCCCATCGTATTGCGAAAAGAGGGGCTTGATGAATTGATCGTTCGCTTCCTGCGCCTGGAATCCGGTCCGCCCAATCTCCGTGATTGGGACGCCATGGTCCAACGACTCAAACGCCCGACTCATGAAGTGACCATTGGAATGGTCGGAAAATACATGGCGTTCAAAGAGTCGTACAAAAGTTTGTCGGAGGCGCTCATACACGGAGGGCTCCCTCACGACGCCGGCGTCAATATCCGGTTGATCGAATCGGAAGAGCTCGAACGGGGGAACCCCGAGCAATTTTTAAGCGAGGCCGATGGGATTCTGATTCCGGGCGGGTTTGGCACAAGGGGAATCGAGGGCAAAGTGACGACGATTCGCTATGCCAGGGAAAAGGGTATCCCGTTTCTCGGACTCTGCTTGGGGATGCAGTGTGCGGTCGTGGAATTTGCGCGCCACGTTGCCGGGCTGGAAGGGGCCCACAGCGGGGAATTCGATTCGGCAACGGACTATAAAGTGATCGACCTTCTCCCTGATCAGCGAACCGTAGAGGAAAAGGGAGGGTCCATGCGGCTAGGCAGTTACGTCTGTCACCTTCAAGAAGGTTCTCTTGCCCAACGAATCTATGGCACGGCGGAAGTTCGGGAACGGCACCGGCATCGGTACGAATTCAACAATGATTTCCGCGAGATCCTGACGGCAAAAGGCCTGGTGTTGAGTGGAACGTCACCCGACGGGCGACTCGTGGAAATCATTGAATTGCAAGACCATCCATGGTTTGTCGGGACCCAATTTCATCCTGAATACCAATCGCGACCGCATGCCCCGCATCCTGTATTTCAAGCGTTCATTCAGGCGGCGCTGAAACGCAAATTCGGCCGTTAGTAGAATTTCCTCTCCCTTGACGATGAGGGGGACTTGAGGTTCCCCTCCTTTGTAAGGAGGGGATAGGGGAGGTAGAGTTTAAGCATGGTATGGAGCCACAACTTGGTTCAGAGCCTAGACCGGTGTTGTATGGGACTGCGCTCTACCCCACCTAACCTCCCCTTACAAAGGGGAGGAAAAGAGAAGAAACCCCACGCAGGACTGCCAGATCAGGTTCCTAAATCGCGGCGCTCATCCTCTCCCCTCAAGGGAGAGGGGAAGTGATTGGACGCGAAAGGCCCCTAATGGAAAAAGACACCATGATGCAGGAAGTGCCGTTAGGGGATTTCCCGGGTGGAGGAGGGCATCCTCATTTCCTGATTGCGGGGCCCTGTGTGATTGAGAGTGAGCAGATGGTTTTGGATACGGCATTTCAACTGGCCGAGGTTGCCCTGTCGGTGGGATTTCCCTATATCTTCAAATCGTCGTACGACAAAGCGAACCGAAGCTCCATTCATTCTTACCGGGGTCCCGGCATTGAAGAAGGCTTGGCCATTCTTCAAAGGGTGAAAGAAAAGGTTCGCGTCCCAGTCCTGACAGACGTCCACAGTGTCGAGGAAGTCCGGCAGGCCGCGCAGGTCGTGGACGTGGTGCAGATTCCCGCGTTTTTGTGCAGGCAGACCGATCTGCTGGTCGCCGCGGCGCAAACCGGAAAAACCGTTAACGTCAAGAAAGGGCAGTTTCTTTCTCCATGGGATATGGGCAACGTGGTCAAAAAATTGGAAGAAAGCGGGACTTGCCGGATCGTCCTCACTGAAAGAGGGTTCTCGTTCGGCTATAATAATTTAGCGGTCGATATGCGAGCCCTTCCGGTCTTGAAAGGGTTGGGCTATCCCGTCGTCTTTGACGTCACGCACAGTGTGCAACTTCCCGGAGGAGGGGGAACACACTCAGCCGGCCAGCGTGAATTCATTGCCCCGTTGGCTCGAGCCGCCGCTGCGGCCGGCTGCGACGGGTTTTTCATGGAGGTTCACCCGAATCCGGATCATGCCCTATCTGACGGGCCTACGATGGTCCCGCTGAACAAACTGAAAGAGTTGCTTGAAGAGTTGAAGCAGATTTGTCAGGTTTCCGGAAAAGGCTCGAACGTCACCCTGTAACCATGCCACAAGCTCACGTCGCCAAAGCTCAACCCAAAGCCGTTCCCGTCTCCAAACGCGTGGAGCGGACGTTCAATTTGCCGAACTCGCTCACGTTTTTACGAATATTGTTGGTGCCGGTGTATATCGGGCTCTTTTCAACGCCGACAGTGATGAGGTCAATTCTTGCCGCGTCGGTTTTTGGCTTGGCTGCCCTGACGGACTTACTTGACGGGTATATTGCCCGGCAACGCGCGCAAGTCACCAAAGTCGGACGCTTGATCGACCCGCTTGCCGACAAATTTCTCGTGATTTCCGGGTTGGTCTTGCTCGTGCAATTTCAGCGGGTCGCGGCTTGGCTGGCGATTGCACTCATTGTCCGCGACCTGGCCGTGACCGGAATGCGCGCTGTCGCCGCAAGTCGAGGCCTGATCATCGCCGCCGGGACCCTTGGGAAATATAAAGTTGTACTTCAGATTATTGCGATCATCCTTCTAACCTTGGAAGGTGCGATTTCCGTATCCGTCCTGAACGTGCATCTGGTCGGAACCGTGGTTCTTTACGTGGCCCTGATCTTTTCCCTGGTTTCTGCAGGACAATATATTCTTGAAGCTTGGAATGAGTTTTCCAAAAAAGGGTGGAATCCGTAACATCGTCGCAGGCTATGTCACCTGAGATTCTCGGGCCCCTTACCTGCCTTGCCGCCTATGTGCTTGGGTCCATTCCGTTCGGACTCGTATTTTCGCATATACTTGGAGCGCCAGACCCTCGGCAGGCCGGCAGTCGAAACATCGGCTTTACGAACGTCCTGCGAGTATGCGGGAAAAAGGCAGGGATTCTCACGTTATGCGGGGACTTGGGAAAAGGTTGGCTGGTGGGATGGGTCGCAAGCTTGGGTTTTTTTTCGAATCCGTGGGCCTTCCTAGCCGTACTTTCGGTCGTACTTGGACATATTTTTCCGATTTTCCTGAGGTTTCATGGAGGGAAAGGGGTTGCCACGGCGTTGGGAGGAATGCTGGGAATACACTTTCTCATGGGAGGTGTGCTCGTGGTGATCTGGCTTACGACTGTCGGGATCTGGAGATATTCGTCAGGGGGAGCGGTCATGGCGTTTGTGGCCTTGCCGGTGATAAGCTGGTTCATGACGTCTGATCTACAGTGGACGATATTCAGCCTTCTCTTGAGTGGCCTGGTTGTTGCCAAACATAAAGGTAATATCCTCCGTTTGCTTGAGGGAACCGAGCCCAGAATGGAATCATAGTTGAAGAAATTTATTATTTGACATAATCATTCTTATGCGACATTATGGATTTCCGCATCATCACGGTGCCCTTCAAAATTTCTCAAGGATCAAGCGTTGAACCTCATGTTGAAACTCTTCATAGATAGAGTTATTCCTTACATTATTCTTCTCTCCAAGAGGTTTGGGAATGCGAAACTCTTGAGTGACCACCCATTTCACGTTACGACCGCAAGAAACTCTTCCATCCCTTATCTCTCTATCCCTTACTTCTTCATCATCTGTGATCACACCGATTCCTCTTATAAATATCTCAGGACTCTTAGGTGAAAATGACTTAATATAGACGACATCTCCGACCTTTAAGGCCCGCATAAACTGGTGCAATTCTGGAGCCTCCTCAACGCTATGTCCTATACCTACTAAATTCGCCTCAATGAAGGCTTGGCTTGCATCTTTTTTATAAAAAGCACCAATTCCGAAAATTGCCATTTTGGGTTCCTCCTTAATTAAACTGTTTTAAGTGACACCATCTTGCTCGGGTGCAAAGGTATACCGTCGCACGTGCTGACTAACGGTTTGATTTTTTACTGCCTCCCTCAAGTAGGCTTTAGTCCCAAGGCGCGGCGCGCTTGCCGTTTATGATTTTTTCCGGATGCAGGCTCAGCTAAACTTACTCATGCGCATGTTGTAGCTGTTGGCGACCCGTTGCAGATCCTTTAGTTGCGCTTCATCAACCGCACAGTCACCTTTTGATCCTTGTCGAGGTATCTCCTAGTGAGCACCTTAACGCTTTAATTGATTCAGCCATGCATCAAAACCTAGTGGCCAATTCTTGCAGGCATAAGACCCTCCCGGCGAACCGGCTTTCTCCCATATTTTTATCTCTTTATCACAGAGATCCTTAAGCCTTTTTGCATAGTGATTGTATTGTAGCCATTCTGCTTTCTCTTGTTCTGTCTCCTGGATGATCCAATTTCCCTTCCATCCATTCCAACGAGAAGGCTCCTGATAGTAGCCGACTTCAGCCTTGCAAGCGTCCCTAAAAATTCGCCATGCGACAAGCCCCCTTGTTTTCTTGTCCAGGTCAAGTTGGATGGCTATTTTCTCAAAGTACTGGTTCTGCTTTTCGTCAAGGTCGTAATCCAACTGCGAGGTGTCCGGTAAAGTAGGGTGAAGGCGTCTCGCTATTAATTGACACAGGGCGGTAGCGGCAGGGTTCAGCGAAGGGTCATTGTAGTCCGGCTTCAATTCGGCTTTGTACCCTTCGAGAATCTCTGCCCTTGTGATGGCGTGTACATCTTGGGCGTTCAATGCGACCGTCAAAAGAGCGAAT
>Ga0209543_1002896_pt1 | contig 11548 bp, 11 predicted proteins | sample MesohylFT_FD_187296 | JGI IMG/M metagenome (GOLD analysis project Ga0209543, IMG submission 187296) | Host-associated microbial community of the marine sponge Aplysina aerophoba from Gulf of Piran - sponge mesohyl, lysed by freeze-thaw... | ecosystem: Host-associated > Porifera > Sponge >...
CGCGCCGTCGGCAGACGCCGGCCGGGGGCCGGACGACGGCCGCCGGCCGGTCGACGACGGGGTCGAGCATCCCGACGCCGACGAGATCTTCCTCGCCGTCGGCCATACGATGGCGGCGTTCGACCTGCCGGTCCACTGGTTCGACGACCTGCTGAGCGCGTTCCGGCAGGACGTCACCGTCAGGCGCTACGCCACCTGGGCCGATCTGCTCGACTACTGCCGCCGCTCGGCGAACCCGGTCGGGCGCATCGTGCTGCGCCTGTCCGGCTACCGCGACCCGGCCCTCGACCGGCGGTCGGACGCGGTCTGCTCCGCCCTGCAGGTCACGAACTTCCTGCAGGACCTGGGACGCGACTGGCGCGCGGGGCGCCTCTACGTGCCGGCCGACGTGCAGGCAGCCTGCGGAACCGACCTCGACGACCTTCGGGAGGAGCGGATCACCCCCGCGTGGCGGCGGGCCATCGCGTGCTGCGCCGCGCGCACGCGGGAGCTCTTCGGCGAAGGGCGGCCGGTCTGCGACGGCGTGCGGGGGCGGCTCCGCCTGGAGCTCCGGTTGACCTGGCTGGGCGGCATGCGCGTTCTCGAGCGTGTCACCCGGACTGGATATGATCCGTTCGCGAGCCGTCCGGTGCTCGGACCGCGGGACGTGCTGCCCCTCGTCTGGCGCGCGGTCGTGTGGACGTGAGTCGCGACACCAACTTCTACTACTCGTTCCTGGTGCTGCCGGCGGCGAAGCGGCGCGCCATAGTCGCGGTGTGGGACTTCTGCCGCGCGGTGGACGACGCGGTCGACCACGCCGAGGCGGGAGCCGGCGCCGAGACCCACGCCCGCGAACTGGCCCGCTGGCGGTCGGAGCTGGACCGGTGCTACGGTTCCGGCCATCCCGAGACGAGCCAGGGGCGGGGCCTGAAGCCGGTCGTCGAACGCTTCCACCTGCCGCGCGCGCCGTTCGACGATCTCGTCGACGGCGTCGCCATGGACGCGACCCCCCGCCGCTACGAGACCTTCGAGGACCTGTACGGCTACTGCCTGCGGGTCGCGTCCTCGGTCGGACTCACCTGCATCGAGATCTTCGGATACCGCAATCCCGGCACCCGCGACTACGCGGGGGCGCTCGGCGTGGCGCTGCAGCTCACCAACATCATCCGCGACATCCCGGCCGATCTGGCGCGCGGCCGGCTGTACCTGCCGCAGGAGGACCTGCGGCGCTTCGGCGTGACCGACCGGGACCTGGCCGGCGGCCTGTCCGAGCGGGTCGCCGCACTGCTCGATTTCGAATGTCGCCGCGCGCGGTCCTTCTATGCGAAGGCGAAGGCTGCGCTGCCCGCGGAGGACGCCCGCCGGCTCGTGGCGGCCGAGATCATGAGCGGCATCTACCTCGCCATTCTCGAGCGCATCGAGCGCCGGGGGCACGACGTGTTCCGCGACGTCGTGCGGGTTCCGCGCCCGCGGCGCGCCCTGATCGCGGCGACCGTCTGGGCGCAGGTTATGCTGCGCGGCGCCGCCGCCCCGGTATTCTGAGCGGGTCGCAGAACGGCGGCCCCGCGCGACGGATGCGCGACGAATGCACGACGTTATCGTCATCGGCGCCGGTTTCGCCGGCTTGAGCGCGGCGGTCGCGCTCGCGGAGCGCGGAGCCCGCGTCCTGGTGCTGGAGCGGCGCCCGCGTCTCGGGGGCCGGGCAACGTCGTATCGTGACCCCGCCACCGGCCAGCCGGTCGACAACGGCCAGCACGTGCTCTTCGGTTGCTATCGGCAGACGTGGCGTTTCCTGCGGCGCATCGGGGCCGACCGCGACGTCCGCCTGGAACCGAGTCTGGCCGTCGAGTCGATCGACCTCGACGGCACGCGGACGCGCCTGGACTGCCCCCACCTGCCGGCGCCGCTCAACCTCCTGGCCGGCGTCCTCGAGTGGGACCGCGTGCCCGCGGCCGAGCGTTGGGCCGCGCTCCGGATGCTGGGGGCGATTCGCGCCGAGCGTGCGCACCAGCGGGAGGAAGCGCCGGCTGCGCGCCGGTTGTTCGGGAGCGAAGGGTCTCGCGCGCCCGAGCGCACCGAGGCGTCGGGGGCGCCGGCGGTAGACGACGGCGCACCAGGAGCGGCGCGCGTGGACGAGACCGTGCGCGACTGGCTCGTGCGATTCGGGCAGGGACCGCAACTGCGCCACCTGCTGTGGGAGCCGCTGGCGCTCGCCGCGCTCAACCAGCGCCCGGAGCAGGCGGCGGCGCGTCCGTTCGCGCGCGTCCTGGCCGAGCTGTGCGGACCGGGTCGGACCGACGCAGCCATCGGCATCCCTTCCCAACCCCTCGCTGCGCTGTACGCCGAGCCGGCCCGGCGCTTCGTGGAAGCGCGCGGCGGGAGCGTGCGGACGCGAATGCCCGCCACCGTGCTCGTCGACGAAACCGGGCTGCGCGGCGTCGCCGCCGGTGAGACGCTCCTCCGCGCGGAAACCGTGATCGCCGCGGTCCCGTGGTACGCGCTGCCGGGCCTGCTGCCGGATTGCCCCGACCCGCTCGCGCCGATGATCGAGGCGGCGCGCGGCACGCCCGCCTCCCCGATCGTGACCGTCCACCTCTGGCTCGACCGGCCGCTGCTCGCGAGCCCCTTCGTCGGACTGCCGGGCCGAACGATGCAGTGGGCGTTCGAGACGACCTCCGATCACCGGGAAGCCGGCGGTCTCGGGGATGCCGCGGGTCTCAGGGATGCCGGCGGTCTCGGAGACACCGGTGGAGGCCGACCGACCCGCGCACGGCTGACGCTCGTCGCGAGCGGCGCCGACGACGTGGCTCACCTGCCGAATCCGCGCATCGTCGCGCGGGCCGCGGCCGATCTGCGAGACGCGCTGCCCGACCGCGGCTGGCGCATCGAGCACGCATCCGTCATTCGCGAGCCGCGGGCGACTTTCTCGCTGGCGCCGGGCCAGCCGCCGCGACCGGGGACGGAGACTCCCGTCGACGGGCTCCTGCTGGCCGGCGACTGGATCGACACCGGCCTGCCGGGCACGATCGAGAGCGCCGTCGTCAGCGGGCACCGCGCGGCCGAGGCCGCGCTCGCGAGGTTGGAGTAGCCCAGCGAGCATCACCTGACGGCTCCGCTCGGAGCCCAGCCAACCCTGGCCGGGAGTCCGCGCCCTTCTACGGCACCCACCCCTGGCGCGGGCCGGTGTAAGGGCGGCCGCGCCGGTGGTCGCGCAGCGCGTCGCGCGTGCTCGGGAAGGCAAGCTCGTCCCACGGGATGGCGTGGGGGCCGTACCAGGCGGCCTCGAGCGACTCGTCGGCCGCCTCCAGCAGACCGCCGATCGCCGCCGCCGCGTACACGATGACGATCGGAGTCGCGCCCGCATAGGCGTAGATGTCGATCAGCCCGTCGAGGCGGATCTCGAGGCCCGCCTCCTCGCGCGCCTCCCGCACCGCGGCCACCTGCGGCTCCTCGCCGCGGTCGACGTACCCGCCCGGAAAAACCCACTTGCCGTAGCCCGGCTCGATCGAACGGCGGACGAGCGCGATCTCTCCTTCCCCGTTCGTGATCACGGTGCCGACGGCCACCTTGGGATCGAGGTAGATCACCCGGCCGCAGCGGTCGCAGACGGGTCGCTCCGGCTCCCCCGCCTTGAGCCGCCGGGGCACGAGCGGACCCCCGCAGGACGGGCAGAATCGCCACGATTCCCGGTGCACGTGGGGCGGATTGGGAGGGTTCACCGGCGGATCGCGGCCGCCGAATGGAGGCCGACTCGGACACGCGGTGGCGGCTTCGCCACGGACCGACTACCTCGCGGACCGTACCGTATAATCCCGCGCCATGTCCATCCTGAAGGTGGCGCGGATGGGGAACCCCGTACTGCGCCGCCGGACACCGCCCCTCGAGCCCGCCGAGATCGCCACCCCGGCCACCCAGCGCCTGATCGACGACATGTTCGAGACGATGCGGGAGTACGCCGGCATCGGCCTCGCCGCACCCCAGGTGCACGAGGATCTGCGGCTCTTCGTCGCCGGCGTCGACGATCCCGACGGTGGCCTGCCGCCGATCGTCATGATCAATCCGGAGATCGAGCCTCTCGGGACGGCGATCGAGGACGACTGGGAAGGCTGCCTCAGCATCCCCGACGTGCGGGGCCGCGTTCCCCGCCCCACCGACATCCGGGTGCGTGCGCTCGACCGGCACGGCGCGCCGCTACGGATGACCGCACAGGGCTTCGCGGCGCGCGTCATCCAGCACGAGACCGACCACCTCGACGGCGTCCTGTTCCTCGATCGGATGCGCTCGTTCGAGAGCCTCACCTTCCTGCAGGAGTACGAGCGCTACTGGGACGAGGCAGACGGCAAGGGCGGCTGAGCGAACCGGGACCGAACGCGCATCGACACCGCGGGGATGGGTGCCGTACACTCTCTCCATGGCCACGCCGCAGGCGCCGGCCGGCGCCCTCCGGGTCGACGACCGCGGGGCCGCCGACCTGCGCGAGACCCGCATCACGCCCCACTACAACATGCACGCGGAAGGATCGGTCCTCATGGAGGCCGGCCGGACCCGCGTGATCTGCACCGCGAGCGTCGAGGATCGGGTGCCCCCGTTCCTGCGCGGCAAGGGATCGGGCTGGGTCACCGGGGAGTACGGGATGCTGCCGCGGTCGACGTCGACGCGCTCCACGCGCGAGTCGTCGGCGGGCCGGGTCGGCGGCCGCACGCAGGAGATCCAGCGCCTCATCGGTCGCTCCCTGCGCGCCGTGACGCGGCTGAAGGACCTCGGCGAGCGGACGGTCTGGGTCGACTGCGACGTGATCCAGGCCGACGGGGGAACCCGCACCGCGTCGATCACCGGGGGCTTCGTGGCCCTCGTGCTCGCGCTCCACAAGCTGCACGACAAGGGCGTCCTCGCACGTCTGCCGATCGAGGACTACGTGGCCGCCATCAGCGTCGGCATCGTTGGCGGACGCGCCCTGGCAGACCTCGCCTACGCCGAAGACTCGCAGGCCGAGGTCGACATGAACGTGGTGAAGACCGGCCGCGGACGCTACATCGAGGTGCAGGGCACGGCGGAGGGGAAGCCGTTCGACGGCGCCGCCCTCGACGAGTTGCTGTCGCTGGCGGGGCGCGCCATCGACCGGCTCGTCGCGATGCAGCGGGAGATCGTCGGCGGCCTGCTCCCGCCCACCGTGGCATGACCCTCGTCGTCGCCACCTCCAACCGCCACAAGCTGGTCGAGATCGAACGCATCCTCGACGGCCTCGACTGCGCGGTCGAGCCCATCTCCGCGCACGTGACGGAGGATCCGCCGGAAGAGACGGGCCGCACGTTCGCGGAGAACGCACGGCTGAAGGCCCTGTACTACGGCCGGCTCGTGCCCCATCTCACGGTGGCCGACGATTCGGGCCTCGCGGTGGACGGCCTCGACGGCGAGCCGGGGGTCCGCTCCGCCCGCTTCGGCGGCCCCACCTACGCCGAGAAGTTCGACCTCCTCTACGAGCGCCTGCGGGCGCGGGACGCGCTCCGGAGCCCGGCGCGCTTCGTCTGCGCGGTGGCGGCGGCGGAGGGCGGCCGCGTGGTGTTCGAAGCGGCCGGGACGATCGAGGGGCGCATCGCCGACCGGCCGGCCGGCGACGGCGGCTTCGGCTACGACCCGATCTTCTACTACCCCCCGTACGGCTGCACGCTGGCCGAGGTCTCGGCCCAGAGGAAGGCGGCGGTCAGTCACCGCGGGCACGCGTTCCGGAAGCTGCGGGCGTTTCTCGTCTCCCGGGCCGCGGCGGTCTGAATCCGGTCCCGGCGCAAGGGGGGATGGTTCCGCCGCGATTCGCGGCACGCGGCAGCGGGTGTATTCTTGACGGAAGCTCACGGAGGTCTGTCAGGTGGCGATGATCCGCTTCGCACGCACCCCGCAAGGGCGTCTCGGGAACGCCGGCGTCCGCGTGCTCGTCCCGGCCCTGCTCCTCGCGGCGGCGGCTTGCGGGCCGCCGGAGCCCGACGAGGGCGACTACCTGACCCGGCTGGTCGAAGATCGCGCGTTCAAGGACGACTTCTTCAAGAACGATTCGGGATCCCCCGTGCCTCTGGATCGGCGCTCGTGGATGGTGCCCCTGCACTACTACGAGCCGGATCTCTCGTACCGCGTGCCCGCCAATCTGGCCATCGGCGAGGAGCAGCCGGTCTTCGACATTCCGACCTCGACCGGCCTGATGCGGAAGATGCGGCACGTGGGCCACCTCGAGTTCGTGCTGCACGGCGAGTCGTACCGTCTCGCGGCCCTGCTATCGGAGGGTGACGGTCTGTTCGTCCCGTTCCGGGACGAGACGAGCCGCGAAGAGACGTACCCCGCGGGCCGGTATCTCGACCTGCCGTTCAGCCCGACCGGCGTCTACGACCTCGACTTCAACCGGGCCTATCATCCGACGTGCTACTTCGACGAGGAGTTCGACTGCCCGTTTCCGCCGCCCCAGAACCGGCTGCCGACCCCGGTGCGGGCGGGCGAACGGCTGCCGCCGCCCGAGGAGCGCCGGATGCCGCTGACGGGCACCTTCATGCCAGGGCAGGCCGGCACCGACGGCGCGGATGCGGCCGGCCAACCCGCGGTCGCGGCCAGTCCGCAGCCCTGACGCCTCCCCTAGCCTCCCGCAACGCCATTCGTTGCCTCCCCGCCCCTGCGCATGCCGTCTCTTCTCGGCGTCATCTTCGACTTCGACGGCGTCATCGCGGACACCGAACGGCTGCACCTGCGGGCGTTTCAGCAGGTGCTCGCCGGCGGTCCCTTGACGCTCACGGAGGAGGCATACGACGCGCGCTATCTCGGCTACGACGACGCCGGGGTCTTCGAGGCTCTCGCCGCCGACCGCGGCCGATCCCTCCCGCGGGGCGAGCTGAAGCGCATGGTCGCGGCCAAGGGCCGGCGCTACGACGACCTGGTCGCCGCCGGAGAGGTGGTGTTCCCGGACGCACCAGACTGCATCGCGCGCCTGTCGGCCGATCTGATCCTGGGCATCGCTTCCGGGGCGCTGCACGGCGAGATCGAGGCCATCCTGGAGGGGGCAGGCCTCCGCCGTCATTTTTCTGACATCGTCGCCGCGGACGACGTCGAGCGGTCGAAGCCGGCGCCCGACTCCTACCTGCGCGCGGTGGAACTGCTGAGCGCGGCGCTCGGCCGGCCACCCTCGCCGTCGGGCTTCGTGGCGATCGAGGACTCCCGGTGGGGGATCGAGGCCGCCACCGCTGCCGGGCTGCCGTGCGTCGGCATCACGACGTCGTACGGTCCGGAGGCCCTGCCGGGGGCCGCGCTCATCGTGTCGCGCCTTGCCGAGGTCGACCGGAAGGCCCTCGCGGCGCTCTGCCGGCCGTAGGGGTCAGGCCGCTTCCCACTCGCCCCGCGCACCCGGAAGTCGGCGGACGCGGCCTTCCGCCTCCAGCTTCACCAGGTGCGCGAGCACGCTCTCGCCCGCGGCCCGCACGAGGCCTTCTTCGAGGCCCACGTAGACCTTCGCCACTACCATCTCGCGCGTCGCCGGGCCGGCAGCGAGCGCGCCGAGGATCTGCTCGTCGCGGCGCGACCGGTGGGCCACGTAGCGATCGATCAACCCGACGACGTCCCGGATCTCCGGCCCGTGACCAGGCAGGACGCGGGCGGGCCGCAATGCGCGGATGCGCGCGAGCGACGCAAGGTAGTCGCCGAGGTTGCCGCCGGCGCTCGCCGGTATGACGACGCTACCGCCGGAGACGAGCAGGTCGCCGCAGTAGAGGGTGTCGGCCGCCTCGTCGAGCAAGCAGACGTGGTCCGGCGCGTGGCCCGGCGTGTGGAGGACGCGCAGGGCGACCCCGCCGGCGGGCACGACATCGCCATCGGCCAACGGCCGCCACGCGACCGGGTAGCGGTCGTCGCCCGGGTCCGGCAGCTTGGAGAAGGCCGCGCCGGGCCAGGCCGCGGCGATCGCCGGCGCGCCCGATGCGTGGTCGGGGTGCCCGTGGGTCACGAGCACCTGCGCGAGCGGGGCCGCGCCGAGCGCCTCCCGCAGGCGAGCCAGGTGACGCCCGCCACCGGTGGCCGCGTCGATCAGCGCCGGCTCCCGGCCGGACAGCAGCCAAGTGTTGTTGCCGTCGCCGGTGAACACGCCCGGGTTGAAGCCCGGAATCAACACTGGCACCACGAGCCCCGCACTCACCCGGCGCACCGGGTCGCACCCCCGGCCTGCGCGTCGGCCGGGCGTCCTCGGCCGCGCGTGCGTCCGACGCGGTGATCATATGATGGCGCGTGCCCTCCGCCCTGGCTCCCACCGAGGCCTTCACGCCCGAGGAGGCGGCGGCCCTCGCCCCGTACTTCGGGAACACCGACCGCCCCGTCTTCGTGCTGACGAACCTGCCGGAGGCGGTCAAGGGGGCGCTCTTCGCACGCTACTCCCGCTCCGCGAAATCGGCCCGCCGGCTCTTCCTCGACGAGTTCCTCGGCGCGGGCGATCGGCCGGGCGGCGGCGCGCCGGCCTCCGGCGCCGTGGACGACGCAGGCGCCGTGCAGGGGACGCTGCCGCTGCCGCGGCCCGAGACCGGGCCCGGCCAGGGGCGCGCGCAGCGTCTCTACAGCCGGATCCTGGCCGAGTACGGCGACGACTCGGTGGCGCAGCTCGGCGGAGCGCACCTGGCCTGCGAAGGCATCTCCAACGTCGCCACCAAGATCGTCGAACGCGGCCGGCTGATGGCGTACCTCGAGCAGTCGACGCGGTATGTCCCGCTGACCGCGCGCGCGGGCGGCAGGTGGCCGTACGTCGTGCCCGCGGAGGTCGACGACCCGGTGCTGCGGTCGCGCTTCGTAGAGACGCTCGACCGGGCGTTCGCCACCTACGCCCGCTGGATCGAGCCGCTGCAGGCCTACTACCGCGAGCGGCATCCGCGCGAGGCCGGAGACCCGGAGGGGGTCTACCGGTCCGTCATCCGCGCCAAGGCGCTCGACGCGCTGCGCGGCCTGCTGCCCGCGGCCACGCGATCGAACGTCGGCATCTACGGCTCCGGACAGGCGTACGAGGCGCTCCTGCTCCGCATGCAGGCCCACGAGCTGGCCGAGAGCCGGGAGCTGGCCGGCCTGATGCTGGCGGAGCTCCGCAAGGTCATTCCGGCGTTCCTGGAGCGGGTCGACCGGGAGGACCGCGGCATTCGTTGGCGCGACTATCTTCATCGTCGCAACGCCGACTCCCGGCGCCTCGCCGCCGCGCTGGCCGACTGGATCGCGGACGCCGCCGACGCTGGATCCTCTGCGCCCCCGGACGACGTCGTGTTGACCGAGTTCGATCCGGACGGCGAGATCAAGGTGGTGGCGGCCGCCCTCTACCCGGCGTCGGGGCTGCCCTACGAACGGCTTCTGACCGCCGCCCGCGACATGACGGTCGACGATCGCATCCGCGTCCTCCGCGCCGCCGTCGGCACCCGCGAGAACCGCCGGCACCGCCCGGGCCGCGCCTTCGAGCACGCCACCTACGCTTTCGACGTGCTGTCGGACTACGGCGCGTTCCGTGACCTGCAGCGGCACCGGATGCTGACCATCGAGTGGCAGGATCTGACGGTGCGGCACGGCTCGGTGCGCCCTGCCGACATCGACGCCGTCGGGGCCCGGGCCGACTGGGACCGGGCCATGGACGAGTCGGCGGATCTGCACGAACGGACGGCGCGCGCCTGCTCGCCGCTGGTCGGGCAGTACGCCGTCTCGATGGCCTACCGCGTCCGCTTCCACCTGCGGATGAACGCCCGCGAGGCGATGCACGTCCTCGAGCTCCGCACCGCTCCCCAGGGCCACCCGGCCTACCGGCGGGTCTGCCAGCGGATGCACCGGCTCATCGCGGAACGGGCGGGACACGCGGCGATCGCGGACGCGATGGCCTTCGTCGACCACGGCGAGGTTGCGCTGGAGCGCCTCGACGCGGAGCGGCGAAGCGAACGCCGCAGGGCGGCCGGCCGCGAAACGCCGCCGGAAGCGACCGCGTGATCGGCGGGGTCGTCGTTCCGCTTCCCGTACGAGGCGCAGGCGAGTGCCGCGGGTTCCACCCCGTCACCGATGCCGATGCCCGACTCCCACGGCAACGACCGGGCCTCCCACCGGATCCGACAGAAAACTGACACTGGAATGCGTTCCGTCGCGCGGCGCCTGACCGTCATTGGATTGACGCATTGCACTCCGCTTCCCACCGGACCGGCGTCGACGGAGTGTGTCAATTCTTTGACCTCGACGTGGCCGCGACTCGCAGGTAGGGGTACCGTCGACAACTGCCCGGTGTTCGGAGCGCCCGGCACCGGCACCGAATCCTGCCCCCGTACGCCAAGCGCTACCATCCCGCAAATCGTTCCACGCCAACCGCCTCCGTCGCCCTCTCCACTGAACGAAGACCTCGCACGCATTCCGGAGTGAAGCCCGCCACCGGTGCGGATAGCTGGGTGTCGCACTGCGCCGCTCCCCGCTGCACAACGCCACAACCGCTGTGCGTGGCCGCCGTAACTACTTTTTTCTAAACCACTTGCGACGAGGCCGGCGCGCGCTCTCGCCTGCCGATCGTCGCAGACTGCAGCAGTCGCAGCCGTGTGCGCTACGTGCATTGGGACGAGGTAACCCTCTGTGAACAAGTCAGTTGTAGCACTTCGGCCGGAAGTGGAACGGCCCTTGCCTAGAAAGGGTCCGTTACCTCCGCGGGTCGTGGGACCTGACCCGCTCGAGAGGTGGCCCCAGGGAGCCGACATTGCCGAAGCTGACTGTTCTCGACCTGAGCACGCATTTCGCCGGTTCATCGGGTTCGCCGGGTGGCGGTCGCAGCAGATCCGGCCCCCGTGGCACGACGTCCCTGTCATCACGGACCCGTCGGGCGGGCGGCCCTCGAACCCGCCGCGGCCGACGGCCCCGCGTCGGGAGAGCCCGCGCGGCGGCGCCCGCCCTGGCCGTCGTCGCCGTCGCGTTCTGTACCGTGAATTCGGACGCACAGACCAACGCGGCGCCGGTGATCACGGCACCGGGCAGCCAGACGTACGAGCAGGGAGAGACCATCACCCCGTTCGGGATCGCGGTGTCGGATGCCGACGGCGACACGGTGACAGTGACGGTGAACGGGCTGCCGGCGGGGCTGTCTTACGCCAACGGCCAGGTGCAGGGAACGGTGGCGTCGAGCGCGGCGGCCCAGGCGTATGGGGTGACGACCCGTGCGGACGACGGCGTGAACGCGGCGGTGGAGGCGACGTTCACGATCACCGTGACGGCAGTGGCCCCGCCGAACGCGGCGCCCCTGATCACGGCCCCGGGGAGCAAGACGTACGAGCAGGGAGAGACGATCGCGGCGTTCGCGATCACGGTATCGGACGCGGACGGGGATCCCGTGAGCGTGACGGTGAACGGGCTTCCGTCGGGGCTGTCGTACGCCGGCGGCCAGGTGCAGGGAACGGTGTCGTCGAGCGCGCCGGCGCAATCGAATGGCGTGACGATCCGTGCGGACGACGGCGTGAACGCGGCGGTCGAGGCCACGTTCACGATCACGGTCACCGAGACCGTGGTCAGCGACCCGCCGAACGCTGCCCCGTCGATCACCTCGCCGGGCGACAAGACG
>Ga0209543_1002897_pt1 | contig 11546 bp, 15 predicted proteins | sample MesohylFT_FD_187296 | JGI IMG/M metagenome (GOLD analysis project Ga0209543, IMG submission 187296) | Host-associated microbial community of the marine sponge Aplysina aerophoba from Gulf of Piran - sponge mesohyl, lysed by freeze-thaw... | ecosystem: Host-associated > Porifera > Sponge >...
GCGTGGAAACCGCCCCCGACGATCTCTACCTGCTCGCCCGCCATACGGCCTATGGTTTCCAGTACTGGCATCTGTGCGGGAACGGGACGGTCTACCCGATGTAGACCGGAGCGGTTGACCGAAGAGGAGACGACCCAGCGAGGCATGCGGCCGCGGCCCGTAGAATGTCATATCCATGTACAGAAGTGCTTTCTGGTATTGGTGGCGTCTGAAGCGGCGGCTGAGGCGGGCGGCCGTGGTCACCATCTGCGCTGGGCTGGTAGCGTTGGTGGTGGTCGTATTGTCGTTGCTGACATGGCCGGGACCCGGCAACAATGTACCTGGATACTTCAGTCGAATCGAGAACGCCGAGCAAGGTCCGGAGACCATTCAAGTCTTCCGTGGCAGTGAAGCGCCCTCAATGTACCATACCCGGCAACAAGGAAGCCTTCGCTGCAACATTAAGGGAAACATCAATCAGCGAGGGGAACGAATCTACCACGTCCCCGATGGGGAGTACTACGAGAGGACCCGGATCGATACGTCGAGGGGGGAGCGGTGGTTCTGCACCGAGGGCGGGGCGAGAGCAGCGGGATGGAGGCGCTCAAGACGATAGCTCGCCAACGCCGCAGGGCCGTGCATGGCATTGATCAAGGCGTGGGCTGCACCGGTAGCGACAGGCCCAAGACTGTCCACGAAAGCGGGATAACTTCCAGGGCAGACCTTTCCAAGAGGCAAGGGACCAAGGAGATTTGTAATGGCCGATCAGCCGCGGCTGCTACTTGACGACGCCGAATCCGTCACGCGACGGGAGACAATGAGTGTCGTTCACGCCCGAGCGGAATCGGTGGCGATGTTCGGATCGCACTATTTTTCCGGCTTCGACACGTTCCGAGGCCTCACCTACAGCTCGAGCATGCCGATGGTGGCGGCGTTGCTGGCGGAGCACGACTTCGATGACTTCGAGTGCGTCTTCGGCCACCCGGGCATCCTGCCGCCCGAAGCGGAGGACATCCTGGCCTTCCAGGCGGTGGTGCGGGACGAACTGGAAGGTCGCCTCTTTCGGCGAAAGGAAATCAGCGACGCCCGGCGGAGGCAACTGTATGACCGTATCGAGGAGGGCACGGTCCGGTTTTTCGTGGTCAAGGACACCATTGCCCACGCAAAGATCTATCTCCTCTCGCATGCGAAGGCGGACGCTGGGTGCGCCGCCAGTTCCAGCGTCACGCGCCGGGTGATCGTCGGCTCCGCCAACCTCTCGGAACGCGCGTTCTCCGGGCGTCAGGCGGAAACCCTGATCGTCTTCGATGACGACGAAGTGGCTTGGAAGCACTACGCCTCCCAGTACGAGGCGGTTCGCGACGCGTCGACCAGCCGACTACCTGTGACCGACGGTCCTCCACCCGTGGAGAAGGTCCGCATCGAGCGGACGCCAACACTGGTCGAGGCGGAAGAGAGTCCGAATGGAACGACGCTGTACGTGCCGACCGTGGATGCGGAGGAAGGCGGCATTCCACATCCCGCACTGGTCACGCGGATGGAAGCGATCCGCCCAGCCATCCGCCGTGGGATGGCGGGTGTGTCGAGACCTGACCGGACCGGCCACCTGCGGCTCACGCCGCGCATTGTCAAGGAGATTGTCCAGGTGGTGCGTTCCCGTCAGGCGGAGGCCGCGCCGACTCTGTACCTGTCGCGAAGCCGGGATGGCTTCACGCTGAATGGAGCGCCGTGGTGCCTTACAGCCGAGAAAGCCGAGGTGCGTGGCGATGTCGAAGGTTGGCTGGCGTTCTTCGAGAACTACGAGCGCGGCTTCGTGGGCGACGTGGAGCGCCTGCAGCGCGACTACTTCACCTTCATGTGCTGGTTCTACTTCGCGCCGCTGATGTGCGATCTGCGCAACGCTGCGCTGCGGCGCAACGCTTTCAGCTTCGACCAGCCGATGTTCGCTGTGCTGTACGGGTCGAGCAACTGCGGCAAGACGAGCCTGATCGAGACCCTCATGGCATCGATGTTCACGCACCCGCGCATCGTGGACAACCAGGACTTCACGCCCGGAAAGCTGCGCGGCCTTCAGGATGCGTACAAGCGCTTCCCCGTGGTGTTCGATGACGTCACCCGGGACCGTTTCAACCGGCACGCGGATGAAATCGTGAAAGACGAGTCGATTCCCTTCGCGGAATCACCCTGCTTCGCACTCTCCATGAATGCCGATGCACGGAGTTTCAAGGCCGAGATCGTCAAGCGTTGCCTGATGATCTACACGCGCACCTCACTTCCAGGGGACGACACGGTCGCCAGGCGACGCCTGCAGCAGTCGGTGGCTGCGATTCGGGACCGGATCAGCACGGCGCTGTACCGGAACTACCTGAACCGAATCCTCCCGCAGCTGGATGCCGAAGTGGCCGACTCATCGGATGACCGCGAAGGCACGGACGCGTTGCTGCTGTCGTCGACCACTCTATGCGAGATTTTCGCCGAGCATGTGCCGGCCGGTACCCGTCTCCCCGCGTGGTGCCATCCCATGACGCTTGTGGAATACCAGAAGCGTGCGTTCGAGCGCCCGCGTCGCGTGCTCGACAGCCTCCTTGGAAAGGAACGTTACAGCGCGGAACACCGACCGCCGGAACAGTGCTGGACGGTGACGGGCGACCGCATCACCGTCGCGGTTTCACCTATCGAGTTCAACCGCATGCGGGCAGACATCCCAGACTGGCTCCTGGACGATACGGCCAGTGCCTCGGGGCAGATCGCGCTGAACCGGAAGCTCACCGAGGAATTCCTCAATCGGCCTGTGCGGGCGCCAAAGCGGTGGGCGTGGTGGCGTTCTTGGCGTGGCTAATGCCCGGCGTACACCCGCTCGGCAACCTCGCTTGGGTGCGACAGTTTGCATTGACGCTTTTAGATGCGTCCTCCGCAGCCCGGTCACCGGTTCCGTTACAAGGGCGGCCTTTTTGCGTTGTAGCCCATCCTCTATGACGCCATCATTGAATCTGTCAGTAACGTTTTTAAACGACTTAACCAGACACCACACTAATCTTCGACGATCTTCCCGGCCATGTCGGTAGCTCGGGAACACGTGCTCGTTCACGCATTCATGCGAACGGGCGATGAAACTCTCCGCCAGCCCCTTCTGCATGGGCTTACCTGGAGCGATGTAGTGTCAGGTCATGCACCCCGTAGTCTTGTTGCACTCGAGCTACGCATTGGAGGTGAACTCGGTGCCCACGCTCTACCCATAGGCGCTGCTCGGAACAAACCGTGGGGTTCCCGATGGTTCATAGAGCTTTTCTACATGGTCGTGTATGCCCCTTGGTGCGCTGTATCTTCAGAGCGTCGAAAACGATGTAGACCTTACACATTACGGACTGTGTCTTGCGATCCCTCGGGGATCCGATGCTTTGCGACCAATCGAAGTGTCTTCCGCTGTTAGATCTCCTTCTATAAGCAGATCTGCGATGGACTTGTTGCCCCGGAGATATTTGCTGACCGGCGTTAAGGGAACATCCCGGTCGAACTCGGTCAGCATCGAGGCGTGCATTTCTTGCCAAAGGCGCGTGATGCATTTTCGAGCCTGAGGGGCATCCCCGTCTCTGAAGTTCGGTCCATAGCCAAGCCAAGAGACAATTTTGTGGATGTCCTTGAGGTTCTCGTATGGGTACAAACCCACTTGTGAGGTCGGCGCGTTGACATTGCTGTAGACACCGCGCAGAGAATCGATGGCGGTAGAAAGGCTTTCTTGAATACGGGCGAAATCTTCCTGTTTAGGACTATTGAGGTGAGTGTATTGAATCGCTGCCTGTGCGGCCGGAATTACGTGTTTCCAGAGATCACGCATCGCTTCAAGATGGCTGTTTCGTCGGTTAAGGGCAGCTGAAAGGAAGACCGCGGGAATCCCCAAACCGATCGGAATCAAATTTTCCAGTATTAATGCCCAAGGGTAGACAGAATGCCATTTGACGCATGCGTAGACGCCAGCATAGAAACTCAACCAAAGGAAGCAGAAGAGAACACACTTCCGAAGACGTCTTTTACTCATTTGTCCTCTGATTGAAAAATATAACAACCGACGGCTGCTGTAAGCCCTGGACACTCCTCGGCTGACTTACTCCAGAATTCCTTGACGGCCTCGTTGGAGAAATCCTACGCTTCCTCTTCCTGGCATCCTTGCCTGGCAATTCGGACTCACCATAGGTTTCATAAATCACTTAGCAATTTCTCCTTGACGTTCCGCGCCCCGCAGTCGCCATTCGCCGACCGACTTTGGAAGCTGTTGTTTGCCAATAATTGGCCATCTTCCCCGACCAGCACAGGGGAAAGCCCTAGTTGGCCTTCGGGGGATCGTCGTCCGATCTTGTCGACCAGATTCAACGCGAACTCAAACGCCATTCTTAGCAACATGCTCTCTGACGTCAGATTTAGGGGATTCCGTCTGGTATGGGCTGATTTTGCCAGTACTCGTTCATGGCCGCGATATTTTTCTGCGCGTCCCGGATTCCCCGCTCTTCAACCACGGGAATTGTCTGATACAAGAAATTCGCTGCATCCCTATATCTCAGCCTAGTCTCGCCCTTTGGGTTCTTTTCCTGCGGTAATGGCTTCAGCTTGAAGCGCTCTAAGGTTTCTATTGCAAGACGGATGCGAGCAGCCTGTTCTTGTGTTGCCCGAATCTGCAAGGCTTGAACTTCAAAAGAGTCTGCTCCGCTCTCGTAGTACCATGGAAGATTTTCGGCGACCATCCTCATGGTCTGAACCAAAGAAACCCTCTGGGTATAGCGCTGATTTTCGAAGGCGTTCCACAATCTTCCCAAACCACGCCACGTATCCCTCAATAGCATCATGAGAAACCACGTACCAAAGGCGACGCCTATCATGACCCCAGCCCAAGGCAAGAAGGGTTGCAAGAAGGGCCAATTCGTTGCGAGCTACCGTCAATTCTGGTGTATGACGCAGCCGAATCAGGCGGCTCTCCTGCGGATCTCCCTTTCATCGATACCATCGACGAACTTCACCTTGGCGACGAGGTCGGCGAGTTGACCGAACCCCCTGAGCCGTCGCCAGCGCTTCTGAGCGCTCATGGCGAGTTGGTGCACCAAGCTCAAGGCAGTCCTCACGCTGAGACAATTCCGGGTCTTCACGGTACGTAATCGTATGGTGGCGAAGGTCGACTCGATGGGGTTGGTGGTGCGCAGATGCTGCCAGTGGGCCGCGGGGAACTCATAGAAGGCGAGCAACGTGTCGCGGTCCCTGGCCAGGCAACCGGCGGCCTTGGGGTACTTGGCTTCGTAAGTGGCACAGAAGCGCTCCATCGCTTTGTCCGCGCTGTTCCGAGTCTCGGCCTGCCAGATCTCGTGCAGCATCGACTTGGCGCCGGCCTGAACCCGCTTGGGCAGCTTGTCGAGAACGTTCGCGGTCTTGTGGACCCAACAACGTTGCGCGCGGGTCTCGGGGTACACCTCGCTCAGGGCCGACCAAAATCCCAGCGCGCCGTCTCCTACCGCCAGTTTCGCTGCCTTCACGCCGCGGTCTCTCAGGCTCAAGAGCACCGCTTTCCAACTCTCCGCGGACTCCCGAAACCCCGCATCCAGCGCCAGGAAGTGCTTGCGCCCGTGGATGTCACAGCCCAACACCACCAATAGACAGCGCCGCTCCTGGCTGCGGATGTTCACGTAGATCCCGTCCGCCCACAAATACACGAACTCGTGCCCGTGCCAGTCCCGCTCACACCATTGCGCGTACTGCTCCTCCCAGCCCCGCTTCAACCGCATGATCGTCGCTGCCGACAACCCCGTCACCGATCCCCCAAACAACGCCTCCAAGGCTTCCCCGAAGTCATTGGTGGAAACCCCCTTCAAGTACAGCCACGGCACCACCGCCTCCACCCGTCGCGCCTTGCGCAAGTACGGTGGCAACAACTCCGAGCGAAAACACCGCCCCCCTCCCGCCCGATCCCGCGTCTTCGGCACCCGTACCCTCACAGCTCCCACCCCCGTCAGCACCTCTCGCTCCGGCTGGTACCCGTTGCGAACCACCGCTCGCCTCCCGCCCCCGTCCCGCTCCTCCTCGTAGCCTTCCAAAAAACTCTTCAACTCCGCTTCCACCGCCGCTCGGATCACCTGCTGTGCCCCAACTCGCACCATCTCGCTCAGTTCATCCCGAAACCCTGGACTCCAATCTCTTTCTCTCCTATCCTTCCCCATGGTGGCGCTTCTCCTTTCCCGCTGAAAACAGGTCGTTACAAACCCCATTTCAGCAGAGTTGCGCCGCCTCCTTCAACTCAGCCCGTACACCAGTTCTGAGCGTAGCTCTTGTCGAAGCCGCTGAGTTTGAAAACGCCGCGAACCCCTTCCTGAAGCGCGCATATGGCATACTTCTTTCCCGGCTCGTTGAATTTCCTTGCAATGGACAAGACGACTCTCATGCCCGCGCTGCTGAAAAACGTCACCTGCTCGAAGTCGAGGATCAGGGCTTGATCCGACGGATCGATTCCGTTCTCCAACATGTGCTCGAACAGGCTCGAGCTGTCGTCGCTGACACGACCTACGGGCATCGCGATCACGATTCCGCCCTTGCGGCCCCAATTGATATCGATGTCCATGGGTTTCGACTCCTTTCGATCCCGACGGCGACCGAGGCTTGCGACTCACACTTGGATCACCTGCGGGTACATCGTTTCCAGGAACGAGTCCGTGGAAGTCTTCGGGCCCCGCTGGCGTCATTCCCTCGGCGATGTACCTTTTGGTGGCTTCATCGGCCTTTTTCCAGTTCCCTCACGCCTTCGCGGCGTCCGCTCACGGCCCTCCGTCAAGTCGCTGAGCAGGTGCACGCGGTCCCCGATCTCGCACCAGCGACGCGCCTCCGCCAGTTCCGTGGGCGTCACCTCGGCGATTACCGCCAGCACGCGTTCGCTCAGCGCCATGGGATCATCCGCTCATGACCGGGGGGCGAAGGCTCGGGGCTAGATGCCGGGGCTCAAGAGGTTTGACAGGGGGAACGGCCGCCTTGGGCCGCCATCATACAGCCCGTTATGCTTGCGGCCTGACAAGGGCTTCGCGGAAACTTCTTCTGCGAAGCCCTCATGTGGTTGCCGAAGAACCCTTCCTCCGCCTTCCATCAACGCTTCAGGCATGATCTCGTGCCCTCCAGAAAGCCGAACCAGTTATCTGCGAGTTTGCAGTAACCTCTCACTCGTTTGCATCTGCTGGCCAAACGAAACCCGAAACGGCATGCTGACATGACACCTAGCTTTCAGATTGACCCTGATCGGTCAGGCCTGCGCCGAGTTGCGCAGGAGTGTGATTTTGCGTTATATATTAGATACTTATGAGCGTAACTTCGTCTCATGGAGCGCTTGCGTTCCCGTCGTGGATGCGCTTCAATACACCTGCATTCGATTCCAGTTGCTTACGATTTGATTACTAATTCCGTGCTGGCTGAAGGCATAAAAAATTACTGTGGCCTGTGGCCCTCGTCCAGTCAAGGGGTAATGGCGGCGAATGAACCGCCGAGCGTGTCCGTGCATGGCCCGGCAGAATGCGCAATCGTCGCTGCCCCGGCCGTGGCATCGCCACAGACCAAACGAATGCCAGGTAGCAGAGACCGGAGTCACGCGATGTTGGAGAAGAGCGATCGGAAACTCACCAAGCGTACCATCGACGCCTTGGCGGTAACCGGCAAGGACGCAGTCTTCTGGGATAAGGATCTGGCCGGGTTCGGCGTCAGGGTCTACTCCACCGGCCGCAAGGTCTTCGTGGTCCAGACGCGCGGCCCGCAGGGTCCGAAACGCGTCACCCTCGGGCGCTACGGTCAACTGTTGGCGGACGACGCCCGCAAGCAGGCCGCCGAGGCGATCGACCGCGTCAAGCGGGGCCTAGAGCCGTTTCCGGCGCCGGTGGAGCCGGAACTCACCGTGGCGGGTCTGGCGGAACGCTACATGCACGGCCACGTGGCAGTCAACTGCCGGGAGCGGACGCGGGCAGATTACCGCCACATCATCGAGCGCCACATCCTGCCCGAACTCGGCGAACTGCCCATAAGCGAGGTGGACCGGTCGCGGGTCGCTAAGTTCCACTACCGGCGGCGCGAGACTCCACAGGCAGCGAACAACGCGGTCAGGGTCCTGTCGCGGATGCTCTCGATGGCGGAGGCGTGGGAGCTCGTGCCGCCGGGTCGGAACCCCTGCCGGGCGGTGCGCCGGTACAAGGAAGTCAGGCGGGAGAGGTTCCTCACGCCCGAGGAGTACCGGGAGGTGGGCCGGGTGCTCAGGGAGGCGGAGGCCAACGGCTCGGTGGGTCCCTCGGCGGCCGCCGCGCTCCGCCTGTTGATGCTGACCGGCTGCCGGAGGAATGAGATCGTGCAACTCCGGTGGGACGACGTGGACCGGGCGACTCGCGAGTTGAGGCTGAGCAAGACGAAGACGGGACCTCGGAGCGTTCCGCTGACCCCGGCGGTGGAGGCGGTGCTCGACGGGATTCCCCGGAAGGGGGACAACCCCTGGGTGATCGCGGGCAGGAAGGCCGACACGCATATGGTCGACGTGGACGCGGTGTGGGCGCGCCTTCGCGCGAAGGCCGGGCTCAAGGACGTGCGGCTTCACGACCTTCGGCACAGCTGGGCGAGCCGTGCGCTGGCACTCGGGGAGAGTCTGAGCATGATCGGAAAGCTCATGGGTCACGTGCAAGTGGCCACGACCGCGCGTTACGCACATCTGGCGCGCGACACCGAGAAGGCGGCGGCAGCGAAGGTCGGCGGCAGCCTCGGCGCCGACCTCTTCGGGCCGGACGCGGACGCGGGCTGAGGCGGGACGGGGGAGCGCGATGGCGAAACTCGCGACGAGGTCGATATCGAGGCGCACGGTCGAGGCGCTGAAGGTAGACAGAGACACGGTGTTCTGGGACTCGGAGCAGCCGGGCTTCGGTGTCAGGGTTTACCCCACCGGCGCGAAATACTATGTCGTGCAGACCCGCGCACGGGGCTCGGCGAAGCGGCTTACGGTGGGCCGGCACGGGGTGATCACTCCCGAGGAGGGGCGGCGGCGCGCCGCGCGGATCATCGCGCGGACCAAGGCGGGCGAGGAGCCGGAGCCGCTGGCGGCGAAGCGCGCGGACGAACCGACCGTGGCCGAGCTTGCCGCGCGGTATCTCAGGGAGTACGCGGAGGAGCACTGCAAGCCGAACACCGTGAGGGCGTACCGCCGAAGAGCCGAGAAGCGCATCGTCCCGGCGCTGGGGAAGCTGCCGCTGAGTCGAGTCCGGCGAGAGGATGTACGCGAGTTGCACTACGCGATGCGGACGACACCAGCGATGGCGAACCGGACGCTGGACCTCCTGTCCCGGATGTTCAACATGGCCGAGTCCTGGGGGTTGATGCCCGAGGGGAGCAACCCGTGCCCGCGCCGGATGAAATACCGGGAGCAGCGGCGGGAGCGGTTCCTCACCGCGGTCGAGTTCCGTCGGCTTGGACGCTCACTCGACGAGGCTGAGGCGAGCGGCGCCATCTCGGTGCATGCCGCGGCGGCGATCCGGCTCCTGTTGCTGACCGGGTGCCGGAAGAACGAGATCCTGACGCTGCGCTGGAAGGACGTAGACCTCGAAGCCATGGAACTGCACCTCGCCGACACCAAGACAGGCGCGCGGACGGTGTCGCTGTCGCCCGAGGCTAAGCGGGTGCTCGCGGGCATTCCACGCGCCGAGGGCAATCCCTGGGTGGTACAGGGCCGGAAGAAGGGCGAAAGGCTGTGCTTTGTCGACCGTCACTGGTGCATCGTGCGCGAGCGGGCGAAACTTGAGGATGTCCGGCTTCACGACTGTCGACACTCGTTCGCCTCCCGCGCGCTGGCACTCGGCGAGAGCCTGCCCGTAATCGGCAAGCTGTTGGGCCATGCCCATGTCGAAACCACGGCGCGGTACGCGCATCTGGCGCGCGACTCCATGCACGAAGCGGCGACGCGGGTCGCCGACAGCATCGCGGACGATATCCTGTGAGCTCGTGTCGCGTGGTTCGGAAACGCGCCGGGATCAGGAGTCTCGGGTCCACTTGGAAAATTTGACAAACCTTAGGCCGCCAGCGAAAACAGGCAATCGGAGACCTGCGCCCCAAGCATCAACCCTCCTTCCTCATATAGCACGTTGTCGGACACCACCCGCAACGGATACCCCCGCCGTCGCGCGATGTGGTCGAGTTCTTCGATACCTGCTCCCCGGTGATGGAGTTGTCCACGATGGTGCCCAGGCACTCCCGGGTGAAGTCGTCGGTCACGCACAGCACACGGAAACGCCTGCCGTCCACCAGGGCGTCGGAGGCGAAGTCCATCGACCAGCGCTGGTTCGCCCCTTGCGGGATGGTCATCGGCGCCCGGGTCCCCAGCGCCCGCTTGCGGCCGCCCCTCTTGCGCACCACCAACCGATCCTCCTTGTAGAGCCGGTAATGCTACTTGCGGTTCACCACGACGCCTTCCCTCGCCAACAAGATGTGCAGCCGCCGATACCCGAAGCACGACGTTCCGCCGCCAGCTCCCCACAGCCTCCGTCGCAGATCCCGGTCGTCCGGCCGGGTCGACCGGTACCGGTACACCCGCGGATCCAGCCCCGCCAGACCACATGCCCGCCGCTGCGAGTGACCTCTTTTCTTCATCGCCCAGTCCACCCCTTCCCTTCTGGATCTGGGGGTCAGAAGTTTTTTCCGACCATTTCCTTGAGCGTCGATACGTCCAGCATCGCTTCCGCCAACAACCGCTTCAGCTTGGCGTTCTCCGCCTCCAGGCTCCGCAGTCGCTTCGCCTCCGACACCTCCAGCCCACCATACTTCGAGCGCCTCTTGTAGAACGTCGCGTCACTGATGCCGTACTTGCGCCACAACCCCACCTCGCCAGGCCCCGCCTGGTGCTCCTTCAGTATCCCGACGATCTGGGCTTCGTCACCTTGACGGCCGCACGCCGGGGCGTCGATCCCGTCTCTCTCGCACCGGACCCCGGCGCGAAGCTCAGAACGAATTCGCCGCGATGAACTCGTCGATCCGATCGAGCAATTCGGCGAAGCGCGGGTTGTAGGTCAACCGCGCCAGCGGTTCTCCCTCGGGAATCGCCGCCGGGTTTCGGCCGAACACCTCTCCGCGCCAGGGGACCGGGGCCGCCAGGCAGCGGGCCACCGCCTCGGCGCTCTCATCGGAACTCTGGCCGCAGCTCCGATAGTCGCCGTCGACGCCATAGTGCGCATTGGCCGGCGCGATGTGGAGCGAGAGATGGGAGAAGCCCGCGATCCGTTGCCCGGGCAGGAAGCTGTTGGAGTAGCTGATCCGCCGGTCGTCCGGGTCGGCCCCCTCCCGCGGGTCGCGGCGGTACACCACCAGCCGGCTCCCGGCATGGGAGAAACGGTTCTCGAAATGGCCGCGGGCCGCGGCCGCGTCGATCACCGGGTCGTCGGCGCTCAGCGCCATGAAGACGGGCGCCGCGACGGGGCGCCGTTGCAGCAACCGCTGGAGCTTGCGGGTGAGCAGGTATGCCTCCGCGGTCGCGTTCACCGGCATCGCCTCGTAGCGCGCATAGTCGTCCGGCGCATCCCGGTCGAGCCACT
>Ga0209543_1002898_pt1 | contig 11542 bp, 11 predicted proteins | sample MesohylFT_FD_187296 | JGI IMG/M metagenome (GOLD analysis project Ga0209543, IMG submission 187296) | Host-associated microbial community of the marine sponge Aplysina aerophoba from Gulf of Piran - sponge mesohyl, lysed by freeze-thaw... | ecosystem: Host-associated > Porifera > Sponge >...
CGGAATCATCATTCGCGACAGCGGTCTGGTCCACGCGCTCCTGAACATCCGCACGCTCGACGACCTCCTCGGACACCCCATCGCGGGGCCGAGCTGGGAGGGGTTTGTCGTCGAGAACCTCTTGCGCGCGGCGCCGCCCCTGGTGGGGGCCGGGGCCTACCGCACCCTCCGCGGGGCCGAATGCGATCTGGTTCTCGATCTTCACGGGGAGGGTCGGTGGGCGATCGAGGTCAAGCGGGGTCGGGTTCCCAAACTGGAGCGAGGATTCTGGGATGCCTGCCAGGACATCGCTCCGGCCCGGCGCTTCGTGGCATACCCGGGATCCGATCGCTTCCCTCTGAAGAACGACGTCGAGGCCATTGGAGTCGAGGAGCTGATGCGAGAGGTGGCCGCTGCTTCGCGCGCCCCCGGCCCCGTCCGGTTGGCCTAGAAAAGCTGGGGTCGTGCACCGCACGAGGCCGCGGTGCCGGTGGCCGGTTCTCCCGGTGGGGGCCCCTTACCTGGGGCGCGGTACGTACCGGGTCTGGGCGGCTTCCCAGGCGCGGACCCGAATCCGCGCCGCGTCGAACAACCGGACGTAGTTACCGAGCCGGACCCGTTCGCTGGCTTCGGGGTCGAGTTCGTCCAGAAGCGAACGCCAGGCCTCGAGGGCGCCCCGATAGGAGGCCGCGTCCTTCGTGACCACCGAATCCGACCCGATGATGAATCGGTCAGGCCAGGCGTTCACCAGATCCGTCCAGGCGGCAAGCCGCTCCGGCGGCGCCACCATCTGCTCCGCCACCACGTCCCAGGACAGATCGAAGTAGAGGTGGTTCAAACCTTCGTCGCGAAGGATCTCCTCCAGCAGGTTCACGTAGTCGCCTGTCGGTTCGACGAAGCGCCCGAGGCCGGCGTGCGCCCACAGGATCGTTGTTTCCGGGTGCCGCCGGACCACTTCCACAAAGGAGTCGAAATGCGTCGGCCGTTCCCCCTCGTGCGGGAGGATCACGTCCACGTCGTTGTGGATCAGCGTCAGGAGCCCGACCTCCCCCGCGAACTCGAGGATACGGTCGAGCGCCGGGTTGCGAAGGCTCGCGGTATGTCCCACCGTCTTGGGTGACACCACCTCCTTGTGGATGGAGAACTCGCCGATCCCCGAGAACACGCCCGGATAGAGGCGCAGCACGCGCCGGATGTGGTCCGTCGCGTACATGTCGGTCGGGTTGAACCCGGTGATCATGGGATCGAACCGGTCCTGCTGCTCCGGCGGCAAGGCCAGCACCGCCTGCGCCACCATCGCGTCCACGAACGGGTAGTAGTAGAGCGCCGCATCGGAACGCAGGTAATAGTCGGGCGCCCGGGCCCCCGACTCGAACCAGTCCCACTTCTGCTGGAGGGGAATTCCCATCAGCGCCGCGCGGCCCACGACCTCTCCCATCATCCCCAGGAACTCGGGGAGCGCCGTTTCCCGCTGGATGTAGTCCGTGGGGTGGTAGTGCGCGTCGTGGAAGGTCGGCCGCTGGGCTGCCGCGGGAGCGGCAACCACGGGAAGGAGAAAGAGGAGGAGGCCGATCCTCCAAGAGCGCCATTCCGAATCGAGCATCGGAGGAAGCCTACCCGCATTCCCTGGCGTTCCCGGGGGTTTGCGCTGTGAAGGAAGTGGGCGTGGTGCGGTCCGCGGCCCCCGGCCGCGGGTGCCGACTTGCGGTTGGCGTTCCCGTACCGGCGCCACCGTGAGGGAAGACGGACCGGGAACGGGTAGCCTCTCCAGCCATGCCCGCCGGTGCGTCCCGCCTGCTCGTCGCCGGGGAAACGTTCGAGGACCTCATCTTCGCGGAGCTGCCCCGCCTGCCCCGGCCGGGCGAAGAAATCCGCACCGACCAGTTCCGCCGCACCTTCGGCGGGGGCGCGTTGATCTCGGCCGCCTGGGCGCGGGCGGAGGGCCTTGACGTGGACCTCCTGTCGGCGCTTCCCCCGCGGGTCAGCCGGGTCCTGGAGACCGAGGGCATCGGCTACCGGAATCTCCGCAAGCCGCGCGAGCCGCACGCCGTCACGGCCTGCCTTTCGTTCGGGCCGGAACGCAGTTTCGCGACGTTCAACGGGATGAACCAGGAACTCGAGCAGCGCATCTACGTCGCCCTCCGGCGTTCGGGGTCCACCACGCCCTTCGGCGCGGTGCTGATGGCGATGCCGCCCCGGGTCTGTCCGGCGTGGTCCGAACTCCAGATCGCCGTGCGGCAGACAGGAGAGACGGCCGAGATCTTCTGGGACTTCGGCTACGACCAGGACCTCCCCCGGCGTGACGGCTTCCCCGAACTGCTCGAACAGGCGGCCGGGGTGTTCGTGAACGGTCAGGAGGCGGCCCTGTATGACGGCCCGGGCGGTTTTCTGCGGCGGGCGGCCGACGCCGGCACCCTCGTGATCGTAAAGCGGGGGGCGGACGGCGCGGAAGTCTTCGGGCAGCCGGAAACGCGGGTGGCGGCGCCGATCCCGCTGCGCGGCATCCGCGACACCACGGGGGCCGGCGACGCTTTCGCCGCCGGATTCCTGGCGCGGAGGCTCCGGGGCGGGTCGCTCGAGGAGCAGTTGACCGCCGGCAATGTCTGCGGGGCGCGCTCCGTCCAGCACCTCGGCGGGCTGCCCAAGCGCCCCTGGTCGCCAAGCCGGCCGTGAGGGTCGCTCTCCTGGGCGGGGGCGGCCTGCGCGCCCCCCTCCTGGCCGGGGCGCTGGCCGAAAGCGGCCTCGGAGTCACGGAACTCGCCCTCTACGACGCGGACCGGGAACGCCTCGCGGCGATCGCACCGATCATCGAGGCGAGCGCGCCGGGCATCCGGGTGCGGGTGAGCCGGACCGCAGCGTTGGCCGTTCGCGACAGCCGCTTCGTCTTCATCGCGATCCGGGCCGGCGGACAGGAAGCGCGCGCCCACGACGAGCGCGTCTGCATCGAGGCGGGCGTGCTCGGCCAGGAGACCGTGGGAGCGGCGGGCGCCGCACTCGCCATGCGGAACATCCCGGCGATGCTCCGCCTCGCCCGCGTGGTGGAACAGGAGGCGCCGGAGGCCACCCTCATCAACTACACGAACCCCGCCGGGATGGTCACCGAAGCACTCCTGCAGGAGACCTCCCTGAAGGTGATGGGGATCTGCGACACCCCCGCCGAACTCACCGACCGGGTTGTCGGGCTCCTCTATCTCGATCCCGCCGCCTGCTCGGTCGGCTGGTCCGGCATCAACCACCTCGGCTGGCTGACCGCTCTCGAAGAAGCGGACCCGACGGGCGCCTTCCCCCCGGAAAACCGCCTCGAAGACCTGTTCGGTGATCCGGACCGCCTGCTCCGGATCCACCGCGACGGGCTCTTCGAGACCTCCGAGATGGCGGGAGCCATTCCTTCGGAGTACGTCTTCCTCCACCTCCACCCGCACCGCGCGGCAGAGCGCACCCGCGCCTCCGGGACCACCCGGGGAGCGGCCATTCTCGGTCTCGAAGAAACCCTCTTCGCCGCGCTCGCGGCGACGGCCGGAGACGCGCAGCGAGCCCACTCGGAGTATCGGCGGTTCGTGGGCGAGCGCGACGCCACTTACTTCCAGATCGAGTCCCGGGGCGATGCCCGGACGGCGGACGGCGGACGGCCCAGCGAAGGTCCCACCGGGTACGACCGCATCGGCCTCCAGGCGATCGAGGCGCTGCTCGGGGAGGCGCCGGAGCGGATGGTGGTGAACACCTCGAACCGCACCCCCGTCGGCGGACCCGCGGTTCCGGAACTCCCCGCCGACGACGTCGTGGAGGTTTCCTGCCTGGTCAACCGGGACGGGGTTGCGCCGATTCCGCAGCCGCCGCTGCCGGGCGCCGCCCGCGAACTGCTGCGGCGGGTGAAGACTGCCGAACGCGAGTTCGTGCGGGCGGCGCTCGCCGGGGATCCGGGCATCGCCGCCGAAGCGCTTCGCGAGCACCCGGCCGGCGGCCCCGAAGCGGCGCAGATCTTCGACAGACTCCGGACAGTCGCGGAGGAAGTGTGAGCACGCTTTCGCTACGATGGCGGATAGCCGTTCCGCGGCCTTGATTCCGGGACTCAGAGCTTCCGGACGGCGGGGATTCATCATGTTCCAAGTGACCCGACTCCCGGCGCTGCTCGCCGGGGTGCTCCTCTTCACCCTTGCCGCGCCGCTCGCCGCCCAGCCTCCGCCCGACCCGGGCGACCCCTTCGGGGAGGACCCCTTCGGCAACCGGTTCGCGACTCCGGACGCTGACGTCGACGCGATGGTGCGATCGGCGTTCTTCTCGAGAAACAGCGCCCAGCGGACCCGCGCCCTCCGTTTCCTCGTGGAACGCGACCAGAAGGACGTGATCCCGGCGTTCATCGCGGTGCTTCGACTGCTGCCCGACGAAGACGGACGGCTGCTGGACGCCCTCCAGCGCCTCGCCCGGGCGAACATCCCCCGGGACTGGAAGGCGTGGACCGAGTGGCAGGAGGAACATACCGAGGTTCGTCCCTACCGGGGTTTCGTCTCCTTCAAGGCGGACATCCTCGCCGGCATCGATCCCGATTTCCGGGACTTCCTCCACCGCGGCGTGCGGCACCGGATCCGGATCGAGGAGATCGTCTGGGGCGGCGTCAAGAAGGACGGCATCCCCGCGCTGGTGAACGCGGAGCAGATTCCCGCAGCGGAAGCTGGCTACCTCAGCGACCGCGAGCTGGTCTTCGGAGTGAGCATCAACGGCGACTCCCGCGCCTATCCGCTCCGCATCCTGGACTGGCACGAGATGTTCAACGACGTGGTCGGCGGCGTCCCCGTCTCCCTCGCCTACTGCACGCTCTGCGGGTCGGGGATCCTGTTCGATACCCGCGTTCCCGGACGGCGGAGGCCGCTGGTGTTCGGCTCCTCGGGGCTGCTCTACCGGTCCAACAAGCTGATGTACGACACGGAGACCGAGTCGCTCTGGAACCAGTTCACCGGGGAGCCCGTGGTCGGGGAACTCACGGAATCGGAAATCGTGCTGAAGGTCCTGCCGGTGGTGATCACGAGCTGGAAGGACTGGCTTGCCGCGCATCCCGACACCACGGTGCTCTCCCTCGACACCGGTTTCGAACGGGACTACCGGCCCGGACAGCCGTACGGGCAGTACTTCGCGAGCCCCGAACTCATGTTTCCGGTGGTGGTCCGGGATCGCCGGCTCGACCCCAAGGACCGCATCTACGTCCTCCGGGACGGCCAGAACCAGATGGCCTGGGCGCTCTCGCTCTTCGCGGGGGGCGCCACCGTCCACGACCGGGTGGGGCCGCGTGACGTGGTCCTCATCGGGAACGCCGAATTCGAAACGGTGCGCGCCTACGAGTCCGGGGGCCGGACGTTCAGCGTCGTGGCGGACGACCCCGCCCACGTGGAGAGCAGCGGGGAACTCTGGAGCGTCAGCGAGGACGCCCTCACCGGTCCGGCCGGCGAGACGCTGGCCCGGCTGCCCGGGCACATGGCCTACTGGTTCGCGTACCAGAGCTATAACCCGGGGGATCCGGTCCGGGTGGAGTAGCAGCGCCCGCGTTCGGCGGGCGTCAGCCGGACTGTTCCAGGAGTCCCTCCGGGTAGTTCCGAAGTCTCAACACCATCGAACTCGCATCGGTGGCGGCCAGCGCGTTCGCGAACCGGAGGTCGGCCGTCACGAGCCGGGCGTTCAGCCGATTGGCCAGTGCGAGGTACATAGAGTCGTACACGGTCCGGTCATGGGCGAACGCCAGCCGCAGGCAATCCGCGCCAAGCGCCTCGTCGGCGTGCCAGTTGATCGGCAATCGCGCAAGGGACTCCATCCCGGTTCTCGCGTCACCGGGCTCCAACTCCCCTTGAAGAACCTTGCGCCAGAGGGCGCTGCCCACTTCGGACGCCAGGAGATGGGGGCAGTGAATCTCCTCGGCCCCGTTCGCCAGCAGGAGGGCGCGATTCGCATCCTCTTCCTCTACGAACCACTTCACCGCGACGCTCGCGTCCACCACCAGGTCCATCAGAACCTGTGCCCGGAGTCGCGGTCCTCGCGGATCAGCACCTCCGCGGGGGTCTGGGGCCGGCCCGCCGTCTTCCGCCGTAACTCGGCCGACACCACCCGAAACTCCGCCCAGCGCGCTTGCACGTCATCGCAGGCGACCGTCTCCAGGATGTGGCGAACCTCACCCTCCAGGGAACGCTTGTTCGCGGCGGCCCGCGCTTTGAGGCGCTCGACGACCTCGTCGTCCAGCCTCCGGACATTGATGGTGGCCATCGCTTCCCCCGTTCTGTTATCAAAATGATAACACCCCTGGAGGACGGAAAACCCCGGGCCGCGGGATCGCGGCGCCCGAAGCTCCCCTACTTGTTCGGCTGGGAGACGAGCCGCAGGTAGGGCTTCGGGGCCTTCCAGCCGTCCGGGTACTTCTCGCGCGCCGCTTCGTTCGAGACGGCCGGGACGATGATCACGTCGTCGCCGTCCTGCCAGTTCACCGGGGTAGCCACCTGGTGGGACGCGGTGAGCTGCATCGAGTCGAGCACCCGGAGCACCTCGTCGAAGTTCCGTCCCGTGGTCATCGGGTAGGTGAGGATCAGCCTGACCCGCTTGTCGGGCCCGACGACGAACACCGACCGGACGGTCATGTTGTCCATGGCGGTGCGGCCCTTCCCGCCCAGCGCGTTCGGATGGATCATGTCGTAGAGCTTCGCCACCGCGAGGTCGTCGTCCCCGATCATCGGGTAGTCCACCGCGTGGCCCTGGGTCTCCTCGATGTCCGCCTTCCAGCGCTGGTGGTCCTCGACGGGGTCCACGCTCAGCCCCATGACCTTGCAGTTGCGCTTCCGGAACTCGTCCTTCAGCCCCGCCATGTAACCGAGTTCGGTGGTGCAGACCGGGGTGAAGTCCTTCGGGTGAGAAAAGAGGATCGCCCAACCGTCGCCGACCCAGTCGTGGAAGCTGATCGTGCCCTCGGTCGTCCGGGCGGTGAAGTCGGGCGCGATGTCGCCGATGCGGATTGCCATGAGGTACCTCCTGAGGCTCGAAGAGCGCCGGGCGCTGCCCGGCGCGCCGGAACGATAACCCCACAAGACCCGCGGTTCGTGACACGCTTACGTCCAGCATGAGCGCACCCGGATCGGGCGACGGCCTCGAGCGGCGCATGGGGCTCCTCGGGGCCACCTCCACGAACATCATCGGGATGGTCGGGATCGGCCCCTTCCTCACCATCCCGCTCATGGTCTACGCGATGGGCGGGCCGCACATCATCTGGGCGTGGCTCGTGGGGGCGCTGCTGTCGCTCGCCGACGGGCTCGTCTACGCCCAGCTCGGCGCCGCGCTGCCCGGCAGCGGCGGGCCCTACATCTACCTGCGGGAAGCGTTCCGTCCCTTTGGCCTCGGCCGGCTGATGGCCTTCCTGTTCCTGTTCCACATCCTGCTGGTGGCGCCGCTCTCGCTCGCCGGCGGCGCGGTCGGTTTCGCCGACTACCTCGGCTTCTATCTGCCCGAACTGAGCGGGGTTCCCCACCATCTCGCGGCGGGGGGGGTCTGCCTGCTCGTCCTGTTCCTCCTCTACCGGAACATCGAGTCGATCGAACGGGTCTCGAAGGCCATGCTGGCCCTCGTCCTCGCCACCACCGGCTGGGTGATCGTGGCCGGCCTCATCGAGAGCCCGGGGCTTCCTTCGTTCATGCCCCCGCAGGGATTCGACGCCGGGTTCTGGCCGGCGCTCGGCGCGGCCTCGGTGATCGCGATGTACAGCTTCGGGGGCTACAACCAGGTCTGCAATATCGCGGGCGAGGTGAAGAACCCGGAGCGCAACGTGCCGCGCTCCATCCTGCTCTCGATCGCGGTGGTCGCGGCGATCTACATCGCGATGACCACGGTGATGCTCGAACTCATCCCCTGGCAGGAAGCCGAAGCGAGCCGGACCCTCGCCTCCATCTTCATCGCCCGGACGGTGGAGGATCCGGGGCTCGCCCAGCTCGCCGGCTCGGTAATCACCGCACTGATCCTCTTCGTCGCGGTGGCGTCGGTCTTCGCCTTCGCCCTCGGGTATTCGCGGATGCCCTACGCCGCCGCCCGCGACGGACAGTTCTTCGCGATGTTCGGCAAGGTGCACCCGACCCGGGGCTTCCCGCACGTCTCCCTCATCTGGCTGATCGCCGTCTCGATCCCTTTTTGCTTTTTCAGCCTGGGCCAGCTCGTCAACTGGCTCATGCAGGTCCAGATCCTCCTGCGCTTCGCCTGGCAGTGCGTCGCGGTGCTGCTGATCGCCCGCTACCGCCCCGACATCCCCCAGCCCTTCCGGATGTGGCTCTACCCGATCCCGGCGCTCTTCTCGCTCGCCCTCTGGATCGCGCTCTTCTTCACCGGGCCGCCCACGGGCGTCTGGTTCTCGCTCGGATTCCTGGGGCTCGGCCTCGCCGCCTACTGGGTCTTCCGCAGGCGGCAGGGACACGGCACGTCCACTACCTGACGACTCCGCTCCGAACTCTCGGGAACAGCGCCCGGGGCGACTTCTGACGGCGCCGGTGTTTCCGAATCCTGACCGTCACCGCTGCACGAGCTTGCCGTCCCGATAGATCTCGTCCCTGAATCCTCCGCTCCTCATACGGATGCGCCAGCGGCCCTCGCGCTTGCCATCGACGTAGTTGCCGCGGGCCACCCCCATTCCGGGGAAACGATGGACGAAGGGCCCGTGTCTCCGGCCGGCCACCATCGGACCCTCCTCGACACTGCCGCTGGCGTAAGTGAAGACCCACCGCCCTTCCGCCATTCCGTCCACGTAGGGACCCTCGGCCATGTCCCCGTCCGCCTCGCGGGAAACCCACGGTCCGTGCCGCCGGCCATCCACAAACGGCCCTTCCTCCACGCCGCCGTCCGCGTCACGGAGGACCCACTCCCCGTGCCGCCGGCCATCCCGGATCGCCCCCTCTTCCACGCCGCCGCCGGGGAAGCGAAGGACCCAGTGGCCCTCCTGCGTCCCGTCCACGTAGGAACCCTCCTCCACCTGTCCGCCGGCGCTGCGATGGATCCAGTGCCCGTGGCGATCCCCGTCCACAAAAGGCCCTTCTTCCACCCTGCCGTCCGGCCAACGCAGAACCCAGTGGCCCTGGCGCTCCCCAGCAACGTAAGCCCCCTCCTCCACCTGCCCGTCCGGCCAGCGAAAGATCCAGCGCCCGTGCCGCTCACCATCCACGTAGGGACCTTCTTCGACCCGGCCGTCCACCAACCGGATGACCCAATAGCCGTGCCGCTCGCCGTCGCGCAAGCTCCCGGTGGCCTCGACTTCCCGCGCGCGTTGCGAACCGTCCCCCGGCGCCGGGGACGCCCACCCCAAGAGAATCACCACCAACACGGCGACGCCGCAATCTCTCGTGATGCGCATGGAGCGTAGTTTGCTACGCGGAGTGGCAGTACGGAACTTCCGGCAAATCCGGGACCGGACGGGACTTGACGTTTTCGCCCAGACCGCCAAGAATCCGTGTGCGATGAGGTCGAACTGGCGCCGGATGCTGCCGTGGGCCGCCCTTGCGGCGCTCGCGCTGCTGGCCTTTGGCGCCGCTCCTCATGTGCACGACGAGGCCGACGGGCACGGCGACCACTGCGTCCTCTGCCACGCTCAGGACGCGCCCTTCATCGCGTCCGGCCTTTCGGCGAATCCGGATCCGGCCGTCCGTTCGGCCACCGTCCCGGTTCCCGTTGTGCACGCCCACGGGACGACGCCCACGGGGGGCGGCTCCCGGGCGCCCCCCGCCTGACTCCGCAACAGTCCTAGCCGGCCCCCGGGCCGGCTGTCCCGTCCTGTTGTCGCGCCCGCGCCCGTTCCGGCGCGCCCGCGCTCCCGCATCCGGGAGGAGAGTCCGATGTCAAACCGGGCAGTTCTGGAGGCCCCCGCCACCGGCGAGGCGCCACCAAGCCCCATCTGTGAGGCCGGGTTCGAGGACCCCGTCCTCGACGCCCGCTGCGTTCTTCAGGCGCCGCGGCCATCCCGAGCGCCCCTCCCTCGACCATCGCATCCCGCAAAGGTCCCGGCAGGCAGGAATCCGGCACCGTGAAGGACTCTCTCGCAATCACCCAATCGAGCACGGTTCTGATTTCCGGATCGCGGCTGGCGGCATGCGCCGCTGCCTGGTGTGGCCTGCACTGTGCGCTCACCCCGTTCCTGGCGGTGGCGGCGCCCGCGCTGGCGCTCTCCGAAGGCGTCGAGCGAGGCCTCTGGGCTGGGACCGTCCTTCTCGGCGCGGTGGTGCTCGCCATGGGCCCGGCCCGCAAGAACGCGGCCCTGATCGGCACCTTTGTGTGCGGGGCCGTGCTCTGGGCAGCCTCCCTCGCCGGTTGGCTCGATCCGCTGCCCGAGACCGTGACCTCGGTCGCCGGCAGTCTGACCCTCGCAGGTGCTCTGGTGCAGAGTGCCCGCGTCTGTCAGGCCGGCGCGTGCCCGGCATGCGTCGACGAGGAGCATGCGGATCCATCACTCCCGCAACCCGGCCTCCGGCAGCAAGGACGGCACCGCCTCCCCAGGAGCCGGTAAACCACGATGTCGCCGACCGCCGCCGCCAGCTTTCTGCGCCGCGTCCGGGCGTCGTGTCACCTGATGGCGCCCGTTCTGTCCGTCGGCCTGGCCACGTGCGGGTCCGGCGCACCGGACGATCCTGGAGCGCTCGAAGGCGAGGCGCTCGAAACGCCGTACGCGAAGACCTTCAGCGTCGTTGAACGCAGCGGTTATCGCATCGTCGACATCGAAGCGTCCGTCGTCACCTGGGGCGGAACGGCGGGTGGGCCGCCGCAACGCGCCCGTCTCGTGCTGGTCCCGAGAGGTCAGGAGCCGCCGCCCCTGACGGGAGATCTGGCGGACGCCTCGTTGATCCGGACGCCCGTCCAGCGAATCGCCGTTAACGATCAGCCCCATGAGGCCATGCTCCGCGCCCTCGGGGTCGAGGACCGGATCGTCGCCGTCGGCGGGCACAACAGTTACGACGACGATCTGCGCCGCATGGCAAGGTCGGGCAAGATCCAGCAGATCGGCTACGGCTGGCACATGCCGCCGACGCTTGACGCGCTGGTGGCGGCGCGGCCGGGCGTGCTGGTCGCGCGCATGGCCGACCTCACGCACACCCAGCACATGGAGCGCGTCGAGTCGCTCGGCATCCCCGTCGTGCCGACCTTCATCGATGCGGAGCCGCATTACCTGGGCCGGGTGGAGTGGATCCGCCTGATGGGCCTTCTGACCGGGAGAGAGGCGGAAGCCGATGCGTTCGTCCAGAAGGTCGCGGAGGAGGTTGATCGCCTGAAGACCCTCGCCGCGGAGCAGCCGCGCCGATCCGTCCTCTGGGCCTGGTACCGGAGCGCGGGCAATCGTTGGGCGGTGACGCAGCGGAACGCCGATGCAGCCCTCATTCGCGACGCCAACGCGGAGCTCGTGCTCGGCGCCGAGGACGATCCCGAGCTCGACAGCTTTTCCGATCTCTCGACCGAACGGCTCCTGCGGGACGCGACGGGCGCCGACTGCTGGATGATCCGGGACCCGCTGTCCTCAGTGTTCGACGATCGGGCCGTGCTGGCGCGCTTCAAGGCCTACCGGGACGGGTGC
>Ga0209543_1002905_pt1 | contig 11519 bp, 8 predicted proteins | sample MesohylFT_FD_187296 | JGI IMG/M metagenome (GOLD analysis project Ga0209543, IMG submission 187296) | Host-associated microbial community of the marine sponge Aplysina aerophoba from Gulf of Piran - sponge mesohyl, lysed by freeze-thaw... | ecosystem: Host-associated > Porifera > Sponge >...
CATCGAGACCAACACGTCGCGGGCCATGCAGCAAATCGTGCGCGGTCTCGCTTGGCAGCCGGGCGACGAGTTCGTGATGACTTCGCTCGAGCATGTCAGCACCTATGGGCTCTCCTATTCGCTGGAGCAGGAGTACGGCGTCAAGACCATCGAGCTCGAATCCGAAGTGGAGGACGAACAGCTCCTCAGCGATCTCGCACACGCACTGAGCGATCGCACCCGCCTGATCTGCCTCAGCCACATTGCTTCCCCCAACGGCCGCCTGCTCCCGGTCCAGGAGGCAGCCGCCATCGCCCACGACGCCGGCGTTCCCGTCATGCTCGACCTCGCCCAGTCCGTCGGCCAGATGCCGGTCGACCTCCAGGAGCTCGACTGCGACTTTGCCGTCGGTTCCGGCCACAAGTGGCTGCTCGGCCCCATGGGAACGGGATACATGTTTATCTCTGAAAAACAGATCCCCGGTTTTCGCCCCAACCTGATTCCCGACCGCAGCCCCTGGGCGCTGCCCGACGACCCCACGCCCGCGCCAACCGTCCGCTCCCGCACCGAGATCGGCACCTACAACCACGCGCTTGTGGTCGGCCTCGGCCGCGCCGTCGAGATCATGGAAAGCATCGGCCTCGACACAATGCAGCTAAGAATCGCCAATCTCACCCACCGGCTGCGCAGCGGTCTCACCCAAATCGACCGCGCCCGCATCATTACCCCGCTCGACATGGAGAAATCAGCCGGCATCACCACGGTCATGTTCGATCAGTTTACCAAGACCGATATGGACGGCCTCGTTGCACAACTGCAGGATCGCCACCGGACCGTCGTCAAATCCCAATGGCTGACAGCCCCGGTGGACCCGGTCAAAGTAGGGATGCGCATCTCCGTGGCCGCGTTCAACAATGAGACTGAGGTAGACCGTCTGCTGGAAGGGATTGACGCAGAACTGTAACCACAGTGGCCGCTGACACCGCCGGTAACCATCAACTTTCCATTAACAAGAGGAACAGAACGATGCCTGAACGCCTGGTACTCTGGGGACCCCCCGTCGTAGAGCGAACTCCCAACGATCCCGATTATGCCGAATACCTGCCCGCCTGGGTGCAAAAATGCGCCGACGTCGGCGTCACCAAAATTGTCGGCGGAGACCAGACCCGCGCCCTGACCGAAGCCGCCCACGCCGTCGGCATCAAGGTCGACCCCTACATCAACTACAACTCCTTTCCCCGTCACGGCTGGGCACGCGTCACCTATGGCTGGTCGCTCGACTTCCTCCGCCCCCCTGTTACCGCAGCCGAGGCGCGCGCCATCATGGACAGCCACCGGCCCATCTATGACGCGCCCAAGGTAGCCACCACCATGACCGACTTCGCGAGTCAGAACCCACAGTACCGCAGCCTGACCCGCAGTCGCGCCTACACTTTGGAGCCCGGCGATGATCTCTACCTGAGCGCTGCCTTCCCCGAAGTGCGGGCCGAACAGACTCAGCAGTTTGTTGACACGCTGACCCATACCCAAGGCGACGGCATCCAAGTCGAATTTGTACTCGGAAACGAGGACGAAAACGGGGCCGTCCCCTACGGTTACGAAGACCGTACGGTCACCGAGTTCCAGGCCAAACACGGCAAGAATCCCTTCGACCTGCCCAATGACTACCCCGAATGGCTGCAGTTCCGCGCCGATTACGTCACCCTTGCCCTGACCGAGATGCGCGCCGCGGTCAAGCAGATAAATCCCGATGCCGTCTTTTCAACCACCCTGATCGCCGGCGAAAAAGAGGACTACCTCAAGCTCCTGCACGACTGGCCAACCTGGCTCGAACAGGGCATCGTCGACGAGTTCTACATCTGGTTCCGCACCAACTCGGATCTCGACGCGCTCGAGCGGCAGTTAAACTACGCCGTCGAAGTGGCCGGCGGCCGCACACCGGTTATCGCCGAGCTTTCCTGTTACCATCCCGGCAGCTTCCAGCAGCCCGACCTGATGCTACGCGCCGCCGAAGTAGCGGTCGGCTGCGGCGCCGACGGCATCGGCATCTACCGCAGCCACGCCGTGGAACAGCTGGAGTTCTGGCCGGTACTGGAGAAGATGAGTAAGCTGTAGAGGGGCAAACAGGAGCATGGCTTTACAAGCCATGACATATGATGTTCAGTCGAGAAATGAATTCGGCGAATGTTTCAAGGTCAAACTTCTGCCCATGAAGGCCAAAAGTGAAGAGGGTCCAGGTTTTAGGGCTCGTTGACAATTCATTCGAGCCAGATGAGTGTAGCGGCAAAATGCAAGAAAGCCATGAATCGTCGTGCGAGTCTTTCATAGCGAGTGAAAATGCGTCGATACCACTTGATTTTGTTGATGAAACGTTCGACGATGTTGCGTTCTCGGTAGCGGACTCGGTCATAGCCCCATGGTTGCTTGCGATGGCGGCGGGAAGGGATGACCACCTCGACCTGTTGGGCTGCGAGCAGTTCTCGCAACGGGTCAGAATCGTAGCCTTTATCGGTAATAACGGCGTCAAAATGGAAAGGAGCGAGCAACGATTCAGCTTGTGACATATCATGGCGTTCACCACCAGTAAAGATGAACGTTACGGGAAAGCCAGGGGCATCAACGCGGAAGTGGATCTTGCTGCTGAATCCGCCCCGGCTCCGACCCAGGCACTGTTCGTGCTGACCTTCCCTTTTTTTGACCCGCCCGCTGCGCACATATGGGCGCGTACAGCTGTGCTGTCGGGCATGACCGCTGCCATGTCTGGGTCCTGGGCAAACTGTTTGAACATGTCGGCCCGGATACCGTTCTCTTCCCAGCGTGCGTAGCGCTTGAAGACACTATTCCACTTGTCATAACTGTCTGGCAGTTCACGCCACTGGGCGCCGGTGCGCAGAATCCAGTGAACTGCCTCAACGAAATGGCGACACTTTTCCTCTCGCCCTGCGTAGGCACGAGGGTGTCCTTGCAAAAATGCGTAAAGTTTCTGCCACTGATGGTCGACGATTCTCTTTGTAGACATCCTGCTATTGTCGCCAAAGTGACAGAACGAATCAAACGTCAACGAGACCTAGTAGCTACAGGCCAACTTTGAAGGCGATGTTCTACCCACCAATATTGTTCACTGAGTAGGCTCAGGCTCAGAAAAGCTGGAGGTACGCCGATGTCCATACCAAGCCTAGAAGACAAATATCTCCTAATAGACCAGCAGGCCCAAAGCTTTCTTGAATCTATTGTGGAGGCGCGGAATTCTGCCAGAAATGAACGTGAATTTCAAACGAAAGTCACTTTTCACATCGAGCAATTTGCAAAGAATGTCGGTGTTGATCTGTTGTTGCGAGAAGAGTATACCTTGGTAACGGGCCGAGCCGATGCTGTATACAATAGACTCATCATTGAGTACGAGCGACCTGGTTCTCTGCGCGCCAATTTGAACCATGGGCATACGCGCCATGCAATCAATCAGGTGAAGCAATACATCGAGGAAGTGGCCAAGACAGAAAAGCACGACCGGAATAGACTACTTGGTGTTGTTTTTGATGGTGAGACCATGGTTTTCGCCCGTTATCGTGACGGACACTGGTATGTAGAGTCGCCACTCGAAGTCAATAGGCACTCAGCGGCGCGTCTTCTTCGTTCTCTTGTATCTTTATCTTCCGGAAGAGCACTCATTCCAGAAAATCTTGTTGAAGATTTCGGAGCACAAAATATCTATAGCCAACGGGTAGCGCGGGCTTTGTACCATGCTTTGGAAGGTCATACTGATGATCTGACAGCCACTCTTTTTCGACAGTGGCAGCTGTTTTTTGGTCAAGTAAGTGGGTACGAAGAGGCAACGGCACGCCTCCAGAACAAGAAGCAGTTGCGGCAGTTTGCCAGGGGAATGGGACTACGCCCAGAGAATTCTGACCCTCCTCGTCTGTTTTTTGTTATTCACACTTATTTCTCATTTCTAGTTAAAGCGATTGCCCGGCTTGTATTGGAGCGTTATGCTGGTGGTCCTCTTGGAACGACCCCTCTCACCGTCATGGCCAACTTGGAAGGAGAAGCGCTAAGACGGGAGTTAGAGAAGCTGGAGGATGGAGGCATTTTTCGCACGTTAGGCCTGAATAACTTGCTTGAGGGCGACTTCTTCTCCTGGTACCTCCAAGCTTGGACTCCAGAAGTACAAGACTCCTTGCGCCTAACTTTGACCCGCCTCGCCGAGTACAATCCCTCTACTATAGAGGATGATCCCTTCGCGGCACGCGACCTCCTCAAGAAACTTTATCATTACTTACTGCCCCGAGAATTGCGACACGACTTAGGCGAGTTTTACACACCTGACTGGCTTGCCGAACGTGTCCTCACTCAATTAAACGAGCCTCTATATGTCTTACCGAAAGACACGAGGCAATCAACAAGCCTGTTTCCAACCCGGCGTCTATTGGATCCTGCCTGTGGGTCGGGAACCTTCTTGGTCTTGGCCATTCGAGCAATCAAGGAACATGCTACACGCCAAGGTATAAGTGAGACTGATACTTTGGAGTATATTCTAGAGGGCGTAGTGGGTATAGATTTGAATCCTCTAGCCGTCATGGCAGCGAGAGTCAACTACCTGTTGGCAATTGCCGATCTTATTCCATTTTGGAAGGGTCCAGTCGATCTTCCCGTTTACCTTGCCGACTCCATCCTAGCACCGAGCGAGGGATCAACTCTCTTCGAACAAGGGAAACGCACACTAAACACCGTCGTTGGCGCTTTGCCAATGCCCCAGGGCATTAACAGTGCGAGCAGCATAAGTAAGTTAACGGATCTGCTGGACGAGTTCATTTCCAGTCAATTTAGCACCAATGCCTTTATGGAAAGAGCCTGTATGGAATTGAACATTTCGAAGAGTGGACCTGACGAAGGTACCCTGAGGGGGCTGTATGAGAAATTACTTGATTTGGAAAGTAAGGGGCTTGACGGCGTTTGGGCTCGCGTGCTCAAGAATGCCTTTATGCCCTTATTTATGGGAAGATTTGATTATATTGTGGGAAACCCTCCTTGGGTCAATTGGGAAAGTCTTCCAGATGGATATCGAAATAGCACGACTCCTCTTTGGAGCAGTTACGGGTTGTTTGCACATAAGGGCTTCAAGGCCATTCTTGGAGGAAGCAAAGATGACATTTCTATCCTAATGACTTATGTTGCCTGCGACCGCTACCTAAAAGAAGGAGGTAAACTTGCGTTTCTCATTACTCAGACTGTTTTCAAATCGGCCGAGGGTGGTAGAGGCTTCCGTCGATTTCAACTAGGGGACGAACAACGACTCAGGGTACTGCATGTTGACGACATGAGCACTCTAAAACCATTTGAAGGAGCAACGAATCGAACTAGCGCAATCGTTCTGCAAAAGGGCGAAAGAACTAGGTATCCGGTACCATATACGTATTGGAGGAAGACTACGAGTGGTCGAGGACTAGACTATGATAGTTCTCTTGAAGAGGTTGTCAGCCTAACCCGAAGGGCCAATTTTCAGGCTGTTCCCGTCGATGCTCAGGACCCGACATCTGCTTGGCTGACTGCCCGCCCCCGTGCCTTAGAAGCTTTGGGTCGATACATCGGCAAGTCTCCCTACAGAGCACGGAAAGGTGTATACGCAAGTGCAAATGGTGTTTTCTGGCTTGAGCATCTGGGGGAACTTTCTGGAGACAAAGTAATTGTCCGTAACATGGCTGAAACGGGAAGACTACCTATAGAGTCAGTGACGGTGGACGTTGAAGCAGATCTTGTCCATCCGCTTCTTCGCGGACGTGACGTAAGACGATGGAACTCCGATCCTTCTTTACACATCCTACTGACCCACTTCCCCAGCAGTGGCCTTCGAGCAATTCCAATAGCGTCTATGGAGAAAGATTATCCCAGGGCACTTACGTATTTGAATCAATTCAAGGAAACACTACGTCGTACTGGTCTCATTCGGCGCTATTTTACAAGGAAAGATAAGCGTGGAAGGCCAATCGCCACCGGCCCCTTCTATTCAATGTTTAATATCGGCGAGTACAGTTTTTCGCCATACAAGGTAGTCCTGAGAGAGATATCGACATCCCTGACCGCCGCTGTTAGTGAATCCCAAAATGGCAGGCCAGTCATTCCAGATCATAAGCTGGTCCTTGTGCCGTTTTCAAGGGAAGATGAAGCACATTATGTATGCGCTCTCCTGAACTCATCCCCGGCGAATTTGCTACTCCTGTCCTACGCTGTTACAACACAGATTTCAACCCATATCTTTAAGCATCTTGCCATTCCTCGATTTGAGTCGGACAATACCTTACACCAAGAACTGGCCCAGTTGTCCATGGAAGCTCACATCGCGACTTCGCAAGGAGAGTTCCAGACTCTAGCACAATTAGATTGGGAATTGGATTGGATGTCCGGTCGACTGTGGGGATGCAGCACCAGAGAAATGGTCGAGATCCATAGTAGCATCAGAGAATTTGGGGGAACTCCCCCTAAGCATCAGGAAATCGCTAAGGATGCCTAATCCTCTTTCCCCGCTCTCGCCTGCATTGGCTATTTTAGCCTCAGAAGGCAGAGTCTTGCCGGCAACTGGGCAGGCCATCGTTGATATGGCCAGTACAGACCCTGATGAGATCTATGATCGCCTAATTACAGATACATCCTTAGTTGAAGGCATCTGGGAGTCGCGTCGTTCTCTCTATCAACCTGTTACACCTGTTTCACGATCAGAGCGTCACCTGTTTCGATACTTCCTCGATGGTTCCGTCAGAACATATTTCATTGGGACTATTCTTGAACATGAGAGATCCAGCCCGTTGCAAATTGCCCAAATTGGCGCGGCCGGAGTCCACCGAGAAGGCAATGGCCGACTCCGAGTGGTGACGATTCGCCATAAGACGCTGCTGCTTCTTGATAAGTCGTCTCTTTCAGATCAACTCTGGAATGGATTGACGGAGGCAGTTCGTCAAGTACCGAACTGTATCTTGCGGGCTACATCTGATGACGATCTGTTTGGTAAGGGAGTGCAGGAAAAGCGGTCTCGCGGTGCGCACAAAGCCAATTGGGCGATGCGCGAGGAAGAAATCGCCTTAGTCCGGGATGACTTGGCCTATCGTCCCTCTGACCATTGGTTGGTATCTGATGGAAGCTTGGGCAACGAATACGTAGATTGGCCAGGTGCTCCCCTAATAGGTGTGGCGAAGTCCTTCCAGCGAGACCTTCAGTTCAAGATAGGCTCTGGCCCCAGAGGACAGACGCTGAACTTATATCAACTCTTGTCCAGCTTGGAAGAAGGGCATCGCACCGCGGTATTTCCTCGATGGGCGGGCGAAGCCCGTGAAGGGAAGATCGTCTTCTGGTACGTCCGAATCCGACCACAACGTGGACTTGACTACCCCCTCATGGGGGTAGTCAAGATCGAAATGCCTAACCCAAATAGAGAGGCTGTTGAGTCGGACCTTGTTGATCTCATAAGCGGCGCTGTGTGCGCAGAACGATCCGTAACACCGCACGGAAGAGACAGCCGATGGCACGCTCATCTGTACGCCATTTCCATTGCCGAGCGAGTGATAAAGGACCAGTTTTATTCACAGGAAGTTATAAAGGCGGCCATTCGCTGGCCAGAAATGCAAGACACAATAATTTGAAGGAGAATCAGTGGTGGAACTAGAGAATTCCCAAGAAACGGCAGGCTCTGGAGAGATGGAGTCGAATGAGGAACGAAACACTGAATCAATAATAGGGCGTGTCTCTGCTACCGAACGCGACCCGAGCAGTGCCGAGAGGTTTTCGTTTTGGCTCCGCCCGGACTTCCGAGTAAACCCCTTCGATATTGTCGGTGTCGAACATTCCGAAGAAAGCAGTACTTATGGCCTCGTGACCAACATCCGGCATCTCACTGATGCCCCAAGCCATCTATCCAATTACATTTCTAACGACTTTGGTGAGATGGTGGACGAACCCAATACACCCCGTCAGGGCGCAAATGTTGCCGAGTCCGCCGTCCTTTCCAATACTAGCGACATTTACATGCCCGTCCAAAATGAGGCCCGTGTACGGTTCGCCGACGAAGATGGGATTCACAGTGCTCTCGGTATCGACTCCATGCGTGAGAAGGAGAACCGTGAACAGCGAATTGTGCGTCTTCCAGCTGGTGTCATTAGAATGAGCAACGGTTCAGAAGCCGTAGCATATCTTGACGCGGACTATGTATTAGGTCCAGAAGCCGCACACATTAATGTGTCAGGTATTTCGGGATTGGCCACAAAGACTTCCTACATTGTGTTCTTGATTCAGTCGATCTTGCAGACCTTAGATTCATCCCGGATTGCAACAATACTTCTCAATGTCAAGTATGATGATCTTCTACACATCCATGAATCTCGCGGGCTGATGCCAGAAGAACATGAACTTTGGGAACGGCTCGGACTCCGAGCTGAGCCTTTTCCACGGGAACGGGTCCATTATTTGCTCCCCTGGGGGCGAACTTCCCAAACTACCGGACGGCCAAATACGTTTGGTGACCCACCCATGCCACATCAGATGTACGCTTATTCGTTGAGAGAGACTGCGGATAAGCTGGACCTCTTGTTCTCTCAAGTTCCAGATCCCTGGGATACGATTGGAGCACTTCTTGGTGAGGTCATGAACGGTATTCAAAACAATGAGTCCCGGTTTAGGCAAGTTCGGAATTGGGATGATTTGTTGAACGGACCTCCCTTGATGGACAAGGGAGTGCCACAGCAAGTTGGTCAAATTCGACCCTCTAGTGTTGGCCGTTTTGTAAGGCTGCTTCGGCGCGTCGTTCGCACGAGACAATCTGGACTATTTGTTCCTCAGCTTTCGACTCGCATGACTCCTTTGGATCAGGCTGTTGGTAGACTTAAAGGTGGTCACACATATGTAGTCGATATAGCTCGGCTCCAGCCCGAAGAACAGACACTAGTCTTTGGCGATGTGCTTAGGACAATCTATGAAATCTACTCAGGGGAAAGTGGTGTTGACCAAGATGACGATTTGCCCGAGAAGGTTATAGTATTCGTTGATGAATTGAACAAGTATGCTCCGGCTTCTGCCAGAGGACAAGATACCCCAATACTTGAACAGGTCCTTGACATCGCAGAACGTGGAAGATCCTTTGGAATCATCCTATTCTCAGCTCAGCAGTTCCTTAGCGCAGTGCATCCTCGAGTCACAGGAAATGCTGCTACAAAAGTCTTGGGGAGGATTGACAGTGCTGAAGTCAACGAAGGCGGGTATCGGTTTCTTGACAGGGATGTGAAGTCTCACCTAACACAGTTGAACAAAGGAGAGCTAATACTCTCTCATCCCATCTATAGGCAACCCGTGAAGGTAGTCTTTCCAAGACCGCCATTCCAGCAGGGAAGGTCACATGCATGAAAGGCGCTTCCGATAGTCACTCTCGGACCTATCCTCCTCATTTTGAGCCTCGTCTCCATCTTGCACCGCTAGCTACGGCCAAGGAGTTGAAGACTGCTCCACGTCATAGGTGGTTCTACTTTCCTCACAGCTATTCCCCTCGTCTTATCGACGAAGTACTCGATTACTGGGATTTCCCTCAAAACGGTTTTCTTGCCGACAATTTTGTGGGCTCAGGCACTACTTTGCTAGCCGCTCGCCAGAGAGGCCTAAGTGTTTTGGGTTTTGATCTCTCACCATTGGCTGTGACAGTAGCTAACACCAAAGTAACCAACTACAATGACAAACAGCTCTGCCAGGCGATTCCAAAGATCCTGAACGGTCGGACAAAGTCGGACTTTCCAACTTCTGAGCGCTTGTCGAAGGCATTTACTGAACACGAGCTTAGGGAGCTATCCAAGCTTCTTGGTTCGATTAGGGAGTTTAAAGGTGCTTTGCGCCACTTTTTTCTTGTTGCTTTTCTCTGTACAGCAAAGGGCTTCAGTAGAGCTGTCCCAGATGGAGGATGGTTCCGGTGGCGGGACTGGCCCAATCGAGGCGAAGAAGTCAAACTGGTTTTTGAAGATAGAGTTAGTCGGATGATCTCCGACGTAAGGTCCCTGAATTGGAGTGATAGTGCTCCAATGGCTGGGGCGCGCATCGCAGATGCACGTAAACTGCCGCTTTCGGCTTCTTCCGTCGATGGGCTCATCACTTCGCCACCATATGCAAACCGCCATGATTACTCTCGGATATTCCAAATAGAGTTACTCTTCCTTGGACTTACAGAGCCAAGTATTACTAAGCTACGGCATAATGCATTTCGTTCTCACGTAGAAGCGAAAGCCCCTGGCTCTATTCGACAAAGTGGGAAAGCCTATGAGGTACCGGAATCGCTCGCTGCAGTTATTGATAGACTGCCTTCTGACGCTGATCCGAGGATTCGACCACTTCTCGAGGGTTACTTTGAGGACGTCTATCTCTCCCTCCTTGAGGTTAGCAGGATCCTTAAGTCTGGTGGCCGAGTAGCGTACGTTCTGGGAAACGTCCGACACGCTGGTGTCATGGTTCCTGTTGATGAGATAACGGCCGAGATATCACCCCAGGCCGGATTAGCCTTTGACACCGCTTGGATCATGAGATTTCGCGGAAACAGTGCCCAACAGATGGGTAACTACGGCAGAGAACCAGCTCGCGAAACTATTGTATTCCTGTCGAAGTCCTCTGGATGATGAGTCTGTAGATGAAAAGGATGAGTTTCTCAGCGCCCACAAGAAGCTTCTATTTGTGTCGAATGAGCGGAATGAAAGGGTTTCGGCCACGGCAGATTGATTCTCTTAGCCGAATGGGACGCGGACTTGTTTCATCCAATGGGAAAGTATCTCTTCGGCAGGATTGTCCTCTCCCGTTTTTCTCGAGCAGAAGAATGTAAGATGTCCACCATCAGAAAAGAGTGAGGGTGGCTCAAGAAGTGCAGGCGTCTTGCCAACCGATAACTTCTAATGTAGTCCTGGTCAAAAGAGAGGCACACAATGTCCTACTATCTTGCCGCCTATGACACCGAAGGTGTATTCCCCTGGTGGGATAAGAACAGACGGCAAAGAGGCTTCAGCTACTCGCCCGAACACATCACCGAATTCCTGAATGGCGTGCGCGCCGTCGCCGACGTTCACCTCGAGCGTAACGTGCCGGCGTCCTTCTTCCTCGTCGCCAAAATGTTGGAGCTTGCCGGCCCCGAACTGCGCGCCATACTCGACCATCCCCTTTTCGACATCCAGTGTCATAGCTTCACCCACCCGAACCTGATTGCACTGGGCGACGACAGGCCGAAACTCCAATATGAACTGGGCGACGCCAAGAAACTGATCGAAGACACCTTCGGGCGTGAGGTGACCGGCCTGACCGCGCCCGGCGGCTACACCGACGGCTTCCGCCGCCAACATCCCGCGTTGGAGGTAATGTGGGAGTCGGGCTACCGCTATGTGCGCAGCGTGGGCTTGGGCCCAAAGGGGACTATGCCCTCCCTCATGGATCAACCTTTCTGGTATGCGGAGGATGGCTTTCCTGACCTGCTGGAAACGCCCTCGCACGCCTGGCACGACAACGTCCTCACCGGGCAGCCGGCCTCCGTGCACTGGCCG
>Ga0209543_1002906_pt1 | contig 11517 bp, 17 predicted proteins | sample MesohylFT_FD_187296 | JGI IMG/M metagenome (GOLD analysis project Ga0209543, IMG submission 187296) | Host-associated microbial community of the marine sponge Aplysina aerophoba from Gulf of Piran - sponge mesohyl, lysed by freeze-thaw... | ecosystem: Host-associated > Porifera > Sponge >...
CTCAGCCCCGAGCCGGACAGGACCAGAGACCCGGGAACAAAACGGAGGCCGTGGGCCTCAGCCCCCGCTGTCCCAGGGGCCCGCGGACGGGACGCAGGTCCACCGACAACCGCGCCCGGACCCCCACCTCTATCGGCCAGGAAACACTGGCCTCAAGCTGACAGACCGCTCCCTCCGTCTGCCACTGGGAGGAAGCCGCACAGCGGTAGGAAAGAGCTCGCTCCGCCAGCGATTCCGCCACCTCGGAGACCAGCTCGCCCACCAGGAAGAAATCCAGAATCACCAGGTCCACCAGCCCCTCGGCAACCTGGTCGTAACGGTCCTCGACGTGCCGCTCCGCAGCCTCCACCGGCCCGGGAGGAGTCGTCACACGGTAAACGACCAGGAAAACGAGAACGCAGGGGACGGTACCCAGGATGAACAGAAGCTAGGACCAGCCAAAGAAACGACGCACAGGCGTGCGCCCAACAGCAGTATCCTCCGGAGAATCAGCCGAAGCGGAGAACGGCGACGCCGGCGACGCCGCCGGAGCATCAGGAAAGGACTCAGCATCGGGATACTCGGGGCCAGCAATGCCGCGGCCGGGACAGGGAAAAGGCACAGAGTTCACCTCCCTCGGAGACGATTAGATGGCCAGGGAACCAGCTGAATAAGAGGATTGGCTACCACAACCAAGGCGAACCCAAGGAAGAACCAGTCCAGCGGGCTGATGGCCACGCCGTGGATCAGCCAGATCCAGAGGACGGCCAGGGCCGGCGCGAGATAGAAGACGGCGTTAACCGCCAGGTTGCTCGGCACCACCTGGCACACTGGCAGGCCAATGACCACCGGCCAAAGGAACACCAGCCCGACAAGAAAGAGGAAGCCAACGTAGCCCGACTCCCGACTCGCCGGTCAGGAATGAAACCAGAAGGGCGAGACCAGCCAACACCACGTTCGTAACAATGCCCTGCAGAAATACGCAGAACATCAGCGGGGACCGCACACCAGTGAAGGCCGAATACTCGGCGGGCAACACCAGCGAGGCCCGTCGGGCCCACCAGACGCCGGCCACCAGGCCGACGGCCCCCAGGACGCTGTAAGAATCGGCAATAGCGACGCCCACCAGGGAATCCGACCCCCAGGCCATATCGGGCATAGCGCCCGACGGGCTGATACCCACCAGCAGGGACCCGGACATGACCACGGCAAAAAGCGGCAACACGAAGTAACGGTTGGAAGAATAAACTGACGGCCTCCGGTAGACGACCGCAGCCAGCAGCACCACCGCGACCGGCCAGAGAGAAGTGAGCACGACCGCCACGGCAGGCTCAATGTACCGCACGGAAAGGGCGAAGTGGACCTCCGGAAAATACTGCAGAATTCCAAGCCAGAACACCCAGGACACCAGCGTCGGCCACAGGCTCTAACGCACAACCCGGTTGAACCAGTACATGCGGTGGATACCACAGGGTAAAGCTACACAGCAACAGCGAGCTTATGCCCACGGCGAAGGGCGCCGACGGCACCTGCAGTAAGAGAGTGATGGAGCCCATCGGCGAAATCAGCAGGACCACGCCGAACATGGTCAACAGACCATAAAGGTCGCCACGGTACATGGACAAAGCCGCCAGGGGAGCGCGGCCGGCCAGCAGACCAGTCGTATTCCACAAGGCAAATATACCACTGGCAAGATAGAATGAGGCCTGCACGGGAGCGAATAAAAGGGGCGGAACGGGAGAAGGAATGAGCAACGGACAGGATGAACCGACGATGAACTACGGGCTGAACCCCTACATAGACTCAACAACACTGCTGGGAAAAGGGGCAGAGCGCTTCCTCGCCCGGATCACGTACCGCTGCAGCCTCTGCCAAGAGGAACACAATTGCGAAATGTACGTCACCAGCGCCACGGAGGACCCCGCGGAGCAGCGAAGACGATTCGCCGAGAGTCTGATGAAGCAGTCGGACGCGACCGCGCTGCTGATTAAGTACATGCTCAGCCATCACGAGGACCAGGGCGACGCCGTGGTGCTGGCGCTGAAGCTGCTGGACGGCCCTAAACCGGAACCGATCAGGATAACCCATGTGGAGACCACGACCGAAAGCGATTACACCTGCGACTACTGCGAGCTGACCTTCGACACGATAGCCGCCCTGAGAATCCACCTGGGGCAGAACCCCAAGACAGCACGCACCGAGGGGCCCGAGGAATGCCGCCAGGCTCCGGAGCCGCCGGCCAATCCGGCCGGTTAAGAGCCGAGACGGCGCCGAACAGCGCCAGCAATGGAGGTTAGAACGGTGACCGCAAACACCAACCATTCCGGCGGACAGGAATTCTGCCCCGTATCCCTGGGCGACTGGCTCCGGGCCTGGCAGGCCCGGAGCATACCCCACGTCCCAGCGCACCTCATGGGCATGGCCAGCGTAGACGACTGCATGAGCTTCGATACCGAAGGACCGCACATAAACCGGCTGAGCACCGCATTCCAGGGGGCGGCCCAGGCCAGGACCCAGGGACGGATGATCCGGTTCGACTGCTGCAGCTCTATGGAGCTGAAGCAAAGGATGGCCAGCGGCCAGACGGACTGGCAGCCGGAATTCGCCATTCCGGTGCTGGACGACCCGCGCCTGATGGACATCCTCAGCGAGTTTCCGCGGCCGGACGTTCCGATCTGGAGCAGGCCCTGGATCGTTGCGGCCAAGGTCCAAAACTACCCGGTGGAGTACCGGGCCTTCGTCCGGGACGGGCTGGTGGCCGGAATATCCAGCTACTATCCCCAGCGGCCGCTGCCGCGCTTCGAAGACCAGATCCGGACCGTGAACCACCACACGGAGGTCCTCGCCGACTGGATCCAACGAGAAACCGCCAAGCCGCTGCTCTGGCCTCAAAGCCCCCACATGCTGAAGGCCCAGGGCGACGGAATGGATCCCAACGGGGTCCACTTCACCGCCGATTACCTGGTCGACGAGGCCGGCGGGATCCTCTTCCTGGAAGGAGGCCCGCCGCATGAGATGGGAGCGCACCCATGCTGCTTCCGACCCGGCGAGATAAAGGGCACAGCCCTCACCGACCGCAACAGCTAACCAGGAATCAGGCCAGGAATCAGGCCACAATACCGACTGAAGGGACGGACACAGTGACCAGAACCATCCGAATATCCGAAGACAATTACCGGCGGCTCCAGGAATGGGCCGAGCCGCTCGCAGAGAAGCCCGACGACGTCATCGGAAAGATCCTCGACGTGGCGGAAAGGGGGCGGGATGAGAGACCCGGACACGAGGAAAAGGGAGAGCACGCGCCCCAAGCAGAGCTCAACGGAGAATAAGGCAACCAGGCACACCACCCAGGCTGCCAGCGGAAGCAGACTGAACAAGGCAGCGGCGTTGACGCTGACCCTGATCAGCGTGCTGCTGGCCGGGACCCTGCTCACGACAGCGGCGGCGCTCAGCACCGGGGACCAGAGGCTGGCGCAGACCAGCATCATAGCCGGGGCCGCGGCCCTGGCAGTCATGCCGGTCCGAAACGCCGTATGGCGACAGTGGAGCAGAGGCAAACCCGCCAGCGCGACCGCGTGGACCGACCGGATCATGCTGGCGCTGAGCATCCTCCTGGTGCTGACCGCCCTCAAGAGCAGCCGGACCATGCTGATAATCATAGCGACGCTGGTGCTGGTGATCAGCCTGGCTATCCTGGCGAAAAATGCGTACCTCGCCTACCGCTACTTCCTGCAGATAACCGCGCCGGACAAGGGCCGCGCCCGGAAGGAGAAAGCACCTTGACCATGAAATTGAAAGCCCTGTGGCTCACACTGGCGCTGGCCGCCTCACTAAGCCTCTACGGCTGTGAGAGCCAGGAACCGGAGCCAACGGCAGAGCAACGAGACGCCCCGGCGATCCAACCAACCGCGGCGGCAACGGTGCAGCTGGCAAGACCGGTGGACCTGACGCCGCTGACAACGTCGGCCGAGCCTACAACGGCGCCCAGGCCCGAAAGACAGCCCGAATCACAACCGGAGCAGGAAAGGCAAACGGTAACCCGCATCGGACAAAGCACCGCTGCCGGCGAAGAGACTACGGCACAAGCCCAAGAAAAGGTGCGAGGCGACGTCCAGACGAAGAAGCAGGCCGCCCGCCTGCGGACGGCACAAGAAGCAGACGGCTCGGGATACGGACGGAGCGCCACGGCAGCATCGACAAGAAGCTGGCTATCAGAGCATCCCGAAGTAAAAGCCGCGCTGGCAGAACTACCCTGCGCGACGCAGGAAGACAGGCCGGAGACCCACCCGCTGGCCGGGATCCTGAAAACAGCGGTAGCCGCCAAGAACGGTACAGGAAATCAGGAGCAGGAGCGAGCGCCCATGGAGCCGTACCTGCCGCTTCTGGAAGCCCCGCTACTCAGCGAGCACTTCGTCTACCCGTACCGGAACGAACCCGGGACCGGTTGCCTGACCTACCGGGTGGCCATAAAAGGACTCGCGCAGCTCCAGAACAAGAACGACGGAACGCTGGCCAGGCTCATCGCCAGCACCGAGCCGCCGGCATTCATGGGGCTGAACCACACGGGAACCGCCATCGCCGCAGGCAGGATAGTCAACGGAATGCCCGCCACCTACGGCAACCAGCCCGGACGGCTGCTGAACCCAAGCTTCGTAACCGGAGAGGAGAAGCGGGACGACGAGGGATACCGGCTGGCCGAGAACATCTTCACAGTCCGGGCCGCCGCCAGCGAGGGAGACCCCAACGAGGGTAGAAAGATCAACAGCTTGGAACAGACGGAAATGGCAATCGCAATGGCAGCCTGGATACTGCAACAGGAGGTGCCCAAACTGACGGTATTGCTGCTGGCAGACCAGCTGCCCGAACACCAGGGCGACGGCGCCAGGATCCTGACCGTCCTGCGGTCAAAGGAAGCAAGTGACGACTTCGGAGCCAGCCTGGCCCACGCCGCGGTCCTCAGCCACTTTCCCGACAACCAGGGCTGGATACCGCTGGGGCTGGCGGGACTGCTGGAACCAGGGCAGGTACCACGACCTGACGGCGCTGCTGACGCCCAGAAACCAATACGAAATGGAACACGGCTTCGCGCTCTACCACCGGCCGGTGGCCTGCATCGAGGCCGCGACCCTTACGGACCTGGAGCAAGATCCCAACGCCGAGACCGCACAGTGCCGGGCGACCCTGGGCGAAGCGTACTTCACCAGGCTGTGGAACGAACTCAACGACCGGAGACCCGAGCTGATCGCCGGCTTCGGCCACCTGCTGGAAAGGTCAAGGGACCGGGACAACCCGCCCGGCCTCGCCGACCTGGCCGAGGCCTTCCCCAGGCTGGCCAGGCCGGGATTCAACACGGAACGAATCTGGGGCAGCAGCGAGATTGCGGGGCAGAATGGACCCTGACACGCAGAACTGGAGACGGAACGACCAGAAGGCCGACGTGAAACGCGCCGAGACCAGACTGCTGATCGCCATAGACCCGGGAACGCGGCTGATCGGATACGCCGTCCTCAAGACCGACGGAGCATCGCCCCTGACCGACTACGGGACGCTGAAAGCCAAATCAAAGGATCCCATAGAGAACAGGCTGGGCAGCCTGCTGCTGCAGATCCAAGAGCTGCTGGAGAAGTGGCAGCCGGAGGTGCTGACCATCGAGACCCCCTACCTGGGCCGGAACAGCAGCGGTTTCTTCCGGTCCGCCGTGGCCATCGGACAAGCCCAGGGCCTGGCCATCGCCACCGCCGCCAGCATGGGAATAAAGATCACCAGGCATACGCCCGCTGAGGTCAAGCAGGCGCTGACCGGCTACGGCAACGCCAGCAAGGAGCAGATGCAGGACGCCGTAACCGCCCAGCTGGGGCTGAACACCAGGCCGACGGCCGACGAAGCCGACGCACTGGCGGTGGGTCTGTGCCACCTGATGCAGAACCAGGCCGCAAAGCGGCAGAGAAACGAAATCACAGACTGGAACGCCGGCACAAGCCGGAGAAAAAAACCCGCTGCGGAGGAAACAAGTTGACCGAGAACCAGGACCACGACCACAAGTGGCCGGACTGGATGCCCGAACTGAAATTCAGTAAACAGAACGACTGGGTCTGCTGTGACGATATGGCCATGGGAAGAACCACCGACCACCTGGTGGTGGTGAAGGTGGACCGCATGACAACGGGCAGCATCCGGGCCGCAATAACCCGGGGACGAAGCGAGCTGAACGAGGACCTGTGCGAGGCGGGAGAGGGCGCCGCCTTCTACCTGTCGGTGGAGGAGATCGGGCCTGACGGCAACACCACGGAGCTTAACAGCACCATCATAATTCCCGCCAGCTACATAAGCTAGACCGACCCCGCAATCCCGGAGGACCAGGTAGACCTGACCGAAATGCTGAAACGGAATACCCCGGACCAGATGCTGGACCTTTGGCGTAACGCCCAGGCATGGTACCTGCTGCACCCGCCGGACTCAACGGAAGGCTCCACCATTACCTGAACACCAGCGGGCTCCACACTCAAACCAGAAAAAAGGATGCGACCGAATGGTCCGTCACAGGTGGTTATGCCAGCAAGCAAGAGAACCGTGAAGCAGAGAACCCTGATCGACATAGACCTGAACCAGAACCAGGAGACCCTGATACTCGGCTCCCCGCCCCTGAACCAGGGCCAACTAAGGGCAGGCGCAAGCGGGAAGTCCTACGCCCGAATGAAAACAATCAAGAGCACGGACGGCGCGGTAACCCTGAGTATTACGCTGCTGGCACGCCGTGACCAGAGGCAGAACATGGCGGATCTGGTCAACAGACAGCCGGAAATCCAGGAATGGATCGCCGGGCACGGCCGTCACTACCGCCAGTACGGAGTGACCGACTACCGGATGACGGGAACCAGGGCGTCGGCACTGGAGGAGAGCAAACAGGAGCGGCGGCGCCTGGGTCTGCGGGGCAGGACGGAGCCCGGAGACCCACGGAGAAAAACCGGAGTGTGACCAGAAAAAGGGGTTGACGGAACCGAAAAAATAGTTTTATGGTGAAAAGAGCCGGGGGACCCGCTCCGCTCGCGGAGCAACCGTCCTGACGGAGAGCGCTCCGGACCCGGCAGGCCCTGTTCCAGGACCCGCCCCACCGGCGCCGCTACCCGGGGCCAGCGGCCCAGACCGCACGGCAACCCCGCCGGCAGGCGGAAGCGCCGGGCGCAACCCAGGCCCTGACCTACCGGCCAGCCCCGCCGACGGCCGCACCGGCTGCCCACCGGCAGTCACCGCGCCGCCCAGCAGGGCCGACCACCCAGGGCTACAGCCCCCAGGCTGCTTGTAAGATGCTGTGCTGCGCTCGCAGGAGTAGTTCGGCATCTTCTTCTTTTCAAAGCCCACGCCCCAGGTCCACGACCCCCCAAAAACCAACAGCAACCGCATCCGATCGCCAGGCGGCCGGACGCCAAGCGCCGCGCAAGGCCAAAGGTTGCCGCCGCCCAACTCGGGCACCGAGGCGAAGCGCTGCCAAAACGCCAATCAACGAGAAAAAGGAGTAATGAAGAGATGACAATTGGGACAATAGCCCGGCAGGGCTTGCTCATGCTGGCCGCCCGGAAGAGCGATCCCGACATCGAGGACACAAGACCCATACTGAACTCCGAATGGGTCAGGGGGCTGACCGCCCTCGGCCTGTGGCTGAGCGTCCCGGCAATCGTGACCGGAATCGCAGTAGCCGCGCGGACGGGAGCGGACCCGACGGCCCTGGTAGCCATCCCCTGCATCGCCGGCTCCCTGCTTTTCGTGACCCACGGAATATCACGGACAAGACCAGGCTACGCGGCGCCGGGCGAGCGGCACCCGCTCTCAGTCAGGGCCACCACCAGGGCCGCCGAGGTTTGCCGGCAGGGCCGGGGCATCATCAAAGCCCACGACAACCAGAGGCTGCTCGACGCCAACGGATTGACCGGCAACGACGATGAGACCGCCGAGGACAGGCTTGACCATCGGCTGAGCCAATACCTGGACAGGCTGGAGCACGACAGCCTACCCATGGAAGTGCAGGGGATAACCTTCCACGTCCAGGTCTACGACGACGGCTCAATGACCCGGTACCCGGAAACAACGCACGGCATCCAGAAACTCAGGAACCTGGAAACCCTCTACTGCAGGGACCAGCTCGCGTACCTCGCCGAACAGTGGAGAGCCGCCAGCGGCCGGACGGACCGGGAGGCAGCCACTTACAATCAGAACGAGCAACCCATGCCCATGACGACCGGCCTCGACACCACCGAGGTATGCGAGGTTTGCCTGGGTGATCCCGCAGGAAGCTGCTCTTGCACCGAGTGCGAGGCCTGCGGCAGCGCCGGAGACCCGGGCTGCTACATGCTGCTGGCCGCCGACGGATACGGCCACGGCATGGCCATGTCCCAAACCCAGCTGGAGCACCGCCAGGAAAGGCTGGCCATAGCCCACGAGCACGGCATCTCAGTGTTCGTCCCAAACCGGCCGACCAGAAATGCCGAGTAAAGCAGAGCAACGGGGAAGCCAGCCAGCCCGGCCAAGGCTCATTCCGGACCGGGAGGCGCCGGCAACCAGAAAGGAGCAGAAGCGGCCCAACTACGCCGTCTCCCCCTCCCACTCCTGGTACGGAAAGCTGGTCATACCCGACTGGTACGCCGACGACCCGCCCACGGACGAGGAAATGGAGGCGCACGCACGCCGCCGCGACCAGGCCCTGCTGGACTGGCAGGACGCAAAAAGAGATTACCGGGCCAACCACGAGGAACCGCCGCTGCGGTGGGACACCTGGCGCGAGGCGAAGGTGTACGACCGGCTGATGGCCGAAACACTCAAAGCGTTCAGCGACGCCCTGCAGGAGGCAGGAGAAAAGTACCGCCAGATGATCTGCGTCAGGGGCGTCAACGACAGGCCCCCTACGCCGGGATCCCCGGGCGCCGTCGCCCTCGAAGAGGCCCGGGACAGGCGACGCATGCGGCCGCAGCTGATAACCGTGCTGGAGAACCAGCCGCAAACGGAGGAACAAGATGACACCCAGCAGCGAAACCAGACCGGAGCGGGAAATCAAGGTAGCCGTATTCTTCTGCAAGTGCTGCGGCCGCCTGGCCCAGGACAGCGAAACCATAGAAGCCCACCTGAGCAGCCCTGAAAACGAGGCCTGCTCCGCAGCCTAGGACGGCGGTAACGGCCACGTTGACCTGAACCTGCGGATGATCCGCCTGACCGCGGAGACCGGAGACCAGGAGCTGAGGCTGACGGTAACCAGGGCCAGCGGACTGCCCGAGTTCAAGTGGGACAGCGTCGAGATGCTGTAACAGGCCCCGAAGAAAGCGGGATCCAACGCCGGGGGCATCACCGCCGCCGGACCCCGCGGGACCGCCCTCGATGGGGCGAACGCCCCTCCGACCAGCGGAATTCATCGACAACGCTCACGGCAATCTTCCGAAAGAGCGCCGCCGGATCGGAGACAAACCGCTCGGCATAATGCGCCGAATAGCGGCGGGAGGCCGCCTCCAGCACGGCCTCAGTCCACTGGCACAGCAGCAGGTCTTCGTAAACCGCCCGCCACGGCGGAAGATTGCGCTCGACCACCTCGGAAGCCAGGCGCTGATACCAGGCTGGGACAGCCGGAAGCTGAGGACCGTCGCGGACAAAACCCGACGAAACGGACCCAGCGCCAACGGCGGGGGAAGCGGTAAGCAACGGGTCCAGCGGCGCCGGCGGCGCCGGCAAAGAGAGCAGAGGCTCATCCGGTCGGGTAAAACCGCCAACAACGCCGGACTGCTCCGGACCGGCCGGGGTCTCAGAATTGAGCAAAACCGCCGGGGTCTCTAAATTGAGACCCCCCAGCCCTAGTCCGGGGAAACCAAGACTTGAATCACCCGGTACCGGGTGATTGATTGATTTGTATTTATATATATTTATATATATATCAATCAAATCACCCCGGTAATCATGATCATAGAGCAAAAACGCAGGGGGGGTCTCAATTCTGATAACCCGCCCCGGGGTCTCTAAACTGAGACCCCCTCCGGCCACGGCCAGACAACCCCCGTCAGGAACGTCAACAACCTCCTCCGCTACCGCTTGGTACAGATTCAACTCAGGTTGGAGCAAACCGGGCCTGCCGGCGCCGACGAAGCGACCATCCGGAGGGCCGCCAGCCCCGCCGTCCTGCGGCCCGGAGCCATGCCCCCGGGCAGGGGGCGGGGTCTCAGTTTTGATAAGACCCCCCGGGGTCTCTAAATTGAGACCCCGGTCGGGAGTGTCCTCGACCGGGGTCTCTTCATCAAAAGGGGTTTCGCTCGGCGCATCCGCGCCGGGCGGCGGAGCAGGCCCGGAGCCCGGCTCCGGGCCCGGGGCACAGACTGGCGACGATGGTGGGGAACCGTCCGCCACGCCAGGAACCAGACGGTGATGCTCCAGGACCCGACGGGCCGGCTCCGAGAGGGTGGAATGTCCCTGCTCCACCAGCAGACGGCAGACGGCAACGCCGGAGAATACGAGCATGTTGCCCGAGTAGCCCCGGGGCGAATTCACCATATCCCTCCGGTTAAGCAGACCGGCCTGAACCAGTGCGCTCACGGCGCGAGCCACGTTCTGATAGCCCTTGACGTTGGCCACCGAGCCCAGCGCCTCCCGGGAGGGCGCCCCGGACCACCCGTAACGCAGAATCGCCATGGCAACACGCTGCGCGGCGGCAGAGACGGGCATCAGCGCCGTCAACATCATGCGGTCGCCCTCAGTGGCCGAATCACGGATGAGAACATGGTCGTCGGTGAGGAGATCGGAGGGGACGTCGTCGAAAAGGTTGGGCTCAGTGGAGTGGGCCAGGTCGGGATGAACCAGCTGAAATCCGGACTGCAAATCGGGCGATGAGTGTCCCGGTACCCTTGAGTCAACCTCTGTATCGTGGTAATATTGACTAGTCACGTAGCTTCTCCTACGTTGACACCCGCCACCGGATTAGGGTTGATTTCCGTTGGCGCCTCGGCTGCCGCCGGCCTGACACCACCTGATGATACCGGGTGGTGTTTGTGCGTTTGAGGCACAGCGGTTGCCCCAAGAATACACCCGGCAACGGTGAATATCAACCGTACGTTCCAATCCCCGAAAAATAGTCCGTTTACACCCCCCACCAACGTCCACAAACCTGACACCCAGGCTCCGCCCAGACCCGGCGCGGGACGCCAATTCGGCAATCCCGAAAAAGAAGCCGCCCGCCGGGCATTGCCCGGTATAATAGCCCGGACGAATGTACCATACCCAGCGAGCCGAGACGGGCAGGGAGGACGGAATGGCAACGTCAGACCAGGAAGAATACCGGCCAAGCCGCACGGCCAGCGATGACAGCCAGGCGGCTGAGCCGGCCGCAAGGGACAAGGCGGACTTCGAAGACGAGAAGGAGGAGTTCGAGGACGACGACCAGCCCCAATGGGCCGCCAGAGCCACCGGGTACCGTATGGAAGGCCACATCAAGGACCGGCTGGACGAGCTGCTCGACGGGCTGCAGGCCAGCGAACACCCGGGGGCCAGCCTGGGATACCGGGCGCTGGCCGG
>Ga0209543_1002907_pt1 | contig 11517 bp, 10 predicted proteins | sample MesohylFT_FD_187296 | JGI IMG/M metagenome (GOLD analysis project Ga0209543, IMG submission 187296) | Host-associated microbial community of the marine sponge Aplysina aerophoba from Gulf of Piran - sponge mesohyl, lysed by freeze-thaw... | ecosystem: Host-associated > Porifera > Sponge >...
TGAAGCCCGGGCCGCCGGAGTACCAAGCGCCGGCCCAGCCCGCGTTGACGTCTTCCTTCCGCCCGGCCGTAAAGAGCATCTTTGCCAGGCATTCGCTCACCGCGGCCACGAACATCCCGCCGATCATCGGCGCCAGGCCGCAGGCGGCCGGAAAGGTGCAGTTCAGCACCGAACCCTCGGGCACCGTCATGCGGATGGGCGCCAGCTTGCCGTCGTTCCAGGGGATGTCCCAGAAGAGCTGGTTGGTGAGCGCGATGTTGAGATGCGCCACCGTGCTCGGCAGGGTCGAGTTGGTGTCCCCCGAGGTCTGGGGACTGGTGCCGTCGAGGTCGATGTCCAGGGTGTCGTCCTTCTTGGTGACGGTGCAGATGACGGCGATGATGTCGGCATCGGACTGGTCGGCCTCGCGCGCGGAGTAGTAGACGCGCGAGCGCCAGACCCCGTCGGGCAGGGACCGCAGCTTGGCGCGGGCCATGTCCTCGGCGTCGGCCAGGCTCTTTTGCCCCGCCGCTTCGATGAACTCCAGGCCGAACTTGTCCACCAGGCTCAGGTAGCGGCTGGCGCATACGTTGTTGCCCGCGATCATCGCCTTGATGTCCAGCCCCACGTACTGGGGGTCCCGGCACTGCTCGGTGAGGGTCCGGAACACGTCCTCCCGGAACTCGCCCCGTTCCACCACCTTGACTCCCAGGATGCGGATGCCCTCGTGGAATATCTCCAGCGCCGCGCCCCGCAGCACGCCGCCGGTGTCCGCGGTGTGGGTGCTGGTGGCGATCCACGCGATGAGGCGTCCGTCGAGGAAGATGGGTTTCACCACCATCATGTCGTAGGTGTGGGAGCCGGCCACGTAGGGATCGTTGAAAAAGATCTGGTCGCCGTCGAAGAAACCGGGCGACTCACCGTACCATTCGATCAGGTACTTGATGGCGTCCGAGGTGGCCGCCGCGAAGCGCAGGTGGCCGGAACAGGCCAGCACCATGGTGCCCTTGGCGTCATAGAACGAGCTCATGACCTCGCCGCCCTGGGCCACGATGGGCGAGGCGGTGACGCGCTGGAGGGTGGAACGCCCTTCCTCGCCCACCGCCCACAGGCGATGGAGAAACATCTCGTAGCGGATGGGATCGACGTCCATGGGGAACCTCCGGTTCGTCATGCGGGGATCGATAGGGGGCCGGCGACCGGTCAGATGGTTTCCGCCACGTAGTAGTCGCCGAGGCTGGGCTCGGTCTGCCAGGGGTCGATGGTCTGGCGGAACTTGACGTGGGGCGGCGTGCCGCGCCACCTTTCATGGTGCTCGCGGGTTTCCCAGTGGAGCAGAACCAGCACCTTCGCGGGATCCTCGTCGCTGCACATGATGAAACCGCCGTAGCACCCCGCCTCCTTGCTGGACTGGATGGCTTCCTTGTAGGCCTTCACGTACTCATCTCGAGTCTCGGGATCCACCGTCTGGACCCTCACTTCATAGATCATGGTGCTGCCTCCTTGGTGGTGTCTATTGGCTGCCGTGCAATGGCCGCCGTGCAATGATATAAGGACACGACCCTTTTGTCTTGCGGAAAGGAGCCCTTTTCCATGCGCATCGTCGATCTCAGCATGACCGTAGAGGAGTGCGATTCGGCTCCCTTCGCCCCCGACGAGACCTATTTCAAGATCAAGCCCATTATCAACTGGGAAGAGAAAGGGTTCGTCTCCAACCTCGTGGAGCTGACCGTTCACGCGGGCACCCACATCGATTCGCCACACCATTTCTTCCGCGACAAGCCGTCGGTGGAGCAGCTTCCGCTGGAGCCGCTGATGGGGACGGCGGTGGTGCTGGACCTATCGTTTCGCTGCCAGCCCGGCGCGCGCATCACGCCCGAGGACATGGAACGGGCCGAGGCGGCGCTGGCGGAGCAGGGGGTCACGATCGAACCCGGGGGCATCCTGCTGCTCCGCACCGACTGGCCCAAGGGGCACCAGACCACCGATCCGGCCTGGTGGAACGACTCGCCGTTCCTGTCCCGGGAGGCTGCCCAGTGGGTCGTCGACAAGCAGCCCGCGGTCATCGGCTACGACTTCGCCCAGGAGGAGAAGGGTACGGACTACCAGCATGCCGACGAGATTCTCGACAGCGGCATGACGGTCCACCGCACCATCCTGCCCAAGGTCACCTGCCAGATCGAGAACCTCATCAACCTCGACCAGATCGGCGCCACCGCGAGGATCATCGCCCTCCCGGTCAAATGGAAGACCGAGTCCGCCCCGGCCCGGGTGGTGGCGCTGCTGGACTGATGCTGGAAGTCTCCGCCCCAAGTCCTTGCCTCGTAGTCGATCCGGTTTGTTCTGACAGGCTACCGGAATGCCCGGCCCGGCGTCCTCCAAAATGAAAGCCGTCCGGGTACACCAACTGGGCGGCCCGGAGGTGCTCCGCTACGAGGATGTGGAGGCGCCCGAGCCCCGGCACGATGAGGCGCTGGTGGAGGTTGCGGCCTGCGGGGTCAACTACCTGGACATCTACTACCGCTCGGGTTTCCACTGGGGCGGTCATCACGGGCGGGCGCTGCCCTATACCCCTGGAGCGGAAGGTGCCGGGACGGTGCTGGCAGTAGGGCGCGGCGTCACCGAGGTCCGGGTCGGCGATCGGGTCGCCCACGGTATTTCCAACGGCCAGGGTTCCTACGCGGATCTCGCCGCGGTGCCCGAGCGCCATCTGGTGCCGGTACCGGAGGCCGTGGACCTCCGGTCGGCTGCCGCCGCCATGCTTCAGGGCATGACCGCCCACTACCTGACCCGCGACACTTACCCGGTGGCCCCCGGCGATGCCGTCCTCGTTCACGCCGCGGCCGGTGGCACCGGACTACTGCTGGTCCAGATGGCGAAGATGCTCGGCGCCCGGGTGTTCGGCACGGTATCGACGCCCGAGAAGGCGCGAGTCGCCAAGGAAGCGGGCGCCGATGCGGTCATTGACTACACCGGAGTGGACTTCGCGGAGGAGGTGCGCCAACTTACCGATGGCCGCGGTGTCAACGTGGTCTATGATTCGGTGGGAAAGAGCACTTTCGAGCAGAGCCTCAACACGTTGGCGCCGCGCGGCTGCATGGTGATCTTCGGCCAGTCCAGCGGCGCCGTGCCGCCCTTCGACACCGCCGTGCTCAATGCCAAGGGATCGCTGACCCTCAGCCGCCCGAGCCTCACCCACCACACGACCACCCGTGCCGAGATCCTGGCCCGGGGCGGCGACGTGTTGCAATGGATCGAGGCGGGAAGGCTTGCCATCCGCATCGGCTCCACGCTTCCGCTGTCGCGGGCCGCCGAAGCCCATCGTCTGCTGTCATCCCGAAACACCACCGGCAAGATTCTCCTGATTCCCTAGCCGCCGCCACCTCTCCACAATCCGGTTGTCAACAATGGACCGGTTGTTTCATAATGGAATGAACATCAACGATCGGAGAAGGTCATGCGAGAGGAGTTTGTCGGGGCAGAGAGGGCCGATAGGGAGAACGAGATCGCTAAGCGCGATCGGCGATTTTTTCTGGTCGTTCTGGTGGGGATGTGGCTCCAGCTTGTCGCTCTGGTGTTACTGGCGAAGCTGGCCTTCTGTCCGTAGGCAGTTCTCGCGGAGCACGCTTACGAGTGCAGGTCCTGCGAGAACCACTCCGTGGGCAGCTCTCTTCCCAGCCCGCGTTCCCTCGCCAACTCGTAGATTCGCGCGCCCGCGGCGGCGAACTGAAGCCCCAGGCCTACGTAGTTGAGCATGCAGGTCACCTCGGCCGGGCTTTCCCGCGTCGCCGCTTTGCCTGCCATGAGCTCTCCCAGCTCCGGCTTGCCGCTCCAGTCGGCATCGGTGCCGCGCAACTCCTCCCGGCGATAGTCGCCCTCGCCAGCCTCCGGGATGCGCTCTTCCTCGCCGGGCAGCGTCACCAGCCGGGCCGCCTCTCGACTGGACACCACCACCCGGTCGCAGCGAAGCAATGCGTCCACGGTCATTTCGCTGGAGCGCACGGTGGCGATATGCATGCCGTCGTGTATCCAGTCGGCGGGAAAGAACGGCACCAGGGCGTTGGTGGCCAGGAGCACGATATCGGCATCATGGGCGGCGTCCGTGGGAGCGTCGACGGACCGCACCTCGGCCTCCACCTGTCCGTTCAGCTCGTCGGCGAAGCGCCGCCGGTGATCGGGGGTCGGGCTGTAGACCCGGATTTCCCGGATCGGCATGGCCGAGCACATAGCCAGAAGTCCCGACCGCGCCTGCCACCCGGAACCATAGAGCGCCAGCACCGACGATTCCGGCCGCGCCATGTACTTGGCCGACAGGGCGTTGGTGACGCCCACACGGATGGCCTGGACCAGGCCGTCGGGGAAGATGGCCAGGAGCTCGCCGGTGGCGGTGCTGAACAGGAACACCAGGCCGACGTACTTGTTGCCCATGGCCAGCGGTACCTTGACGCGCCGGCGCTCCCCGTCCACCTCAGGCCAGGTCACGATATCGGAGGTGAGCCGGGCGGCGGTCACGCCGAACCGCGGCATCGAACCGCCGGCGGCCTTGAGGCCGTGATAGCTGCCCTCCAGAGGTCCGGGCACCAGCAGGTCCTGGCGCGGCAGGTTGGCGGCCGCGCCGTTGCCGAGGTCGATGAACGCCGGCTCCATCACCTGGAAGCATTCCTCCAGGGTGAAGCAGCTCTCGATCTCCTCGTTGGTGAGGATCAGCGTCATGATGGCGCCTGGCCATGGCTTGAAGCCAGGGTGGCTCGGGCTCTCTAGGCGTACTTGGCCCTCAATTCCGCGAAGCGCCGGCCGGATTCCCGGCACCCCTCCTCGAAGTCCTCCGGCATGACGTTGTAGGGCGGCCGGATGGGCCCGGGCTTGCAATAGCCTGACGCTCCCATGAGGATCTTTTCCATCTGGATGTTGTAGGAGGCGAAGACTTCCTGGGAGCCGGTGATGGCATGATGCGGCTCCGCGGCCCAGGCGATGTCGTCGGCGACCGCCTTGGCCCGGTCGGCTTCGCCGGCCGCCAAGGCGTTCATCAGCGCCAGCGCCGGCTGCGGCCCCACCGAGGGAGTCCAGCAGGTGTTGGCGGTCTTGGGCGAGAGTTGCGCGAATTCGTAGGCCAGTCCGATGGGGGGAACGAAGTTTACCCGCCCTTCGGTCGCCGCCACGGCGTCCCGGAGGATGCCCCGGTTGGAAAACTTGGCCGACATCACGGTCGGCGCGACGTTCACCACCCGCCGCCAGAAATCGGTGTCGAAAGCGAACCGAAAAGCCCGGGCATTGGCGTAGACCATGATGGGAAAATCCGGGAACGCCTCGGCCACAGTGCCATAGAAATGCACCGCCATGTCCAGGGTCGCCGGCTGCCACATGGGAATGCCCAGGAGCGTGCCGGTGGCCCCCCGCTCCTTGACGAAGCGGATGCGCTGCGCGATCTCGTGGCCCCCGAGGGCGGTGGTGCCGACGAATGTGGGGACGCGGCCGCCCACGGTCTCCAGCAGACAGGTCACGTAGGCCTCGTAGTCGCTACGGGACACGGTGGCGCACTCCCCCATGGTCCCCAGCACCATGATGCCGGCGACCCCGTCGCTAACCAGGCTCTCGGCCAGCCGGGCGGTCTCGTCCAGGTCCACGGTGTCCACCGCGTCGAGACTCTCGGCGCCGTCCCTGGCCGGCGTCGGCATGATCGCGAGCACCCCTTGCACGTCCTTGGCTTCCAGCATGTCGTCCTCCTTGTTGTCGGCGCCCGCCGTCGGGGTCAGACGGTCATCAGGTCCCGGGCCACGACGATCTCTCCCGAGTAGTGGGCGGCGACCTCGGCCTTGAGCCGGTCCTCTTCCTGCTCGGACCAGAGGTGGGTGAGCACGAGTTTCCCGGCGTTGGCTTCGGCGGCTATCTTTCCCACCTGAAACGGCTTGGTATGGCGCACGCGGTTGGCCCACTCGGGGTGAATGTATTCCGGGTGGCGGCCGGCCGGCGCGCCGGTCTGCTCCAGCTCCGGCGAGAACAGGACCTCGTGGATCAGGAGGTCGCAGTCCCTGGCCAGCTCCACCAGGGCCGGGCATGGCCGGGTGTCGCCGGAGAAGACGATGGACCGGTCCGGGGCGTCGACGCGGAAACCGAGGCTGCCGGGTATGTGCACCACGCGCACGGCGTCGAGCTTCCATGCCGCGGTCTCCCACACCGGCCCTTCGTCGATCTCGCGGGTAGAGACCTCGAACCTGGAGTTGGTGCCGGTGGCCTTGCGGCCCTGGATATCGATCTTGAAGGCTTCCAGGAGCCCGTCCACGAAAGCGGTGGTCCCCGCCGGGCCGAACACTTCGACGCTGGTGCTGCGCCCCACCATCCAGCTCCCCAGCAGGAGATCGGGAAGCCCGATGATGTGGTCGTAGTGGAGATGGCTGAGAAACACCTGCTCCACCTGCGCGGGGTCGATGCCCGCGCGCACGAGTTGCGTAAGCGCGCCGCGGCCGCAGTCGAGCAGTATGGGCTTGCCGTCGATGATAATGGCGATACAGGATCCCTGCCGGTTCGGGTTGGGCTCCGGGACTCCTGTTCCGATCATAATGACCTCGGTCATGAAAGATCCTCCGAAGTACGAGTTGGGAGCCAGTCTATCCCGCCGGTCGCCGGCGGTTCAAGGACTCGCCTCGACGATGGGGCAAACACTATTTCATCCGCATCGGCACCTGTGCTAGTTCGTAAACGATGGCACATTCAGACAAGGACACGGACGATAAGGGTCCGGCCGCCGGCGCACCCGACGAGCGCAACGGCCTCCAGATGGCGCCCGAGACCATGCTCGATCTGGCGTCCAAGGCAGCCGAAATCCTGGTGGAGCGCATCGACGGTCTTCCCAGGGACAATGCCTGGGACGGGGACTTCCAGCAGGCGCTCGACGCCAAGTTGAAGGGCGATCCCCCGGAGGAGGGCCGGCCGGGCGCGGAGGTCATCGAGTGGGTCGCGCGCGAGGTGCTCCCCTTCGCCACGCGCCTGGACCATCCGCGTTGCTTCGCCTTCATCCCGTCGGCGCCTACCTGGCCAAGCGTGCTAGCCGACTTCATGGCCGCCGGCTACAACTTCAACCAGTGCACCTGGCTGGTGGCCAGCGGGCCCAGCGCCATCGAGCTGGTCGTCATCGATTGGCTGAAGGGTTGGATCGGCTACCCGGACAGCGCCGGAGGCCTGCTTACGAGCGGAGGCTCGGCGGCCAGCGTGGACGCCTTCGTCGCCGCCCGGGAAGCCGCCGGCAACCCCGACGGCGCCACCGTGTACATGAGCGACCAGAGTCACAGCGCCCAGGTCCGCGCCGCCAGGATCACCGGGGTCAAGCGAGAGCACCTGCGGCTGCTGCCGGTGGATGAACGTTTCCGGCTGGACGTGGAGATGCTGGCTCGTGCCGTGGCCGAAGACCGCGCCGCCGGCTTGAACCCGCTCACGGTATGCGCCAATGCCGGGGCCAGCAGCACCGGCGCCATCGATCCGCTGGAGGCCATTGCCGACTTCTGCGAGGTGGAGGGGATCTGGCTGCACGTCGACGGCGCCTACGGCGGTTTCGCCACGGTGACGGAGAAGGGCAAGGAACTCCTGCGCGGCATCGAGCGCGCCGACTCGGTGAACCTGGACGGCCACAAGTGGTTCTTCCAACCCTACGAGGTGGGCGGGCTTCTGGTGAAGGACGCCTCCACCCTCGAAAGGGCGTTTGAAGTGCACCACGACATCCTGCAGGACACCATCTGGGGTGCGAACCACCCGAACTTCTCGGACCGCGGACTGCAGTTGAGCCGTTCGGCGCGGGCCTTGAAGATCTGGATGTCGGTGCAGACCTTCGGCATGTCCGCGTTCCGGCAGGCGGTGTCCCAGGGGATGGAGCTGGCGGCCCGGGCCGACGAGTATCTCCGGGAGAGCCCCATGCTCGAAACGCTGAACCCGGCATCGCTGGGGATCGTGTGCTTCCGGGTGAACCCCGCCGGCCGGGACGTGGACGAGGAAACCCTGGAAAAGGTCAACCGGAATGTGCTCGCCCGCGTCTTCTGGGAGGACCGCGCGCTTATTTCATCGACGACGCTGGCGGGCAAACTGTCGCTCAGGCTCTGCATCATCAACCACAACACCACCTGGGACGACGTCCGCGAGACGCTGGAAGCCACCGAGCGGTTCGGCGCGGAGGCGTTGCGGGACAACTGAGAGTCCTTCGACTTCGCGCCGCTGACGCGGCGCCTGTCCTGAGCCTTGCCGAAGGGCTCAGGACGAACGGAGGTGAAGTTCACAAACCGTTCGTCCTGAGCGTAGCGAAGCGAAGTCGAAGGACGCCGATTCGAAGGACGCCATTCCCGGGCGGCCCATCACCCCCGCTCCCTGCGAAATCCTCCCGTGACAACCAGAACGCCGGCCAGACAGGCGCCGGCCACATCCGTCCAGATGCCGTAGCTCACCCCTCCGGCCGGAAAGAACAACAGCGCCCCGGCGGCCATGAAGAGAACCCGGTGGCCCACGCCCAGGGGTCGCGCAAAAAAGCCCATGAAGCCCGCCGACACCAGCCATACGCCGATGACGGCGGTGGCCGAGGTGTGCAGGATCGTGACTGCCGAACCCTGCATCAGGAGCTCCGGCGCCAGCACAAACAGGAACGGGACCACGTAGGCGGTCCAGCCGAAGTGGACCGCGGCGAAACCCGTGCGCAGGAAATCGGATTCGGCTACCGTGGCCGCGGTGAAGGCCGCCACCGCCACCGGCGGTGTGATCAGGGACAGCATGCCGAAATAGAGCGCGAACAGGTGCGCTGCCATGGGCGGGATGCCCACTTCCACCATGGAGGGGGTCACCAGGGTCGCCAGCAGCAGGTAGACGCCGAGGGTGGGCATGCCCATGCCGAGCACGATGGAGATCAGCGCGGCCAGCACCAGGATCATGGCGGTCTGGCCGCCGGCAAGGTGGATGATGGCCTGGGTCAGCGCGAAGCCCAGGCCGGTGATGTTGAGGACGCCGATGATGATGCCGGCCATGCAACTGATCATCAACACCTGCACGCACAGGGCGCCGGTCTTGGCCAGGACCGTGAAGATGACCCACCAGCGCATCCGTTCGCCCTGATAGCCGATGAGCAGGCCGATGGGGACGAGGCTCCCGGCGGCCCACAGGGCCGAGGTCTCGGGCCTCAGGTTGAGGTAGAAGAGGCACAGGATCACCACCGCGAACGGCACCACGTAGGGCCAGCCGGCCCGGAACACCGGCCAGCGGGGCGGGATGGAGTCTTCGTCAACGCGCGCGATGCCCTCTCTCGCGGCGAACAGGTCCGCCTGGATGAACAGCGCCACGTAGTAGAGGATCGCCGGGATCAGTGCCGCCAGCACCACCTCCTGGTACGAGATCTGCAGGAACTCGGCCATGACGAAGGCGGCGGCGCCCATCATGGGCGGCATCAACTGGCCGCCGGTGGAGGCCACGGCCTCGATGGCGCCCGCGGTATGAGCGGGGTATCCCCCTTTCTTCATCAGCGGGATCGTGATGACGCCGGTGGAGACGACGTTGGAGGTGGCGCTGCCGGAGATGGAGCCGAACAGAGACGAGGCGGTGACCGCGATCTTGGCGGAGCCGCCGCGGTACCGGCCCATGAGCGCGGTGGAGATGTCGGTGAAGAACCTGGAGCCGCCGGACAGGTCGAGGAGGTTGCCGAAGTAGATGAACGAGATGACGATGGTGGTGGCCACCGTGAGAGGTATTCCCACCAGGGCGTTGGAGTCGAGGCTCAGGTAGATGACCAGCCGGTCGAAGTCCACGTCGCGCCCCTGGAACTGACCGGGGATGAAATGCCCCACGAGGCCCAGGGTGAAGAACGAAGCCAGGAAGATGAACAGCACGGGGCCGGCGGAGCGGCGCACCCCTTCCGCCACCAGCGCCAGGATCACCGCGCCGCCCAGCAGGGCATCGCGCGGACGCGAGTAGAGCTCCTCGAAGATCCGTTCGTAGTGCCAGCTCAGGTAGAAGCACACGAGCACGCCGGCGGTCGCCGCCAGCGCGTCGTACCACGGCACGTCGAGGCGTGGACCGGGCTTGGCCCCCTTGAGGATGTAGAGGGTTCCGAGGGCAAGGCCGAGCAACGCCAGCAGGCGCTGCTCGGCGAACACCACGATGCCGACGGCCCGGTAGAGATCGGCGGCCTCGGCCAGAGCCGCGGCCGTCAGCAGTCCGGCCAGCAGGCGTCCGGCAATCCGCACCGTCCAGGACGCGATGGGAGCCTGGACGGTGTCTCCGTCACCGCCGGTCATGGCGAGGGTTCAGCACGTCGTTTTCGGCCCCGCTAAAGTCCCTTTTCCTTGTAGAAGCGCGCGGCGCCCGGATGATAGGGGACGCCCAGATCGACGTGCATCTTTGCGGGATTGAACTGCTTGAACATGCCGTGGGAGCCGATCAGCTTCTGCTTGTTGGCGTGGAGCGCCTTCACCACCTTGTAGACCACGTCGTCCGGCGTGTTCGTGCTCGCGTTGACGACGAAGGAGGCCTGGAACACGTGGGTGGGTTTCATGATGCCGGGATAGAGCTTGGCCGGTTGCAGGGTCGCGATGCTGCCGGCCGGGACGACGCTCCGCAACGCCGCCAGCGCCTCCGGCGTGTTCTCCATGGACAGGACCCGGATGCCGCCCACCGCGGCGTGGGCCTGCCGGGTGATGCCCGAGGTCAGGGAGAAATAGGCCGCGTCGTTCTTCCCCTCCATGAAGTCGCGCACGCCGCGCACCCCATTGGGTACCGGCACGCCCACGACATCCTTGTAGCTCAGTCCCACGGTGTTGAGGACCGACAGCGAGTTGAGGCCGACGATCTTCTGCTTGGTGTACTTGCTGGGAATCCGTTTGCCCTTGAGGTCGCTCAGGGTCTTGATGTCCGAGTCGTTGCGCACGTAGAAGCCGCCGTACAGTGGGAAGAGTACGGCCACGAGCCGGATCTTGTCCTGCTTCCGGCCCTTGAACATTTCCTTGCCCAGCACGGCGAAGGAGCTGGCGGCGACGTTGGAGATGGTGAAATCCAGCTCGCCGTTGTTGGCCAGCGGCAGAGTCACCACCGGTCCACCCTGGGGTACCACGCGCATGTTGACGCCGCCCGCCTCGATGGCGGTCTTGGCGACTCCGGCGCCGGTGGCGTACGCCAGCGATCCCTGCGGGTTGGTGCCGATGCTCACGGTCTGTGCCTGGGCAGTCTGGGCCAGGCAAAACAATGCCAGCACGGTGATCACGAACTTTGTCATTCGGTCCTCCTCATTGGACGGCGCGGGGGAATGGGACCCTGTTCTCTCGGAAGCCGGAACGTTTGTCAACCGTTGCGGCGGTTCCGGGGCGGCCCCGTTCGGCTTGTGGCCGCGGATTCGTCTGTGATAGACGGGAGACCCGGTGCTCGGTATAGCTCATAGCCCTAGTGTGGTGTCTGGTTAATTCGCGTCATAATATGCGGAGGATTTATCGTCGTCGGCAAGGCGCGATGACTTGTAGGGGCGACCTGCGGTCGCCCTTCAGTGGCGGGCACCACGCGAGGAAGAGCAACGCAGCCGACGGC
>Ga0209543_1002912_pt1 | contig 11503 bp, 10 predicted proteins | sample MesohylFT_FD_187296 | JGI IMG/M metagenome (GOLD analysis project Ga0209543, IMG submission 187296) | Host-associated microbial community of the marine sponge Aplysina aerophoba from Gulf of Piran - sponge mesohyl, lysed by freeze-thaw... | ecosystem: Host-associated > Porifera > Sponge >...
GGACGTTCCGGGAGCCGCAGCATGGGCAACGGCACCATCGGGCCAACGATTCTCGACAAACCACTTCTCGGCTGCCTTATCGTCGGGAAACATGCGGGTTAGCTGTACCAGCGAGAGACCTTCGCGATAGTGCTTTCCGGGTGCCTTCTTTGCCATTTTCTAGTCCTTACTTTCTTCCTAGAATATAGGGTAAAACGGCTAGGAGTTCAAAAGATATTGAGGGAAAATCGAGAAGCGTTGACTTCTCGAATCGACTCGGCAGAATGCCGATGTGTGGCCGCGACACATCGCGGTGGCCCTAACGAAAGAACCCGCCGAGGAAGGGCGGGTTCAATCGAGGGTCTGGTGTAAGCCGAAGAGCGCACCAGACAGTGCATGTGAGCGCGGAGGAATAATACCCATCCGCGTGAGCATGTTAATTGCGCTCTCAAGAGAAGGAGATCGCACTATGTCGAGCCCTTATCCCGTTCCCGAGTACCCTCGTCCACCGATGCCTCCGCGCCCGCAGGAGCCTTGGCTATGAGTGATCGAGCTTGCGAAACCTGCCGCTTTTGGGAGTCCGATGATTACAGTCGTCCTCAAGGAGATTGCCGAGTTCATAGCCCGAGGATCATCGTGTCAGAGGGTACTGTAGGAACCATGTGGCCCACCACTCAACGAGATCAGTGGTGTGGGGAATGGCAAACAAAACCAACGATTGAAATAGAGGAACGATTAGCCTCAGCTAGGCGGAGGGTTAGGATGGAAGATACGGAAGACGATTAGATCGGCTGGGTAATAAGGTACATAATCTCCGAGTATTCTTGTCGTCGACAGACATTGCCGGGGCGCGGTTCGATGATTTTCGGAGCGCGTATATCGGAGCGTCAACTCGACTATCGGGCCCGGCAAAGAGCCCGCTTCCGTAATGGGGCAGTTCATGTCAAGCACCGAACTTCGCGATCTTGCGGCTTGGCGCAGTGGTTCGAACCGTGCCTATCCGGTTAGCGCAGACAGCCACCACATGTAGGAGGCTTCCACTCATGTCCATGCTGCTCCACGCCCATCCCTAGTGGGTGTATGTGACAAGCGGATAGGTACGGTTCGAACATCAATCACCTCCACTTGCGTCAGTTCGTCTCGCAGGCTGACGCGCGCTCCGGTGGATCAGATCGTGGGCAGGATTGCGCGGCGAGCATGCTGATCGCCATCGCCGGGAGCTTCGGCGCCGAGTGCGGCCCGGCAGAAATGGCAGCCGGCAGGCAAGGCAGCACCGGTCCCCCCGACTCTGCCGTGTCGGCGAACAGCCTTGCGTTGATGCTGTCGATGCGCTCGCAAGGCGTCGGACAGCGCGGCACGACATGGTCGTGCGCCGTTCGCGCCGCACCGTGCCCTCCTTGTCGGCGCTGAGTGGTCGGATCTCGCCCGAGGCCGCAGCCTCGCACCTCTCGACCACATGGCGACACTCCTCCTGGAGGTGTTGTTTCGCACGCTATTTGACGCCGGATTTCCCAGATTATTTGACGTGATCGCTGCCCGGATATCCCAGATTGTTCGGTCTTTTCCGGATCGATGCGTAGGTGCTCATGGTCTCTGCGGACGGTTCGGGCTCGCTGTCTGATTGAGGTTTGGCCCCATGCTTGAGGAGAGCTGACGAGGTGCCGCGTTGCCGTCGGCGCGTCAAGCGGCTGCGCCGCTACTCCGCTTCGCTTCGGCCTTTCGGGTGACCCGCCGCCGTCCACGTGACGAAGTGCTGCCATGGCCTGAATCAAGCTTCCGGCCACGGACTGGCCGCTCACTTGATGCAGTATCCCGGTGGAGGCGTAGCGCCTTCCAGGCCGTTGGGGGGTGGTTCCCGACGGCGTTTACCCCTCGAACCGCTAGGCGTTGTTGGCGGAACCGAGCCCCGGGAACCTCGGAGCCTGTGGCCGGCGACTGCCATTTGTGTTGGTGGCGTCGACCGCCGCCCGCTTGTCCGTTGCGCCTGCGACGACGCTGAAGCCGCCCTCGATGTTGCGCTCGATACGCCCCTCCTAAACGAGGTTTTTCAGGATTGCGCCGACAGTCTTGTGCCGGGTTGCGGCACGTTCGCGGATTTGGCGGTGCGACAGCGGCACCCTGGCGCCGGCGAGGGCCTTGAGGACAAGGAAGAGCCGCGGCCAGCTCCCTTCCCGCTCTCGGCCACCATCCCGGGAAATCCGCCAACCGGTCAAAGTGAGAAAATGCCCCGCGCGTCTATCCGGCTAGACCGGAAAACAACATCCCTGCCATTGGGCCGAGGGCGGATATTGCAGTAACATTGGGATCCAGATCGCAGCACATTCAGTGGGCGTGTGCCCGGTTCAATGGGACAGAGAAGGCTTATGAGAGCGCTCCTGGCGGCTCTGGTGTTGGGCCTCATCGCGGCGACGCCCGCGCTCGCGGCGGAGAAGCTGCGTATCGCCACGACCGGCGGCTATCCGCCGTTCAACCATGTCGACGAGGCCGGACAGTTCTCGGGCTTCGACGTCGACATCGCGCGCGCGCTTTGCGCGGAACTCGGCGCCGAATGCGAGATCGTGCTGGAGGAATGGGAGCGGCTGATCCCGGAACTGCGTGCGGGCAGCTTCGATGCGATTGCCGCCAGCATGTCGATCACCGGGAAGCGGCGCCAACTGGTGAGCTTCACGGACCGGTATTACGGCAACGTTGTCCGCTTCGTGGCGCGCAAGGGCTCCGGCTTCGACCCGGCCGACGCGGCGGGCAAGACCATTGGTGCGGCGCGCGCCACGATCGCCTCCGACTGGCTCAAGGCGAACCTGGCTGGCACCGCCACCATTCAGCTCTATACCGAGCTGGAGGAGCTACACGGGGATCTCGTCGCCGGCGGTCTGGATGCGATGTTCGGCGACGGCCTGGGCTCACACGCTTGGCTTCAGGGCCCCCAGGGCGCCGGCTTCGAGTTCGTCGGCGAGGGATACCGGCTGGACGAGGGGATCGGTCTCGCCGTGCGCCACGAGGACGCCTCCCTTCTGTCGCGCCTGAACGGCGCGCTCCGGATTATCCTCGCCAATGGCACCTACGAGCGGATCAACGCCCGCTACTTCCCGTTCAGCATCTACTAGGTTGGCCGCGTGCCAAAGCGCGCGCATGTCATCCGAAGCGTCGAGTTCGGTGAGGCAGTCCTTGATGAGATCGCGTGCCGGCATGGTGGATGCTCGAGGGGTCCCGCAAAGCGGTTGCCGCAGACACGCGACGATCGTCCATCATCGCAAGGCGCGGCACCTGCACGAAAAGCCTGGCTGGTTTCTTCCATACCGGGGCGCGGCGCGGGTCTCCGTGGCGTCCTGCGGCGGGGGCCCCGACGTATCCGCCGAGCGCCAGCCACAACGGCGCTGGAGCACCGAGCGGAAAGCGCAGATCGTGCGCGAGAGCTTCCGGCGAAGCACCGGCGCCCGTCCGACATAGCCCATGCACCTGGAAGCGTCTCCTCGAAATGTCGATGCCGATGATGCCAACGTTGTCCATGGATGCTCTCCTTATCCCGTGACCGCGCACAACGTGTGTGTTTCTCTGGCGCATCGTGACGCCGTAAAAAGGGGGCGTCCGCTCCATCGCTTGCGAAAGCGACCAAACGGCAAAGGGAAAGCAATGCGAAGCCATAGGAAACTCATCAAGGGATTGAGGCTTCCGCCCGACCGGGCGAACAACATCGACCCTGTCCCGCTGCGGTCGTTCGACGGAGTGGCGACCGAAGGGGTGAACATGACCGGGAGATACAGCTTGGCCGCGCGCCTGTTGCCCTGGATCATGGCCGTGGGTTTCGTCTGCACGGCGCTTGCCGCGCCGGCCGCCGCCGAAGGCAAGCGGCTCACGACCGAGACGGAATTCCGGGAACTGGTCGTCGACCGGCAACTGACAGGCGACCGGACGATCTTGTGGTACACCGGCGACGGCAGGATGACGGGCAACGTGCGTGGCAAGCGGATTGAGGGACAGTGGAGTTGGGTCGGCGCTAACCTGTGCCGGACGGCGACGTTGGGGGACGAGGACCTGGGCTACGACTGCCTGGCGTTCTTCGTCATCAACGACCTTGTGGTCGTCGTTCGCGACGAGGGGAGCGGGAGGGCGTTTGCGCTCCGGTTGCCCAACAAGGGCAGTCAACCGGGCGACTACGAAGAGTTTGCCTGTGTTAGCTGCTGACTGCCATGACGTGACCGGCCGCATGACGTTCGGAGGGTGCGAGCAAAGACCAAGGGTGTCGCCGTACTCGACCCGGCCCGCGACCTGAAAGGCGCGATCCCGGAGACGCCGACGAAGGCGCGGTACCGCTGGACGAAGCGGCTACGGCCCAGGGCCGGACCGAAATCCAGGTCCGCGCGGAGTTCAGTCCACGCCTGGAAGAGACCAACGGCTGAAAATCTGCCGGGGAAGGCACGCCGGCGGGTAGTCGCGAGAGGGTGGATGGCTACGGCGTTTCCGCCGCCGGCGGCCGTTCGTTTATCAGGGCCTCGATGCGGTCCGCGATCCGCTGCGCGGACTCGCGTAACTGCCCGATGGTCCAGTCCGCCGCGTAGCCCTCGGTGACGCCCGGGGGCGCGGCGTGGTTGACCAGCCCTTTGGTCAGCGGGTGCGGCAGCAGCGATATTCCACATGGTGCTCCGGGCCATGCCCGTTATCCGTAAATGGTCGCGTGACGCCGTTGAGCGAGACAGACGCAGTGGGATTGCTTGGGAGTATTCTTGTCGTCGACAGACATTGCCGGGGCGCGGTTCGATGAATTTCGGAGCGCATATATCGGAGCGTGAACTCGACTGTCGGGCCCGGCAAAGAGCCCGCTTCCGTATTGGGGCAGTTCATGTCAAGCACCGAGCTTCGCGATCCTGCGGCTTGGCGCAGTCGTTCGAATATCAAGCACCTCCACCTGCGTCAGTTCGTCTCGCAGGCTTCGTCAATACAAGTGATTGTCATGGCAGAAGCGGCGGATCGAGTCTTCAACGCGGCGCCGAAAAGGGAGCACCATCCCGGATGTCTCCGTCGCCAGGCTCTCTTGAATTTGCAATTTGCCGATCGTGCTCGGCTCTTCAGGTCGCTCGTGTGACACGCCGGCCCCTGGGACATTCTCCGGTTCGATGCAGTAGAGTTCCAAATGCATGCCGACGCCGTGTGCAGGCTGAACAGACGATGGGTCGCCGCGCTTTCGGGCCTGCCAAATCCAGCGCAATTTCGCTTGCTACTCGGAACCTCGCTGTTCGTACAGCGGTTTCAGGCATCGCACGCCATGCCGGCCCGCAACCTTCCATTCGGGAGGCCGGCGGCAGACTTCCTTTGCGAACGGGCATCGGGGCCGGAACTCGCAGCCTGTGGGACGCGTGGCGGGGCTCGGCGGCTCTCCCAGCAGCGCCACGCGCTCGAGGCGGGCGTCGGGATCGGGTACCGGGTTCGCGGACAGGAGGCACAGGGTGTAGGGGTGGCGCGGCGCGGAAAAGATATCCTCGGTTGCGCCCTCCTCGACGAAACGGCCGAGATACATGATTCCCATTCGGTCTGCGATGTGTTGTACGACGTTGAGATTGTGGGTGACGATCACCATCGCGAGGCCCAGGCGCTCCCGCAGATCGTTGAGCAGGTTCAGGAGCTCGCCTTGCACCGAAACATCGAGTCCGGCAGTAGGTTCGTCGGCCAGAAGCAGCTTGGGCTCAAGCGCCAGCGCCCGTGCAACCCCGACGCGGCATGCCTGGCCGCCCGAGAGCTGGTAGGGATAGCGGCCGCCGAACTCCTCCGTAAGCCCGACCAGCTTGAGCAGGCGTCTCGCCTCGGCATCCAGATCGCGTTTTCTGATTCCCTGGATGCGGTAAGGCTCCGTGAGGATTGACCGCACGGTGAGACGCGGGCTGAGGCTGCCGACCGGGTCCTGGAAGGTCATCGCCATATGGCGCCGCAGCGGGCGAAAGGCTCGCGCGCTCATGCCGCGCAGCTCACGTCCCTGAAACCTCACCGAGCCTGCGTGCGAAGGGAGAAGTCCGGCAACGGCCCGGATCAGGGTGGTCTTGCCCGATCCGGACTCTCCGACGATCGCATAGGTCTCCCCGGGTTCGACCCGGAAGGAGACCCCGGCGACTGCGGTCATGGCCCCGAATTCGACTCGCAGATCGTCAACTTCGAGAAGTTCGCTCATGCGGAGGAGATCGGTTGGTTCAGCCAACAGGCGACCGTACGCGCGGCGCCGTGCGGCGCCGGCGACGGGCGCTGGTTGGCGCAGCGCGGCAGGGCCTCCGTGCAGCGATCGCGGAAGACGCACCCGCCGGGCAGGGCCAGCAGGTCAGGAAGCTCGCCAGGGATAGTCGGCAAGGCCCGGCTGGGCATCTTGGGTCGAGCCGGGTCGCATTCGATCAGGCGCCTCGTATAGGGGTGTCCCGGATCGTGAAAGATATCGCGCACCGGTCCGGTTTCGACCACCTCTCCCGCGTACATGACCACGACCCGGTCGCACAGTTGGGCGATGACGCCAAGATGGTGCGATATGAACAGGATCGAGCAGCCGAGGTCCGATTTCATGGCCCTGAGGATTTCGATGATCTCCACTTCCAGCGTGGCGTCCAGGGCCGTGGTAGGCTCGTCGGCGATCAGGAGCTTGGGGCGCAACATCAGTGCCATGGCGATGGCAACCCGCTGACGCATCCCGCCGGAGAACTCGTGGGGATAGCACGCAAGGCGGGAACGGGCATCGGGAATGCCGACGCTGGTCAGCATCTCCGCCGCCCGGCGGCGCTTCTCCGCCTTCGGGATCGCTTCGCGATGCTGGATGTCGACCATCTGCGTGCCAATGGTCAGCACCGGATTGTGGGACTGCATCGGATCCTGGAAGACGACGGCGATTTCGGCACCCCGGAGCGCCCGCATCTCGCGGTCCGAAGCCTGCAACAGGTCTCGTTCCCGAAACAGGATCCGGCCGGAGCGGGCGTGCGCATTAGGTGCGGTCAGGCGCAGGATCGACGTGATCAGGGTGGACTTGCCGCAGCCTGATTCGCCCACGATACCGACGATCTCGCCGCTCGAAACGGTGAGGGATACGTCGCGCAGGGCCTTCAACGGGCCGCGCGCGGTTTCGTAATCGACCGAGAGGTTGCGTATGTCGAGCAGCGCGCCGGTCATCTACCCTTCCTCAACTTGGGATCGATGACATCGCGAAGCGATTCCCCCAGAAAGGTGAAGCTCAGGGTCGCCAGGATGATGGGAAGGGCGCCCGCGATCACGAGCCAGGGAGTCTGGCGGATCAAGGCGTAGCCGTCCTTGAGCAGCGAGCCCCAGGACGGGGTCGGCGGCTTCACGCCCATGCCCAGAAACGAGAGGCCGGCTTCCAGCGCAATGACCGTGGGAATGTCCATCGCGGCAAGCACCGCCAGCACGCCGAGGATGTTGGGCAGGACGTGGACGCCCAGGATGCGCGCCATGGACGCCCCCATCGCCCGCTCGGCAATGATGAACTCGCTGTTCCGAAGGCTCAGTGTCTGGGTTCGCGCCACCCGCCCGTAGTTGGGGATCGAAGTCATCATAACCACGAAGACCACCGTCTCGAGGCTCGGCCCGACCAGCGCGACCACCGCAAGCGCGAACATCACGGTGGGAAACGAGCGTACGGTGTCGAAGAACAGCGCCAGCAGGTTGTCGAGCCAGCGCGGCCCGTACCCGGCGATCATGCCCAGTGTCAGGCCGATCGCCATCGCCCCGAATACAGCCGGCAACGCTACCTGCAAGGCGACCCGCCCGCCCATGATCATGCGCGAGAACGTATCCCGCCCCAGCTGATCGGTACCCAGAAGGTGTGCAGGCGAGGGGCCCTGTAGACGGTCCTTCACGTTGAGACCGCTCGGGTCGTAGGGCACGATCCAGTCGGCGAGAGCCGCGCTGGCCACCAGGAGCCCGACGACGAGAAGCCCGGCCAGGCCCAACGGATCGCGGGCCACGCCGCGCAGGACCGTCGCGAGCTCGGAACGTCCTTCGCCGGTCACGGCAGCCCCGGTCCGGGTCCCTCAACACGGTCTTGGCCTGCGTCCTGCGGTACGCGCGAAGAGGGCACGATATGCGCGGGCATGCGATCCGCCAGAGGCGGGTCGAGCAGCGCAGCGGTGCCCTTGGCTCCGGCCCGCATGGTGCGCTTCGCGCGCGGAGACCCGCGATTCACGCGGGCGCCCCGGGGCAAGCCGAAGGGAGGCGCTCTTCGGCCCACCAGGTGAATCACGCCGCCCTCCGGTTGCGCTGCGCCGTGCCGAAGGCGCCCGTGCCTGCGCGATGCGCCGCGTGCTCTCCCCGCCGCGTTGCCCCGGAGGCAGGCGGCAAGCCATGACGGCGGCGGAAATGCGGACCTCCCACGCCTTTCACAGGCTGGCTCGCGCGCGCGGATCCAGCGCGGCGTTGACCAGGTCCGCCATCGCCGTGGACAGAACGAAGAGCGCGGTGGAAACCAGAACCGACCCCATGACGATGGGATAGTTGCGGGTGGTGATGGAATCTATCACCAGCTTGCCGAGGCCGGGCCGGGCGAAGACGATTTCGGTGAACACGGCCGCCGACAGCAGAAAGCCCATGCCGACGCCGATAACCGTCACCACCGGCAGAATGGCGATCCTCAACGCGTACACCAGCACGATGCGCCGTTCCGGCACGCCGAAGGCGCGGGCCGTGCGGATATGCGGCTCGCCCAGCACCTCGAGCATCGAGGCGCGCACCAGCCGGGCGATGTAGCCCACCCAGGAAAGCCCGATGGCAAAGCTGGGCAGCACCAGATGCGCCAGGCGGTCGCCCACGTCGCCTTCACGACCTGCACCGATCGCCGGAAACCACTGGAGGGAGACTGCGAATGCCAAAAGCGACACCAGCGCCACGACGAACGCGGGCACCGCAACGAAACTCACCGAAACCACCCCGGCAATCCGGTCGGCGAGCGTGTTGGGACGGGCGGCGGCGAAGGCGCCGAGCAACACCCCCAGGACCGCCGACCACAGGATCGAGGCGAAGATCAGCTCCAGGGTGTAGGGAAGCTGTTCGAAAACGATGCGGCCGACCGGACGGTTGGAAAAGACGTCGACGCCCAGGTCGCCCTGCAGCAGGCCACCATAGAAGATCGCGATCTGAACCGGCAGCGGCCGGTCCAACCCCATTCGCTCGACCAGCGCCGCCTTGATCTCCGGTGTCGCCCGCGGGCCCAGCATCACGGTGGCCGGATCCCCCGGCACCGCCCGGATCATCACGAACATCAGCGTCACCGCCACGACGAGGATCAGTCCCGCGAGGCCGAGCCGTCTGGCCGCGTACCTCAGCATCCCGGCGCTCGCGTTCCCTCCATCGGCTGGAACCGGCCAGCCTGTTCAAGCCTTGCCGAAGTAGCGCAGCAGGGGCAGACCGTCCGGCCGCAGCGCCGGCATGACGGAGGCTGCGTGAACGACCGGAGTGGCCTCGTGGGTGATGAAGCGGTACGCGCCCGACTCCTCCATCAGGTCCTGCGCCCGACGATACATCGTATCGCGCGTGGCGATGTCCGTTTCTCTCGCGGCCTCCGCGTTCAGCCGGTCGAACTCCTCGGAGCCGAAGCGCTCCCAGTTCCAGATCCCGACCTGCTCGGTGGTGAACCAGGCCGTGGCATAGTAGGGGTCGGGCGTCATCGAGAAGCGGTTGAGAACAAGCTGCAGGTCCTTCCAGCTTCCGCCCGCCGTCTCGTCGCCCAGCGTCCAGAACGTCGCGCCCTCGTGAACGTTGATCTCGACGGCGATGCCGATCGCCGCCAGGTTCGCCTGTATCACCTGCGCGGCGGTGGTATTGGCGGTCTTGTTGAGCACGTCAAGGGTGAGCGAGACGTCGCTCTCGCCTGACTCCGCCAGGAGCTGCATCGCCCGCTCGACATCAGCCTCCGGCGGCACCAGGGCCTTTTCGCGGTGGCCGATCAGGCCCGGGGCGATAATGCCCGTGGAGGGCTCGGCGGCACCGAAGTAGGCCGCGTCGAGTATCGTGGGCACGTCGATTGCGTGCTGGATCGCCTGGCGCAGCTTCTTGTTCCCCAGCTTCGGGTGATCCAGGTTCATGCCGACCCACACATAATAGAGCGAGGGATACTCCAGCAGCATGCCGCCGTTGGGAACGCCCTCGCGAAGTCGCGCGACCGAGCCAAGCGAGACCCGAGTGAAATCGATTTCCCCGGCCTCGAAGGCGATCTCGGCCGTGTTCTCATCGTCTATCGGCAGCAGCTCGATGGTGTCGAACACCGGCGCCGGCCCGTTCCAGTCGGGATTGCGAACGAGCACGGTTTTCTCCTTGGGACGCCATTCCCGGCGCAGATAAGGGCCGGATTCGGCCAGCGGATCGGTGCCGATGCGCTTGTCCGCAGCCGCTTCGACCGCCTTGCGCGAAACGATGTTGCCGGTGATATAGGGCAGCGCAATCGTCCACAGCGGGGCGAACGGCTCCTTGAGCACGATCACGCCCTCGCGCTCGCTCGTCACCTCGACATGGGACAGCGGTCCCATGTCGGGCTTGTTCGAAGCCCCGAGCGCGGGATCGACCACGCGCTCGAACGAGAACTTGACGTCGTCCGCGGTCATCATGCCGAAACCGTTGGTGAAGCCGATGTCGCCGCGCAGCGCGAACTTGATGTGCGTGGCGTCGACCTGCTCGATCATGCCGGCGGCGTCGAGCTGCCAGTCCCAATTGCGCCCCGGCTTGTACTGGATCAGCTTGTTGTAGATCGGGGCCTGGATCTCCTCGTCAGGCACCCCCTGGCTGAACGCGGGGTCAAGAGTTCGCATGTCCGCATAGGTGCGCACCCTGAGCGTTCCGCCCTCGGCTGCATGGCCGCTCCGCGGGAATGCCGCGGGCAGCGCGGCGGCGATCGCGAGGGCCGAGCCCCCCTGCATGAACCCGCGCCGGCTTATCGGCACGCTCTTCCATTGGATGGTCATCTCTTCCTCCTCCTGTGAGAGTGGAAACCCGGCTCCTCCTTCCTCAGAGAAGCCCTCGCGGAATGTCCTCGTGCCAGCGGCGTTCGAGGACGACGATATCGTTCTGGCGAGCCGACACCTTGCGCTCGAGAGCGAAACTCCGGGCATCGCACGTCATCGTGTGGTCGGAATCGATCTGCACGGACCAGCCGCCGCGGCGGAGCTCGCAGTGCCAGTGAACTTCGTGGCGCGCCGAGAGAGGATCGCCGATGCGAATGGCGTAGCGCTGCCCGACCTGGCTGCCGGTTTCCAGTCCGTGGTCCGCATCGCGGATCATGCCGAAATCGTCGAAGGATTCCCTCACATGGGTGCCGCCGTCTTCCATCCGATGCTCGACACGGTTCGAAGCCTCCCGCAGCACCTCTGCGCCGTGGTTCGGAAAGGGGCGCGGCGCGGCAGGCGCAGCGGGGGCCATCTCCGCCGCCGCGCGGCGCTCCGGCAGCAACAGCCGGCATTCGGCCAGGTGAAGCGTCACCGTCGCGACCTCGGGCGCCGGCCAGATCACCGGCCAGTAACTCGTCGAGACCGCCAGGCGCAGACGGTGCCCCCGCCGC
>Ga0209543_1002913_pt1 | contig 11497 bp, 7 predicted proteins | sample MesohylFT_FD_187296 | JGI IMG/M metagenome (GOLD analysis project Ga0209543, IMG submission 187296) | Host-associated microbial community of the marine sponge Aplysina aerophoba from Gulf of Piran - sponge mesohyl, lysed by freeze-thaw... | ecosystem: Host-associated > Porifera > Sponge >...
GAGATCGAGCCGGTCAGCCTCGAGATTGCCGTCAACACGGTGCCGCACGACGTCGTCGGCGAGGCGGCACTGACCTGGATCGTCTCGTACGGCAGGATCGGCAGCGAAGCGCACCAGCGCCTCGTGGGACTGGCGCCGGGAGAGGAACGACGCTACTCCGAGATCGGGAAGAGAGGCGCGAAGGCGCTGCTTGAGGCGCGCTACGCGCACCTACGCCTGGGAATCGAAGACGACCGCATCGTCGTCGAAGCCGTGACCCAGGGCGGGACACCCCGACGGCTGACGATAGCAGCCGGCGAGGCCGAAGAGCAGTTCGAGGCGAAGGGCATCAACGGCCACCTGCGAGACAAGGGGCCGGGCGCAAGGGCGTTGCGGGAGTATGCCGTGGCACTCTGCCGCAAACGCACCGGCGATGTCCTCGTGTTCGAGGAGACCGAGGACAAGGAGACGCGCTGGCGAACGGCCAGCAGCGGCCGCAACCTGACAATCATCGCGCCGCACAGGCCCGGGCGGATCAAGGGCCCGGCCGGAGGCTGGGAACGCGGCCGGCCAGCGTGGGGCCGATAACGCGGCAGCGACCGCCCCCAGCTCGACCTCGCCACTGTCGGAAGGCTTTGGCAACAACCCAGGCGATGGTCGAGGGGGTCGGCCCCTGCTGCTGCGTGGGTGAACCGGACGCAACCATGGTGGTCCGGTACACCGCCAAGTCCGCGCCGCGCGCGCGGCGCGGAACCCCGCAGCGGCCGCGCGCCGGCCCGCCTGGAGCGGCCTGCCCCGGGCGCGCGGGGATGAACCGTGGGTCCGGAAGTGCGCAGGCCCAAAGGCCGCCCCGCGCTCGCGGGGATGAACCCGGCTTGGGGAAATCGCCGGCGCGCATCTGCCTCGTCGCCCCGCACGCGCGGGGATGAACCCGGACCCGAACCGGTTTTGGCTCTCAGTCATCTAGAAGGTCGACGGCACGACGACGAGGCGCCCGACGGGAGGTGCGCGCCCACGCAGTGACGGCAGGCGCGTCCGAAGTCCCGGGGGCAAGATCCAGAGAAGGCGCCGGCGCCCTGCGCGCCTCGACAGGCGCCACGCCGGCGGCACGCGCCGCGCGGACCAGCTCGACGACATGCGGGGCGCCGATGGCTATCGCGCGACGCAAGAACCACGCGCGGCTCACGCCGAGCGAGGCCGCGAACGAATCGACGGCGTTGAGATCGCGCGCCGTGAAGCGGACGCGAACCGCGTGCGCGAGAGGCTCCCAACCTCCGGCAACGTCAGCCGTCAAGCGGTCAGCCACAATGCAGAAGGCTACTGCGGCGGCTGGTCGCCGGGGAGCGGGCTGAGGCCCGGAGACTCCACATCGACACACTCCCGAACGATCTCGTCGATGACGTTCGGCGGAACATCGTCATCAGTCTTCGCGAGCTCCTCGAGAAGAAGGTCGCGAACGACCGCCGCGTCCGCCGACGGCTGGACGCGTACGATCAGGGCAGCAGCGTCACGAAGACGCTGCACGACGGCATCGGCGCGCGTCGCACGCGCGACGACTGGTGCCGACGGGGCCGGCCGCGCATGCGCGAGCCGCGCGCCGAGAATCTCGCGCACGGAGCCGAGCGCCGTCTCGGCAGCGAGCCGCAGGGCCTCGGACCGGGAGACTCCGACTCTGCGTGCCAATTTGTCGTAGGCGGCGAGCACCGCCGGCGGAAGGAAGATCACGGTCTTTCTGAGAGCCACAAGACACCTCCAATAGGCTCGGAGCAGGACCTGCTCCTGCTCCTAGTGCATGCGCCGACCAACCACCCAGGCGACTAGGTGACTGGGAGCATAACCCGGAGGTGCTCCTAATACGTGTTCCTAACCCTGGCATGACCTTGATTTGGGCCGATGTTTGCGCTCGACGGGGCCCCTTTCCGGCCCTTACGCGGTACTGTTTCGGCCTAGGGCTAGGAGCATGTGGTGACTTACTGCCCTAGTTCGGAGCCGTGCCGCACGCGGTGCGGCGCGGGCAATAGTCCGGGCCATGACCTGGGCAAGGAGCATAAGGTCGTACCAGAGTGGTACGGAGGTGAGCGACCACGCAAACGTGGTCGCTCCAAGGCATTTTTCCCTGCGGGAAGGCGGGGGTTATAACCCTTCTCCGGGTTATGACTCTAAATGGACGTGCTCCTAGTCGCCTACTCCTTCTCCTAACCCTGGTCCGGAGATGCTCCGGGCAAGGGTTAGGTGCAGGTCCTGCCCCTAGCAGAAAGACCCCGCACGGGAGCGTCCAGGGCCGGTCATGATGAGTCGGCGCCGCCGGAAGAGGGCGGCGGCGTCACGGCCGGCGCCCGTCCTGGTCCGCGAGGACGACGGGCGCCGGCCGCCGTTTCGGGGTCATTGCGCGTTCCGACAGAGGACTAGTCGCGTCCGGGCAACGCTGACGCAGTAGCCGTGCCGCCGGGCGCCTTGAATCCGCCGCCGATGTGATCTGTTCGGCGATCTCCGTGCGACCCGCCTCGACCTGAATGCGCCTAAACGCCGGTTCCGAGATGTACCGGACGTCAGTACGGTGGACGCAGATGCGTGGAGTTCGGGGCGAACCCAGCCGTTGCCAGCGAAGCCCCGGAATCGCGGGGGACTGGGCGGAGGACATCGCCGGCGTGGTGGATTCCATTCCCAATTCCGACGGAGATTCTACGGAACGACTTGGGGCTTCTCCGGACGTCGGCGGGCGCACACCGTGAGATGACCGGAATAGACACCACGCCCTGAACACCGCCGGAACCAGGTGTTACGACGCCCGCCATGGAGGCACGGAGCCTCCGTGCCTCCAGTCCCAACGGGCCACGATCGGCCGATCGCTACTTGCGCGTCCACGTGACCTACCGGCCACTGCACCGGGTCCCCAGCCGTTCGACCCGGGAAAGACCTCGCCGCCACCCGTCTGGTGCTGGCGCGCCTCGAATCCACGAGCAAGGGAACGACGAGGGCGACGACAGAGGAATCGAAGGGGAACGTACGAAGAAGAGGAATTACGGCCACAAGCCACGCGCACGGCGCAGCGGACCGTCGGAGGCCGGGGATGGGCCGCCGCGTCGCATTTGGCTCCGACCACGGCAGTCTTCCGGGCCGCATGAACACCGCCGGGCGGGTCGTTTGTGACGTTCCACGCGTTTGTCGACGACGACAGCAACGCTCCCTGGCCCATCCCTGACTCGGCGATGCCCTCGCCCGTCACCGGCGCAGACGACCTGCGCGACGCGACCGGCGACCGTGCAGCAGACGTCCGCCAGCCCACCAAACACAGGCAGGAGATCACCAAGTGACCTTGCGCCAAGCGTTGCAGATGCCCGGCGTCTACGGGCGCATGGTGAAGCCTTGGGATCCAGAGGGCCCGGCGCCGGTCCGTTTCGAGATGGTCAGAGTCTCTGCGGACAAGACCATCGTGGACTTGGTCAAGACGCACCGGCGGTCGGCCTGTCCGGTGGCGCGCCCACAGACTGACTGGAACCCGATGGACATGAAGCTGATGCACGCCGGCACGCGCGGCGTAGCCGCGGCCATCTTCATCCTCGCCGGGCTTTCGCGGGACGAAGCCATACGCCGCGCGAAGGGGCCGTGGCGTTAGGTCTGCCCGCTATGCCCCCGATTGGCCGGCCCCGACCGACTGCTTCGCACGCCTCCAGCCGCGGAGGAAGTTGGCGATCGGGGCGCACGCCCCCCTCGAGATCGGCGAGCAATCTCCTCGCGGCGTCCAGCGGGGCCGTTGGCCGGTTGCCTCCAACCAGCAGGGCTGCAGAATGCAGAACCGCGGCAGGGTCGTCCCAGCCGCCTTTTCCGGACAGGCACCGGGCCGCTTCCAGCAGCGCGGCGCCCGTGTCGTGGTCGAGCAGGTCGACCACGGGATCGAGGCCCACCTCGGGCATGGCGGCGTCAGCCCGCCGTTCGTCGACGTCGGGAGCCATGCCGACAGAGAGGATCTGGCGGCGCATGACACGGACAATCTGAGTGGGAACAGTCATGCGAGAAACACACCCATCAGCTGCCGCCGACCCTGCGGTTCGTGCCCTTCGCGCGACGGGGTCGCGCGCCTTCGAACGGGCGGGCTGGGTCGCCGTCCGGCAATCCCCGTGGCCAGCAGTTGCCCCTCGCGAGGCCTGGCCGTGGCGCCGGCCTGAGCGGCCCGGACTGGACCGGTTGCTCGCCTCAGCGTCGCTGATCGACGACTCCACACACGCGTGGATGGCTTCACCATGACCGTGGGTCAGTCGTCGAGTATCTCCTGGGTGAGAAAGGCCGACGCGGCGCGCATAGTCTGAGTCGCCCCGAGCAACTCCTGGACGCAGCCGCCCAGTGTCTCCCACGGCTTCTTCTTCGTCGCCGGGTTCAGTTCAGCCCGTCGTCCTTGGTCTCGCCCTTCACGGCTCACCCAGTCGCGCAGGTCCTCCGACTCAGACGTGATCTCTTGGACCACGATATCGACACGTGACACGAGGGCGGCGAGTTCCTTCACCGCGGCACAGAGGGGGTTGATCCCAGTGTCGGACGGCAGATCTCCGTTGCCCGCCGCATGGCCCATGTCCTCAACCAAGAATTGCTCGGCCCCGACTCCACCCGACGCGAGCGCCGACTGCGCAGTCGGGGAGGTGGCGGCGGCGCCAGTATTAGAACGGGAACCCCGCACCACCGGTTCCGTCACCGAGTCGAGATGCCCGGCCTCGTCTCCCGCCCCGCGTGGCTTCCGTGGAGCCGAGGCCGCATCGACGAATACCGGCGCAGAGGTCTCGCGGGTGAGGCTCATGACCGCCTCCTTAAGAGAGCTAGCCCGTCCGCGTCGGACGGCCTCGACTGCCGCATCTCGGACACCGTCCCCGACTCTCCTGATCGAGTCCGTGTCGCCCAGGGTGATGACTCCGGCTTTCAGGGCCGACAGGATCGCCGGGATGCCCAAACAGTACTTGGCACGCTGCAACTGGCGGACACTCACGTCGAACGCTGTCGCAGCTTGCTCCTGAGAAAATCCGCCGACCGGCGCATTTTTTGCGGGCCGGCCCCGGCGGCTCTGGATCGACACCTCAGCGGCGAGCAGCGCCCGCTCCAGCTCCGACATATTGCGGCGGTACGCATTCAGTGAAAGGAGCGTCTTCAGTGGGTCCGCGTATGGAGACATCGGCAGAGCGTATACCTCTTTGCCACAGAGTTCGCAGGCGAGGCACCGCGTGCGGCCGTCCAGCAGCAGGGCTCGGTCACCGCTGCCGTAGATCATCACCGGGGAGATCTGGTCATTGGCCAGGATGTCGTCGGCCAGCGCCTTGATCCGCTCGTCGCTGGCGATGGGGAACTTTTCCGCGAGCCAAAACGCTGGGATCCGCTGGCCATTGACCATGTAGTCTCTCATCGTCTCTCCCTCCGGGTTTGGCAGTACCGCTCGCTGCAGACCGGCCACCCGACCCATCCGGGCGTGCTGCTCCACAGCCCATCGTGTGCCGGCACGGTCGCCGAGCGACTTCCGGCCGCGACTCACTGCGCAGGCAGTGTATCCACCCGCCGTCGTCGCCCGGGGGCCTGTCGCGGTGACGACCGGCGGATACGAGTCGTCGTTCCGACGGTCGAGTCGGCCTTCCTCTATTGGGGAGGCATCGTCGGGCGGGTGGTCCTCGATAACACCTCGCGGGCGGTCAAGGACGTGCTGGCGGGCCGGGACCGGGTGCAGACTGAAGCGTTCGAGGGGTTCCGGGGCGCGTATCCGTTCCGGGCCGAGTTCTGCGCGCCGGCGTCCGCAATCTAGTGTTCCGGCCACGCTTGGCGGTCGAGAGCTTTGCGGCGCTCAACGTGGCGATCCTCGCCGAGCTGGAGGCCGACCTGCCGACGCGTCACCTCGACGATGGGCGCTCGGCGTACGAAGCGTTGACACTGGAGCGACAGCTCCCGCCGGCAGCCATGCGCCGGGCGAGTCTGCGAATGGCCATCCACGGCCTGGGCCGGTAGCGCAACTGCTCGACGCTGACGTTGATGTGGTGCGTCCCCGAAAGCGACTCCCGGTTGTGGAGGTGGCCGTGGACGTTGACGCATCCGTCCGGCATGTTCCGCAGCGGCACGTGGGTCAGCAGCAGCGGCGGGTCGCCGGGAGCATACAGCGTGCTGTGAAGCGCGTCGAAGCCGTCGATATCGACGTCGCCGGCGCGATTGACCTCGTGGTTCCCAATCACCAGGACCTTCCGTCCCGGGGCGCTGCGCAGCCGCTTGAGCCGGGTGCCTGACAAGCCATTGATCGCGACGTCGCCCAAGCAAATGATCGTATCCCCCGGGGCAACCGTGCGGTGCCAACTGCGGAACAGCGCGTCGTCCATCTCCTCTGCACTCGCGAACGGGCGGGCGAAGGAGCTGATCGTCGTGGTGTGGCCCAAGTGCAGGTCGGACCAGATCCAGATGCGTCCAGGGTCCGCCTCTTCGAGTTCGCCAGCCGGCATCCGGCTCGAGAAGTTCAGCATGCACCGGGTCGCCCTGCGGTCGACGTGGGCGTGCACCGGCGGCTCCAGATCCTCTTCCAGCTGCGCCTCGTAGAGCTTCTGCAAGGTCGTCGCGTTCATGCTGGCAGGCTCATCGCTGGACCGGACATAGACTGTCGCAGCCGCGGCAGCGGCCCTGCGCCCGCGCGCCGGGGCGATGTACTGCATCCAGTCGTCCATCAGTGGCCGCCGGGGGTCGAAGAGGTCGCTCCTTGCATACGCCGCTTCGGTCTGGTTGCGGACGACGTGCGCGAGCGCAGCCGCAACCACCTCTCGCGGGTGGCTCGTCCGCTCGGACGCCCAGTCGCGGAACGATGACCGGAAGCCATGCGGAACGGCCCCGATCCCCAGCTGATCGAGCAGCTTCGACAGCCTCGCGTCAGCCAGCTGCTTGCCGCGCGCGCTGGGAAAGACCAACCCGGCGCACTGCGCCGGTGTCGAGCCTGTGCGCAGGCGCTCGGCCGCATGCAGGACCTCCATCGCGCGGGCGCTCAGCGGGACCCGGTGCTCGCGAGTCGCCTTCATCCGCGCCGCCGGGATCGTCCACACCCCCGCGACGAAGTTGATCTCCGCCCACCGCGCGCCCCGTGCTTCCCCCGGCCTGACCGCCGTCAGCACCATGAACTCGAAGCACAGCGTCGTGCCGGCCCACGCCGATGACGCCTTCACCGCTTCGATGGCGCTGGCGACCTCGCCGTGCGGGAGCGCCGGCATGTGCCGCACGTGATTCGCACGCTTCGGCAGCGCCGCCGTGATGGCGTCGCCGGTCGGGTTGTCGTGCCGGTAGCCCTGTGCGACGGCCCACTTCATGATGGCGCTGGCGCGCTGGCGCAACTTGCGCGCCGTGGCGTGCCTGCGCGTCCACAACGGCTGCAGCACGGCCATGACGTCGGCCGTCGTCACCTGGTCGACGCCTTTGTCACCGATGCGGGGGTAGGCGTGATCGCGCAGGCACCCACGCCACTGGGTCTTCATCTTTTCCGGGTGCTTCCAGGTCTCGCTGTGGATCGCGATCACCGTCTCGGCCGCCTCGGCGAACGTCGGCACGCCCCTGGTCGGAGCCTTGTCAGCCTTTGGGTCCCCGCCGGAGCGGGCGAGCTTGCGGTTGGCCAGCGCCAGCTCCCGCGCTTCGGACAGCGACACGAGCTTGTAGCTGCCGAGGCCGAGCGTGCAGGATGTACGGCGGATCACGAGCCGTTGCACCCAGCGCTTCGCTCCCGAGGGTTCGACGTGCAGGTAGAGGCCCTCACCGTCGCAGTACCGCCCGGCCTCGGCGACCGTGCGGCAGAATGCAGCCGAGAGGGCTTGGTGCGGATGTGGGCCCTTGCGCTTGGTGTGCGGCTGCTTCTTGGGGAGTGGTGCCATTCCGTATTCCATTCCCAATTCCAATTGCGATTCGCGCGAAAGTCCCTGGACGACTCCAGATCATTGTACTCGGATATGCCCAATTTAAACGGGAATTCTTCCGGCACATCCCTGGACTTTTCCGGACGGCTCAGGAAAGCGAAGCGTGGAGTTCGAACCGAACTCCACGTACCGGGCCACTACAACGGCCCACGCCGACTGAGCCCTCCCGTCTACCCGCGCATCCGAGCCAGACGCAAGGGCCGGTCCGGGAGGAGTCGTTGAGGCTATCGATTGCGGCGGACCCTGACGCCCCCGCATCTCGGTGGCCATCGACTTGGCGTTGGACACCGCATAAAGAAGGTCGAAGTTGGCGCGGGAAGCGATCCGGCTGTCCGTCGCGTCCGCCTTGCGGGCGGATTGACCGATCCGCGGCTTACTCGCAACGAATCGCGCTCAACGGGTCCGCCCGCGCGGCGCGGCGGGCCGGCAGATACGATGCCAATGCCGCGATGCCAGCCAGGGCGATCGTGACGGCCACGAAGGTCGGGGCGTCGAGCGGGCCGAGCCCGAACAGCAGTCCCCGGAGCCAAGGGGTCGCCGCGGCCGAGCCGACCAGGCCCAGGGCAACCCCCAACGAGATGAACACGGCGCTCTGGCCTAGCATCGAGCCGGTCACGTCGGCCTGCCGGGCGCCGAGGGCGATGCGGATGCCGATCTCGCGGGTTCGCCGGGCGGCCGCGTACGCGACGACGCCGTAGATACCCAGCGCGGCCAAGCCTACGGCCAGACCCAGGAACACGGCGAGGAGGACGGCGTAGAGACGCGGTCGCGCGGTGGAGTTTGCCAGCAGTCGATCCATCGTCGCGACATGGTCGACCGCCGCCCCCGCATCCAGCTCGCGCACGATCCGCCGGATCGCCGGAATCACCGCCGCGGGATCGTCCTCGCTCGTGCGCACGGCGAAGTACATGGGCCCGGTGAGCGCCGCGGCATAAGGCAAGTGCCTGAGGTCGATGAACACCTGTGGACCCGGATCGTGATCGAGACCGGACTGATGGACGTCCTCGATCACCCCCACCACCTCCCAGGGACGCAGCCCGAGCGCGTAGACGTGGCGACCCACGGGATCCGGTCCCAGCAGACCGCTCCGCTCCAGCGTCCGGTTGATCAGCAGCACCTGCCGTCCCGGACGGTCACCCTCGTCGAAGCCGCGTCCGCGGCGGACGGAGGGTGTCCAGCGTCGCCGCCCAGCTCGGGTCCGCGCTGGCGCGCCGGTCGAGACCCGGGAAGGTCCAACTCGCCGAGCGGCCGTTCCGGTCGCCGTCGCCGCGTCGCGCCAGCCGCTCCGCACCGAGGAGCTCCAGCGCGCAGGATTCATCTTGCTTACCGAGAGAAGCCGTGGTAGTTTTCACGGTAACCGAGAGGAACAGCCCAATGGCCATTCCGCCGACGCGCCGCCCGCGTGGATCCGCTCGTCGCGCTCCGTGCGGAGTGATCGAATCGACAAGGAAACCGACGGAAGGAGCCTCGGAATGAGCAAGCCATCGAACCTCGTCCAGGGAACCCTGGATCTTCTGATTCTGAAGGTCCTCGACCTGGAGCCGCGGAGCGGATGGGCCATCGGCCAGCGCCTGAAGCAGGTCTCGAACGAGGCGCTGCAGGTGAGCGACGGCTCGCTGTACCCGGCGCTGCACAAGCTGGAGCAGCAGGGCTGGATCAGCGCGGAGTGGCGGAACACCGAGAACAACCGGCGCGCGAAGATCTATTCGCTGACGCCGCCCGGACGCCGCTACCTCGGGCAGGAGGCCGCGAACTGGGAGCGGCTGTCGCAGGCCATCACCCACGTCGTGCGCCTGACCGAGGTGTGAGGCATGCCCTGGGAGCGGTGGCTGTACGCGTGGCGAGCTCGGTTGCGGGTGTTCCTCGACGGCGGCCGGGCGGACCGTGAGCTCGACGACGAGCTGCAGCATCACCTCGCGCGGGATATCGATGCCCGTTGCGCGCAGGGCGTTCCGCGCGCCGAAGCCCGCCGGCAGGCGCTGGCGGCGCTCGGCGGCCTGGCGTCGACCACGGAACAGGTCCGCGCATCGCGTTTCGGGGCGTCTCTGGAGGCGGGGCTCCGGGACGTCCGCCACGGCGCGCGGTTGCTGCGCCGGCATCCCGGCTTCACGGCGGCCACGGTGCTGACCCTGACGCTGTCGATCGGCGCGACGACGGCCATCTTCTCCGTCGTCGACGCCGTGCTCCTCCAGCCACCGACCTTTCCCGAGCCGGAGCGGCTCGTGACGCTCTGGCAGACGGATCCAGACCACGGGAACCGACCTGTGCCGGTCGGTCCCGCCGATTTCCTGGACTGGAGAGATCGGGTTCGGAGTTTCCAACGCGTGGCGGCGATAGAGCCGTGGTCGCTCGACTTCACCGGCGCCGGCGAGCCGGAGATCTTCACCGGATCGCTCGTCACGGAAGGCTTCTTCGAGATGCTGGGCGTCAACGCTGTCCACGGTCGCACGTTCCTGCCGGAGGAGTACCTGCCGGGCAGCGGCGTGATCGTCCTGACCGACGGTCTGTGGCAGCGCCGCTTCGGGGGCGAGGCGGACATCATCGGGCGCCCGCTCGTGCTGGAGGGCGAGCCCTACACCGTGATCGGCGTGCTCGGTCCGGACTTCGAGCTGGGCCTCGACCGACGCGGGGAACGCGACTTCTTCCTCCCGAAGACGTTCTCGGAGTACGAGACCTCGAGCCGCGGCCCCGGCTGGTGGCGCGTGATGGGACGGCTGCGCTCGGAGGTGACGCTCGCCGAAGCACAGGCGGAGATGGACGCCGTCGCGGCCCGGCTGGCGCAGGAGCACCCGCGCACGAACGCGGATGTCGGCGCGCGGGTCATCCCGCTGCAGGCACGGCAGGTCCAAGCGGTGCGGCCGACGTTGCTGCTGCTGCAGGGCGCGGTGCTCTTCGTATTGCTGATAGCGTGCGTGAACGTCGCGAACCTGATGCTGGCTCGCTGCACGCGACGCGCTCCCGAGTTTGCGGTGCGGATGGCGGTCGGCGGCGGCCGCGGCCGCCTGCTGCGGCAACTGCTGACCGAGAGCGCCGTGATCGCGGCCCTGGGCGGCGCCGGCGGCTTCGCCTTCGCCGCCGCCTCGCTCGAGGCGATCACGTCGTTCATGCCGGCCGACGTGCCGCGTCTGGGGCAGGTCGCCCTGAACCCGCGGCTCCTCGGGTTCGCCGTCGGCCTCGTCGGCGTGACGACCCTGGCGTGCGGGATGGCGCCCGCCCTGTACGTGGTCCGGCAAAACGTGCACGACCTGCTCCGCGGGCAGCGCACCGGCGCCAACGCGGTGCAGCAACGGCTGCGCCGGGTACTGGTGGCGGCGGAAGTCGCCCTGGCGCTGGTGCTGCTCGTCGGTGCGGGCCTGCTCCTGCAGAGCTTCGTGCGCCTGGTGAACGTCGACCTGGGCTTCGCCCCGGCGAACACGGTGGCGCTGCAAGTGTTTCATTACCGCGACGACGGGCTGTCGGCCACCGCCAACTTCTTCCGCGAGACGCTCGACGGCATCCGCGCGCTGCCGGGCGTCACTGCCGCCGGGGCGGTATCGGCCTTCCCGTTGGGACTGGCCGACGTCACCAGGCAGAGGCTGCTGCAGCTTGATGACCGGCCGCCGTTTCCGCCCGGC
>Ga0209543_1002917_pt1 | contig 11479 bp, 12 predicted proteins | sample MesohylFT_FD_187296 | JGI IMG/M metagenome (GOLD analysis project Ga0209543, IMG submission 187296) | Host-associated microbial community of the marine sponge Aplysina aerophoba from Gulf of Piran - sponge mesohyl, lysed by freeze-thaw... | ecosystem: Host-associated > Porifera > Sponge >...
GGCGCGAAGCGCGTCGTCCCGGCCCGGATTCATCGACGGCCCCGCCGGCCGGCCGGCGGGGCCATTGCGCCGGCGCGGTCAATGATTTCCAATATGGAGTAGTGTTTTCCCCCTTGATTCCAACTGACCGCATGAGCAACCGCGCCCTTCTCAGACTCGGGGCCGACGTCATTCGAACGGAGATCGACGCGCTTCGCGGGCTGCTGCCCCGGATCGACGACGAATTCGCGCGCGCCTGCACGATCATTCTCGAGCGGCCCGGGCGAGTGATCGTGACGGGCATGGGCAAGTCGGGGCACGTGGGCCACAAGGTTGCGTCGACCCTGGCGAGCGCGGGAACGCCCTCGTTCTTCGTTCACCCCGGAGAGGCGAGCCACGGTGACCTCGGCATGATCACGCGCGAGGACACCGTCATGGCGTTCTCGAATTCCGGGGAAACCGCCGAGATCCTGACCATCGTTCCCCTTATCAAGCGGATCGGGGTGCCCCTTCTCGCGCTCACCGGAAATCCCTCCTCGCGCCTGGCGAGCGAGGCGGACGTGAACATCGACGTGAGCGTCGCGAAGGAGGCCTGCCCGCTCGGACTCGCTCCCACCGCGAGCACCACCGCGGCGCTCGCCATGGGCGACGCGATCGCGATCGCGCTCCTCGAGGCCCGGGACTTCGGGGCCGAGGACTTCGCCCGCTCGCATCCGGGCGGTCATCTCGGCCGGCGGCTGCTGCTCCGGGTGAAGGACCTCATGCACACCGGCCGCCGCATGCCGACGGTCGGTCCGGACACGCTGACGAGCGACGCGCTGCTGGAGATGACGGCCAAGAGCCTGGGGATGACTTCGGTCGTGGACGGTGACGGCCTGCTCCTCGGGGTATTCACGGATGGGGATCTTCGCCGGGCGCTCGACGATGGAATCGCGCTTCGCGACACTCCGATTCGGCAGGTGATGACCCCGAGCGGAGTGACCGTGTCGCCGGATACCCTCGCGGCGGAGTGTCTCAACATTCTGGAGCAACGCAAGATCACCGCGCTGGTGGTCGTCGACGAATCGTACCGGCAAATCGGGGTCCTGCATCTGCACGATCTCCTGCGGGCCGGGGTAATTTAAACTCGATCGAAGCTGAATCGACACGGGCGGCCCGTGCGCCGTACCGGGTACGCACGGAGAATCACATGGCCGACATCATGATCATGGGCGCCTCCTACGGCGCGCTGCTCGGAATCAAGCTCTGCGCCGCGGGTCACTCGACGACCCTCGTGTGCCTGCCCGATGAAGCGGACCTCATCAACCGGGAGGGCCAGCGGGTGCGAATGCCCGTGAAGGGACGGGACGAGCTGGTGGAGGTCGATTCGCGGAGATTGCCGGGCCGTCTTTCCGCGGCCACCACCGGGGCGATCGACCCTTCGGACTTCGATCTGGTCGGCCTCGCCATGCAAGAGCCCCAGTACGGCGCAACGGGGGTTCGCGAGCTCCTGGGCGCGGTGGCGCGAAGCGGCGTCCCGTGCATGTCCATCATGAACATGCCCCCGCTCCCCTATCTGAAACGGATTCCCGGACTCGACGTCGAGCCCCTGCGGTCCTGTTATACCGACCCCTCCGTGTGGGATGCGTTCGACCCCGCGCGAATGACCCTCTGCAGCCCGGACGCCCAGGCGTTTCGGCCCCCCGAAGAGAAGACCAACGTGCTGCAGGTCAGCCTCCCGACCAACTTTCGGGCCGCGCGATTCGAATCGGAAGGCGGCACCTCCCTGCTGCGCGCCCTGCAGGCGGACATCGAGGCGATCCGATACGACGACGGCACCGGGCCGGTCGAACTGCCGGTCAAGCTCAAGGTGCACGATTCGGTATTCGTGCCGCTGGCGAAGTGGAGCATGCTGCTCGCAGGGAACTATCGCTGCGTGCAGGAGAAGGACATGCGCGCAATCCGGGACGCGGTCCACGGGGACCTCGAGCTCGCGCGCTCCGTCTACGATTGGGTGAACTCGGTCTGCCGCGCGATCGGGGCTTCCGAGGGAGACCAGATCCCCTTCGAGAAGTATGCGAACGCGGCACGGGGCCTCACCAAGCCGTCGTCCGCCGCCCGCGCCCTGCTCGCCGGCGCCCCCCGAATCGAGCGCGCCGACCACCTGGTGCAGTCGATTGCCTCGCAAAGGGGCATGCGCTCCGAGGTCGTGGACGAGAGCGTGCAGCTCGTCGACGGTTGGTTGTCCGCCAATCGCCGGGAAGGCTGACCTTTGCCGGACACGCCGGCGGAGTCGAGCGGGAACGCCGCTGCACCGGAGTCGCGTCCTCCGATCCGCGCAACGATCGTCGCGGCCCTCGTCGGGGCCGCGTGCGGGATCGCCTGGTACCTTCTTCCGCTTCCTCCCCCGACCCCCGCAGACTCCGCACGATTCCCCGGCTTGCTTTCGCATCTGCACATCGAAGACGTCGACGTGGCGACCACCGACTCTTCGGGACGCATGCATCGGCGGTTGCAGGCGAAGGAGCTGCGGCGCGACGTTCCCGGCGGCAAGTCCTTTCTCGTTCAACCCCGGCTGACGGTGTTCTCGGAAGGTGAAGCGCTCTGGCACTTCGCGTCCGAGCGCGGCGAGGTTTCTCCCGACGGCGAAAACATTTATCTTCCGGGACCGGTGCGGGGACGGCGCGGCCCGGTTCAGCCCATCGAGATCGAAAGCGCCGACGTCCGGATCATGGCCGCGGAGAGCTACGGCGAGTCCGACCAGCCCTCCACGATTCGGGGGAGGGCGTTCCAGGCGCGCGGCGACGGTCTGAAGATCTGGCTGGACGAAGGGAAGGTCGAGCTGGTGAACGACGCCCGCGGAACACTGCAGAAAAGGTAGCCTGCCATCATGCAACTGCGTCTCGTGCTGCTTCTCCTGTCCCTGTCCACGTTCGCGACCGGGGCCGCCGCGCTTACGACCGACCGGGTGAAACCGGTTCGAATCGATGCCGACTGGGCGCAGTTCGACGACCGCCAGCGGATCGCCACGTACAAGGGCAACGTGACCATCAACCAGGGGAGCCTGCGCGTCTCCGGCGAGCTGGTCGTGATGCACTTCGACGAGAGCTACGACCTCGCCGGGCTCGTCGCGGAAGGGAGCCCGGCCCGCTTCGAGCAGCGCCTCGACCGCGGGCCGCTGCAGCAGGGCCAGGCCGCGCGCATCGAGTATTCCGCGGCCGACGGGGCCATGCGCTTTGACGGCGACGCGCGGATTGCGCAGGGTCAGTTCGAAATGGAGGCGAGTCGCATCGACTACGATTCCCTCACCGGCAGCATCGAGGGCGTGGCCTCGGAATCCGAGGAAGGAAAGCAACGGGTCACAATCCTGCTCCAGGGCAAGCAGGAGTGACGTGCCTTTCCGCCGAAGGGCTCGCGAAGCGCTTCGGCTCCCGCACGGTGGTCGACGACGTGAGTCTCGCGGTCAATAGCGGCGAGGTGGTGGGTTTTCTCGGCCCGAACGGTGCCGGCAAGTCCACGAGCTTCCACATGATCGTGGGACTCATCCCGGCCGACGGAGGTACCGTTCACCTCGACGGAGTCGATCTGACGAACCGTCCGATGCACGCGCGCGCGCGCCTCGGGCTGGGTTATCTCCCGCAGGAGCCTTCGGTCTTCCGCAAGCTTTCGGTGGAACAGAACCTCCTCGCGATTCTCGAGCTCAGCCGCGACCTCGATGCGGAGACGCGCGCCCTGTGGGCGGTACGGCTCATGCAGGCGTTCGGGGTCGAACACTTGCGCCGGGAGCGCGGTGAGAACCTCTCGGGCGGCGAACGGCGCCGGGTCGAGCTCGCCCGGGCGCTCGCCGCCAGGCCACGCTACATGCTGCTGGACGAACCCTTCGCCGGGGTGGATCCCATCACGATATCCGAGATTCACGGACTCATTCGCCAGTTGCGCGAACGCGGCATAGGCGTGCTCGTGACCGACCACAACGTGCGCGAGACGCTCGGGATCTGCGACCGCGGGTACATCGTCAACGAGGGCCGAATCATCTGCCACGGCCGGCCGGACACCATCGCGGACGATCCGATGGTGCGCGATGTCTATCTCGGGCAGGACTTCGTCCTCTGACTCCTCGTTTCGCATACCCCTGCCCGCGCATCCGCAACCGCCACGACCCCGCCCCCGACGACGACCGCCGCAATGAAGCAGACCCTGGAGCTCAGGCTCGGACAGCATCTCGCGATGACCCCGCAGATGCGCCAGGCGATTCGCTTCCTGCAGCTTTCCTCCATCGAGTTGCGGGCCGAGCTGCGGGAGATCGCCGAATCGAACTTCATGCTCGAGCTCGAGGACGAGCCGCCGTACGACGAATGGGGCGCAGATCCGGGCCCGGAACGCGGGGGGAGGGCGATGGAAGACCTCCCCGAGCCCGAGGCGTCGCTGCGCGATCGGCTTTTCTGGCAGCTCGACAATGCACGTCTTTCCGAACGGGAACACGTCATCGGCGCCGTTGTCGTGGATTCCATCGACGCGCGCGGGTACCTCGACGCCTCGGTGGATGAGCTGGTCGAGACGCTGGAAGACCTGGGTCTCGGGGCAGGACCGGAGGAGGTCGAGGCGATCCTGCGCCGCGTGCAACGATTCGAGCCCACCGGGGTCGGCGCTCGAACGCTCTCGGAGTGCCTGCAGCGGCAGCTCGAGGAGCTTGCCACGGACACCCCGTACCGCGAGCCGGCCCTGGTGGTCGCCCGATTCCATCTCGAAATGGTGGCCCGGCACGATCTCGTCGGATTGAGGCGAGAGCTCGGGACGTCCCGCGAGGAGCTGGACGGGGCGCTCGCCCTGTTGCGGAGATTGAACCCGCGCCCGGGCGCAGGCTACGCGGGAGCGCCGACCGAGTACATCACCCCGGATCTCAGGGTGCTCAGGGAGGGGACGAAGTGGAAGGTCGAGCTGAACCCGGGAACAATTCCGAGGTTGCGAATCAACCCGTTGTATGCAGGGTTCGTCCGCCGCGGAAGCCATGGGACCGAGAATCAGTCCCTCAAGCGGCACCTTGCCGAAGCGAGATCGCTCCTGAAGAGCCTCGGGAACCGAACCGAGACGATGCTCCGCGTGGCGAGGGCGATCGTTCGGCGCCAGCGGGAGTTTCTCGAGCGCGGGGACGAGGGAATGCGGCCGCTGGTGCTTCGCGAGATCGCATCCGAGCTCGGTCTGCACGAGTCGACCGTGTCCCGGGTCACCAGCGGCAAGCACGTCCAGACTCCCCGCGGGGTGTTCGAGCTCAAGCACTTCTTCTCCAACCAGATTTCTTCCCCGAACGGAGGAGCGGCGTCTGCTGTGGCGGTCCGGGCGCACCTTCGGAGGATCATCGAGGGCGAGGAGCCGGGGCGGCCCTGGAGCGACCAGCGCCTCGCGTCGAATCTCGAGCAAGCCGGCTTCCCGGTCGCCCGCAGGACCGTCGCCAAGTACCGGGAATCGATGGGAATCCCCACCTCGAACGAACGGCGCCGTGCGGGTGCCGCCAACCTGAACGCCAGCGCGTGACCGCGCACCGTCTGGGAGGACACGAAGATGCATTTGAACATCACCGGTCGCCGCCTGGAGGTCACCGAAGCCCTCGAGTCGTACACGAGAACCAAGCTCCAGAGACTGGAACGTCACTTCGATCACGTCACCAACGTCCACGTCATATTGTCGGTTGAACGCGAGAGGCACCGGGCGGAGGCGACCGTGCATGTGACGGGACGGGAGCTATTTGCCGACTCGGTGGAAGGGGAGATGTACGCGGCCATCGACGCGCTCGCCGACAAGCTGGACCGGCAAATCAAGCGCTACAAGGAAAAGACGACCGACCACCACCGCGCGTCGGGAGGTCTCAAGTCCAATCCCCCCTCCGGTCCGTAGCGGCCGGGAAGCTCCTCGGCGCACCGGTCCCGCGGAGGCCGGCCGGCCGCCTCCGACCGGACGTTCCGCAGGTTGCCGGGGCCTACTCGAGTCGTTCGAGTCGGTCGCGGGCGAGCTTCGCCTCGGACGAGTCCGGAGCCGTGTTCGCGAGGTCCCGGAGCACTTCCGCCGCTTCCGCGGCCCGGCCAAGCTCGTGGAGGATGAACCCGATCTTGAGCTTCGCGCCGGGAATCCTCGAGCTCTCGGGGTGTGTTTCCGCCAGCGATCTGAACTCGACGAGGGCTGGTTCGAACCGCCTCAGGGCGTAGAGGCATTCGCCCTTCCAGAACATCGCATCGTCGCGGTAGCGGCTCTCCGGAAAGGCGGCGAGGAACTCCGTGAACGCGGCTGCCGCGCGCTCGAACCTGCCCTCGGAGAGCAGGTCGAAGGCTCGCTGGTAGCGCGCCTGTTCCTCCACCGGATCGTATGCAGGCGGGCTGCTGTCGCGGTCCGGAGCCGTCGCGGTGCCGGTGCCCGCTCCGAGGTCCCCGGCCCCGCTCGAAACCTGCGGGATCCGTGACGGCGCGGCGTCGCCGTCGGACCCGGGTTCGGTCGCGGTCGCCTGACCTGCCCCTTCCGAGTCGCCCTGGGAGGGGTCGGGACCCTGCGGTGAAGCCGCCGGCACGAGCCGGCGGGCCAGCCGGTCGAGCTCGGCGTATAGGTCTCGCTGGCGTCCCTGAAGGTCGTCGATCGCGCGCGACTGGAGCTCGTCGCGGTCGCGAAGCTGCCGGATCTCCTTCCCGAGCCGATCGAGCCGAGACACGAGCTCCAGGAGGGCGCTTGCGCTCAGCCGCCGTTCGAGATTCTCCACCCGCTCCATCAGCTCGCGAAGGATCGACGCGGTGGCGGGTGCAGGCTCGGTCCCGGCCACGGGAGGCGTTCCCGTCTGGGCGATGGCGGAGCCGGAGACGAGCAGCACAAGCAGCGGACCGGTCGCGAACGCGAACGCGCGAACCGGCGACGACCGAGCGCGCTCGTCCGGGGAAGTCACCGCGTTCACCCTCGGGGTGCCCGTTTCCGGCGGACGCGGGACGGCGTCAGCGTGCGACGTAGGCGAACTCTACGCGCCGGTTGCGTGACCACGATTCTTCCTCGTGCCCGATTGTCGCCGGGCGTTCCTCACCGTAGCTCACGGTGCGGATCTGCCCGTCTCCGACTCCGAGCAGCCGGAGCATGTCGCGCACGCCGTTGGCCCGGCGTTCGCCGAGCGCAACGTTGTACTCGCGCGAGCCGCGCTCGTCGGCATGACCCTCGAGCACGACCTCCGAGCTTGGGTCTCGAGCCAGGATCTGAGCGTGCGCTTCCACCACGATCCGGTCGTCCGGATGGACTTCGCTCGAATCGAAGTCGAAATAGATGACCATCGTGAGCTCCTGCCCGTCGGCATCCATCAGCGCGTCGCCGTCGAGACCCGCGGCATCCGCGAGCGTTCCGGTGGTGCCGGAGGAAGCGGGATCCTCCGAACCGGCGCCTTGCGTCGAATCGGCTACCGGAGCCGGACGATCCTCCACAGCGGGCGGAGCTTCCGTCTGCTCGGGTGCTCCGGGCGAGCACCCGACCAACCATGCGAGCGCCGTTGCGCCGAAGACAGCCTTGCATCTTTGCATCTTCATTTCCGATTTCTGTTGATTGAAGGTTTCCGACCGCCGTTGCACCGGATTATCGCCGGGCCAGCCGAGGTGACCAGGCCGGATCGCGAACTCCGGCCTCGTCGATCGACAGCCGCTGGCGGAACTGGCCGTCAATCGAAACCGCGGCGAGTGCCGACCGGTCCCGGTCGGTTGCCGCGTACAGGATCATCCGCCCGTTCGGAGCGAACGTCGGCGACTCGTCGAGGATTCCGTTGGTGAGCACGTCGACCTTCTCGCTGCCGACCTCCATGATCGCGATTCGATAGCCGGCCGCCGACTCGGATTCGTGGACGAACGCGATTCGCGACCCGTCCGGAGAGAATGCCGCGCGGGCGTTGTACCGCCCGGAGAAGGTCAGACGACGAGGCTTGTCCCCACCCGCCGCGGAGACTCGGAAAAGGTGCGGCCGCCCCCCGCTTCGATCGGACGTGAACACCAGGGTCCGTCCGTCCGGCGCCCACGCCGGCTCGGTGTCGATGTCGGGGCTGGTGGTCAGGCGCAGCAGCTCGCCCGATGCGAGGTCGAGCACGTAGATGTCCGGGCTTCCGTCCCGCGACAGGGTGAGCGCGAGCCGCCGCCCCTCCGGAGAGAACGCCGGGGCGCCGTTGATCCCGGGAAATGCCGAGACCTCCTGGCGCCTGCCGGTCGCAAGCTCCTGCATCATGATCCGGGATCTGCCTCCTTCGAACGACACGTATGCGAGCCAGCTTCCGTTCGGGGACCAGGATGGCGACATGATGGGATCGGGCGAGGTGCGCAGCACGACGGGATTTCCTCCGTCGCTGTCCGCCACGTTCACCCGGATGGCATAACCCCGGTTGTCCGAAGTGGTGGTATATCCCTCCTCTGCCGCCGTCCGGTCGTACAGGTCGTAAATCTCCTCCATCAGGTCCAAGGGCGGCGCCAGCGCAATGTAGGGATACTTGTGCCGCGCCGCGAATATCACCGACTCAGGGCTCGCCACGCCTGGTATCCAGATTGGCGGGTGCGGTTTCTGCAACGGCATTGCCCAGGGATTTACTGCCCTGAAGTGGAAATGCTTCCCTTCCCAGCGGAAGGGCCCCGGCGTGGTCCACGTCTTCACAATCAGGTTGTGGGCCTCTTCAAACCGCTCCCGATTGTAGATTGGATTGGTATTCGTAGCCCAGCTTTCCTGCCCCAGTCCCCGCACAAACCCGCACACCACGCGCCCTCCGGAGATGCAGTCAATCATCGCTATCTCTTCGGCCACCCTCAGGGGATTCTCGTGGATGGGCAGTACGTTGCCCAGAAAGACTATCTTTCCCTTCTTGGTAAGCTTCGACAGCACTGCTCCGATCACATTTACCGACGGCATCATGCATAACGGATTATTGTGGTGCTCGTTGATCATCACCCCGTCAAAGCCGTTCTCGGTGCAGTACTGCAGTTCCTCAAAGTACATGCTGTACAGTTCCGACGCCTTTTCCGGTACAAAGTTCTCGTTGGGAAACATCAGGTTGGTGTACCCGTAGCTGGCGGCCGTTTCCTGGGAGTAGGCGGTGTAACCCATTTCGGTGAAGAAATAGACCTCTTTAACCATGGTCCCCCTCCTTTACAGGCCTTTCGAAGTACCACTGAAAGTTGTACCTCAATTTGGCCCAAGTATGCATACACCTTTAGAACCGGTCAACCCTGGAAGTCCCAGGGTGTGCAGCAGGGTCTTTCGATTTTCCAAGATGTCCCTTCCCCCTTGATGGGGGAAGGTTAGGATGGGGGTGAAAGTGCGAGGCAACGAGTCATCTGGCCGAAGAACGCCCCCTCACCCTAACCCTCTCCCGCCAGGGGAGAGGGAAAATCGAAAGACCCTGGAGTGTGCAGTGCCTCAAATGTCAGCCTGGCTTTAGCCGGCGTATAATGGTCTTCATGGACGAGAAGCAATTGCTGGAAAGAATCACCTTTAACTCAGAAATATTCGGCGGAAAACCAATTGTCCGGGGCCGCCGGCTGGCTGTAGAGCACGTCCTGAGCATGTTGGCAGCGGGAGACTCGCCGGAAACGATTGTCAGCGGCTATCCCTGGCTGGAAGTGGAAGATGTCCAGGCCTGCCTGCTCTACGCCCGAAAAGTGATTGGCAGCGAACGGATTGAAGCCCTGAACCTGGGTTCAGCCAGTTGAGGCTCCTGCTCGACACCTGCGTCTGGGGCGGTGTTATTTCCGATCTGGAAGCTGCGGGGCACGATGTGGACTGGGTCGGGAATTGGGTTGAAGACCCTGGCGACGACAATATTCTTGCTCACGCCCTTGCGCATGGCCAGATTCTGGTAACCCTTGATAAGGACTTTGGCGAACTGGCCGTATCTCGTGGACGGCCTCACTCAGGCATAGTGCGCCTGGTGAACTGGTCCGCCAGGATGCAGGCTCAAGCCTGTGTAACCGCGTTGGAAAGATACCAGCAGGAACTACTTAATGGGGCTCTGGTAACTCTTGAACCAGGCCGGGGTCGTGTCCGCCTCTAGAGGACGGTTCAAGACCCCCGCCCCCTACCCGCAAACCGCAATCCCCTGCGCCTTTATCCCCATCCGGTAAATGGTGGTGCGGCACGCGAAGAAAATCGTGCTCAGGTCCCCCCCGCCAATGGTGAAGTTATGGCACGGCTCAGGCGTCCGGATCAGCCCCAGGTGGTTCCCCTCCGGGTCCATCACCCAAACCCCGCCGGGGCCGGTGCAGTACACATTCCCCTCAGTATCGACCTTGATACCATCCGGGTGCCCCACGTCCGCCCCATGCAAGTCCGCAAAGTGCCGGGGATTCCCCACGGTCCCGTCTTCCAGCACGTCAAATACCCGGATGTAATGCTGCGTCGTGTCGTTCACGTACAGCCGCGACTCATCCGGCGAGAAGCATAACCCGTTGGGAAACACCATATCGTCATTCAGCAGCGTCAATTCCCTCGACTCGGGGTTCAACCGGTAAACCCCCTCGTAGTCCAGGTACTTCTGCAAGTCCTCTCCCTGGTGTCCCACCAGGTGGCAGCCATTGGAGGGATCGGTAAAATAGACCTGCCCATCCGACTTAATCACAATGTCATTGGGTGTGTTCAGCTTGACCCCGTTGTAATGAGAGGCCAGCGTGGTAGGCGTCCCGTCCCGTTCAATCCGCCAGACGGTTCGCCCGCTCCACCCGGCGATGACCAGCCTGCCCTCGTCGTCAAAGGTCATCCCGTTGGCGTGGGCCGAGGGCCGCATGACAATGCTCTTACCCTCTCCGGGGATCCACTTCCAGATGGTATCTCCGATTATGTCCACCCAGGCCAGGTATCCTTCCCGGTAGTTCCACACCGGTCCCTCGGTAAATGTCAGGCCCGTAGCCACCTTGGAAAAGGCTGCATCCTCCGGCACCAGCCTGCGAAACTCGGAACTGTACGCCTCGGTTACCATCGATATCTCCTGTCTTCAAAAGCCCTTGCCCGAAAGTTGCCAGGAACCACCTGCAGTCCTACCCACTCCAGTCAGGCCAAACGCATTGCCGCCTTTGCGACAACCCCGTCGTTCCCGCAACAGCGGGAACCTCGAACCAGTACGGAACCTCGGTTGACCTGAATTCTCCAGGTGCCATCGCCCGGTCACTCCCACGCCAAACCCTCGCCTTCCAAACCCTATCCCACCTTCGGGTAAAGCAAATGCCCCTGCCGTCCCGTATTCCCCACCCGGTACAGGTGCCCCTCAGTGGTCGTAACGTACAGGTCCGTCAAATCCGGCCCGCCAAAGGCGCAGTTGGTGGGTTCCACCGGCACGGGGTGGGTCTCCAGCACCTGCCCTGTTGCAGAAAAAACGTAAATCATCGGACCCGGGCCGCTTTGCTCCCATCCGGCGCAGGCAATAATGTTGCCCTCCGTGTCCAGGCATATCCCGCTGATTCCCCGGTGAATGCCCCGGTAATCGGCTCCAAAGCTGTGCAGCGTCCTGTACTCGCCCAGGCTGCCATCTTTGTTAATTGGG
>Ga0209543_1002925_pt1 | contig 11463 bp, 6 predicted proteins | sample MesohylFT_FD_187296 | JGI IMG/M metagenome (GOLD analysis project Ga0209543, IMG submission 187296) | Host-associated microbial community of the marine sponge Aplysina aerophoba from Gulf of Piran - sponge mesohyl, lysed by freeze-thaw... | ecosystem: Host-associated > Porifera > Sponge >...
GCCGCATCGAGCGCTCGGCGCGCCCACTCCCAGTCGCCGGCGCAGGCCTTGACCCGGCGGCGCAACCCCTCGTCTGTGGCGCAGCGCCGCGCGCGGTCCTCTACGGCCACCTGATCGCACGTCAGGCAGATCGACCGGTCGACGTGACAGACGGGACAGGTCCGGCGTCGTCCAGGACGCCATACCCGGCCGCAGAGCAGGCAGGCCCGCAGGTGCTTCGTGCGCCAGTCGCCGCGGCGCTTTCGTCCCCTCCCCGGACCCCCTCCCGGGCTCGTCGCCGCGCTTCGCGGACTCACTCATGAGGCCGCGATTCTCCCACAGCTCTACAGCTCATCATCATCTATGATCAGATACCAGACAGACGACGAGGGCGTGGTTTCGCAACCGGAGTACACCTTAATGAAGCCCTCGAATGGTCCAAACGACCGGGACCACCTCACCGGACCTGGGGCTGGACGCCGCCCTGGCGGACGCCGCGCAGTCGTTCGGCGCCTCCCTGGCGTACGACGAGCACTTCGTTGGCGTGCGACGGACCCACGGCGGACCCGCGCCGTCCGAGACGGCGTGCCCGCTCGACCGCTCCAGCGAGGCACTCGCGGAGGACAGGGGTTGGGTAGGGGCGGCGGAGCAGCGTTGGACGCCGCGCGGACGCGGTTGCGCGAGAAATGCGCCGGGCTCTGAACGCCACGGGACTTGCCGGGATGGCTGTGATCGTCCGTACTCTCCTCATGATCGCCGCGATCGGCCTCGCGTGCGCCGCCGCCGCGTGTTCGCAGAACGGGTTCGCGCAGGTGTCCATCCGCGTCGAGCGGCACGTCGAGGGCGCCCCCCTGACGTTCGGCATCCCGTTCCCCAAGGGCGCGCTGTACTCGCCGGACGAAGTGCGCGTCGTCACCCTCGACGGCCACGAGGTGCCGTCGCAGATTACCGAGGTCAGCACGTGGGCGCCCGCGGACGACAGCATCAAGTGGATATGGGTCTTCTTCTTCGCGCAGGAAACGGACCGCTACCTGCTCGAGTACGGGACCGACGTGCGTCGGCAGGCGGCGGCCGGAACACGGATCAGCATTCGCAACAACCAGCGGGCGAACGGAATGACCGAGGTGTCGACCGGACCGCTGCGTTTCATCGTTCCGCGGGGAGAGGGCGGCTTCCTGAGCGAGGCCGCCCTGGACCTCGACGGCGACGGCCCCGGCCCGGCCGTGGTCGTCGCGGGAGACATCGGCGGACGCGGGTCCTTCCTGGACCTGGTCGACGAGGCGGGAATCGACCGTTCGCGTGCGTTCGTTCGGCGGGCCGTCATCGAGAAGGGCTCGGGGCCGCTGCACGCCATCGTCCGGATCGAGGGCGAGTACCGCTACAACCGGCCGGACAACCGGCCCGCGCCGTTCGTCACCCGGATCCATGCGTACGCCGGGCGGAGCTACGTGCGGGTGCAACACACCTTCGTCTACACCGGCATCCCCGACCGGCACCGCGCACAGCACGGTGACTATCCCCACGTGGCGACGGAGGACGAGCAACTCATCGTGGTGGATCCGTCCGATACGGGGTGGACCGTTCCGGAGGATCGAATCGCAGCGGCCGGCCTGTCGGTCGGCATGCGTCAGTCGGGTGACCGCCGCCTCACCACCCGGTTGCGCGAGGGCGCTTGGTGGAGCGAAGGTACGCCGCGAACGGAGGTCCACGACATCGGCGGCGCGGGAGAGGCCTCGCTGTTGCAGACGGGGCCGGAACCGTTGCGGATGCCGCCGGTGCGGAGTTCGTCCACCGCTGAACGCATGGACGGCTTCTCGACGCGGCTCGACGCCGGCGGGCGGACGCTCGCCGAGGCGCAGCGCGCCGACGGTTGGGCCGCCCTCTCCGACGGCCGGTACGGCGTCGCCATCGGCATCCGGCATTTTCTGGAGGAGTATCCGAAGGAAATCCGGTTCGGTGCCTCGAACGGGATGGAAGATGAGGCCACCGCGTATCTTTGGTCGCCGGAGGCCGAGCCGATGAGCTTCGCCCGGTTCTCGAACGAGGTCGGGCCCGAGAACGCGGTGGAGAACTGGGCGGCCGGGCTGGCGAAGACGAGCGAGGTCGTCTTCGATTTCCATCCGGCCGGCACGTCCGACACGGACCTCGCGCGCACGATGTCCGCCGTGGTCGGTCCGCCGGTGGCCCACACCGACCCAGAGTGGTACGGCGGCAGCGGTGTCTACGGCCGCTTCGCCCCGAGCACGGGGAGGTTCCCCCACTTCGAGCGGGCGCTCGACTACAAGTTCGACTGGGTCCTGTTCAACCAGCGGTGGGAGCCGTGGTTCGGGATGTTCGACCACGGCGATCTGCGGAACTCCTTCGACGGCACGGAGTGGTCGCAGTGGGGCCACGGCGAACCGGCGCAGGACTACATGCTCTGGCTCCAGTTCATGCGGACGGGCAAGCCGGAACTGTTCGACGCTGCGCAGGCCGCCAGCCGGCACCTGATGGATGTCGACAATACGCACTGGCCGCGCGGACCGGTCTACTACGGCGACACGAATCAGTCTGTTGACTACTGGCGCTCCCAGGACGCCCCGCCCGCCTCGAAGTACCTGGGCATCGGCCGGCGGCACGCGGAGCAGCATTGGCTCCACGTGCTGAGCGCGCACGTCTGGGTTCAGGGGTGGCTGGCCGACTACTATCTGGCCGCGGACCACCGGGGCCTCGAAGTCGCCGTCCAGACGGCCGAACTGCACCTGCGCCGCATCTGGGGCGAACACGGGCTCACCGGGCGGCGCCTGTATCTGTCTGTCTGGAACCTCGTCGAGGTCTGGGACGCCACCAAGGACGAGCGCTACCGGCGCGAGCTCGAGGACCGGGTGCGTCGGATGCTGCGCTTCCAGGAACGGGAGCAGGGTGGCAGCCTGGTGATGGACCGCTACGGATACACGCACGTCTACGTCGCGCATGGGCTGTGGCGCTATCTCGACCTGACGGGTGACGACGCGGTGCGTACGGCCCTGATCCGCTCGGCGCGCCGGGCGAGGGACGTTCCGCCGCTCGATCACACCGTGGAATCACTGCTCTCGAGTGTGAGCACCCTTGCCTTCGGCTACGCGCTGTCGGGAGAGCGGAGCCTGCTGGACGAGATGAAGTCGCGTATCGAGGTGCTACGGATGGAGCCGCTCCCCCGCCCCATCGATGAATCATGGACGCAGGGCGAGCTGTTCGAGGCGCTGGACGCGCTGGACGGACTGCCGCAACGCTCCGGCGCACCTCCGGGCGGCGCCGGAGCCCAGCGTGGCGGTGGACCTCAACAAGGTGGAGGGCCCCGACGCGCCGGATGGAGCTACACGAACGGCCTGCGGGTGTTCGGGTGGACGCACGCCTACAGCCTGCCCTACGTGCTCGACCTGCTGCGTAGAGACACGCCTGAGACCGCGCCGCCGACCGGCGCGAGGTAGCTATAGCTACTCTGTCAGCCAGATCGGCTGCACGAACGCGCCGTTGCCAGCCGAATCCCATGCCGCGAACCGCACCCACGACTTGCCCCCCGCGTCGAACGGGATCGAGAACTGCCGTGAGCCGAACGCGCTCGAGTCAGTGGCCGGGATGATTTCGCGTTCGATGTTCTCCCCGTCTCCCCAGACGACCTCGACGAACTCCAGCGGGAACGTCCATTCGAGATCGGCGGTGATGGTCCGCGCGTCGCCGGATCCCTGCACTGCGTAGTCGGTGATCAGGACCTGGCCGGTCGTGACGAAGAAATCGCCGCCCCGCAGGGCGTCCAGGATCGGCGTCCAGTCCTCGTCGGGTCCCGGCACCCGGTCGAGCCTGAGGTAGTTCACGGGGACGTTCGGATAGATGTCGTCGCCCGGGAACTTGTGGTACGTGTCGCAGTCCGCGATGAGGTACTTCGGCTGAAGATCCGATCCGGTGAAGTGGTTGTTCAGCGTGTCGATCGCGTCGAAGCAGCGGTACTCGCACATCCGTTCCGTGGACAGGTCGGCACCCATTCCCGGCTTGAAAGCCACGCCGAGGTAGCGGTCGCTGCCGATCCACGGCGTGTCGATCTCCGCGTCGGGATGGCCGGTCGAGCCCTTTGTGCGTGGATGGGCGTGGAACCAGTAGCCGTCCTCTTCCTCCAGCACCTGCAGCAGCTCCTCGGAGCTCCCGGTGCGGTATACCGTGCCGTAAGTGGGATCTTCCTCGGAGAACGGCTGATCCGGCTCGCGCGCCCGGGTGAAGTAGACGTTCTTCGGGAACAGCGTGTTGTAGTGCCCGCCGAAATGGGCGTTGGGCTCTTCCCATGGCGTGACGAGGAAGCCGTCGTCGGAGGCCCTCCGCGATGCCTCGTAGTAGTCCAACTGATCCTTGAACCTGGCGGCGCCGCTGTCGCCGGCGGCGAGCTGGTCCGCGTGGAAGTCGCTCAGCCCGATGATGTCGAGGCCGAGCGCCTTGAGCGCCTGCACGTCGGGAATCGGCGTGTCGAGCGAGCCGGAAGCGCGCAGGCGGTCAAGGAAGCGGATGTGGAAGTGGTTGACGAAGGTCTTGTAGCCGGGGACTGGCTTGAAGGTGTCCCCGTGCGTGAAGGCGAGCACCGAGTCGCGCGTCGGCTCCGCCGCCGCCGGGCTCGCATAGAAGTAGACGGCCATGCGCTGCTGCGTCCCCGGCGGGGCGTTGTAGAGGGCGAAGTTCTCGAAGAACCGGCCCATGACGGCGGTAGTTTCGTCGGTGCGCGGGACGGCGCCGTAGGGCGCGAGCGCCTGGCCCTCCAGAGCCGTCTCACCGTCGCCCTGGCGGACGCCCATGGCGAACGATCCGTCGCCGTCGTTCCGGTACCAGTTGTAACCGTGGTTCGTCTCCACCTCCCGCGTGAAGAAGAAGGTGACGGGCGGCGGGAAGGCGGCGACCGAACCCGCCTCGCCCTCGGCGATCACGACCCGGTTGTGCGCACGCAGCGGGACCGCGTCGTCGTTGGTCGGTCCTCCGAACCGGTAGTCCAGCGGGCTGCCGCTGATATCACGCCAGGTGACGCGCGAGGTGTGTTCCGTCGAGAACCCCTGCAGGCCACCCCGGTACTTGTAGGCGACCGACGGCTCGTCGGTGGAGGCAACCGCCTCGAGGCGGACCAGGTTCGTTCCCTCGTAGACCGTGAACCGCAAGTCGCCGCTGAAGATGCCCATGGAGAGGCCATCGAACGTGACCTCGAGGCGCGATCCGTCGGTTGCGACGCTGCAGGACGTCGTGTTGAACGTGGCGTTGGCCTCGCGAATCTCGTCAGGCGACCGCGGTAGCCCGGGGTTCGTGCCGCGGCCCTCGCCTTTGCGTATGCCGGGAACCAGCAGCGGCGCATCCCAGAATACGTACCACTTCTCCCGGTCCATTACTTCTTCGGTGATTTCGACGCCGAGATCACTCAGCGGGTTGAGCTGCTGGTAGCTGATCCGGCGCACCCCGGAGGTCACGCGAAAATCGGGCGCCAGATCCCGTCCGAGCGTGCCCCAGGCGCCGTCCGGTGGACGGACGGCGAGATCCCGGACGATGGGAGCCGCGTCTTCAAGGCCGAGCCGCAGGCGCAGGTCCGCGCCGGCATCGCCGGCCCAGGTGACGAGCAGGGTGTTCTGCTCCATGGTCGCGGCCGGGCCACTGCCCGACGCGTACCCTGCGAGATCGCAGGTGAGAGGATCGCCCGTGTCGAACAGGGCGGGATCACTTCCGGCTGCCGCCGTACGCTCGGTGCCGGCACCGCCGCAGGCAACGAACGCCGCCGGGACCGAAGCCGCAACGATGGCGTTTACGAGTAGTCTCATGTCACCCTCCCCTCGTACGTCTGATCTACGATTTGACTGCACAAACTCGTCGAAGTCGAAGCGTGCCTCCCCGCTTCCCGCACTGCAGGATTGGCTTTCGGCAGCCCGCCCCCTACAATCAAGTTGAGGCGCCAGACGAGGAGTTCGCGATGATCCGCGTGCCCTTTCCGCTCGTCGCCGTGATCGCCCTGGCCGTGATGGGCATCGCCGTCGCGGCTGACGCGTCCGGCCGGCAAACTGCTCCGGCGGACGCCGAGATCGAACGACTGCTCAGCGTCAGGCTCGCCGGCGAGGACGAACTGCGCTCGATCCGGGCAACGGCGCAGGCGGGCGTCGTGACCCTGCAGGGCGAGGTTCCGAGCGCAGGGGCCAGGACGGAAGCCGCCAACCTGGCGGCGGATCTCGACGGCGTGCGCTCCATCGTCGACGAGATGACCGTCGCCTCGGTCGAGGACGATCGGCTCACGGCCGCGCGGGTGGCAGAGCAGGTTCGCGACTACCCGCGGTTCACCATCTTCGATCATGCCGATATCCACGTCGACGGCGGGGTGGTCACACTGTTCGGCAAGGTAACCGAGCCGACCAAGGCAACGGAGCTGGCCCGCCGCGCCGCTCGCGTCCTCGGCGTGCAGGAATTGAGGAACCAGATCGAAACCCTGCCCGCGTCGACCAGTGACGACGGCCTTCGCGCCGAACTGGCGGATCGCATCTACCGGCATCCCTTCCTCGAACAGTACGGCCGTCTCCGGCATCCGCCCATCCACATCATCGTGGAGCGCGGGCACGTGACGCTGACGGGGGCGGTCAGCTCGCAGAACGACCGGCAGATCGTGGGCTCCATCGTCAATGGCACCTTCGGCGTGCTGTCAGTCGAGAACCGGCTGTTCGTGGCCGGACGCTAACCAGGCAAGCTCGCGGCCGGCGCTGATTCACCCCGTCCTAGGCCCTCCCGGCGCCCCTGGCCGACCAGAAGAAACGGAGCGCCCGCCTGTGACGGCGGGCGCCCCATGCCCGTTCCCGGCGAACCGGACCCGCGTGCGGGCGTGCCGTCCGTCAGAACCGGTAGTCGAAGCTCAGGCGCGCGATGCGCGGCGCCAGGATCTCGTCCACCTCGTAGTACGTCGCGCCGGAGCGGTAGTCCCGCGCGACGGCCGCGTTTGAGTTGAACAGGTTGAAGACATCGAAGTTGACGGCCGCCCGGCCATTCAGAATGTTGAGCGCCTTGCTGAGGCGGACGCTCACGACGTTCATCGTCTGGCTCCGTGTCTTGCCATTGACGCCGCCGAAGGGCTCGACCGGCACGTCGATGCTGCTGAGGCCCACCAGGCCATGCGCGCGGGTGAACCGGGACGTCCGCTGGCCCCAGACACCAGAGCGGCTCTGCAGGTTGAGGGACGCCGTCGTGTCGGCCGGCAGGTTGTACACGAGGCTGGCGGTTGCGTTCCAGCTCGTCGTCTCGTTCCGGTTGAACAGGTCCCGCAGGTTCGGGTTGACCGGCGGCCGGCTGATCAGCGCGTCGGTCCAGGTGTACCAGAACGACCCGACCGCACTCCACCGAGACGAGGCGCGCCGTGTGAGCGTCACCTCGAACGTGTGGAACTTGTCGGCCTCCATCGAGTTCATCCGGAGCTGCCTCGTGAGCGTGCGGGCCTCCGAGGGATAGTCCCAGATCCGGAGCATGTCGCCGTCATCGCCGGTTCCCAGCATGCCGTCGACGCCCGGATCCTGCACCGCAATCTGACGGTCGTAGGCAGCGAACTGATCCACCCGCACGTTGTTGAAGAAGCCCTGGAGGTTCTTGTAGACATACTGGAACCGCGCCGCCAGGCCGGGCACCAGCTCCCGCTCCAGAGCGAGGGTCGACTCGTAGATCTTCGGCTGCTCCAGATCGGGGTTGACCTGGTTGGTGCTCGCGCCGGTCCGGGTGATGAAATCGGGATTGCGCGCGCAGAGGTCCGCCGACACCGCGCAACCCACCCCGGTCGCGCCCGTTCCCGCCCCCGTCACCGCGTTGTGGGTCAGGTCTGACTCGCCCGGGTCGAACATGTTGTTCCCGTTCAGGTCGTTCCAGGCGAACCGCGCCCTTGACAGGGAGTTGGCGTTGTACGCGCCGGCGAACGATTCGCCGATCGTGTAGTTGAACATCCCCAACGTCCCCTTCAGGACCGTCCGGCCGTCACCGGACAGGTCGTATGCGAAGCCGGCCCGCGGAACCATACGCGTCCACTGGTTGATGTCCTGCGCCGGAAAGTCCAGGGCCGGGAACACCTCGGGGTAGTACGGCGATCCGGGGTAGGACTGCGCTTCCAGGAACGACTGCTGCCGGTCCCACCGGATGCCCAGGTTCGCAGTGAACCGGTCCGACATCCGCCAACTGTCCTTGAAGTAGAACGACTGCGTCCGCGACAAGTTGTCCGGGTCGACCGGGTTGTTCCACACTTCGATCTCATCAGGAGTGCAGTTGCTCATGTCCGGCAGGATGCCTGCACCGCTGCAGCCGTCGTACCAGAGGACGTAGTTGCCGCTCGGGTTGTCGAGGATGCCGGTCGAGTGCTTCTCCCAGTAGAAGGTGACGCCCAGCTTCATCTCGTGCGAGCCGGCGGCATCCGGCGGCAGGAAGGTGAGCGACGAGTCGGACTGGAGCCGGCCGCGCGGCCGCTGATCCGATCGCTCATAAGGACCGGTCCTGAAGCGGGTCGCCTGGTCGTAGCGGCTTATTTTGCCGGGCGCGTCCAGTGCCGGTTCCGGGCTGCGTCCGGCATCGTAGTTGGCGAAGTAGCCGGCCCAACCGTAGTTCGACTCGAAGACGACACGGCTGCTCGGCACGCTCTGAAAGCCCAGCTTCCACAGCTTCGTCTCGTCGCGGTAGTCGCGCGTGGCCTCCAGCGGGCGGAGCCGTCCGCCACCGTTCTGCGGCTGCAGCTTGTCGCCCGACTGGTACAGGGCGCTCACCCGGTTCGCCGTGCTGAGCTGGCCCGTCAACTTCAGCGTGAACGTGTTCAGCTCGGCGTTGTAGTCGCCCTGCACGTCATCGCTCGTCCGGAAGTAGCCATCCAACCCGGTCGACTCGGCGAACCCGAACCGGTTGTCGACGCGAACCTGCCGGTCCATGCCGGTGTAGAACCAGACCCGGTCTCGCGCGATCCGGCCGCCCAGGTCGAAGCCGTACTCCTCGTAGCGCCGGAGCGGGGCGCTGTCGGAGATGCCCTGCGCGGCCAGCTCGGCGTCGATGTTGTTCGCCTGGAAGTTGGGCCGCTGGAAACCGAAGTTGCCCGACCCGCTGAAGTCGTTCCCGCCCGACTTGATGACGGCGGTCATCGCGATGCCGGGCGTCATCACCTCGGCGTCGTTGCCCGACGCGCGCACTTCCAGCTCCTCGTAGGAGAGGAAGCTGACGTACACGCCCGAATTCGCGTCGGGACCGGTCGTGATGTTGATCCCCTCCACCATCAGCTTCGGCTGCCCGCTGACACCGTAGTTGATGATCGACTTGCGGGCGACGAAGTTGCTGTCGCCCACCTGCGGCGCGCCCGACGTGATGACGCCGGGGGTCATGACGTAGGCGTCCATCAGGCCACGACCGCGCGGCACCGCCTCGAGCACCTCGTTGGTGAGCGCTATGCTCGTGGCGGTCTGCTGGACGTCCACGACCGGGCTCTCGCCGGTCACCGTCACTGTTTCCTGCAGGGCGCTGACGGCCATCGTCACGGCGATCTCGGCGGTGAAACCGACAGTGAGACGCTGCGCCTCACGCACGACGGTCTGGAAGCCGGGCAGTTCGAACCGGAGCTGGTAGAGTCCTGGCGGGAGGTTCGGGAGGCGATAGCCTCCGTCGCCGCCGCTCACCACGATCGCCTGTCCTCCGATAAGAGCGTCACTCGCAAGGGTTACCGTGACGCCGGGCAGCACCCCGCCCGTGTTGTCCGAGATGGTGCCCTGAAAGGACGCCGTGTTCTGAGCTGCGGCCGGCACGGCAACGGCGAGAGCCGTTATCAGCAGCAGGGCACAGATGGGACACCTCAGCCCTCGGCTGGGTCGGAGTCGGTGAGCAAAGAACGATGCGTACATGGCTGTCCCTCCTCTTCCGATGAACCCGAATGAGTCTTGAGAACTTCGACGGCGGGGGAGGTGCAGGAGTAGTCGAATTGCAAGGCTGCAACGCCACGAACGTGGCTTTCACTTCAGGGACTCCTGCCCGTCAACTTTCCACAATACCACAGACCAGTCGATGGTGCTCCCGGCTGGGAGCAGTGTATCTGCACGAGTTGGTCGATGGGTTCGAGGCCGAGCGGGTAATCGGGAGCTGGATGACGTTCTACAGCGACGTGCGTCCGCACTCGGCGCTCGGGGGTCGCACGCCGGCCGAGGCCTACGGCGAGGAGCGGGCAGCGTGACGGCATCAACCTCGTCTACGCCGCGACCCACCACTTCGGGGACCCTCCTCGCGGGATTCCCGCGCGGCCGTTTCTCAGCGTCTCCAGGGACGCGCGTACTGTCATTCTCCAGAGCATCGTCGACCACCTCGCCCGCTGACGCGCTTCGCGGATCCGGCCCGCTCGGCGCGCGCGAGGGCGCGGGAGACGTCGCCGCCGGCCGCATCGAGCGCTCGGCGCGCCCACTCCCAGTCGCCGGCGCAGGCCTTGACCCGGCGGCGCAACCCCTCGTCTGTGGCGCAGCGCCGCGCGCGGTCCTCTACAGCCACCTGATCGCACGTCAGGCAGATCGACCGGTCGACGTGGCAGACGGGACAGGTCCGGCGTCGTCCAGGACGCCATCCCGGCCGAAGAGCAGGCAGGCCCGCAGGTGCTTCGTGCGCCAGTCGCCGCGGCGCTTTCGTCCCCTCCCCCGGACCCCCTCCCGGGGGCTCGTCGCCGCACTTCGCGGACTCACTCATGAGGCCGCGATTCTCCCACAGCCCTACAACTCATCATCATCTATGATCAGATACCAGACAGACGACGAGGGCGTGGTTTCGCAACCGGAATACACCTTAATTAATTAACGAAGCCCTCGAATGGTCCAAACGACCGGGACCACCTCAGGTGTGGACTTCGCCGGCCGCAGGCAACGGGATCCGAGGCGCTGTGCGCGAAGGGAAGGTTACGAGTCATGAGCGAGCTGACCATGGGCAACGTCGAGATCCAACGGTCCACCCACGAGAAAGCCGGCCTGGTCGAGTACCGGATACGCTGGACGGCGGAGATCGACGCAATTGCCGCCAGGGCGGCGGCGCGGCGCGGCGTCGAGACGCATACGCTGATTGCGCACGTCATCTACGCAGCGATTGCGACACAGGACGCCACTGCTGCGGAAGGCGAGACGAAGCACTGATCGCCGACGCGTGCGGCCTCGACGCCTGCCTCGCGCGGCGTCGCCGCCATCCGCATCGCAGACCGCTGCCTCCCCCTTGATAGTCCACGATCTCCACGTCGTGCGGACCAATCGGTCGTCCACCGGAAGCGGCAAGATGAAAAGGACCCCGTGGCCATTCCTGCCGACATTCACATGCCCCAGACGGTGATCCCGCCACCGGCGTCGGCCGGCGCTTCGCGGCGGAAGATCTTCTCCTGCCACGTTCGGTCCGGCGCGCGGTCGAAGACGATCAGGTGGCCCGCCTCTGCACCGCACCGGTCCATGTAGCCGCGCGTCTGGGCCAGTCCCTCTTCGACGGTGCGCTCCAGATCCT
>Ga0209543_1002934_pt1 | contig 11450 bp, 15 predicted proteins | sample MesohylFT_FD_187296 | JGI IMG/M metagenome (GOLD analysis project Ga0209543, IMG submission 187296) | Host-associated microbial community of the marine sponge Aplysina aerophoba from Gulf of Piran - sponge mesohyl, lysed by freeze-thaw... | ecosystem: Host-associated > Porifera > Sponge >...
ACCACGGAAAGGGCACGGGAACTTGCGCCCCTGGTTGGACTCAAGGAGTCCTATCTTGTGGAAGCCCTCTACCATCTGGATAGAAATGGATGGATAGTGCGCCTTCGGCGCGGGCTTTACGCGCTGTCCTCGACTACTCCGGGGGTTTCGGATGCCCATGAGTACGAGATCGCGATGTCTCTTGTCAGTCCCGCAGCCATTTCCCATATGACGGCGTTGCATCACCACGGTCTTACTGAACAGATCCCAAGGACAATTTTCGTTCTCACGACGACGGAAGCAACAGTGCCGAGAGTTCGAAAGTCTGGACAAGACTCTCGTCGAGATGACTATGAAGTGGGAGGCACAACCTATAAATTCGTCCAGGTGCGACCTCATCTCTTCTTCGGTGCCGAGAGAATCTGGGTGGCCGATGCCCGAGTCTGGGTCACCGACCTGGAGCGCACACTGCTGGATGGCCTCTCGATGCCCAGACACTTTGGAGGGGTTGCCGAGGTCCTACATGGATTCGACGTGGCGATGGAACGCCTGGACGTGGAAAGGATAGCAGACTACGCCTGCCGGATGAATACGTCGACGGCTAAGAGATTGGGCCGGGTATTGGAAAGTCATGGAATCGATGACCCTGTAGTTGACAGACTCGCTTCGTTGCCCGTCAAGGGGTGGAGAAAGCTGGACTCCTCGGGTCCGAAGAAGGGACGCTACAACAGGCGATGGATGCTCATAGAAAATCCCTTGAAGGAGTCCTGACATGAGGCCGCTTCAGACAAGACTTCAGGAAGCCTGTAGCCATACCGGCCTGCAGATGCAGGCTGTTGAGAAGGACTACCTGCTGTCGTGGATACTCGCAGGCATAAACCGTGTCCCCGCTCTATCGGACTCCTTGGTATTCAAGGGTGGTACAGCTCTCAAGAAATGCTACTTCGGGGATTATCGCTTCTCCGAGGATCTGGACTTCACTGGCCTGCCGGGCACTCCGACCGAAACCGCGATGGAACATTGCGTCGAAGAAGTGTGTGAAGTCGTGAATCTGCTCCTGGATGAGTATGCGGCTAGGAAGTAGAGACGTTGAATCCGAATACGAACGGGATGCGTCAGAAGATAATGCTGACCGCGCCGTGCCAAGAGAGGGTTTCCATGTCCAGCACCGCGCGGCGATAGGCTATCTTAAAATCATCATCGTCCCTGCGTAATACGTAGTCAATGCTGCCGACGTAAGGCGCTCCCTCTCCGCTACGGAAGCGGTAAACCAGCACATTCGAAGAGACCGAGATTTCCGAATCGTTGATTTCTTCAATCCTGACGTTGGAGATAAACCGCCGTGTCCGCGACGACGGATACTCCCGGTGAGCATGGCGGCTGTTCAACCGCACCACGCGGGCGCGGAGCCGGATGATGTCGTCGTCGATGAACACCAGGTCGCTCTTCGGATCCCCTTCAGGCAAATCGGTAGTTGGGACCACATACCGGGTATCTTCGGTGAACAGATTGGCCCAGTCGTCCAGGTGCCATCCATCCAGGAGTTCAGCTTCCTTATACAGGAAGTCCTCTACTATTTCTCGCAAAGTGGGCTTGTTAGGATTACCATAAAATGTCATAGTCATTCCGGTTCCGGAGGGGCGTTAGTCGTTCGTTCCGGAAACCAGGGCGGCTTCCAGCTCGGCGGGTTGACCGTCCTGTACGTTGGTCTTGCTCATGCCCTGCATGTTTGCATGCCATTGCCGCCAGAATCCTCGCATCTGAAGCTCATCCGACGTGCCCGGAGTGGGCGTGAGCATGCCCCTGGAAATGTCGGACCACTCGAGTTCGGAGGCGCGGAAGCCGGCCTGACAAGATTCCAGTGCCTCCACATCGTCCGGAGTGGCAAAGCCGCCCGGTCCGAGGAAAGTCAGGTAACTATCCAGTCGGCTCGCCAGCACGGTATCGGACTCTTCCCGTGGCACGATATGCCACGCCGTAACATCCATATCGTCAGGGGCAAGGGGCTCGAAATACCTGATGGTGATTGCAACTACGTCGTTGATTATCAGATTGGGATATATCAGCAGGTTTCTCGATGTATCTGCCATGCGGTAGGCGCGCTCTTCTCCGTATTTTTCGACCAACCGCCGGCGGACGAGCGCCATCGGCTCCCTTGCTTCCTCGCCGAATAACGGGTGCCAGTGAGCGATGGGGCGGCCGTTCCGGGCGATGTTCTCCGAAACGCAATGACCATTGCCCAGAGATCTTGCCACGCCGGGAGGGCGGGCTGCCATTGAGTCCCCGCTGTCGTCCGTGCCGAGGCTAGCGATATAGTCCACGTAAGTCTGATGGGTCGGGACCAAGTGATAGCCGTCCAGGCTGTTTTCGGCAAGCAGCTTCCAGTTTGCCTTCGTGTTGTACTTGTTGGAACCGGAAACCACCCGCATACCTTCCTCGGACTGGTCCACGATCAGGTCAAGGTAGTCCCTTGCCCCAGCCAAGTAAGTAACGAGATCTTCGGCATTCGGGTTGAAATTCACGAAGCAAAAGCCCCGGTAGCTTTCGACTCTGGGTGGCTGTTTAAGGCTCAGTTCGCTGCGGTCGAAGTGGGGGCCGTAAGCGTCCTCGCCCGGAACTCCGATCAGCTCTCCATTGGTATTGAATGACCAGGCGTGATAGAAGCATTGCAGGACATCGGCGCTACCCACATCACTGCGGCAGATCAGGGCGCCCCTGTGTGGACAGGAATTGAGGAACACCCGTACTTTACCGTCTCTGCCACGGACGAAGAAAAGCGGTCTGCCAGCAACTGTTCGGCGCCGGTAGTCTCCTGGGTCTTCCACTTCGGACTCGTGACCCAGGTATATCCAGCAACGGTTGAAGATTCGTTCCCGTTCCAACCGGAACAGTTCCATGGAGGTCATCGTTGACCGATGCACTCTGAAGATTCCTCTCCGACGGTCATCGATAATCAGGTCTTTGATCTCCATAAATCCACCTATGTTGTCCGCGCGCCAGCTTATGGTCTTCTAGCGGTTCACCGAAGGACCAGCGTCAGGAATCATAGCCCTTTGACGAGTACCGTGCTGGTGTTGCTGCTTCTTGAGAGAATCTCGGCCAGTTCGTGATATTCGGGCGAATTCACGTAGGCTTGGGCATTTTCCAGACTTTCGAACTCTATGATGACCAATCGGTCAGGCGTCCAATCGCCTCCCACAACCTGGGTGGCTCCGCCGCGCGCCAGGTATTTTCCGCCGTGAGCCTCCACTACACTTACAACACCACTGACGAACTCCGCGAACAGTGCCTGGTCAGTAACGTCATTATTAGCAATCAAATATGTCGCCATGTCAACAAGAACTCCTTTTTCCGTGTTATGCGCGAGTTGCGCTCGATGCGCTAAGCATTAGTTACACTGTGCAAGTTTATCAGGAATCGGGCTAGGCATGGACTCTTACCAATACTACGTCTATCCCATGATATTTTCTGTGGCGCACTGATGATGCGTAATGGCGGAGCAGACGGAAGGAGATTTCCTCCACTTCCGGAGTTTCTGCCTGATCACTCATGTATGTAATTCGGTCCTCAATGTTCTCCTCTGAAAAGACTGCCAGAAACTCCAGCTCTACGACGCCTGCTCCGGGACGGGCAATGATGACGAGGCGCGGCGGACCGTCTCCCTCATAGTCTTCCCGGAGTTCGAGCATGCTGGACAGCGTCTCCTCGCCCGCGGAGCACAGCCTGTCTATCGAAGCTTCGTCCCATCCGATGCCGGAACCGAGTCCGCGCAGGAAGTCGTTGACGCCGGGCAGCGCCGAAATGTCCAGCTCAGTCTCCATGCGCCTGCGGCGGGAACCTGTTAATTCGAGGGCGACCGAAATCAGGACCGCAACCAGGATGCCCACGACAACGCTATTTCCGAATGCGGCGCCCCAAGGACTGCCGAAGGTGGCTGCAAGGATGTTCTGGGTCTGCAAGCCTATGGCGATGGACAGAGACATCCCGACAATGAGGACCTTCTGCTGGTTGAGGCCGTCCTGCAGCACGGTTCGGACGCCCTCCATGAAGAGCAACGCCATAACGGTCAGGAGGATCGCCCCGGTCACCGGGCGTGGGATTGTCAGAAGAACGGCGACCACCTTGGGCAATAGCGCCAGCGCAATCAGCATGAATCCCATCACATAGGCCGCACTGCGCGCGGCGACGCCCGTGAACCCGATGAGCGCGATGGACGACGGCAGATAGATGATTGGGGGAATAGTTCCCGCGATGCCGGACAGCAGCGTGGCAACGCCGCCCACGTTCAGCGTTCCCTGCACGCCGCGAAAGTCAATGGCCCGGGGTCTGCGCCGGGATGCCTGCTGAATCGCCGCTCCCGCATTGCCGGTCTGGATTGCCACCACTGCGCTCACGACAAAAAACACCACAAGAAGCGACAAGAAATCCTGATCGAGTACGGGACTGAATCCGGGCCAGGCCGAGAACTCGGGAAAACCGAGCCAGGGGGTGTCGAAAGCGCGGCGAAGGTTGTACACTCCGAGCGGCACGGCGACAGCGCATCCTACGACGATAGTTAAGGGAAACGCCATCAGTCGCCAAATGCCCGAACCGCGCAGCATCAGAATCGTTACGGCAACCAGTGTTACCGCTCCCACCACCATCCCCGCAATCGGAGATGCGCCTGCGGGCACATCGTCCAGCCTCGCGACGGCGATAGGCATAGCTGCGACAGCAATTATCATGAAAGACACGCCAGACACAACGGGCGTGATGATCCGTCGCAACTGCGCCAGCCAGAACGCCAGAGCGAACTGGACCAGCGAAGCCGCGACTATCAGACTCGACATCACCGCCAGACCCCCTTCGGCGACTGCCAATACGCAGACGGGAACGAACGGAGAGCCGGCACCTATCAGAAGCATGTACCCGGGGCCGATGCGACCGAGGTTCAAAGCCATGTGCGCCGCGGCGATTCCCGCGACGACTATAGACGCGAAGACCGCCCATGCGAGGTAACTTGCGCCGCCGTCGGACGCCACGGCGAAAATCGTAGTCACGGTGACTGTGTTCGACAAGGCAAGTACGCTGCCCTGAAACGCCACATTAAGCGTTATAGCCGGAGGGGACTTCTCGCCCGGCTCATAGCGTATGTTCTCGGTGTCACGCATGATTTCGTCTATGTGAGCCGTTGAACTTCGATAGGAATGGGTATCCTTCTCAATTGTACTTTATGATCCCCTGAGAGATTTTGCCGATGGCCGAGCGACCGGTAGGGCTTGTCATTGGAAGTCAGCCAGTAGAGTGAAGATCATCACACGTCGACCTAGATAACGATACCAATACGGTGAAAACAGACAATCGGCCCAGCAGATGTAACTTGCGTCTCGCTCACAAGGTCGTTCCGCCCTGACCACAGAATCAACCCTGCATTGCGTCCGCCTTGAGCTTGCCCTGTGTGCCGAAGACGCCGTTCCAAACGGTCACAGGCCTTACTCCTCTGTCCGGGCATAGGTCATTACTTTGGCGAAGAATCTTGGTATCCCTAGATTCCTCTTGGCTAGTCCAGAACTTCCTGCCGTATTCCCTGCATTGGTCATCTCGCCTCTACTCGTTTATGCTTGCGCCAACAATCTATCACCTTCTCCTAAGTTTGACGACACCCCCTAATCCCCGATCCACCGAAATAGAGGTTATCGGAAGTCCGCATAAGGGATAAAAAGGTGCTCCCGCATATCTGGGATAATGGTTTATGGAGTCAGAACCAACCAGATACGAGGAGCACCCATTAGATGATAGCATCCGAGCGTCCTGACCGCATCCAAGTAACCTTCGACGACCACCGCCTGGTGGCCAATGCCGGACTGCTGTTGCCAGTCACCCTGGCCGGGCGTCTGGGTCTGAGCGAACTTGTGGACAGCCACCTTGACCTGGGGGATGCGTCTGGCCGGGCGAATGCGGGAGACAAGATGCTGACCCTGGTGGCATCGGCGCTGGCAGGTGGCGATTGCATAGACGACGCGGACGTGCTGCGGTCCGGCGGGACAGGGAGGGTGCTGGGATGCGCGGTCAAGACGCCGTCCACACTGGGGACATTCCTGCGCACAATTCCGTTACCGAGTTGACGGCGGCGACTGCCCACCGTACACCTCACAACCCATCACATCCCCGGACTCGCACTGGACCGCGAGTATCCCCTGCTGCCCACCCATCCGTAAACTTCACCCGGAACCGTCACTGTGAGCCTTCATTGGCGTCCAGTATCACGACCGGAGCCCTTCAGAACTCTCCAACGCAGGCTCATACACGGACTGCCACCTTGCCGCGTCCTTCACTCACACTCCAGCGAATATAACTCTACTCTTCGGTGGATTCGGGCTTAAGAACTTCGGTGATGGCATCCATTGCTGCCGATGCCTGACTGTTAGCCTCTGACACGTCCTCGGCCCTGGTCTCCACGCCTAGGTCCAGGTTTGCAATATCCGGGGCGACCGAGATAACACCCTGCTCGGATACCCATATGCCCGTTCCGTCGTTGCCATAGGACGCCGAAATGCCTTGTTCCTTTACGTTCAGACCTACGCCCGGCGATGTCGCCGCCTCTGTTCCGTCCAGCGACATTGCTGCCAATGTGGCGAGTACAGCCGCCACCGCTATCAAGATTACCGAGATTCTATTCATCAGATTTCTCCCATTCTATTCTTTGCCGTCTGTAAGCAACCAATCTCCTCGCCATGATATACAACGACACGACACCTCGTTTTGCTTCGGGGTCCCGTTGGATTACCCGCATTGGTCTCCGCACATGTAGCCTGATAGGTGTTACGCAGAAAACCGCGTGACACATGGCACACAGGGTTCGTGAGGCTTTGGAAGGTGATGAGGATGAAGTCTTTGCATGTCCCGCAGAGGCTGTCATATCCTCGGCATGGCTTTGCACAATAAGTCGAACCTGCACATTAAGTGCCCCATCTGCACAAGAAGCACCTCAATCGGTTAGGCCTCCTCTACTGAGACTCCTTGAGTGCTCTGCATCAATAGCGCAATGTCTGTTGCCAATGAAAAAGCCCCGCATTCGCAGAATGCCGGGGCCGATTGCTCTTGGTGAATCTTCAGGTTAGAGTGCGGTGGCGCTAAGTATCCATCCTCGTCTGTTGGCGGAGGTTCTGAGACTATCTGCCTTGCGTTCTCGTATCCTCCTGCTCAATCCAGTGAAGTCAATTACTGTGTGTTCGTCAAAATCCGGCTGAGGGTCTTGATAGACGGGGAGTTGTAACTCTCGGCACTCTTCTACTGTCACATCCATAACACCGGCTGATCTCAAACCCAGCGTTGTGGTGTAGTGTTCAAAGGAGTCAAGTGGACTTATCATGTCACCGTTGTATGTAGACAGTAGTCCTTGGTCTTTCCTGGTCGGCATGAATGCTTGAGAACTCACTCCCCCAGCTACGACCCAGTTTGGATGGACCTGGCGGTGAAGTGGTGTGTCGTTGTTCATTCGTCGCCCGGCGCCTCCTTGTCTCTGATTTCGGAAACTAGCCATTTCCAACTCGAAGGCTTGTCAAGGTCCAAAATCCGCTCGTGGTCAGCACTCGAATTTCGGTCAAACCACAGCCAGTCGCCGGTGTGAGTGGTCAGGTCGATTTCGAGAATCATCGCGTTGTTCTTGATGGACCATTCCATACGAATGCGGCCATCTTCTGTTGGGTAGGTTCTGGGAGGCATCGCTTCGTTGAGGAAATGGGACTTGAACGCGCCTATCAACCAGTCCAGACCTTCATGACCGGGCGCCATTCCGTCTCCATCCATCCATCCATTTTCGATCTTTTTGAACTCTTCCAGTCGTGTGGGAACGTGCATGGTGTCGAGTAAGCCACTTCGACCTTCAACTGTCTCCTTGTCCACATCGAGATTCACTTTCTGCATAGCGTTTCTCCTTCCCGTCACTTTGGAATGATGTTGTCAAATTCATTCTCGATACTATTCTAACATCCTGGTTTCTTGGATTTGACCTTTCCTTGAATCTCTACTCGTAAGCGGCGCAACTGAGACTGCCCCTTACACAGAAACATCCTGAGTTAATGTGCAGACTGCCCTTTCCGGCCAGCGTTCTTATTCAAACGTCACTTAATGTGCAAAGCCCCTCGACATGAAGAAGTGTGTCTGTAATTTCTGTGCCAAGACGATGGGAAATCGAATTTTACGCGGTATAGATGAGGCGAGACGCCATGGCGAATCGATGAGCAACAACAAAGATCGCCAGATTGGAATTGACCCATCCCTATCTGTACAGCATTCTCTTCTCCCACTACAATGCGAGGCAATCCTGCACAATGGAGGGAGATACATGGACTGGAGGGAGACACATGGACTTACGACAATTAGCATCGGCGATAACTCGCTGTCCAGAAATTCCGAGGGCAAGGATGTCTGGCGGCCACCCGTGTGCAAAAATAGTAGGACTCCAACGGGAAGATGCCTTTCAGTCTCCCGAACCCTGGCGTGGGCATATTGAAACCGCGCCGATTCTCTTCGTGTCGTCGAATCCCAGCATCGGAGGAGAGTTTACATTCCCGCCCTCTGACTGGTCAGATGAACGAGTCGCGTCCTACTATCTAGGCTGTTTCGACCACCATGTAAAGGGACAATATCAGTTCCATGGGAGAAATTACACTAAAGTTCAGTTTTGGCGCGAAGTTCGAGCGAGGGCTAGCGAACTTCTAGGGAGGCCGGCGGTCCAGGGCGAGGATTTCGCCATGACGGAACTCGTCCATTGCAAATCCACTCGAGAACAGGGAGTCAAAGAGGCGCGGGAACTCTGTGTGCAACGGTGGATGGACCCAGTAATCGAGCGCTGCGCGGCAAAGGTCTTAGTCGTCCTAGGCGCACCCGCCAGGGGCGTTTGCTCAGCCTGCTGGAATCTTGATGGAACGAGAAGCGTTCACTTTGATGTGTCAACTCCAGGAAAGGACAGAACGGTGGTATTTCTTCCTCATCCCAACGCACGTGAGAAAAGAAAGCTAATCTATCATACTACCGATCAAGAACGGCTTCGATTGCGGTCGCAGTTTCAGCTAAAACAAGCATGAAGGCTGCGTGGCTGCCTCAAGATTAGACGAGATAAGTTGCCGCGGCAAATCACACTTCTATGTAAGTTCGCTTTCTTAGTGCAGGCGTTTAGGGGACGGGGCATAGCCGGATGAGATTGGCCGATGAAAGAACGTCCCTAAACTATCTTACTAAGCGTCAAGCCGGGCTGGAAAAGTATCTAACTCGACGGGGATGAGCGATGAATCAGAACGGAATATGGGGACTGATAACCGAAACAGTTCTTGGCTGGCCGTGGTATGTGCTGGTGTCCCTGGGTTTCGGTGTGCTATGGCTGGTAGGACGTGTGATGCATGAACTCGGAGTTCTGCTTATGGGAATAGGCGCGTCCCCCGTGAAGTAGGCCAGGTGGGTGTGGACAAGAGCGAGGGAGTTGCGGACTGGAAAGTTGATGCCGTTCTGGAAAGTAGAGACAGGTCAGCCGCGACTCACTGACAGCCCTAACCGCAGTTTCAACGATGACTAGTTGACCCGCGTCAAATACTTTTGCCGGCCTGTTGCCTCATCGTCAATTGTTACCGAGATTTTTGCTACTTTAATTGTCGCTCATAGGTGTGATGTCACCTAGATCTGCATCGTTCACTTCACTCTGTTCGGCAGAAGCGTACACCAGTTGTTTCGCCACACGATGCGCCATTGACGTACCCTGCGCTGAAGCGTTCTGAGCTGACGCCTGCTGTATCGGTCAGGGTAGCGTGCCATCAGCCGATCAAGCAACTGGACAGCTTTCGCGTCCGGATGCTGCTGAAGCCAGTCCAGTATCTCGCACCACACCCCCAATTCCAAAGTGGATTTCGGCGTTTCAATCCCGGGAAACGATCGAAGTCGGAGTCGTTGGTATGCACCTCTGTTAGGTGCTCCATTGCTATGGTGGCGCTGATGCTGAGTGACCGCTGGAGGCCGTTGAACGGATGTCGGAACCTGATGAGGTTGATAGTGGACGGAGCGAGGTTCGAGGACGGTATCCTAACCGAGTTGTCGGCGAACGCCGAGGAGGCAGTAGCTGCCTGATGAGCTAAACAGCCTGGAGGGAATTTCCACAAGAGTTGACACAAGCTCGAATTCTGGATTGCGAGACCGATCTTCTAAGGCGCGGGTGCTATAGAAGTACAGAGATTGTCAGCATGAAGGAAATGTTGAAGTGCATTTTCAGTCGATTGAGCTACCGGTACACCACACGCCCGGTCGTTGCGATGCTCACATTCGCAATGCGGGTCGTTGGCGCAACCATCGGGAGCGGTTCCTGCGCTGCAAGAACCCCAATAGACCGACTCAGGATGGCTATGTGATGGAATGCTTGCGTGGAGTATTAGCCATCATCGGGCTCGACATACGTTAGGGACACCCTCGCATCGGTCGTTCCTGGGCTCACAGTTAGGATCTGGTACAAAGCTATGGCCATCGCCCTTCCCGCTGCATCAGGCCCTTCGGGAAGCGATAACCTAAGGTGCTCTGTCATACCTACTCTGGGTTGTTCTGGGTGTAGCATTTCAGAAGGGACATCCCGACCAGGGGTATATGCCGTGCGCTGATACCTAAAAGTATTAGTACTGAATCTTTCAAGTTCTGTGACAAGTTGGAGCCCACATCCCTTTGCCAATTCGTACACTATCAAGGTTGCTTCCGTACTCCGGTGTGACACCTCAAAGTAATTGGTCATATCAAAGAGATGGAAGAGGAGATCGAAGGGCCGCGACTCTTGCATAGCTTCAAGTCCTTCCACCGTTACTTGGTATCCCGACAACTCCACTGCACCAAAGCGGCGCAGGGAGTCGTCGAAACATTGAATCAGGGCAGGGAGAGCAATGACGATGGGCACCCCGTCCTCAAGCCCAACCTGCGCCGTCGCAATCCTGAGGGCATCATTCTGTTCGCATAGGTCGGCTTCTTCCATTCTCCAGAAGACCGGCGAAAGAGAGGATGGCTCGCGTTGCGGTGGAGTGTACCATCCCATAAGCACGGAGCGAGCACGGAAGACGCTGTAAAGGTCTTCATCAGGATGGTAGCCTCCCGAGAGGAAGCGTCCAAACGCTTCAACGAAGATTGTTGCTCCCATCAAGACTCTCCCCGCTAACCCCAGCTAGTCATCGTATTGTCTGCCGCTTGACGTGACGCGACATTTAACATTTTGGTTGTGCGAGTATCGGTCTGGCGGGTCAATAACCCCCGGTATATCCACGTCCACGGTAGCACGGAATCCGGTCATTGCGCTTTTGGTCTATCGCATATCCTCGCTGCTCGTTCACAAGCGCAATGTCGCAGTCGTACACCACGTGAGGTCCGGTATTCGATAGGCACCTCAGGGGTCCAGCGTCGGAGCGACAGGAACCTCTCCATGCACCAGGGTCGTCTCCGGATTGCCGATGTGTATGGCAAGGGCGGTC
>Ga0209543_1002941_pt1 | contig 11410 bp, 9 predicted proteins | sample MesohylFT_FD_187296 | JGI IMG/M metagenome (GOLD analysis project Ga0209543, IMG submission 187296) | Host-associated microbial community of the marine sponge Aplysina aerophoba from Gulf of Piran - sponge mesohyl, lysed by freeze-thaw... | ecosystem: Host-associated > Porifera > Sponge >...
ACGGCGCTCCGCCTGCTGATGCTGACCGGCTGCCGCAAGAACGAAATCCTGACCCTGCGCTGGTCGGACGTCGATCTCGACGCCGGCGAGCTCCATCTCGCCGATTCCAAGACCGGTCCCCGCACCGTCCAGCTGCCGCCGACGGCGGTGGAGCTACTGGAGGCTCTGCCGCGACGGAACGACAGCCCCTGGGTGTTTCCGGGCAACGACCGGGACGGGCGCTACAGCGGCGGCGGTCTCGACCATGCTTGGCGTACCGTGCGGACTGCGGCCGGGCTGGAGGACGTCCGGATGCACGACCTGAGACATTCCTTCGCGTCCCGTGCCCTGGCGCTCGGCGAGACCCTGCCGGTCATCGGCAAGCTGCTCGGGCACAGCGACATCGAGACCACGGCGCGCTACGCCCATCTGGCGCACGACTCGATCCATGAGACGGCGGAGCGAATAGCCGAGAGCGTCGCGGCCGACATCTTGTAGAAGCTCGAAATCCAAAGGGCCCGGAATACAACTATCCTTGCTAATGCGTGCAAACTCCAGACAGCGACCGGCCTTCCATGATGGAGCGACCATTTTTTCAGACAGAGATGGTTCGGTACAGAAATACCAAACAGCGCTATCAGGTCGTGGAGATCAGTCGTTTCCTCAATATTGGCGTGGGCAGTGAATCGTCTGACTCAAGGAGCAACAGGATCCTTCCGGGCCGCGACTGCGATTGCTACGATCCCCATTCACCTACCGGCTGGCGCGCGCGTTCGACGCCGATCAACTCGGAAATCCTTCGCCTATGCTGAAAAATGAAGGCTCAATATGTTGGTCCGACGCGCAGAGGCGCGGTAAGGGATCGGGACTTCGAAGCGCACGCGGCCCTCTCGGACTGTGCTTCCACTACGGGACATATGGACCGTGACGCAGCAATTATGGAGTTCGCCTCCAAGAATTTCTGACAACTGCTGTACATTGAGATTGCGGGCCGTTTGGATGCCTTGCTGGAGAAGGGGGATATTGGGGAACGTGAATTCTGGGCATCTTTCGTGTGCGAGGGTGCACCGGTCATGAAATTCGACCGGAGCGCAACACACGCGTGGCTAAGCGGTCAGACGCCTATGGTTTGCATTGCAATTGGCACACGATGTGCGTTGCGTGCGCTGCCCATGCTGAACAACGAGCTGGATGGTGACGAGGCACGAGACGCGGAGGTGCGAGCCCGACTCGTACTACCGTCTTACTGGGCGATGGCCGGCGCTTGGCTCGGTGGGGCGTGGGATGACTTGCGGGGGGAAGTCGGCCACGCGAACCTTCTGTCCCGGCTGGGCGACGATTCCGGTGTCGAGGTCGCGCAGGCGGCAGCTCACATGGGGGAGACGTTTATCGACATTGAATTCACGAGGGTCTTTGACGAAGAGATTCCTAGCGTTGTGTGCGAGGCCGCGCTCGCGGCCGGAAGAGCCCTAGAGCAAGTTGGCGGCGCTGGATTGGTGCTAGAACACCGGAAGGCATTTGCAGCGGACATGGCGTCGGCTGTCCGGTCGGCGGCTGCGAAGTACGATGAATCGGAGAGCCTTCATGAATTGTCTATGTCGCCGTTATGGCCGGGCGGCACGCCCGACGCGGTCCTGCATAACTGGGGTGAGATGAAGGCCCGCCTACTGGTAGCGGGCGAGGACTGGCAGGTCTGGACGGATTGGTACGACGACCGGCTGCGCGGCAGCTCCGCCTCTCGAGAAGTCGAACTAGACCGCATCTCGGTTGCCGAGGACCTGCTGCTGGACGAACCGGCCGTCGTCAACCGCGCGATTCAGGAAAAGATCGACGCCCACACGGCGTCCCGTTTCCCTGAGTGGCAGTTGTTGTCGGTGAATGACCGAACAGGGCTGATCGACCTGGCTGTGGCTGAAGTGTCGGACGAGGGCGTCTACGAACGGGTTTGCGATCAGCTGCACGACACTCTGAGACCATTGTCGGACGACCGGTTCTCAAACCTATATGCGGACATCTCTAGTCCGGTGCAGCTTCTCCACCGGACACTCGAGGAACGACGGAACGTGCCGTTGATCGTGCATCGCCGGGTTGTTCAGGTCACACGAAGCATCGGCGAGGCGATCGCGAAGGATGAGGTGCTGGCCGACGACTTCAACGTGCGGACTTTCCTGGAGGACCTCAACGACGCAGTTACGTTGATACCCGAGGCAGTGCCAGCGGTCGCCGAGGAGCTTGCGAAGCGAGACGGTTCGACCCTCGTAGGCCTTTCTCAAGAGGATCGCGAGGCCGTAAGGGAAGCCGCAACGCTACTGGCTCAAAACGCGGAGATGCCTGTGCGTGAATTGGTCGGCGAGGGCCTGGCGGCACTAGACGAGGCCGACACGGCTGTCCCGATAACCGAGCCCGGAAGGGCGCGCGTTTTCACTCTGGGGTGGATTCTCGCGAAGCTACCTGCTCTCAAGCGGTCGCTGGCGGGGACGGCCTCTGTCGTCGCCGACCTGCAAAAAGTGTTCACAGCAGCCGCCAATATCTATCATATCCTACTAAGGTTCTTCTTCTAGACATTATATATACTTGGTCAGCGTGTCCGCTGGCTGCTGATCGGTGCAGGGAGCCCGCGCAACATCGCATCACAGCATTAAGGCATTGACGGTCGGATTCTGCCCACCCAACTGGGCATTGAGCAAATTCAACAACGCATCCCGAAAATCTTGCGCCTTTGTGCGCAAGATCCCAAATTCTTCACTCTGTTCACCACGCCCGTTTTCCGCTGATAGAATCTTGCGTATTTCTCTGTCGTCCAATGCGATCAGGAAGTCCGCGTACAGTTCCAACGCTGGTATGGCAGATTCCCCTGCTATTGCTCGCATCCGATCAATTGCAGGTAGTGAGAGATGACTGTTTAGTGTCATCAGCTTACTTTCCGCATTTTGATTGTATGTCTCTCCGATGGCTAGAACACCGGCGAGAAACAATAGCATGCGGGAGAATCGAAGCTTTAGAAGCCGGATCGCACGAGCCTTACCATCATTTCGCACTTTGAATTCGAAATCCACACAAATGGTTCGCCAATAGCGAATCACATCATTTAGAAGAAACAAGCAAATTTGATCCTCTCGCAATGTGTTAGGAACGTACTGCTTCAAGAGCCGCAACCGTATTTCTCCAAACTCTTCCCTGTTGAATATCCATTCTCCTTCAAGCAACAAAAGCATGCGTCGTGTGATCTGTACATTATTGTCCTCCATGCCACCAATTCGCCTTTGTAACGTGTTAATCGACAAAGGATCATCGAAAACACCATTCAACGCTGGCATGATATATCCAGCGCGCTTCAGTTTGCGCCGCAACCGTTCTTGGGAATTCTGTGCGGCCTCCTTAGGCTGGTCCTTATAAAGAAAGAACAGATCGACATCCGAGCCCGTGGTCACTTCGCGCCTCGCATAGCTGCCGTTTAGGCCGACGACGATAGAAGTGTCGCCTTGGAACATGCGGGCTGCTTCGTTCCTCATTTCCTCGATGCCGCTCTCTGACTTCTCCTTAGCCGCGTCGAATGCCGCCAACGCATTCTTGGATAGGGGCATGTCTTATCCAATCTCGCCGCAGCTTTGTGCCTCGGAGAGGAGGGCTCCTATAGTTACTGATCGATATTCGGTTTCCTGTGTGTATCTTCGTCCCAAGTCCGTCGCGCAGCCTACTGATACGTCCTTGTTTATGGAGAAAATGCGGCGGGGCGCTCTCACTTCATAATCAAGAACTTTTGGGAAAAGTTCAGATACTCGATGGTAAGTCCGACGCTTTGATGTCTTAGCCCAAGCAAATATGTGAAACAGTTCCGGTTCCTGATATCGCAGTTGATCTTCTGTCTTGATAAAGTCGTCGGGACCAAACTTGTCTATGCAGTGATTCATATATGCCTGTGCAAGGCCATCAAAAATCAGGCACCAAGGATGGTGTATCACAAGATTATACACTTGTCCCTTTAGGGTCCAAAAGTCGTCCATGGCGTTAATCGGGAATGTGTCCGTCGATGTGGCCATTGAGGCAACCAGCTGGCTCGGATCGATCGGTCGATGACTCTTTACCATGAAGGCACGTGACCGACAGATACCCTCAATCGTGTCTAGATTGATGGGTCCAGAAAAAAGATAAGCAAGTGGTCCGGCGTGATCGCCAGCAATCATTGCTGTAACTTCATCCAAATCAACTCGATAGGTTGACATGATTGTGCTGATTTCGTTGCCCAGTGGTGACCGTCCGTATAGGATGTTTACTCCCGATTGGTGATGGCCAAGTCCGAATACATCTTGAAATACCGGTTCAAGCGTATGGGACAGTGGTCCGTGCCCGATGTCATGTAGCAGACCAGCGGCCGCCAAGACCCGGCTCTCTTCCCAACTAACGCCGCCAAGCTCAGTGTATAACAGTGCTAGCTCGGCAACTCCTACCGAATGGTCAAACCGGCTGTGACGGCGTCGATAGGATTGAAGTCCGTTCGGAGACTTCACATAGTCGATTGCTCCTAGAAACCCGATGCCCTTCAGCCGCTGGACCGGAATGGACATAGCCAACTCTGCCAAAAAGGGGTCCGAGAACTCCGCCGCGTCTTCCCTCGTAAACAGAGGTGAGCAGGGCGATAGATCCGGAAACAGCGGCAACGTCTCCCAACCCGATGCTTGGGAACCCGTTTTTGCCTTTGATTTCACCACGTTACCCATTCTCTCGCCTTGCAGCTCCTAGCCCTACACGATATCATATCGACAGTTGGTCTCAATTCCGAATCGTCAACCCTCATTCCCCAAGGGTCCGAACGGTCCGAAAAGCGTCGGCTGTCTGGCCAGGACAATCCGGTCACTCCAACTCACCCTGGAGGAACGCGGTTTTTCGTTGCCATAGACATCTTCGATCCGCAGCTCTCCCAGCTGCCGCAGTTCTACGAGAACCTCTTCGAACAGCTCACGCGTCACCGGCGTATCGTTACAGCGCTGACCGAAGAGTTGCTCTAGTGACGGCGCAATGTCCGCATCCACTGCCTTGCGAATGATCTGTGGAATTTGCTGAAGAAGCGCCGCTTTCGACGTTCGCTCGGCCACCTCGTCAAACTCATAACCCAGCATCAGCTGACGCGGATCGATCCCCCTGCTGAAGCCAAGTGCCTGCAAACCTGCTCCCCCGTGGTGAAGCGAAATGTTGTTTTCCTCCCAATGGATGTTTCCGATGACGTTGCGGGCTTCCCGGTGTCGTGAGAGATGCAAGAACCAATAACTACGATGAGCTTCAGGAGATCTAATGAAGAACGGCGAGTAATATTCAGCTCCGGTTGCCTCTTGCAGATGACTGTAGAGCGTATTTTGAATGACGGTACGCCATGCAGCACCCTCTGATTTCTCGCTAATGAGATCTTGTACAAAACCCGGATCTGCATCGATAGACAGATAGCCTGGCTGTTTGAGCCGTTTCTCCGTCATATAGTCTATTAAGCTATCAACGCCGAAAGTCAGAAAGATCTCTGCCTTCTCAAGTGCTCCCAATATCTTCCGTACACTTCTAAACGCCACGTCACTCCAACCATATTGGTCAAGCAAAAAAAGCGAACGCCCCTTTTGGGGAGATCTACGCTTTACCACTTCTATTGCATCATTCACTCGTTCATTGAAATCGCCAGTCCAAACATGGATGGTGCGATCGAGGTGTTCATGGAAGGGTGATGTCTCAATTTCAGAGCGAAGGTATTCTGTGTGATTTCGGCTAACGTCAATGAACAGAAAATCTGTTCTGATCTCCAGCTCCTTTCTCCGAGTGCGGTTCAACCATTCCTGCATCTCAGCAATTGCTTCCAATAGTAAAATCGGAGACCCTTTCACTTCACTGTTGTCAAATCGGTATCGACCGCCCCCGCAATAGCCATCTATCAAAGTAAGATTTAGGCGTTCCTGCACTGGTGTTGATGTACAAATCTCGATATATCGGCGTACGTACCTGTCAATAATTCGATGCTTTGCTAGACTATGTTCCCCGATGAGTGGCGCGGGATCGCCTATTCTCCATTCGTAGTGGTTTTGCGCCATGTCTTACCTTAACCAATAGCAGGCAGTTCGTCATGCATTTTGCCGTCCAGGATACGCCCATTCGCGCTCTTCGCGCGCCGTACACCGTCGGGGCCGTGCGTTCCCCACTGTTTAAAGAAGAAGGCTACTTGGTCGCGTAGACATTGGTCTCGGAGCCGCCGCGCCCACTCTGCTTTCATTGGACGGGCCCGCGTTCCAGATTCTCCACCGACAATAACCCAGTCAATTCCGTCTAGATCAAGTTCACCGACATCCTCCAGTAGCGGCTCGACTGACAAGAACCGTACTGCCGCATCTACTTGGCGAAGCTGCTCAATTCTTGGGATTCCATACTTGCGATCTTCCACTGTTACGCCCAGCCAAACGTTTTCGGGAACTTGACGCTTAGTGAAGAATTTGGCCATACGTTTGGGGCGCTTGGTAAGAATCTGGTAAATGTGCTGTGGCGTATCCACAATAGTTTCCATCACTCTTTCCACAAACACGAAGGGTACTTTTTCGTGAAATAGATCACTCATCGAATTAACAAACCAGATCGTGCGCTTTTTTCGATGGCGAGGTTGATTTAGCCGGTCAGGCAAGGTGCTTACAGTGAATCCGTTTTCGTAACCAGAAACGCCCATCAATTTGAGCCGTTTGGCAAGTGTCTCCGCATAACAATACTTGCAGCCCGGCGAGACTTTTGTGCAACCCGTCACCGGGTTCCAAGTCATCTCAGTCCATTCTATATGTGATTTGCTTGCCATGTTTGCAATCGAACGACTAAGCGATCTTCAAGCCGCTAGATTGGTCTTGGTATCGAAACCGGCTGAAGTACAAGTCTAAACCATGCAAGACATCGCTAGTCGCAATAAAGGTAAATGCTTGGCTCCTTCGCGGTCGGTAATGCTCGGCCTGGCTAGCGTAGAAGAACGCTGCCGGGTGTCCCTGAAACGTGTTTCTGCGGGTTTCATCCCTTTCCCAGTGGCCGGGTCGGCCACCCGGCCTCAACCTCAGGGCGCGGCTTGATTCTTGCCTATGTGGCGATCCTGCCAGCGGGCTCTCCGGTATCGTGCCGTAATTGGACGGTTTCAACATTGTAGGCACCGCCTTTGCCGGGTGTCGTCAATCGCTAACAGGCCGTCCTTCAAGACCTGCTCCCGTTGTTCACCGCGTCCAGCCGCTGCTTGACGAGCCCGAACCTCGATGCGGTTGAGGCAGCGATGTTCAGGCTCTCGCCGGTCCTCGGATTGCGTCCCATGCTGGCAGACCGCCTCCTGATGCCGAAAGTCCCGAACCGTGCGATTCGTACACCCCTCGCCCTGGCCAGGACTTTTCCGATCGCCTCGAATACGCCATCCACCGCGTCCCCGGTCGCCGACCTTGCGACTCCGGTCCGATCGGTCACACCGTCTGCAATCTCCGACTTGTTCACTCGCTTCCTACCATTGTTGCCGCGTTCTCCGAACGCCCGGTTCACCCAACAGACCATAGCCGACGACGACGCTCACGGTTAGCACGAAACCCCCGCCGTTTCGATCCCGGCGGCAATTCGGTTCCGTTCCTGCCTGAGCGCCACGACCGACGTGTCGTACGGCATGCACCCGCGGTGCGGCTTCTGGCGGTCGAGGCCCGGGTCTTCCGGGCGATTCGTGGGGGCCCGTGGGGCGGTCCTCCGCGCCACCGCCAGGGAGACCGCCGCCATGACCGCAGAGATTGGCGAATTGCCCGCCGTTCGAACCGGAGCCCCCGGACCCATTCGCAACGCGCTTCGCCCGCCTGCCCGGACGCCGGGCAGAGGGGAGTGGGCCGGCGGCGAGACGCGTTCAATCGAGGTCCGGAGGGTGTCCGGACCGCCTTCACGACAATCCGGAGCACGTCCATGACCCTTCCCGAGACCATCTCCGCCGACTACACGCTGCGCCCGAGCGAGCTCGCCGGGGTACTCGCCCTCCTGGTCGAGGCCCGACAGCCGACCATGGTCTGGGGACCCCCAGGGGCAGCGAAATCGATGATCGCCCGGCAGGTCGCCGCGGCCGCCAACCGCAACTATGTCGACGTCCGCGCGCTCCTGCTCGATCCTGTGGACCTGCGCGGCATCCCCTGGCGCGACAGCGCCGACCGCACGCGCTGGGCGCCGCCGGTGTTTCTGCCGCCTTCGAACGATCCCGGCCTGTGGCTCATCAACCTGGAAGAGCTGCCGTCCGCGGTGCCGATGGTGCAGGCGGCGCTCTACCAGCTCTTCCTGGAGCGCAAGTGCGGGGAATACGCGCTGCCCGAGGGCGCATCGCTGATCGCCTGCGGCAACCGGGATGCCGACCGCGCCGTCGTCCACCGCATGCCGACGCCGCTCAGCAACCGCCTGGTCCATCTGGAGATCCGCGTCGACGCCAGGGACTGGTGCAGCTGGGGCGCGGCGAACGGGATCGCCCCGGAAGTGCTGTTCTTCATCGAGCTCGAACCCGACCTGCTTCACGCCTTCGAGCCCCAGTCGAAGGAGCACGCCTTCCCGAGCCCCCGCAGCTGGGAGTTTGCCAGCAACATCGTCAAGCACCGCAACGGGCTCGATCCGGAGGTCGAGCGGGCCCTGTTCCGGGGCACGGTGGGCGAGGCCGCGGCGGTCGAGTTCACGTCGTTCCTCAAGGTCTGGCGCGAGCTGCCCCACCCGAGGGCCGTTATCAACGACCCCGGAAACGCCGACATCCCGGAGAACGCCAGCACGCTGATGGCGCTCTGCGGCTCGCTCTACCGCATGGCCTCCGACGTCAACCTGGACGCCATCGTCACCTACGCCACACGGCTCCGGCGCGAGGTCGGAGAGTCGCTGGTCGGCGCCTGCGTGCGCCGCGAGCCCGCGCTCCAGCGCTCGCCCGCATTCATCCGCTGGGCGGCCGCCAAGACGCAGTGAAGGAGAACGCGAGACGCTTGCTCGCCGCCGCCCCTGACGTCCCCCCGTTGGACGCTCCGCTAACCCGAGAGGAGGATTTCATGGACCTCAACCGAGACGCCATGCTGGTCGGCCTGCACATCGCCGCCTGGTCCGGCCGGCTCTACGACCGCCAGGCGAGCGACCATGTCGCCGTCGCCCACCAAGCCTCGACCGGCGCCGGCCGCTACAACAAGCGCCTGCTGCCCAAGGCCGCCTTCGCCGCCCTCACCGCCACCATGAGTGAGGCAAGGACCAAGCACTACGCCAACTCGCTGCCCTGGGACGACAAGGGCGCGCGGCTGCTGACCGTCGCCAACTACGAGCACTACACGGAGCTGATGGACGGGCTGAGGGAGCGGGTGGTGCGCCAGCGCGCCCGCTTCATCGAGGACTATGACGACTATGTCGACCAGTCCCGTCTCGACCTCGGCAAGCTGTTCCGCATCGAAGACTACCCCTCCAAGGAAGACCTCCAGGGCAAGTTCGCCATCCGCTACCGCATCACGCCGGTGCCGGACGCGGATCATTTCATCGCGCAGCTCGCCTCGGACGACACCGAGCGGGTGAAGCGCGACATCGAGCGCCACGTCGAGGAGCAACTCCACGGTGCGGTGGGCGACCTCTACCGCCGGATCGGGGAGGCCGTCGAGCGGGTCTCCGAGCGGCTGCGCGAGGACGACGACGGCAAGCCGCTGGTGTTCCGCGACACCATGATCTCGAACATCCGCGACCTGGTGGACGTGGTGCCGCGTCTCAACATCTTCGGCGACGAGACCCTGGCGCAGCTCTGCGAGCAGGTGAAGGAGAAGATCGCGGGCGTCGAGCCGGATGCGCTCAGGCCGTCCAGGACCTTCGACCCGGCGGCCCGGGCGCAGGTCAAGCGTGAAGCCGACGATCTCGCGGAGAAGTTCGCGGGGTATTTCGGGGCGCGTGCCGAAGAGCCTGCCGCCGAGCCGGTGCGGGAGGCCGCCTGATGGCCGCCCGTGTGCTCAGCGAATCGGCGCTCCGGGTCAGCGACTGCGTGACGGAGCTTCTGCGCAAGCAGCCCTTCTTCGGGAGCCTCGTGCTGAGGCTCCCTCTCCGGCCCGATTCCACCCGCGAGACGCTGGCGACGGACGGGCACGAGATCCGCTATTCGCCCCGCTGGGTGGCGGAGACCGAGGCGCATCTGATCGAGACCGCGATGGCGCGGGTCGTGATGGCGTGCGCGTTGAAGCACCACACGCGGCGGGGCGAGCGCGATCCCGAGCGCTGGCAGATGGCCTCGCAGCTCGTCACCCATGCGCTGATCCGCGACGCCGGGCTCACCCTGCCTCCCGATGCGGAAGCCTGGGACGATCTCAGCGTCGAGCAGGCCTACGATCGCCTGCCCATGCCCGAGGACAGCGATTCCGGGGATGACGGCGACGCATCCTCCGGAGCCGCCGGTGCCGGCGCTAGCGCCGCCGACCAATCCTCACCGGACGATGGTGACGACGATACCGGCGACCCGTCCGATTCCGCCGGCGCCGCCAATTCTAACGATGGCGGCGAAGACCAGGACCAGGAAGGCGGCGGTGACGACCCTCACGAAGAGGACGGCGACGGACAGAGCCAGGACGGCAACGCCCAGGACGAGGATGGCGCGTCCGATGCGCCGCCGAGCCACGATCCCTCCGGTACTGGAGAGGTGATGGATGCGAGCGCTCGCGCGGGGGAGGACCGCGATTCCAGCAAGACGCCGGTGGACGTCGCCGCCGAAGAGCAGGCCTGGGACGAGGCGATGCACCAGGCCCTCAACATCGCCCGTGCAGAAGGCAAGGTGCCGGGCCAGGTCGAGGAAACGGTGAAGGGCGCCCATGCCGGCACGCTCGACTGGCGCACGCTGCTGCGGCGCTACATGACCGATGCGGCGAAGAGCGACTATTCCTGGAGCCTGCCCAACCGGCGCTTCATCGACTCCGGGCTCTACCTGCCCTCGATCCGTTCCGAGGGGATGGAGACCATCGCCGTCATCGTCGATACGTCGGGCTCGCTGCCGGCGGCGACCCTGTCCGAGTTCTGGGCCGAACTCCGCGAGATCGCGGCCGAGGTCAGGCCCGAGAGTGTGGTCGTGCTCCAAGTCGACTCCGTGCTGCAGGACGCGGCGGAATACGCGCCCGACGATCTTCCCGAGGAGATCGCGCTCAAGGGGCGCGGCGGCACGGACTTCCGGCCGGGCTTCGAATGGCTCGACGAGCAGAGAATCCAGCCAGCGGTGTGCCTCTACTTCACCGACATGGAGTGCTCCCGCTACCCCGAGACGGAGCCTCAGTTTCCGGTCGTCTTCTGCAACTGGTCGGAGCCCCCGGAGGACTGGAACCGCGAGCCCTGGGGCGAGCGCATCGACATCGATCCCGGCGGGACGGCCCGGCCATGACGCGCGCGATCCATGGCGCCCCCGCCGAGGCGCTCAGGCGCGCGCTGAAGGCGCTGT
>Ga0209543_1002943_pt1 | contig 11398 bp, 8 predicted proteins | sample MesohylFT_FD_187296 | JGI IMG/M metagenome (GOLD analysis project Ga0209543, IMG submission 187296) | Host-associated microbial community of the marine sponge Aplysina aerophoba from Gulf of Piran - sponge mesohyl, lysed by freeze-thaw... | ecosystem: Host-associated > Porifera > Sponge >...
GAGCCGATCCGTACATCGGCACCCGAGAGTGGGAGGCTCACCGTAGTCGCTAGCCGCTCCCACAGCAACGAGGCCAGCGAACGATTCCTTGAGCGGCTGCGTCGCGACCACCCGGTGGATCTCACCTCGAAGGGCAGTTCGCTCAAAATCTGCCTGGTCGCCGAGGGTAGCGCCCACCTCTATCCCCGAATCGGCCCCACTATGGAGTGGGACACAGCCGCCGCACAGGTCATCGTCGAAGAGGCGGGCGGGGTGATGATCCGTTTGGATGGTGGAGGTCCCCTGCGCTACAACAAAGAAGATCTCCGCAATCCCCACTTTGTGGTGGCCTATGGCGCGGCTGCACCGGGTATGCCGACTTGAACCTGGCGGTGAAATCAGTATGCTTGTTCGGTATGCCTAGGCGCGGTCGGTACCCGACGCGTAGGGTCCCTAACTCACAGGAGTCGAGATGAGCAGAACCCTGATCCCCCCCCACGGCGGCACTCTGATCGAATGCAGACTGACCGGACATGAGCGTCAGGCTGCCCTCGAGGCGGCTGCCCAGGCACCCTCCGTGACGCTCTCTGAGCGCAGCCTCCACGATCTTGAGTGCATCGGCACCGGCGTCTACAGCCCCCACGGCGGCTTCGTCACTGAGGAGGCCTACCACACCATCGTTCACGACCTGCGGTTGCCCTCAGGGCTTGCCTGGAGCATTCCCATCACCCTCCAGCTCTCCGAGAAGGAGGCCGCAGGCCTCGCCCCTAACACTGAGGTCGCCCTGAAACACCCCGCTGGGACCGTGCTGGCGATCATGACCGTTACCGACCTCTACCGTCCCGACCAGACCGTGGAGGCGGCTAAGGTCTACGGCACCACCGACGACACCCATCCCGGGGTCGCCGCTGTGAAGCTCGCCGGCCCCGTCTACCTGGGCGGGCCGGTACAACTCCTCAACGACCTGCCCCGGGGACCTTTCGTGGAACACAATTTCACTCCCCATCAGACCCGTGCGGAATTCACCAAGCGCGGCTGGGACACGGTGGTCGCTTTTCAGACACGAAACCCCATCCACCGTGCCCATGAGTACCTCACCAAGGTCGCACTTGAGCAGGTCGATGGGCTATTCATTAACCCCCTGGTAGGCAGCACCAAGTCCGACGACATCCCTGCCGACGTGCGCATGCGCTGCTACCATGTGTTGCTGGAGGGCTACTATCCTCAGGATCGCGTCTTCCTCGGCACCTACCCGGCCGCGATGCGCTACGCTGGACCTCGCGAGGCCATCTTGCACGCGATCTCGCGCCAGAACTACGGCTGCACCCACTTCATCGTGGGTCGGGACCATGCCGGCTTGGCCGACTACTACGGTGCTTACGACGCCCAGCGTATCTTCGAGCAGTTCGGTCGGGACGAACTGGTTATTCAGCCCCTGAAGTTCGAACACGCCTTCTATTGCAGGACCTGCGGCCAGATGGCCTCGGGCAAGAGTTGCCCGCACGGCAGCGAGGATCACATCTTCCTCTCTGGCACCGGGGTGCGCGCCCTCCTCGCCGCAGGCGAGAGGCCCCCCGCCGAGTTCAGCCGCCCCGAAGTCGTCGATATCCTCATCGAGGCCTATCAGGTAGCGTGATGGCGACCCGGAGGGCTACCAACATCGTCTGGCACGATCATAAGGTCACTCGCGCCGTCCGCGCTGCCGCCAAGGGTCAGCGTCCCGCTATCCTCTGGTTTACCGGCCTCTCCGGCGCTGGAAAGTCGACCATCGCCAATGCTCTCGAGAGTCGCCTGCTTCGACTCGGGCGTCATACCTACCTGCTCGACGGCGACAATGTCCGCCACGGTTTTAACAGGGATTTGGGCTTCTCTGATGCTGACCGGGTTGAGAATATCCGTCGCGTCGGCGAGGTGGCCAAGCTCTTCGTCGACGCCGGCCTGATCGTGATGACCGCCTTCATCAGCCCCTTTTACGCCGACCGGGACCTAGTTCGGAATCTCGTCGGTGAGGGTGAGTTCATTGAGGTCTTCGTCTACGCCCCTCTCGAGGTGGCCGAGGCCCGTGACCCCAAGGGCCTCTATCAGAGGGCTCGCGCTGGCGAGATCTCGAACTTCACCGGTATCGACTCGCCCTACGAGGAGCCCGAGTCTCCCGAACTGATCCTCGATACCTCCAAGCTCACCGTCGAGCAGAGCGTGGATGCTCTGGTGGATTACCTGGTGAAGGTCGGTCTCCTGAGCGTGGGCTGACGCTAGCTCATCAGCCTTACATCCGACAGGTACTCAAGAGCTTTTCAGTTGAGGCCACCTCACGTCAGAGCCGATGTAATGTCGAGGCCCGTGACTCCCCTTGCCGCCTGACCAGCCGAGTGCAACAGTATGCCATGACCTTGGGGGTTCACTCACACCCTGAGCGACTAAAGCCTCTCGCTCTTTTCTGGAGCATTAAAGAACACAACCGGTGAGCTGAGACAGGATCTAGCGGTAGTGCAGCTTGGGGGCTACCGAGTTACCGGTTGCTGGGCTTGCACAAGCTAAAGTCTGTCATTGCGAGGCCAAAATAGGTGGTCCATGAGAGACTCTGATATAGTCGGCAAGTTAAGAAGGGGAATCTGTGTGCCGGGCTGATCATCTTAAGGAACCAATCCCTCTATCTGTCCTAGTTGGTTTGGAGGTGGATTCTCGAAATCGTGAAGAGGAGACTCGTAGGCTTGGTGCCACTTCGGTTTCCAGACCATGGAAGAGGGTCTCCGGATCCTTGGGCACCCCACGTTCACGCATCATTCATTTGAGAGGTTAGGTATGCAAAAACGAGCGCGCGCAATGCTGTCCGGTGTAGTGGTCGCTTCTCTGTTCCTTGCCTTGGTCACGAGTAGCGGACTAGCACAAGATAGTAGGGCTCTGTGGGGTAAGTTCGGATCGCTAGACGAGATGATCGATTTCAGGAGCTTCTCTTCGTACAATGAGGCACCATCGCTGGCGAATCTGGTGGCCCAGGGGCAACTGCCCCCCGTCGCAGAGAGATTGCCGGCTGAACCGTTCGTCTGGAGAGATGCCATGATGCTCGATGGGAACGGCACCTATGGTGATCTCGTGAGGCGGACCGATGGGACGGCTTCCACCGGCTATCACCTCAACGCCGGAAACATCGCTGGGTGGACCGTACACCACGCCTATCGGGAGACCCTGGTCCGATTCGGCTGGATGTGGATGCTCGAGAATCCCGAGCCCACCCCCAACTTGGCCCGGTCCTGGGAGTGGTCCGAGGACGGGACCTCCCTCACCATGCACCTGATCGAAGGGGTCAGGTGGTCTGACGGTCAGCCCTTCACCGCCGATGATGTGCTCTACACCTACTACGACGAGTGGCTCGACCCCCAGGTACCCAGCCCGGTAGGCGAAGGTCAGTGGACCTTCGGGGGTGAGGTCACCCAACTGGAGAAGATCGACGACTACACGATCCGCTGGACCTTCGGCGAGCCCTTCCCGGTTCAGGTCTTCTTCCAGCTGGGCGAGAGGAGCTTCAACACCATCACGCCGGCGCACGTGTATAAGAACTTCCATCCGAAGTACAACCCGGAGAGTAGCTATGAAGAGTACGTCTTGGCGACGCCGATGGACGCCGTACCCCAGGTCGCCCTGGGTCCCTGGGTTCCCGTCACCTACGTCCCGGGCCAACAGCTGATCGCGGTCCGGAACCCCTACTACTGGAAGGTTGACGAGGCCGGCAACCAGCTACCCTACTGGGACGTGATCGTATGGACCTTCGCCCAGGATTGGGACCAGTGGGCCCTGGATCTGATGACAGGCAGTGCCGATATCGCTAACGTCAAGGTCTCGCTGCAGCCCCAGGCCCTGGCTGCCGAGCGAAGCGCCGATTCCCAGTTCGTGTCATCGTGGGGACAGTTCCTCTCCGGCTTCCACCTCTACTTCAACCTGTCGCTCACCAATTCGGTGGAGACGGATCGGGATCTGGCGCTGCGGCAGCTGTTTAGAGACCTCACGTTCCGCCAGGCCATCTCGCATGCAATCGATCGAGAGGGAATTGCCGGGGGTGTCTTCCCGGACCCCTCCTCCGATCCCTACTTTGGTGGGATCACACCGGGATCTCCCTTCTACGAGGCGAGCATGACCGCCACCTTCGCTTACGACCCTGACGGGTCGAGAACGCTACTTGCCGACCTGGGATTCAGCGACACCGATGGGGACGGCATCCTGAACTGGCCAGCGGACTCGTTGATCCCCGGTGAAGAGTTGATCATCGGGCTTCAGACCTCTTCGACGGATCCGGACTTCGTGTCGACCAGCGAGGCTCTGGCCCCCATGTTCCGGGAGATCGGCATCGATCTGCGCCTCAACCCGTTGACGGGCGGAATCGCGCAGTCGAATATCAACACCGGGAACTTCGAAGCGGTCCTCACACGAGACCAGAATCTGGGGAAACCCTGGATTTCACCGGCCTCGCTGGGCTCGATCGGTGGCAACACGCCCGTCTGGCACCGGGAAGGTCCAGGGGGTCGAGAGCTTATGCCTTTCGAGGTGGAGATCGGTGAATTGCTCAAGGCGACCCGGACGATGGACTCGGCGGAAGACCGGGCGAGGACCTTTGCGCAGGTGCAGGAGATCTTCACCGAGAACGTCTACACTGTGGGCATCTGGGTGGAGCGCATGATGACGGGGCACGCCGACCGGTTCCAGAACTACCCCTCGGACTACCCCGTCCGCATCTACAACGGCGTGACGATGTCGGTTCCCAAGGAGATCATCTGGACCCCGTTGCCGGCGCAGTTCGACACGAGCGAGTTCGAGGGGCTGATCCCAACCGCAGAGATCTACCAGTCCGCAGACTGGTATCAGCCAGTCCTTCAGGGTCTGGGTCAGGAATAGGAGTGCAGGCAAGGGTTGGGTGAGCCTCCTTCGTCTCCGCATTCACTCCGGTCCGGCCCAGACCGAGCGGGGTGAGAAGGTGTGATCGGCATTGGGGCTGGCGCGTTCCAGCCCCAATGCCGCTTGATTACGCCTGTGCCGCGACTGCGGAGATATTAAATGGTCTGGCAGGTGTTAAGGCCTAGGTGTTATCCCTGGGTGAGTTGCGACTCCCAACGGCTTGCCGGGAATAGGGAGAGGTGCAGGGCATGATCGAGCATATCGTCAGGCGGATCGTGTACCTGGTACCTCTCCTGCTCATGATCTCGTTTATCTCCTTCACCATCATCACTCTCCCCCCCGGCGACTACCTGACCGCCTGGCAGGCGAACCTCACCCAGCAGGGAGGGATCTCCGAGCGTGATGCGGTAGAGCTCGCCCAACGGCTCAGAGAGCACTACGGACTGGACGACCCTTTCTTGGTCCAGTATGGACGCTGGCTCTTCGGAATCGTGCGTGGGGACTTCGGGTTCTCCTTTATCTTTCAGAGGCCGGTGTCAGAGATCATCTGGGAAAGACTCCAATGGACCTTCGTCATCACCATATCGGCCTGGATCTTCTCGGTGATCTTCGGGCTGCTCCCCGGCATCTACTCGGCTACCCACCAGTACGGCTTCCTCGACAATGTCTTCACAGTGCTCGCCTTTCTGGGCCTCTCGATTCCCAACTTCTTCCTGGCCCTGCTACTCATCTACTTCCTTGCCTTCGTGGTGGGGGTCGAGAGCGTCACCGGGCTGTTCTCACCAGAGATGATCGCAAGGCCTTGGAGTTGGGCCAAGCTTGTCGATTTCCTGCGACACGTCTGGGTACCGATTGTCATCTTGGGAACGGCAGGGACGGCTCACAACATGAGGGTCATGCGGGGAAATCTACTGGATATCCTACATCAGCCCTATATTCAGACAGCACGGGCCAAGGGCTTAAAAGAGCGGGTCGTGGTCTACAAGCACGCTCTCAGGAACGCGATCCATCCCATCATCATGGGGTTCGGGATGTTCCTGCCGTGGCTCATCGAGGGGGCGTTCATCATCTCGGTCGTATTGAACCTGCCCACAACAGGGTCGGCCTTCTTAAAGTCGATCCAACAACAGGACATGTACCTCGCCGGTTCCTTTCTGCTCTTGGTCGGCATTCTCGTCGTCTTAGGCAATCTGTTGGCCGACATCGCTCTGGCCTGGGTCGATCCGAGGGTGCGCTATGAGTGAGACTGGGACGGTCTCGCACTATCAACTGAGGTTGATGTGGCGGAAATTTCGAAGGAACAGGCTCGCCATGCTCGGGCTGACGATTATCGGGGCGATCACCGTTATCGCGATCTTCGCTCCATTCTTTGCCCCCTACGACTATCGGAGGCAGAACTTGCGTAAGACCTACTTCCCTCCCCAGCCGCTCCACCTGATCGATCAGGAGGGCCGCTTCCACTTCACCCCCTTCACCTACCTGGTCAAGAAGGAGATCAGCTTTGAGACCCTCGAGGAGTCCTTCACCGAGGACTCCTCGAGGCCGTTTCCGATCAGGCTCTTTGTTCGCAGCTGGGAGTACAAACTGTTCGGTATCTTCAGGTCCGATCTGCACCTGTTCGGGGTCGACCAGGGGGGAGAGATCCATCTCCTAGGTACCGACGATCAGGGCAGGGATCTGTTGAGCCGGATCGTTTTCGGAGCGCGCGTCTCCCTCATAGTGGCCGTCTTCGGTGCAGTGGTGACGACGATAATTGGCGCCTTCGTTGGGGCGATCTCGGGATACTACGCGGGCGTGATCGACAACATTCTCCAGAGGCTGGTGGAGTTGGTTCGGAGCTTCCCGCAGCTCGCCCTCTGGATGGCCCTCACAGTGGCTCTGCCGATCACCTGGCCACCGACCTACATCATGTTTGGAGTCATCGCCATCTTCGCCCTGCTCTCCTGGCCCCTGCTGGCTAGGGAGGTTCGGGGGAAGGTCCTCTCCTATCGCGAGGCGGATTATGTCCTGGCCGCGAAGGCACTTGGACAGAATGACTTCCGCATCCTCACCCGCTACATCCTCCCCCAGGCAGCGAGCCACATCATCGTCGTTCTGACCCTGCAGATCCCGACCTTCATCCTCGCCGAAGCGGGGCTGAGCTTCCTGGGACTGGGGATCAAGCCGCCGATGGTGAGTTGGGGTGTGCTCCTCCAGAAGGCGCAAAGCATCCAGGCTATAGGTCAGTATCCCTGGCTGATGTTCCCCGGGCTCGCCATCTTCATCACGGTGCTCGGGTTCAACTTCCTGGGCGACGGGGCCAGAGACGCGGCGGACCCCCTGTCTCAGAAGACCGTCGGTTAGCTGATATGAGGCGCGACAGGCCGAATATCCTCCTCCTGTTGACCGATCAGCAGCGCTTCGATTCGTTGGGTTGCAACGGGGCCCCCGTCTGCAAAACCCCGGCTGTCGACCTGATAGCCGAGACGGGAATGCGCTTTACGAACGCCTATACACCGATCGCCCTGTGCTCCCCGGCACGCGGTTCCCTGCTCACCGGCCTCTACCCCCACAACCACGGTCAACTGGCCAACATGGGGAACTTCAACTCTGTCTTCGACACTCAGATCCTGGACAGACCGAGCTATCCCTCGATCCTCTCCCGGGAAGGGTATCGGGTCGGTTTCGTAGGCAAGTGGCATCTCCCCGAGGAGGGCAATCGGTCCAGATGGGCTTTCGACCGGTGGCACACGGATGCGGCTTGGCACGCTTGGTTGCAGGACCAAGGGATCGGCTTTGAGCGGGGCCGGGACGATGTTCAACGGCTGGAGTGGGGAGGGAACGCCCCCTTCTGCGGCCGGTCGGTCCTGCCCGCCGAAAAGACCCAGGAGTGGTGGGTGGCCGACAGGACGATCGACCTGCTGGAGGCGTACTCTGGCGAGCCGTTCATGATCTGCGCGTCGTTTTTCGGCCCACACTTCCCCTACGCGGTCCCCAGGCCCTACGACGGGTACTACGACCCGAGGCGGGTCGACAGGCCCCAGAACTTCGATGAGGACTTCGCTGGCAAACCGAGCGTTCAGCAGAAAGAGCAGCTGAGATGGAACGCGAGCCACCTGACCTGGCCCGACTGGCAGCGGGTCATCGCCCACTACTGGGGCTACTGCACCTTTATCGACGATCAGATCGGGCGCATTCTGGAGCGTCTGGAGCGATTGGAGCTGGCCGAGGATACGGTCGTCATCTTTTCCGCCGATCACGGTGACATGTTGGGCAACCATCGGCTCTTCAACAAGGGGCTGCACATGTACGAAGAGACCCATCATGTGCCGCTGATCATCAGGTGGCCGGGCGCGGCCGAGCCGGGATCGGTCTGCGACCGGTTCGTCAACCTGGTCGATCTGATGCCCTCGATTCTCGAGTTGGGGAAGGCCGAGGTGCCGGACTCGGTCGACGGGAGATCCCTGATCCCCCTCCTTAGCGGAGACACCCCTCGGGATTGGCCCGACGATATCTTCTGCGAGTTTCACGGCTACGAATCCACCCTCTGTTCGATCCGGATGGTGAGGACGGACTCCTGGAAATATGTGTACAACCCAGCGAGTGAAGATGAACTCTATGACCTCAGAAGCGACCCGGGCGAACTCCGCAATGTAGCAGGCAGACCGGGCTTTAAACATGTTCTCACGAGGATGAAGGCGCGCCTCGTAGCGTGGTTGGAGCGAACGCACGATAGCATTGCCGAGGAAGATAGCTGGAAGGGTTCGTCCTATGATCTGTTCCTGTCAAGAAGAGAACGGTAGCGTTCGAGGCGGTGATCGGGCTGGATTCATCGGCGAATAGCGGGGTCGCAGACAGGCCAAACATCGTCCTGATCCTGGCCGATGACATGGGATTTTCCGACCTGGGCTGTTATGGATCGGAGATTAGGACCCCCACACTTGACAGTTTGGCCAGAGGTGGCCTGCGGTTCACCCAGGCGTACAACTGTGCACGCTGTTGCCCCACCCGAGCCTCCCTCCTGACCGGCCTCTACCCCCATCAGGCGGGAGTGGGTCATATGACCAGGGGGGTTGCCAGCGAGCTACCCAGCTACCAGGGGTACCTTCGCGAGAGTTGCGTCACGATCGCTGAGGCCCTAAAGGCGGCCGGATATCGGACCGGGATCTCTGGCAAATGGCATGTCGGCGGCGAGTATCCGCCACGGGACGCTGGCGGCTGGCACCCCGGCGATGGGCACCATCCCTTACCGACCCAGCGGGGATTCGACAGATTCTACGGGACCCTCCATGGGGGGAGGAACTACTTCAATCCCCAGACCCTGATGGAGGGGGACCGATTCGTCGACGCCGCTGCGGAGTTGGACGAGGACTACTACTACACCGACGCGATCAATGACCGGGCGGTGGAGATGATTGAGGGCTTCCACGGAGAGGGCTCTCCCTTCTTCCTCTATGTGGCCCACTACGCGCCCCACTGGCCCCTGCACGCGCTCCCCGAAGATATCGCCAGGTACGAGGGTCGCTACCGTCAGGGGTGGACCGCGGTGAGGGAGGCACGCTACCGGCGCCTCCTGGAAGAGGGGCTGATCGACGGTCGCTGGTCCAACAGCCCGAGGAACCGACAGGTGCGGCCCTGGGATGAGGTCGAAGACCAGGAGTGGGAAGCGATGCGGATGGCCGTCTATGCTGCCCAGCTCGATCGGATGGATCAGGGGTTGGGTCGCATCGTGGGCAAGCTCAAGGAACTCAAAATTCTCGAGAATACGCTCGTGCTCTTCCTGTCCGACAATGGCGGCTGCGCAGAGCAGCTGAGGAGAGGGGGGTGGGTGGAGAGTATGGCGCCCCCGCGAACCCGGATGGGCGAGCCCATTAAGCCCGGCAATGACCCTCGGAGGATGCCTGGGGGTGAGGACACCTTTATGAGCTACGGCCTACCCTGGGCCAATGTTAGCAATACGCCGTTTAGGCTCTTTAAGCATTGGGTTCACGAGGGAGGGATTGCGACCCCGCTGATCGTCCACTGGCCGGCTGTCGTTCAGAAGGGGGGTCGGGTTGTGGACGGGCCGCCCCTTCACGTGATCGATGTGATGCCGACCCTTCTGGACATCGCGGGAGTTCCCTACCCCGATCACCGAAGTGGCGTTCGGACGACCCCGTTAGCGGGAGAGAGTTTCCTGCCGCTCCTTGAAGGGGGACGGTTCGAGCGCCGGAGGCCGATCTTCTGGGAGCACGAGGGCAACTGTGCTGTTAGAAGGGGAGAGTGGAAACTCGTCAGCCAGTACCCCAGCAAATGGGAACTCTACAACATGAGCGATGACCGGACCGAGCTCAGGGATGTAGCGGATTCAAATCGGACAATCGTCAGAGAGTTGGAAGAGGAGTACAGGGAGTGGGCGCGCCGATGTGGCGTCCTGTTGTGGGAAGAGGTGCAGGAGTACCTGTAGCGATAGTGGCGGGTGACCTGTCCCCTGATCGCCGCTTTAGGCCCCTGACGGAGGCTTGAAAGATGATGGAGTACCCCGGTACGCTCGTAGCCTGCTACATCAGACGGAGGGGGCTGTCCTCGGACGCAGTCGCGCTCGCTGAAGCCGACCCCAACCTCGTTCCCAGGCCCCTCTTGGACGCCTCGATTTTGCAGCCAGATTCAGATCGGGGCTGTGGTTAGGCAGTACCAACACCCCCAGGTCTCGGTCGCCTCAAAGACCTCCCTTCTAGGGGTTGGCAAGGGTCTCATCTGCAACGACGCTGCGGTTGTTTCGGGTGCCGCTGCGGCCGAAACGGCGGGCCAACTCGAGCTCTGAGAGGACCAGCGCTGTGGGGCGACCGTGGGGGCAGACCCAGGGGGTGCGGCAGTCGCCGAGGGCGTCCAGGAGAGCCTGGGCCTCGTCCCTGGCGAGGCGGTGGCCGGCCTTGATCGCAGGGAGGCAGGCGATGCGGGCTAGGACCCGGCGCCAGACCTCGTCGAAGTCGCCAGTTGCGAGGGCACCCTTGACGGTCTCGCCGATCAGGTCGGGGATGCCGGCTAAGAAGGCGGGGATGAGGCGCACGCGCCAGCGGCCCCCGCCGAAGGGCTCGAGCACCAGGCCGGCGATTGCGAGCGTGCTACGGCGCTGATCGAGCGCAGCCACTTCGTCAGGGGTCAGATCGAGAAGCTCGGGCCGGGAGACTTCGACAGGGGGCTCGCGACGGTAACGGGCACCGAGTTCTTCGAAGAGGACCCGCTCGTGGGCGGCGTGCTGATCGACCATCCAGAGACGGTCGTCCGCCTCGGCCAGCAGGTAGAGGTCGCGGTAGGTGCCGAGGTGACGCAGCGGGGGAAAAGAGGTGCCCCTGGGAGCCGCCCGAACGCCCTCGGGTATCGTCGGGGCGGGCAGCGGTGGGGCCAGCGGGTGATCGGCCAGCGAGGCTTCCACGCCCCGCCGGATAAAGGTGGCCACCTCGGCCTCCTCGAGCAGTCGCCCCCGACGCTTGTCGGGTGCGGTCTTGACCAAAACGCGGTTCGGAGGCAGTTCGAGGTCGACGATCCCGGCCGGGTAGCGGCCGGTGGGGAG